>LNAP01003102.1_pt2 | contig 17850 bp, 16 predicted proteins | sample 602601 | NCBI WGS metagenome assembly LNAP01 (sample SAMN02440304, study PRJNA202911) | soil metagenome | biome: Subtropical and temperate rainforests or woodlands; isolation source: soil samples (1 kg each in a 20% v/v slurry with milli Q water) were... ... | reverse complement strand
GTGCGGGGCAATCTACAGTGACTTCCAAAGTGAGTCAAAGTCTTCCTCGCCGCTCGCGCTCTGGTTCTTCTGTGGTGTGACCGGCTTCCCTTGTTCAGGCGGCGTTTGCTCTACAACGCGGTACTCGAACTGGTTGAAACTGCCGGTGCTGGTCTGCTTGCGGCTGAGCACCGCGCGGCGTTCTTCACCGTTAAGGTTGATTTGTACTTTGTTGCCTTCCTGGAACGGCAGGCGCGCGGTAATGACCGTGGCCGGGCGCGAAATCGCGCTGATTTCCGGCAGCAGCAGGGCGCGCAGGTATTGGCTGTTCTGGTCGGCCTTGCGCAGCAATTGCAGGCCGCAAGGCTGGGCGTGTGGGGCGATCAATTCGATGCCCATCTGCGTGCCGCCACCGCGTACCTGGCGAATCCAGCGCACCAACGCCACGCTCCAGCTTTGTTCGGGGGAATCTTGCACGCCGAGTAACTCACCGGCTTGCAGTTGGCTCGGCACGTCCTTCGGCCAACTCAGGCAGTAACCGCCAGGGCTGTGGTTGACGATGGCGAGGTCAAAGGTGGGGTAATTGTTTTCCGCCGGGCCTTTGTCGGCATCGCTTTCGTTGGCCGGGCGCTGGTACTGAATTTCTTCGTGCGGCAGGTTGCCATTCCAGTCGACGAGGGACTGGGCGTCGAAGGCGTTACGCCACACATCGTTAGCGTCGGCGTTGATCGCTTTGAAGCTGGCGGTCTGTCGTTCTTCCTTGCGTTTGAGCACTTCGTTGAAGGGTTTGCTGCCAGCGAGGAAGAAGTGCAATGCACTCATGCCCAGGCACAGCGTCAGGCTGCCGTGGCCGGTATTGCGTTGAAACGTGCGCTCGGCAATATCGCCCCAGGCGGAGCTGAGGTGCTGCAGCAGGTCGATGCTCATGCCTTCGGGCACTAGCAGGCGTGACTCGCTGTTGCTTTCGGGGGGCAACATCAAGTGTTCCTTGATGGCATCCACAAGCGGCTGCGGATCAATACCCAGCAGGCTATGCAGCTCGTTTTCCTGGAATAGCGATTTGTAACGGGGCGGGCCATCAACCTGCGACGGAATGCCGAACAGGCTGCCCGGCTCATCGGCCGCCTGCAGATGCACCAGCGAGCTCCACGCGCCCAACACTTCGGCGAGCTTGGCGATACCGCTCTGACGCATTTGGTTGGTGCGTGCGCAACCGATCAGCAGGGCGATCAGGTACGTCTGTTCAACGCTCAGGCCTTTGGTGTGCAGGGCCATGTCGTCACGCACGACAATGGTTTGCAGCGCGCTGTTCTGGGCAATTTGGTAGAGCTTGTGCAGCTCCAGCCACAGGCCTTCCGGTACCGGGCAATACAGCTGGCTCGAACGAATCAGCGGGCCGCACAGGCAGTGGCAGGCGCGTTGAATGGCGATGGTCAGCAGTTGCAGCTGGTTGCGCTCGCGAGCTTTGCGAGGCGCTTCCTGGGCAACGATCAACTTGTAGCCGGCCGCTAGGTGGTTTTCCAGGGCCTGGCACAGGTTGGCGACTTTGCGGGGGCGCTCGTCCAGAACGATGGCCTGGTTAAGGAAGTGGCGCTCAAGGTGTTTGCTGACGAAATAGACTTCGGCGCGCAGCAGCTCAAGCAGCTGCAGACGGTTTTCGGCAGGGGTGATCAGTTGGTTGAGTTCGACCAGGCACTGATACAGCTGGCGGGCCATTTCACCCAAGTTGGCTTTCGGCAGACCGGCGATCCAGCGTTTAAGGTCGCGAGGGCTGGAGTCACAGAAGGAAAGTTTCTGCTGGTTTGGCGTCGGTACACGTAGCAGCAGGTGGGATGTAACTCGTAATCCATCTGGCTGGACACTCCTGCGCACGAAGGCGTGGCGAGTCGATCTGAATGTCTGGTTTTCCGAACTCTAGCAGCATCTTGCCATACCCGCAGCCAATCGAGGGTATGGCAAAGATGGCGATGTGCCTTTGTTGACGGGGTTTCTTGTGCTTCAGACCTCATCGCTAAGTTAGATGTTCAACTGCGCAGTAACTCGGCTGTTGCGGGTGTGCGCCGTGTGGCATCTCTCAGCGTGCGTCGGCCAGACGTTCACCCATGCGCGTGGCGCTACCGGCGACCATATGTTCTGCCCACTTCACTTGGTTGGGACCAAACAGCACGATGGCGGTGGAGCCCAATTTGAAGCGGCCCAGTTCAGCGCCTTTGGCCAGCTCGATAGGGCCACGAGCCGCTGCATCGTAGCGGGTGGTTTTCAGCAGGCGCGCGGGCGGGGCGACTTGCCCGGCCCATACGGTTTCAATGGCGGCAACAATCATTGCGCCAACCAATACCACTGCCATCGGCCCGCGCTCGGTATCGAAAATGCACACCAGGCGCTCATTGCGGGCAAACAACTCCGGCACATTTTCCGCTGTGGTTTGGTTTACCGAGAACAGTCGACCCGGCACGTACACCATTTCTTTCAAGGTGCCGGCCAGCGGCATGTGCACGCGGTGGTAGTCCTTGGGTGACAAATAAATAGTGGCGAACTCACCGCCCATAAATGGCGCTGCACGCTCGGCGTCGCCACCGAGCAATTCCACGGCGCTAAAGCTATGGCCCTTGGCCTGGAATAGGCGACCGTGTTCGATAGCGCCCAATTGACTGACCGCACCGTCGGCAGGGCAGAGCACTGCGCCTGGGGTTTCGTCCAGCGGCCTGGCGCCGTCTTTCAGGGCGCGGGTAAAGAAGGCATTGAAGTTTTCATAGGCGGTTGGGTCTTCGACCTGCGCTTCGCTCATGTCCACGTGGTACTGCTTTACGAACCAGGTAATCAGCGGGTTTTTCAGCCAGCTCGCACGGCATTCGGCGATACAGCCGATCAGCCGCGAAAGCAGGTGATGGGGCAGCAGATATTGGCTGAGGATAAATAGACGATCTTTCATGGGTGTCCTTAACGTTGAAAAAGTGGCCGACGCTGAGCTGTCGATCGCTTAGATTTCGATCGGCGTGTCCGGCAGGTTGCCCCACTCGCCCCAAGAGCCGGCATACGCCTTGACCCGTGGGTAACCGAGCGCTTTGGCCACCAAGTAGGTAAAGCCGGAGCGGTGATGGGTTTGACAGTGGGTGATGATTTCTTTGTCTTTGCTGATGCCTAGGCTTTCCAAAATGGCCGGCATGTCTTGGCGAATGCGCAGGGCGCGGGCCTGATCCATGCCAGCAGTCCATTCGAAATTCACCGCGCCGGGGATATGACCGCCACGGGCGGCGACTACTTTTTCACCACGGTATTCAGACGGAGCGCGCGCATCCCAGATCGCCAGGTCGGCGCTACCCAGGCGGCTTTGCAGGTATTCGCGGGTGGCAGTGGGGGCGTCATGAATCTGCACGGTTACCGGTGCCTGGCTGGTGGCCGGCGGAACTGCGGTGCTTAGCTCCCGGTTCTCCGCCTGCCAGGCCAGCAGGCCGCCATCGAGGTAGTGGTACTGGCTATGGCCGATCACATCCAGCAGCCAGATAAACCGTCCGGCCCAGCCGCCGCCCTCATCGTCGTACACCACATACACCGCGTCGGGGTTGTGCCCCAGTTCAGTGAACAAGGCTTGCAGGTGTTCAGGTGTCGGCAGTAGGCCGGGCGCTGGCGGTTGGCCGAGCTGCGTACGCTTCGGGTCGACAAAGCGCGCGCCGGGGATATGGCCTTCGGCATAGCGTGCAGTGCTGGTGAGGTCGACCAGAATCAGCTGCGCGTCATTCAGCCGAGGGGCGAGGTCGGCAGGTTCGATGACCAGGGGCAAATCAGAAAAGGCAGACATGCATGGCCTCCGAGCCAACGTGATAAGGGGCCGAATTGTAGCGGAAAGGTTAGCGCCCGCGTTTGGCAAAGCTGGCCAATGCACGTTCGATGCATTGCGATATTTTGCCGAACGCCTGTACGCAAGGTTCGCTCAACGGCGTGCCCTGTTGGTCAACTACCAGCAGCATCACCACCTTGCCGTTGTTGGTCAATGAGCGCAGCAGCATATGCTCGCCAGGAAATAGCGCCTTCAACGTACCGGGCAGCAGGGCCGAGAACTGGGCGATATTTTCCGGGCTCAGGCGCAACTGCCCGGGTTGCGCCAGCAGGCGTTTAAGCACCTGGCTGTTGGCCGGGTCGAGGCTAAGCGTTTGCGCAGCCTTGGGTAGGCCGACGATTTGTTGTGTGACTAGGCGGGTCTGGGTTTTGTCCGCCAACAGCACCAGCGCGCGGCTCATGCCGCAGGCATCCAAGGCATCACGAATACAGGTGGTTAACTGCAGCAGATTGGCGAACGCGCTGGGTTCGCGCAGCAGTTCGCGGCAGTGCAGTTGCCAGGCGGGCGAGGTGTCTTTAGCTGGCGGAGGCGGCGCTGCGGCGACTTGCAGGTGGCGCGTGTGCCAAGGCCACAGCAGTGCGTGGGCCGGGTGCCAGAGGTCGGTGGCGGGGTATTGGCGCACGCTGTTCACGGCTTGCTGGTGGGTCAGTTGTTGCAATTCTGCCAACGGCACTTGCAGATACAAGGCGGTGATGCGCTGCCAGCGCAGGCTGTGTGGGCTTTCCCAGGCTTCGTGGGAGGTCAGGGCCAAGGCGTTGGCGAACAAAATGGTATTGCCCGGATGGGTCAACCAGCGCGACAACGCCACGTCGGCGTCGAGTAATTGTTGCTGGTGCAGCGGCTCTTCATTGTTGCGCGCGATGTGCAGCGCCTTGGCCAGCAGGCGGCGCTCGTTGGCCAGCAGGCGATAGGCCTGCACAATCCACTCCGGCAACCGCCAGTGCTCGGCCAACGCCAGGCATAACGCCGGTAACGAAACCCCAAACAGCTCACGCTCGACGTGATGCGCCGATTCCCCCAGGCCCATTACCCGCTGTTCCCATTTCTCGATCAGCTCGGGATGGGCTGCGGCCAATGGCCACAGCGGCGACAGAAACAGCAGGCTGCTCCAGTGGATTTCCTGCCACAGGCGTGCCAGGCGGTTGGCAAAAAGACCGCTGGCTTGTTGCGACGCATGTTGACTGATCAGCTGAATTTGCCGCAGTGCCTTGGGGATTTTCTCTTCAGCAACTACCGGTAACGTATTGAGCAAATCTTCGGTGCGGGCGAGGCCCAGACGGCTGATGGCGATCTCAAGGCTTTCTGCTGGCTCGCTGAGGCTATTGTTGCTGCGGTTGGCTTCACGCAGCACCACGAGCGCCAACGACGGGCTGGCCTCAATATGTTCGGCTACTTCGCGCAGCGAGGAGCTGCTGCTAACCAGCGAACGCCGCACCCGTTCATGGGTCGTTGCCAGAATAGGCAAGCGCACACTATCGAGGTGTTTGACCCATGTTTTCAGGCTGGAGGGTAGCGGTGGCAAGGTCGGCATGTGTTTGTAGCCCATTGGCTTTTAACCTTAACTGGCTATAGTCTGGCGTATAAGTTCCGATAATTAGAAGGGCTGATTTTTATAACCCTTCCCTTGGCTGTGTCTTCTTGGCTTTTAAGTAACCTTCTATGGCAAAAATCATTGGCATCATTGTTGTGTTCGCTTCGGTTCTGGGCGGATACGTTTTGTCCCACGGCAAGATCGCGGCGCTGATACAGCCTTTCGAGGTGATGATCATCGGCGGCGCAGCGCTCGGCGCTTTCCTCCAGGCTAACCCTGGCAGCACCTTTATGTCGGTGTTCAAAAAAGCGCTGAAGATGTTCAGCAATCGCTTTACCCACGCTTTCTACCTTGAAGTGTTGAGCATGCTCTACGAGATTCTCAACAAGAGCCGGCGCGAGGGCATGATGGCCATCGAGGCCGACGTTGAAGACCCCGCCGCCAGTGCCATTTTCAGTAAATACCCAGGCCTGCTCAAAGACGCTGGCATGACCGCGTTTGTGTGCGACTACCTGCGCATCATGTCGTCCGGCAACATGGCCCCGCACGAGCTTGAAGGCCTGTTCGACATGGAACTGGGCAGTCTTAAAGAAGAGCTCGAACACAATTCCCACGCCGTTACCCGAATCGCCGACGGCCTTCCAGGCTTCGGTATCGTCGCGGCGGTGCTCGGTATCGTGGTGACCATGGCCTTGCTCGGCCAGGTTGAGCAATCGGCCCTCGGCCAGCACGTAGGGGCGGCGCTGGTGGGTACCTTCCTCGGTATTCTCGCTGCCTATGGCTTCTTTGGTCCGTTGGCCACCTGCCTGGAGCACGATGCCAAGGAAGAGTTGAACGTGTACGAAGCGATCAAAGCCTCGCTGGTGGCTTCTGCTTCCGGCATGCCGCCGTCGCTTGCGGTGGAATTTGGCCGCAAGGTGTTGTTCCCCGCGCACCGCCCGAGTTTTAGCGAGCTTGAGCAAGCGATTCGCGGTCGCTGATTAATGGATAACAACCAACCCATCATCGTAAAACGCGTGAAAAAATTCGCCGCCGGGCACCACGGCGGCGCATGGAAGATCGCGTTCGCCGACTTTGCCGTAGCCATGATGGCTTTCTTCCTGGTGCTGTGGCTGATGTCCTCGGCCACGCCGGAGCAGAAGAAAGCCATCTCCGGTTACTTCCAAGACCCCGTAGGTTTCAGCGAAAGCGCTAGCCCGTATGTGATCGACTTGGGCGGCACGCCGACGCCTGCGCCGGACAAAACCCTGAATCCCGAGGTAAATGACGCCAAGGCCGCCACGGACTCGGAATCTGATATTGAAAGCGATATCTCGCCGGATAAATCCCAGGCCGAAAATATTGCGGAAAAGCTTGAGAAAGAACGCCTGGAACTGCTGCTGCAAGAGCTGCAAAACAAGGTCAATGAGAACCCGCAACTGCAGCGTTTCAAGGACCAAATCCTGTTTGAGATTACCCAGGATGGCCTACGCATTCAGATCATGGATGCCGCAAACCGGCCAATGTTCGACAGCGGTAGCGCGCGCCTGCAGCCGTACTTCGAAGATATTTTGCTGGCCATGTCCGACACCATTAAAGCGGTGCCAAACAAGATCAGCATCAGCGGCCATACCGATGCCAAGCCCTTTGTTGGCCGCGGCGACTATGGCAACTGGGAGTTGTCGACCGAACGCGCCAACGCTGCTCGCCGTACGCTGGTGGCGGGCAGCTATCCAGACGACCAGATTGCGCGGGTAGTGGGCTATGCCTCCTCGGCTCTATTTGACCGCGAAGACCCGCTCAACCCGGTGAATCGCCGTATCGACATTATCGTGCTGACCAAAAAGGCCCAGCGCGCTATCGAGGGTGAGCAGGGCACGGAAGATGCGCCCAAGACCGAGGGTGACGCCCCGCCTGCTGACACTGCGCCCGGCGCACCGGCGGGGGCAGCCTCGGCCACGCCAGCGGGCGCGCCAATGCAAGCGCCCGAACTGCGCGAAAAACTCAATGTGTTTGAATCCGGCGCACTGAAGTTCGACGAGCCGAAAGATAATTGAGGGGCGGTCATTCGTCCCGCGTGCTGCTTGGGAATAAAAAAGGCCGTTCAGTTGAACGGCCTTTTTCGTTTTAGTAATCCTGCTCCGGCAGTGTCGAAATAATATGCCGGTAACTGGCCATGCGCTGCGGCTGTACGCGGCCCTCTTCCAGTGCCTTAAGCAGCGCGCAACCCGGTTCGCGGTCGTGCTTGCAGTCGCGGAAGCGGCACTGGCCGATCAAGTCCTGGAACTCGATAAAGCCGGCTTCTACGTCATCACGGCTGACATGCACCAGGCCGAATTCACGGATGCCGGGGGAGTCGATCAGCTCGCCACCGCCAGGAAAGTGAAATAGGCGCGCAGTAGTGGTGGTGTGGGTGCCTTTGCCAGTCAGCTCCGACAGCGGCCCGACGCGGGTGTCCACCTCTGGCAGCAAGCTGTTGACCAAGGACGACTTGCCCACGCCCGACTGACCAACAAACACGCTGACATGGCCGTCCAGTTCAGCCTGGAGCAACTGCATGCCATTGCCATGGTGAGCGGACACTTCCAGCAGTGGGTAGCCCAATTGCCGGTACACACCGAGCAGTGCGTTCAGCGCCACGGCATTTTTGTCGTCGATCAGATCGGCCTTGTTCAGCAATAACAACGGGCGGATGCCCGCGTGTTCGGCGGCTACCAGGTAGCGGTCGATCAGGTTGGCGTGGGGTTCTGGCAGTGGTGCGAAGACGATAACGATCAGGTCGACGTTGGACGCCACTGGCTTGAGTTGGCCGCGGCTATCAGGACGGCAAAGCTCAGTTTTACGCGGCAACTGGGCGACGATGACACCGATGCCTTGGTTGCCGGCACGCCATACCACTTGGTCGCCGGTTACCAGTGCAGGCAGGTTGGCGCGTAGGTGGCAGCGGAAGACTTGGCCGGCCAGTTCGCCGTCTTGCGCTTCTACTTCCACTTGCACGCCGAAGTGGGCGATCACTAGGCCGATCTGTTCAGGGCCCAGGTCGCCGCCTTCCAGTGCGTCCAGCGACTGCGACTCGCGCTTGGCGGCACGCGCGGCGCGCTCGCCTTGAATTTTGTCAATGCGCCAGTTTTGGCGGCGGTTGAGCTGGCGTTTGGCCATGGGGCTTCCGGTTAAAAATTCGAAACCTGCGTTAGCGCAGGTGGGCGCGGAGTTTAGCACGCCGCTCGAGTCTGCCGCCGTGTGCTGTGGCTGAGCTAAACTGCGCCACTACGCACGAGGAGCGACGTTATGCAAAACCCGCAGAATTTGATCTGGATCGATTTGGAAATGACCGGCCTGGAGCCGGAAACCGATGTGATCATCGAAATGGCCACCATCGTTACCGACAGCAACCTCAATGTGTTGGCTGAAGGCCCAGTGATTGCTGTGCACCAGAGTGATGAAGTGTTGGCAGCCATGGATGAATGGTGCACCCGCACTCACGGCGAAAGCGGCCTGACCCAGCGCGTGCGTGACAGCAAAATCAGTGCCCAGGAAGCCGAAGCGCAAACCATCGCCTTTCTCGAGCAGTGGGTGCCCAAGGGCAAATCGCCGATCTGCGGCAACAGCATTGGCCAGGACCGCCGCTTCCTATACCGCTACATGCCCAATCTGGAAGCGTATTTCCACTACCGCTACCTCGACGTCTCCACCCTTAAAGAGCTGGTCGTGCGCTGGGCGCCGCAGATTCGTGATGGGTTTAGCAAGAAGGGCAGCCATCTTGCGCTGGATGATATCTACGACTCCATCGCTGAGCTGAAGTACTACCGCGAGCACTTTATTAAGAAGTTTTGATCGCAAAGTCGGGTTCGCTTTGCTCACCCCCACCTACGAGTCTTGCAATAACGCTAAACCGTAGGTTGGGTTGAGCCGCAGGCGAAGCCCAGCGTTTAAACCTACGAGCGGCCGTGCTGTGCCAACGCCCACTGCACATGCTCGCGGACCATCTCTGATGCATCCTCGCGCCTTGCTTCCAAGGCCTCCAGCACCGGAATGCTGCTCGGCGCATTGCCCAAGCCCACCGCCAAATTACGCAACCAGCGCTCGTAGCCGGCACGTCGCAAGGGCGAACCTTCGGTACGGCTCAAAAACTCGTCTTCAGTCCAGCGAAAAAGCTCTGCCAGTTGCGCGTTATCCAAGCTATGCCGTGGCTGAAAATCGCTCTGTTCGGTTGGCCGCGCGAAGCGATTCCACGGGCAGACGATCTGGCAGTCATCACAACCAAACACCCGATTGCCAATTAGCGAACGCAGTTCGGTGGGAATCGGCCCTTTCAGTTCGATGGTCAGGTAGGAAATGCAGCGCCGCGCATCAAGCACATAAGGGCCGACAAAGGCCGCTGTCGGGCAAATATCCAAGCAGGCGGTGCAGCGTCCGCAGTGCTCGCTGGTGGTTGGCTGATCGACAGGCAGCGGCAGATCGACAAACAGTTCGCCGAGAAAGAAATAGCTGCCGGCTTTGCGATTGAGCACCAGGGTGTTTTTGCCAATCCAGCCCAGGCCCGCTTGTTCGGCGATGGCCTTTTCCAACACCGGCGCGCTGTCGACAAAGGCGCGATAACCAAACGGGCCAATGGCTTGTTGAATGCGCTCGGCCAACTGCTGCAGGCGCTTGCGGATCAGCTTGTGGTAGTCGCGCCCTAGGGCGTAGCGCGACACGTAAGCGGTTTCCGGCTGCCCGAGACGCTGCGCCATCAACGTATCGCCGGGCAGGTAATCCATACGCAGCGACACCACGCGCAGGGTGCCGGGCACTAGTTCTTCCGGGTGCGAACGCTTGCTGCCGTGGGCGCCCATATAGTCCATCTCGCCGTGGTAGCCGGCATCCAGCCAGCGCTGCAGGTGCGCCTCGTGCTCGCCAAGCTCCAGCCCGGCGATACCGACTTGCTGAAAACCGAGCTCACGGCCCCAGTCTTTGATCGACTGAGCAAGCGTGGTGAGATTGAGGGCGGATGTGGACATGGGAACAGGGCAACCGGGGCGGACGTGGGTATAATTCTGCCAGACATCTGAGCTGACCGACGTATGCCGCATTCTGACGACACACTGCCCACCACTTCGCCCGCCGCCGCCCAGCGCTTGGCGCCCGCCAACCTGCCGCAATTACCACCCCGTTCCCCCGCTGCACACAAAGGCCAGTTCGGCCATGTGCTGGTGGTGGGCGGTGACCGTGGTTTCGGCGGTGCGGCCCTATTGAGCGCAGAAAGTGCCTTGCGCTGTGGCGCCGGCTTGGTGTCGTTAGCCACGCGACCTGAGCATGTTGCAGCGGCCTTGGTACGCCGCCCGGAAATGATGAGCGCTGGGGTTAGTTCGGCGAACCAGCTGCTGGCGCTGGTGAAAAAGGCCTCGGTGTTGGTAGTAGGGCCCGGCCTTGGTGAAGGCGCTTGGGGGCGCAGCCTGCTCTCGGTGGCGCGCAGTGCCGACCTGGCGCAAGTGTGGGACGCCGACGCCCTGAACCTGCTCGCGCTAGCGCCGGCCGCCATGCCCAACAACAGCGTTATCACCCCGCACCCGGGCGAAGCTGCACGCCTACTTGGAATTTCCACCGCCGCCGTGCAGTCAGATCGACCAGCAGCGGCGCACGCCTTGGCGCAAAAATATGCGGTGGTCGCTGTGCTTAAAGGCGCCGGCAGTTTGATCGCAGCGCCTGACGGTCGCCTGAATCTATGTGATCACGGCCATCCGGCCATGGCTGGCGCCGGGCTGGGTGATGTATTGGCGGGGGTTATTGGCGCACTACTGGCGCAGGGCTTGCCCGCTTTCGCCGCCGCCAGCCTGGCCGTCTGGCTACATGCCCGTGCTGGCGAACAGTTAGGCGCCGAAGGCCGGGGTCTGGCCGCCAGTGATTTGATCGCCGTTATTCGTCAGCTTTTGCAGGAACAGTCGCCATGTCTGAAGTAAGTGTGGATATCTATAAGGCCGACGAGGAGTCGATGCTGGCCCTCGGTGCGCAGATTGCCGACGTGACGGGTGGGCGCGGCATCATCTATCTGCATGGCGATCTGGGCGCCGGTAAAACCACTTTGTCGCGCGGCATTATTCGCGGCTTGGGGCATGCTGGTGCGGTCAAAAGCCCGACCTTTACCCTGGTCGAGCCCTATGAGCTGGGCGCCGTGCGCGCTTACCACTTTGACCTCTACCGCCTGGCCGATCCTGAGGAGCTGGAGTTTCTCGGTATTCGCGATTATTTCGAAGGCGATGCGCTGTGTCTGATCGAATGGCCGCAACGCGGTGCCGGCGTTTTGCCAAAGGCTGACCTGACCATTACCATTAGCCCGCATAAGAGCGGGCGCCTGTTGCGTTTTACGCCGCACAACGGATCTGGCGAGGCCTGGTGTGCCGCCTTAGCCAAATACGAAAGCCATAAATAAGAGAGCGGGGTTGGGTATGCGCATGCGCGCGCTGTTTACCGGGGTTGTTGTACTGCTTGCCGTTATGGCTGCCGATGTTTTTGCTGCGTCCGATATTCGCAGCGTGCGGCTGTGGCGGGCGCCGGATAACACCCGTTTGGTATTCGACCTATCCGGCCCGGTGACCCACAGCGTGTTCACCCTGACTTCGCCCAATCGCATCGTTATCGACGTCAATGGCGCCACCTTAGGCGCCAAGCTTGAGCAACTGTCCATTGCCAATACGCCGATCACCAGCGTGCGCTCGGCGCAGCGCTCGCCGACCGATCTGCGCATTGTTATCGACTTATCTGCCCCGGTTACACCGAAAAGCTTCACCCTGGCGCCGAACCAGCAATACGGTGATCGTCTGGTGGTTGACCTGTTTGATCAGGGCGCCGACACCGCGCCTAGCCTGCCCTCGACCAGCACTGCTTCGGCGCCGGAAGTTCCTGTGTCGCCAACCCAGCCATTGCCGAAACAGACGCCGCCCACCCCTGGCGGCAAACGCGACATCGTGATCGCCATCGACGCCGGCCATGGCGGCGAAGACCCGGGTGCTCTCGGCCCGCGTGGCGCTCGCGAGAAAGACGTGGTGCTGGGCATTGCCAGAGAGCTGCAACGCCAAATCAACGGCACCAAAGGCTACCGAGCCGAGCTGGTGCGTACCGGCGACTACTTTATTCCGCTGCGCAAACGTACTGAAATCGCCCGCAAAAAGGGCGCTGACCTGTTTGTGTCGATTCACGCGGATGCCGCGCCAAGCTCTTCGGCCTTTGGCGCCTCGGTGTTTGCCCTGTCTGATCGCGGCGCTACCTCGGAAACTGCGCGCTGGTTGGCCGACAGTGAAAACCGTTCCGACTTGATCGGTGGTGCCGGCAACGTCAGCCTCGACGATAAAGACCCGATGCTCGCCGGCGTGCTGCTCGACCTGTCGATGACCGCCTCGTTGTCTTCCAGTCTTAACGTCGGCCAGAAGGTCCTGAGCAACCTTGGCAGCGTCACCTCGCTGCATAAGCGCCGCGTTGAGCAGGCCGGGTTTATGGTGCTGAAGTCGCCCGATATCCCATCGATTCTGGTGGAAACCGGGTTTATCTCGAACCCCAACGAGTCGGCGAAGCTCGCCTCCAGCAGCCACCAACAGTCGCTGGCCCGTTCGATTTCCAGCGGTGTTCGCCAGTTTTTCCAACAAAACCCGCCGCCGGGCACGTACATCGCCTGGATGCGTGATTCGGGCAAGATCGCCCCGGGGCCACGTGATCATTTGGTTTCGCCTGGCGAAAGCCTAGCGATGATCGCGCAGCGTTATCAGGTGAGTCAGGCGGCCATTCGCTCCAGCAATAACCTGAAAACTGATGCCCTTAAGGTCGGTCAGCACTTGCAGATTCCGCCCACTGCGCTGGCATCGCAGCCATGAGTTCGCAGGCGCTAACGCAAGCGCGGATCGAGCTGCTTAGCCCGCGACTGGCCAACCAGATTGCCGCCGGTGAGGTGGTTGAGCGCCCGGCTTCGGTGATTAAAGAGCTGCTGGAAAACAGCCTCGACTCTGGCGCGGCGCGCATTGATGTCGACGTTGAGCTGGGCGGCACCAAGCTGCTGCGCGTGCGCGACGATGGCAGCGGTATCGCCGCCGATGATTTGCCGCTGGCCTTGGCCCGCCACGCCACCAGCAAAATCCGCGAGCTGGAAGACCTCGAAAGCGTCATGAGCATGGGCTTTCGCGGTGAGGCCTTGGCCTCCATCAGCTCCGTTGCCCGCTTAACGCTCACTTCACGCACCGCTGACGCCGAGCAGGCCTGGCAGGTGGAAACCGAAGGCCGCGATATGGCCCCCCGCGTGCAGCCGGCGGCGCATCCGGTAGGTACGTCGGTGGAAGTGCGTGACCTGTTCTTCAATACCCCGGCCCGGCGAAAATTCCTCAAAGCCGAGAAGACTGAGTTCGATCATCTGCAGGAAGTGGTCAAGCGCCTGGCGCTGGCGCGCTTTGATGTAGCGTTCCATTTACGCCATAACGGCAAGAGCGTGTTGGCCCTGCACGAGGCCCATGACGAGACGGCGCGCGCGCGTCGAGTGGCGGCTGTATGCGGTTCGGCCTTTCTGGAGCAGGCGCTGCCGATCGAAATCGAGCGTAATGGCCTGCGCATGTGGGGCTGGGTTGGCTTGCCGACCTTTTCCCGTAGTCAGGCCGATTTGCAGTACTTCTATGTAAATGGCCGAGCAGTGCGCGATAAGTTGGTGGCTCACGCAGTGCGTCAGGCCTATCGCGACGTGCTGTTTAACGGCCGCCACCCGACCTTTGTGCTGTTTCTGGAAATCGACCCCTTGGTGGTCGACGTCAACGTGCACCCGACCAAGCATGAAGTGCGTTTTCGTGATGGGCGCATGGTTCATGACTTTCTTTATGGCACGCTGCACCGCGCCCTCGGTGAGGTGCGCCCGGAAGATCAGTTGGCGGCACCTGCTGCTGTGGCGGGGATGTTGCGGCCAACGGGGCAGGCGGCCGGTGAGTTTGGCCCGCAGAATGAAATGAGCTTGTCGGCCAATTTATTGGAGCGTCCGGCGGACAACGTTTGGCGTTCGCCTGGCAGTGGTTATCAGGGCGGCTACTCCGCGCCGACGCCTTCTCAGGGGCTGCCGATGGCGGAAACCCAGGGCGTCTACCGCGAGTACTTTGCGCCGTTGGCCAATGGTGCTGCCCCGGTCGCGCTGCCCGAGAGTGGAGGCGACATCCCGCCGTTGGGTTACGCATTGGCGCAGCTAAAAGGCGTGTACATCTTGGCCGAAAATGCTGTCGGAATGGTGCTGGTTGATATGCATGCGGCCCATGAACGCATCATGTACGAGCGTCTGAAGATCGCCATGGCCAGCGAAGGCCTGAGCGGCCAACCCTTGCTGGTGCCAGAGTCGATTGCCGTAAGCCAGCGCGAAGCCGATTGCGCCGAAGAGCATGCCACCTGGTTCCAGCGCCTGGGGTTTGAATTGCAGCGCCTTGGCCCGGAAACCCTGGCGATCCGGCAGATTCCAGCGCTATTGAAACAGGCTGAAGCTAATCGTTTGGTGCACGACGTGGTGGCCGACTTGATGGAGTACGGCACCAGTGACCGCATTCAGGCCCATCTCAACGAGTTGCTTGGCACCATGGCCTGCCACGGTGCGGTGCGCGCCAATCGCCGTCTGACTATTCCGGAAATGAACGGCCTGCTTCGTGATATGGAAAGCACCGAGCGCAGCGGCCAGTGCAATCACGGTCGTCCAACTTGGACTCAATTGGGTATGGACGATCTCGACAAACTCTTTATGCGCGGTCGCTAAGGACTTCCTTTATGTCCAGTCGCCTGCCTCCAGCGATTTTCCTGATGGGGCCGACCGCCGCCGGTAAGACGGACTTGGCCATCGAGTTGAGTCGGCAATTTCCTTGTGAGCTGGTCAGCGTCGACTCGGCGCTGGTTTATCGCGGCATGGATATTGGTACGGCCAAGCCGTCGAGAGCGGTTTTGGCGGAACATCCCCATCGTCTGATTGATATTCGCGATCCTTCCGAGCCCTATTCAGCCGCTGAGTTTTGCACCGATGCGCTGGCCGCCATGGCAGAGATCACAGCCAAAGGCCGTATCCCGCTGCTGGTGGGCGGCACCATGCTCTATTACAAGGCCCTGCAAGATGGTCTGGCCGATATGCCGGCCGCCGATCCAGAGGTCCGTGCACAGCTGGAATTGCGTGCGGCCACTGAAGGCTGGGAAGCGCTGCATGCCGAGTTGGCAGCTATTGATCCGCAGTCGGCTGCGCGTATTCACCCAAACGATCCACAACGCTTAAGCCGAGCGCTGGAAGTTTTCCTGGTCAGCGGTCAGACCATGACGTCGCATAGAGAGCGTCAGGCCGCTCAAAACGGCGGTTCTAGCACAGCCGGGCCCCTGCAATTCCCCTATACTGTGGCGAACTTGGCGATTGCGCCCGCGCAGCGCCAGGTCTTGCACGCGCGGATTGCCGAAAGATTTCTAGCCATGATGGAACAGGGCTTTGTCGAAGAGGTCGAAACCCTGCGAAATAGAGGTGACCTGCACGTGGGGTTACCGTCTATACGGGCAGTAGGTTATCGCCAGGTTTGGGATTACCTCGACGGCAGCCTGAGTCGGGAGCAAATGGTCGAGCGTGGCATTATCGCCACCCGTCAATTAGCCAAAAGACAGTTCACCTGGCTGCGCAGTTGGTCCAATCTGCATTGGCTAGATAGTCTGGATTGCGACAATCTGCCGCGTGCCTTGAAATACTTGAAGTCGGTCTCCATATTGGACTAAGACCTTGCTTATTGCCGTCTATCCTTGGGGGTAGGGCGGCGAAGTCCACCACTTTCCCAACTATAACTATCGATCTCCAAAGGAGTGCGGCACATGTCAAAAGGGCATTCGCTACAAGACCCTTACCTCAATACCCTGCGTAAGGAACGCGTACCGGTCTCAATTTATTTGGTCAACGGCATCAAGCTGCAAGGCCAGATCGAATCCTTTGACCAGTTTGTTATTTTGCTGAAGAACACTGTCAGCCAAATGGTCTACAAACACGCAATCTCCACTGTTGTACCAAGCCGTCCGGTTCGTCTGCCTAGCGCGACAGAAGGCGAGCAAGTCGAAGCAGAACCAGGTAACGCCTGATAGGAGTCCGCTTTGTTCTTCGAGCGTCATGAAGGCGGTGAACGGGCCATCCTTGTTCATCTGGAAGGCCAAGACCCAGAGGCGCGCGAAGATCCGCAGGAGTTCCAAGAGCTCGCTCATTCAGCGGGCGCGGACACGGTGGCGTTCATTAACGTGCCACGTCATCGGCCGACCGCAAAATTTCTGATTGGCAGTGGCAAGGTCGAGGAGTTACGCGACCTGGTCAAGGCCGAGCAGGCGCATCTGGTTATTTTCAACCACATTCTCACCCCCAGTCAGGAACGTAACCTTGAACGCGTGTTCGAGTGTCGCGTGCTTGATCGCACCGGTTTGATTCTGGATATCTTTGCTCAGCGTGCCCGTACCCATGAGGGTAAGTTGCAGGTTGAGTTGGCGCAGCTTGATCACCTGAGCACCCGCCTGGTTCGCGGTTGGACGCACTTGGAACGGCAGAAGGGTGGTATCGGTCTGCGCGGTCCAGGTGAAACGCAGTTGGAAACTGACCGCCGCCTGCTGCGCGTGCGCATAGGTCAAATCAAGCAAAAGCTCGAACGTGTACGCAGCCAGCGTGACCAGGCGCGTCGCGGTCGTAAGCGTGCCGATATACCCACCGTTTCGTTGGTGGGTTACACCAACGCCGGTAAATCCACACTGTTCAATGCCGTTACCCAGTCTGACGTTTACGCTGCGGATCAGCTGTTTGCCACCCTCGACCCTACGCTGCGCCGTTTGGAGCTGGATGATCTTGGCCCCATCGTGCTGGCCGATACCGTGGGTTTTATCCGCCATTTGCCGCACAAGCTGGTCGAGGCCTTTCGCGCTACGCTGGAAGAGTCGAGTAACTCCGACTTGCTGCTGCATGTGATCGACGCGCACGAGCCGGAGCGTCAGCAGCAGATTGAGCAGGTGATGGCAGTTCTGACGGAAATCGGTGCGGATGAGCTGCCGATTCTTGAGGTGTACAACAAGCTTGATCTGCTTGAAGGCGTTGAGCCGCAGATTCAGCGTGATGAGACCGGTAAACCGCAGCGTGTTTGGTTGTCGGCCCGTGATGGGCGCGGTTTGGATTTACTCCAGCAAGCGGTTGCCGAGCTGCTGGGTAATGACTTGTTTGTCGGTACGTTGTGCCTACCGCAAAAGCTGGGGCGCTTGCGTGCACAGTTTTTTGAATTGGGCGTGGTGCAAACTGAAGCGCATGATGAGAACGGTGCAAGCCTGCTCGCGGTGCGTGTTCCGCGTGTGGAGTTGAATCGGTTGATCAGTCGTGAAGGTTGGCAGCCGTCTGAGTTTCTTGAGCAACACACTTTGCAATAAAGCCTGCGACTGCGGCTTTGCTGCTGTTGGGTGGCATCTGTAGCATTGGCGGGCGCGCCGTGGGCGCGTCTTTGCTTTATCAGTATGGAGAGCGCTATGGCTTGGAATGAGCCGGGTGGCAACTCGAATA
>LNAP01002621.1_pt1 | contig 17859 bp, 16 predicted proteins | sample 602601 | NCBI WGS metagenome assembly LNAP01 (sample SAMN02440304, study PRJNA202911) | soil metagenome | biome: Subtropical and temperate rainforests or woodlands; isolation source: soil samples (1 kg each in a 20% v/v slurry with milli Q water) were... ... | reverse complement strand
AGCAAAACGCTGGAAGGATAGCCATAAAACTGGCGCAGCGAATGCCAATATGCGGTAAGCCCCAGCATCACCAGGCCGTTGGCAAGCGTGACCATGAGCGCCAGGGGCAGATAACGCTGCAAAACGAATATCAAACAGCCGGCGGCGACGAGCAGGGTGCCGACCTGCCAGCTTACCGCGGCCGGCCGCAAGACCACCGGCAAGTCGCGATGCATGAGACCAAATACCCCGCCATTCGCAAGCATCATCATCAGAGCGACGATGAGCGCAGATCTGGAGTCCAATTTTTAACCCCGCAGTATTCCGAAAGCCGGTGACTGTCGATAAATGAAACTTATTGTATTCAAAAATCGGGGCTTGCCGTGAGGGAGTATTACAGAGACCGGTTTGCGCAGCATCAAAGCCCGCTCTTCGATATATACACAATAATATAACGATATTGATTGGGGGATGGAGGATGAGGAACATTTGCCGCCTTGGAAGGCTTCCCATACAGGCGGCCTGTGCTGCCGGACCGGCACCCGGGGTCCCACCGGTTTGGGAGGCGTTCACGGAATGACCCTGCCGATGACCTGGCACGGTATCGATCTGAACTGGGCCTATGCCGATCTGCTGAGCGGTATACGCCGTCAGACCGGCTGTCGGCACCGCGCCTACGATGTCCTGCACGATGCCCTGATCCGGCTCGCATTGGTCAATGAACGGGCGCCGCTCAGGGAACCGCAGGCCTATTTGCGCGCCATCGTCCGGCACGCGCTGGTAGACCAGTTTCGCGAGGCCTCCCGCTGGGTGGAATTGCCGGACGAAGAAGGCCCGGTATCCTCCGCTTTCGACGATGCCTCCGGCTTCGCCCCCTCGGCCGAGCGCCTGGCCGACCTGAAGCAACGCCTGCAGGCCATGCAGCAGATCCTGGACTGTCTGCCGCCGCGCTGCCGCGAGGTCTTCTGGTTGTTTCGCATCGAAGGCTATACCTATCGGGAGATCGCCGCCAGCCTGGGCCTGACGCTGCGCACTGTCGAACGCCAGATTGCCCGCGCCTTGCTGGATATCCACGCCGTACGCATCGAACTGATGGCATGAGCCGGCTGCAGGAGGAAGCGGCGCGCTGGTTCGTGCGCATGTCCGGCGCCGAGCCCGATGACCCCGAGCGCGGCCGCTTCGAAGCCTGGCTCGCTGCCAGCCCGGCCCATGCCGCCGCTTATGCCGCTATCGCAGATACCTGGAGCGACCTCGAGTCCGGCACCCAATGCAATGCCTTGGCCCAGGCCATGCAGGCGCGCCAGGAACGCCATCGGCAAAGCCGCCGCACACTCCTGCGTCGCGGCATCCTCGGTATCGTATTGGGCGGGCTGGGCGGCGAAGCCGCCTATTACCGCTTGCAGAACGAAACGCTGTGGGAGTCCGCCCGGCGGACCGATACCGGCACGCTGGGCCGCGAGTTCCTGCAGGACGGCAGCATTCTCGTGCTCGATGCCGACAGCGAGGTCCTGGTGGTTCTAAGCCGCAGCGAGCGCAGGGTCAAGCTATTGACCGGTGAAGTCATTTTTGACGTCGCGAAAGACCCGGAACGCCCTTTCGTCGTCGACAGCGGTCCGGCACAGATCACCGTGCTCGGCACTCGTTTCGCGGTCACCCGATTGCGCGAAACGATCCGGGTCAGCGTCGATCACGGCCTGGTCCAGATCGCTGCCGGCCCTTTCTGGCGCCGGCAGTACCTGCAGCTTGAGGCCGGCCAGGTGGCCGAACTGCGTCTGGCGACGAGCGAAAATATCGCTTTGAAAAAAGTCGACCGCAAGGCAGATGCCGCCTTCAGCTTCGAGCACGGCATTCTGATGTTCGATCGGGCCGATCTGGGCGAGGTTGCCGAGACGCTTTCCCGATACCGGAAAACGCCGGTTCGCGTTGCCGCCCGAGGGACGGGCGCCGGCCCCCGGATCACCGCCGGCGTCCCCGCCGCCCAAATCGAAAGCTTCATCGATCTGCTGCCCCAGATCGCCTCGGTCAGCGTGCGGCGCAGGGGCGACGAAGTCGAGCTCGGCGCCCGCTAGATTGTCGGCATTGCGCCGCCCAGAACGATTTGACCGAAGCGCGATGAGTTTCTTATCGATGAGGGGGGTGAATTCCGGTTCCTGGACCGTGTACCTGAAAGAACAGTATTTTCTTTCTAAGGCATTTCCATGTACCACGCAATTCCTCCATTCCTGGGGCGCCCCACTGCCGCCCTTGTCTCGTCCGTTTTCGCCACCGCGTATGCCGCGCCGGTGACCGTGGATCTGCCGGCCCAGGCGCTTTCCGAATCGATCCTGCAATTGGCCAGGCTGTCGGGACGAGGCATTGCCGTGGACAGCGCCCTGGTCGAGGGCAGGCAGGCGCCAGCCGTGAAGGGAGCGATGGAACCGCTGACGGCGCCGAACAAGTTGTTGGCGGGCAGCGGGTTGGAAGCGGCGACGGCGGCGGATGGCAATACGGTGATCACCAAGGCGGCGGACGTACTGAAGGAAGTGAGGGTGGTCGGGCATGCGCCAAAGGAGGGGACGGCGGACGTTGGCTACAAGATCGAGACAGCGCAATCTGTCGGTCCGTGGGGTAGGCGGAGGCTGCTCGATACACCGTATTCGATGATGGTTGTGAGCGAAGACTTGATCCAAAATTCGGTAACCGATAGTACAGACCAGCTCTTCCGCATGAACCCGAGAATTCAGTTGCTCCAGCCCTTCGACATGAATGGCCTGACACGCGTGATGATGCGCGGTTTTCTTATTCAATCGGCCATGGTGGATGGCATGCAAGGCAATACGTCCGGGCAGGGACTTTTCATCGAAAACGTGGAGCGGATGGAGGCGATGACGGGCCTCTCAGGCTTCATGTATGGCATTGGCAATGTTGGCGGGACGCTCAACTACATGACCAAACGCCCTACCGAATCGGCGAAAAGGGATGTCACCGTTGGTAATTACGGCGGTGACCAGTATTTCGCCCATGCCGATCTAGGCGGACCGATCGATGCTGACGGAAAATTCGCTTACCGATTTAATGCGCTGACCCAGGATGGCGATACGGTGATTAAGGATCAGTCGCTAAAACGCTCCATGGTTAGCGGCGCTCTGGATTGGCATGTGACAGATCGCTTGTTGCTTGGCATCGACGTTCTGGACGGAAGTTACAAACTAAAGGGAAGGCCGGGGCAATGGGGCTTTGCAAATTCCCTTACTGCCTTGCCATCGGTTCCCGATACCAAACGGCTGTGGGCGTCTCCGGACAACATGAACAATGTTGACACCGAGCGCTATGGCGCCAGGGTTCAGTGGGATATCAACGACATATTCGCATTCCGAGCCGGATATGGTTTCCAGAAAGACGAGCGGAATACCATTTATTCGACCTTGACCGTGACTGGTGATGCGACTTACTCGCTGGCGAAATCCTTTGTGAGGTCCTACCGAACCGATACCGAAAGCGCCTACGCTTATCTCGAGACGAAGTTCAAGCTGTTCGACATCGCCAACAAACTGACTGTTGGGGCTAATGGTTACGTCGTGGAGGGCTATGGTGGTTATACCGCTGGAGGCACGTTACCTGCACAGATCGGCAATGCCCACACTAATCTCGATTTGTCGAATCCCGATTCCGCTAACGTTGCCTTGCCTGATTTCGACTTTGGGTCATTGCACATGTTAAAGACGGATCGAACGAGGAGCAAAAATATCATTGTCGGCAACGAAACGATCTTCAACGACAAGTGGTCCATGCTGCTCGGTCTCAACCATGCAAGCTACTTGGTTGAGAACCATGACGCACCGACTGGCGCCGTAACAATCAAATACGATAAATCGAAAACAACACCGACAGCATCCTTGTTGTTCAAGCCGCTTCCCTACCTGACAACATATGTGACGTATATCGAGGCGTTACAGCAGGGGCAGATCGTTTCCGGTGCGAGTTTTACAAACGATGGCGAAATCATGCCACCTTCCGTGAGCAAGCAGTATGAGGCAGGAGTCAAGGCAGAATTGGGCGGTAGTTTGCTGACCATGTCGCTGTTCCAGATCGAGAAGGCCAATGCCTATAACCAGGATAACGGCAATGGGACATTCACCATGTTCCAGAATGGCAGGCAGCGACATCAGGGGGTGGAATTTGCCGCCTCCGGCAAGGCAACTCACGACCTAACCCTGCTCGGGGGATTGACCCTATTAGATGCTGAAGTACAGAAAAGCACTAACAACGTCGGCGTCGGAAAGGTGCCGCAGGGCGTCGCGCAAGTCATAGCCAAGGTATACGGTGAATATAACTTTCCTTCACTACGTGAGTTGACCGCAACCGGCGGCCTTTACTACACCGGCAAGTCGTATATTGATGCCGCAAATAAATTGGAGGCGCCTTCCTATCTCACAATTGACCTTGGTTTACGGTACTCTACGCGCGTAATGGGGCGTCAAACCACCATTCGGGCATTAGTAACCAACCTGACGGATAAACGCTACTGGATGAGCAATTACACCATTGGCACCATGATGGGGGCACCGAGGGCTGTTTCTGTCTCAGCCTCAATCGCGTTCTGAGGACGCCCCCAGTTTGCAACCATGGCTACCCGCTATCAGTGCTACTTGCATGTCGCGATGTTCGCGCTTCTCGTTCTAGGCATCGGAAGCAGGGCGTTCTTGCCTTCGGTTATCCGTGCGTCGCAAGAGCAGGAGAAAGGCGCACATATCGTGCTGCCGATTCGCCATGCGATGTTCGGCGGTGCTATGCCACCGGATGCCTTCGTTACATTGGACGACAGTACGGAGCACGTCGATTCGGTCCAGCAATACAACCTGCAGGGCGAGATAGGTGGTTGGTTGTTGCGGAAGGTTTATCCGTCGTTGACAAAGATCGAAACCAGCGGATGGGGAGCGCAACTGGATCCGGAGATCGTCATGCTACGCCAGCCAGATGTCATTTTTTCTTGGAAGGGGCGTGATAGTGCACTACTGGCAATGGGTTTCCCGCAACTGGTCGAGTTGGAGAGCTCTCGAGGCAAGCAGGTCGAGAGTCATCTCAAATGGTGGGCATTGTTCGGGCGCATGCTTGGCAAACAGGATAAGGCAAGGCAACTTTCGCAGCGATACACGAGGCAGCTAGCGGCACTTAAACACGAAATTGTCCAGGCGCACCATCCGTCAGTACTCCTCATCGTTGGCGGATACGATGCGGGCTTCTGGCTGCCGACTAATCATCACTACGATGAACGCTTCATCCAGCTCAATGCCAAGCCGCTGCACAAGGGATTATTTGGCGGCAAAGCTACGCTGGAAAATGTGTTGATGCTCGATCCAGACGTGATCTTTCTCGATACGTCGGCAATCGGCGATCAACTCGTTCCGGCCCAGCTTTACGTCCAGCCCGAATGGCAGGCCGTGCGCGCCGTGCGCGGCAAGCGTGTCTACCGGATGCCAGATCTGCCGCATTTCAGCATTCCGGTCGAAGATCCCATCCGTCTGCAGTGGTTGGCGGAAATACTTTATCCACAAGTCATGCCGGCAACCATACGGCAGGAGGTTGTGGCGACAATTTTGGCAGCTTACGACTACCGCATGAGTGAAAATGACATCGATACGCTGCTCAATCTGCAAGCCAATCAGGCATCGCAGAACTACCAACGTTTTTTCCGTTCGGAGAATAAATATGTCGAGAACGCTCAGCATCACCGGCATCGCTATCCATGCCAATAACACATCTTGCGCTTACCATTGCCGTTACTGCCAATTAGCAACATCGAAGCCCAAGTCGGTTAGTTTTACCCGCCATGCCGCGCTAGTCGAACGCTTTATCGACTGGCAGGCAGCGAACGCGGTGGAACCGTTCGAAGTGTGGCCGTGGTATGGCAACAGCTATGAACACGATCTGCCGACGTTGGCCGGCATATTGCGTCTGGATCAGCGCCTGGGGCGCGAGCATAAAGTGCTTCTGCTCGGTGGACTGCGGCATCGCACTCGATCCGAAATGCACGAATTTCTCGAAGCGCGCTGCGAATTGGGCATCGATACGCTAGTCGCTACCTTCAGCGGCCATGGCGAGCGTCATGACCACTGGAATAATAAGGCTGACAACTACCGTTTTCAAATCGACAGCCTACATCTAGCGGCGGAAATGGGCATGGAACTGCAGCAACGCATTCTGCTGATGCGCAATGATTTGTCAGGGCTCGAATCAGTGTTGAACGACCTCGATGAAATCGACAGCCGGCGATTTACCCGCTGGGCAATCCCAATGTTCTACAGCGGCCGCGCTAGACACTTGGAGAGCGAACGACTGACAGTGGACGACTTTGTCGGGCTTTCCTCGCGCCTACGGGCCTGTTTGCGTGAGGACTGGCCGAACTGGCAATCCGAGCGGCAATGGATGGATCAGGTTTGCAGCGGTGCCGACGAAGCCCAACGCACCTCCCTATTCTTTGCCGTGACGGAAGCCAGCCTGGAATGGGCAGAGCGCCATAGTTGCGAGGAAATCCTGGCCAGCCTAGAAGCGCGATACCGGGAAAGTGCCAGCCGTCTGCCGTCAACGCGGGCTCTTGCCGAGCGTTACGGCGACAAGAACAACGAACGCGTCTATTTCAACCTCAGACAGATGGAGCGTCTATGGATGGAGCGCCATCTGCAAATGCATCCCGCGAATGCCGACAGGGTGTCCACTCTCTTTGCCTAAGCACTCTTAAAAGTTTTGCATGCGGAGGTCGGTAGAACGTCGACTTCTAGGTGAACAGAATAAGACATTCACGATACGTCCATGACCATATCTACCCAACCCTTGTGTGCCAATCCGATAGGAAGCGCAAAAGCCCGCGACGGTCGTCGCTCGCCCTTCATCCTTGCCGATCTGTTGATCTTGCTGCTCTTCGTTGCTCTGTTGGCGCTGATGGTCTTTTCGCTGGTCCTTGGCCGCTATCCGGTGCCGATTCCAGAGATCATCAAGATTGTGGCGACCACAGGCTTCAACGAAACTCGCCCCTATACCGACAAGGCCTGGGTGGTGATCGAGATCGTACGCATGCCGCGCATCCTCGGCGTAACGCTGTGCGGCATGGGCCTGGCGATGGCGGGGGCGGCGATGCAGGGCGTGTTCCGCAACCCGCTGGTCGGACCGGAGGTGGCCGGCGTCTCCTCGGGCGCGGCATTTGGCGGGGTGTTGGCAATCATGTTTTCCTTGCCGATGGCCGGGGTAGTCGGCCTGGCTTTTGGCTTCGGCATGGGAGCGCTGGCCGTAGCCTTTGGCCTGTCCAAGCTGGCCGGCAAGAGCAGCATACTGGGGCTGGTGCTGGCCGGCGTAATCGTCGGCGGCTTTTTCGGCGCGCTGACCGGCATGGCCCAGTACGTAGCCGATCCACAAGCCAAACTGCCGTCCATCGTCTACTGGCTGCTTGGCAGCTTTGTTGGGCTGACTTATGAAAAGGTAGCCATCGTGGCCGGCGTCACGCTGTTTGCAGGCACCCTGCTACTGATGTTGCGCTGGCGGATCAATCTGCTGTCGCTGGGCGAAGTGGATGCAGAGGCACTTGGAGTCAAGGTCGAAACCCTGCGCTGGTGCATTGTCGCACTGGTGGCACTGCTGGTAGCGGCCCAGGTGTCAGTATCGGGCGGCGTCAACTGGGTAGGACTGATCATTCCGCACATCGCCCGCATGCTGGTCGGGCCCGAGCATACGCGGCTGCTACCTGCTTCGGCACTGCTGGGTGGCATCTACCTGCTGGCGATGGATGACATTGCCCGTAGCATCACGGCACAGGAAATTCCTATCGGCCTGCTCACCGCCCTGGTGGGTACTCCAGTGTTTGGCTTCCTGTTCTGGAAGATGCACGGCAAGGGGTGGAATCGTGAGTAATCGTCCCAAGGGTTTCGCAACGATGAACGGCGGACTGGCAATCCGGTTGGCCACTGTCGGCTACACCTACGATCCCAAAATACCGGCCGTATTGCGCGACTACTCGGCCGAGGTGAAGCAAGGCAGCGTTTTCGCCGTGCTCGGCCCCAATGGCCGGGGTAAGACGACCTTGCTCAAGCTCTTGCTGGGAGCATTGAAGCCGCAACACGGAAGCATCACCATCAATGGGCAGATCGCCTTCGTGCCGCAGCTGTTCCAGGTCAGCTTTCCCTACCGGGTACTGGACATGGTGTTGATGGGCCGGGCACGTCAGATCGGGTTGTTTTCCCTGCCGTCACGGCAGGACGAAGCGGCGGCACTGGAAGCGCTTGACCGGCTGGGCCTGGCCGAACTGGCCGAGCGCAGTTTCGACGAACTATCCGGCGGACAACGGCAACTGGTCATCTTCGCACGGGCACTGGCCAGCGGCGCCGACATCCTGGTACTCGACGAGCCGACCTCGGCGCTCGACCTCAAGAATCAGGGCACCGTCCTCGAATGGATAGCCCGTCTGCGTAAGGAAGGCCTGACGGTGATCTTCACGACCCACCATCCCCACCACGCCCATGCCGTGGCCGACCAGGCCCTGCTGATGTTCGGCGCGGAAGACTATGTCTGCGGCGCCATCGACGCGGTGTTGACCGAGGCGAACCTGCGCCGGCTCTACGGCATGCCCTTGCGCCAGGTCAGTTTCGAGTTCGAGGGGCGAGCCATGGAAACCCTGGTGCCGGTCTTTACCGGCCTGCGGCTCGGGACTGCTGCCTGATCACGGACCTTGGCCTGGGCCGACAGCCGTTTGGCAATCGAAGTTGCATGAGCGTCTTTACTCTTGCGTCAAACCGAAACTCGATCGCATGGTTCGACCCCAAATACATCAGCCTCGCTCGAAAGGATATCGATGCGCCCACGGCGCCACGTCCTCCAGCCCTTTCGCCAGTCTCAGCAACGTATCCTCGTCGCCATAAGCGCCCAAGAACTGTACGCCAACGGGCAGGCCTTGGTCCTCGGTAAAGTAAATAGGCACTGAGATCGCTGGCTGCCCGGATGCGTTGGAAATGGCCACAAAAGGGTTGTAAGCGCATGAGCGGCGGCGGAATTCAAGAAACTCGGCGTCGCGGGGAAGGAGCCCATGCCGCGCGGAGGCGACAGGAACCGTAGGAAGCAGTACGAGGTCATAGCGCTCCATGTATTGACCCAGCTGACGGCCGATTTTACGGAACACGCCCAGCGCGGAAATATAATCGTGCGCGCCCAGCGTACGCGAATACTTCAGTCCGTCTTCAATGGCGAATTCGAGCTCGCCCTCCTTCAAGGGGTAGCCCCGCTTCCCGGTCACCGCAAGCACCGTGCTGTGGATGGAAAGAGCCAGAACGCGCGCATGCGCTGCCGCGTATGCGGCGTAGTCCAGGTCGGCAGGCGCTTGCTCAACGACTTCATGGCCAAGCTTGCGGCACTGCTCAGCGGCGTAGTGCAAGGCTTTCATCGTGTGCGAATCAATCGGATCGCAACCGTCCCATCCATCGGTCCAGAGCGCAATTTTAAGGGGGCGGTCGAACTTCAGCTCAAGCCGTTCGAGGTAACTGCCGGTCGGTGTGGGCGCGGCAAAGGGCGCGCCCGCGTCCGGACCGCCGACCGCGTCAAGCGCGGCAGCCGTATCGCGCACAGACCGGCTCAGAAAGCCATCACAGATCAGGTCTCCCCATGCGTCGCCGTCATTTGGCCCCATGGGGAAACGCCCGCGTGATGTCTTAAGCCCAACCAATCCGCAGTTCGCAGCGGGAATCCGTATGGATCCGCCACCATCCGAGCCATGAGCAACCGGCACGACGCCAGCCGCAACCGCGGCGGCCGCACCGCCGCTGGATCCGCCGCAAGACAGTTCGAGCTTCCACGGATTGAGGGTATTGCCGCCATTTGCGACCGCCTCGGTGGTCGGCCCCATACATAGTTCTGGCACGGCTGTTCGCGCAAACGGAATAAAGCCCGCCGCCTCAACGCGATCTGCGAAAGTCGAATTTTGTCCGTATGTCATGGGTCCGAGAAAATTTGAACCAATGGACGATTCAAATCGCGTGGAGGCCAGGCCGGAATCCTTATAAAGAAATGGAACACCTGAAAAGACGGACCGATCGAGCTTCGCATCATGTCGCCGCGCAAGCGCCAAGGACTCCTCGAACTTCGGGAACTTCAAGAAATTCAGTCGCTTGTGCGCGCTTTGCGCCAGTCCGATGGCAATGGACATCGCCTCTTCGGCCGACGCTTCCCCGCGCTTTATCAGATCCGCCAATCCAATCGCATCAAGATCCTGATACGCCGTCACATTCATAATGTCTCCGATTAAAAGTGCCTGGTGCTAATGTGCCTCAAGCCGGCTGGCCACTTGGTACAGTGTCGCCTCGTCATGCCATTTTCCAATGAGCTGCAGACCTACAGGCATGCCTTCTTCATCCTGCATGAAAGGCACCGACAAGCTTGGATGCCCCGAGAAGTTCGTTGGCGCCGTCGATCTGGTCAATAACCACGGAGTCGAATAATCTTCGTCGTTAATGCGAGTAGTGCGCTCATCGATCAAAGGCGCCGTAACACCGCATGTCGGTGTCAGCAATACATCCACGTTTTCCAATACCTTGTCAAAACAGGCTTGCGCGGTGCTTTGATACTTGAGACTACGAAGATACTCTGACGCCAGCACACCTTTGCCAGTCAACAGCCTGTCTTGCACTTCCTTGATAAAAGGCGCTTGAGCATTCAGTGCATCTTCGTGCTGTGCATAAGCCTCTGTCTTCAGGACTAATTGTTGTGCGTTGTAGATTTCGTAAATATTGTCGATCTCTACTGATTTCACCACGGCGCCCGCGGCCTCGAGCGCTTGGCGCGCGGCCAACATGCTGCGACTCACCGCAGGCGATATATATTCGGAATAAAACGTGCCGGGCACACCAATGACCAGGCCGCGAATACTCTGGCCAATCTTGGAGGAAAAGGCGCCTAGCGGGCTATCCGACATGACTTCCAGCAGGAGCGCATTGTCTTGCACGCATGTGCTGATCGGCCCTACATGATCAAGTGTTTCCGAAAGGGGGAACACCCCCTGCCTGGAGATGAGCCCCAACGTGGCTTTCATCCCCACCACGCCACACAGTGCTGCGGGCAGCCGTATGGAAGCGCTCGTATCCGTTCCTACCGATCCGTACGCCAAACCAGCCGCAACCGATGCTGCGGAGCCGCTGCTTGAGCCACCAGGAACACGCGAGGGATTCCGTGGGTTCCGTACCGCTCCAAAGAAAGACCGATCGCCGGTCGATCCGTACGCGAACTGATGAGTATTCGCCTTGCCGATAATAATCGCCCCCGCCTTCCTTAGCAGGCGCACGACCTCGGCGTCATCCTTGGAGACATGCTCGGCGTATTGTTCCGCGCCCATGGTCGTGCGGTAGCCGGCCACGTCAATAAGGTCTTTGATCGCGATCGGCACCCCCGCCAGCGCCCCTGCTTCCTTGCCGGAAGCGAGCTGCGCCTGAGCTGCCTTGGCCTCGGCCCGCGCCTGATCCGCCATGACGGTTATATAGGCATTGATCGATGACGATTCGATATCCGCCAGCAGCTTGTCCACGATATCAACGGGCGAGCACTCCCCCTTGCGATAGGCCCTCGCAAGATCCGCTATGCTTTTCATTACTTGAATTCCAAAAAACACGGCCTGCCCGAAACGGGCAGGCCAGACACGCCACTTATTTAAACGGAACAATTTTCCCGTCGGAAAAAGTCGCCAGGCGAACCTCTCCGCTGTTCTGGTTCTTCTCGTCGAAGCTGATCTTTCCCAGCAAGATTTCAAAGCCTTCGAGCTTTGCCAGCCCAGCCTGTATCTGCTTGGGATCGCTGCCACCGCCACGCTTCGCCGCTTCAACCACCGTGTAAATGGAGTCATAGGTACCCGCTTCAAAAGCACCGGGCTCATGGTTGTACTTGGCCTTGAAGGCTTCTTCGAATTTTTTCGACTTTTCATTATCGAGGCCTGGCAGCCAGGTGGTTGGGAAGACCGCCCCATTTGCGGCAGCACCCGCCAGCTCGACAAATTTCGGCACACCCTGCCCCATATTCACAATCAATGTCGCGTTGATGCCCAGCTCTTTGATCTGACGGGCAATAATGGAACCTTCGGTGTAGTAGCCATGAACGAAGATGACTTCGGGGGAAGTTTCCTTGATTTTGGAAAGCTGCGCCTTGAAATCTGTTTCACCACGGTTATATTGCTCGTAGGCCGTGACCGTGGCGCCCACCTTCTTTGCACGGTCTGCCGCGGCCTGGGTCGGCGGCTTGCCGTAATCGGAATTTTCCACCAAGAACGCAAATCGCTTCGCGCCTTTCTGGCTCGCAAAATATTCAACTGCCTTGCTGTCCAACTGGCCGTCCGTCATGTTGACGCGCCACGTGTATTTGTAGCCTTGCTCGGTAACGGTTGGCGAGCCCGCCTGCCCATTCACCGCCGGCACTTTATACCGTTCATTCTCTTTGGTGAATGCGATGGTGACCAGGCTCGCGGACGAACCGACGATCGCATCGACTTTTTGCTGTGCGATCAGCTTCTTCGCGGCATTGATGCCCGCCGCGGGGTCGCTGCGGTCATCTTCAGCATGAAACTCAATAGGCTGGCCATTGAATCCGCCTGCGTTATTGATTTCCTCGATAGCCAAACGCGTGCCTTTGCGGTGGTTGTCGCCATACGCGGCGGCGGCCCCTGAAATAGATTCTATGATGCCGATCTTGAGCGTGTCTGCGGCACTTGCCGCGCCTGTTGCAACCGCAAATCCAAAGACAGCACAAAACAGCTTTGATTTATCAAACATACTCCATCTCCTAGTGGTGGGCTTATGGTTCTTAAAAACGTCAATTACGCTTGCTGATCTAGTGTTCAATACCAAGATAGGCCTTTCTGATTGCATCGCTTTCCAGCAGCGCTTTCGCATCGTCCGAGGCAATAATTTCACCCGACTCCATCAGATAGCCTCTTTGCGCGACCCTCAGGGCAAGCGTGACATTCTGCTCAACGAGCAGGATCGTGGCGCCTGCGGCATGAATCTCTTTGAGCTTGGTCATCAGTTCGGCCACAACCAATGGGGCCAGCCCAAGGGAAGGTTCATCCAACAAGAGCAGTTTCGGGCGGCCCATCAAGGCGCGGCCAATCGCAACCATTTGCTGCTCCCCGCCGCTCATCGTCCCGGCCTTTTGCTTCCATCTTTCTTTAAGCCGCGGGAACTGATCGAGGATCTTGTCGATATCCTCTTGCATTTCAGCGCTGGTCGATTTCCTTGCGCGCGCGCCTATGGCCAGATTCTCGGCGACGGTGAAATCGGGAAACACCCGCCGGCCTTCTGGAACAATACTGATGCCGCGTCGGATGATTGCATCGGACCTATCGGACTCGATACGCTCGCCCAGAAACTCTATGCTGCCGTTCTTGACAGGCTGCAATCCAATGATGGATTTCAAGAGTGTGCTTTTGCCTGCGCCATTCGCGCCGATCAGCGTGACAAATTCCCCGGCATCAACATCCACACTGATTTTCTTGATGGCATGAACGTGACCGTAGTAGGTGTCGATATCTTTTATTCTTAACATTTCATTCACCTCCGCTACCCAGGTAGGCGGCGATTACTTTAGGATCGCTTTGCACTTGTTGCGGGTCTCCTTCAGATATTTTGTTGCCATACTCGAGGACGACGATACGGCTGCACAGATCCATGACCAGTTTTACATCGTGCTCAATCAACACGATGGTGTAGTCCATCGCATTCAATTTCTTGATCAAAGCTTTAAGCGACACGCGCTCTTGCAGGTTCAGACCCGCAGCCGGCTCATCCAATAGCAGTATTTTGGGATCTGTCGCCAGTGCCCGCGCAATATCCAGCTGGCGCTGCTCGCCGTAAGGCAAGTTTTTTGCCAGTTCGTCCTTCTTCTTGTCCAGCCCCACGTACGACAGCAGCTCGATCGAGCGCCGCTCCGCCTCCGAGCGCTCATTACGCTCTTTCCTTGTGCGAAAAATGGAAGACAGCGCGCCCGCTTTGGTTCGGCTTTGGCGTCCAATCATGACGTTCTCGACCAGGCTCAGCTCCGGGAACACCATGATGTTCTGGAATGTTCTGGCCACGCCAAGGCGGTTGATCTGATCAAGCCGCAGCTTGCTGATTTCGTGATCGTTGTAGAACACCTGGCCGGACGTTGGCGTATAAATGCCGCTGACGACGTTGAACAACGAGGTTTTACCGGCGCCATTGGGACCAATAAGGCCGGTTACCTGCCCCTCTTGAACATCGAATGACACGTTGGTCAGCGCGCTGACCCCACCGAACCGGAGCGAAATATCTTTTACCGACAAAGTCATTATCGTGTCCTCCAGCGTTGAATCACATTTGGCAGGTCGGATAATCCTTTAGGCAGAAAAAGAATGACTATTGCCAGCAAAAGCCCATAGACCAGCACGTTGTAGTTGCCGAATCCTTGCGCGTATTCCTCAAGTATCGTGATGGCGAAAGCGCCGATGATCGATCCGTATAGATTGCCAATACCGCCTATGAATGCCATGACGAAGAAGAAAATCGAAATCGGCAGCCCCATTCTGTCAGGATCGATGAAGCCGTCGTAATGAACAAACAATGTTCCGGCAAATGCGGCAAACATGGTACTGACCGTGAAGGACAGCACCTTGTATTTAAATACCGGAATGCCCAGCGACTGCGCGGCAAGCTCATTGTTGGCAATAGAGCGCAGCGCATCGCCCGTCCGGGAGTCGGTGATTCTGCGCAGCACGACAAACCCCACAATCATGCAAAGCAGCACCATGTAGTAATACGCAAGATCGCTGTTCATGGTCCAGCCAAACAGACTGGGGCTGGGCACGGCTGTCAGGCCGGACGGCCCCCCCGTGATGGAGCTGTTCTTCACCAAAGTTTGCAGAATGACGCCCACGGCAATACTGGCCAGCGCCAGGTAATGACCGCTGGTCCGCAGAACGATCAGCCCAACGATGCAGCCAAGAATTCCCACGCTGATTGTGGCCACCGCGACGGACCCCAGGAAGGGGAAACCCGACTTCATGAGAATGCCCGAGATATATGCGGCCAGCCCAAAGAATGCCGCATGCCCGAGGGAGATCTGCCCGGTATAGCCGATAAACAGCGTCAACCCCATCACCACGATTGCCGCGGTGGTTGCGCGAATACCCATATGGGTCAGGAACGGATCGTTCAAGACCAGCGGAATCAACACCAATGCCGCGATGGCAATAATATTTCCATACTTTTTCAGCAACATGCAGATACCCCTAGACCTTTTGAATTTGCTTCTTGCCCAGCAAGCCGTTTGGTTTGACAAGGATGATCAACAATAGAATCGAGAACGAAACAAGGTCTTTGTAAGCTGAAGCCAATAACAGCGTTCCGTATTGCTCAATGACACCTAGCGTGAATCCACCCAGCACGGCGCCGGACACCAGCCCCAGGCCGCCAAGCAACGCTGCGGTGAACCCTTTCAGGATGATTAATTGGCCCATATCGAAAGTCAGCACAGCAATCGGCGCATAGACGATGCCGGCAACCGCCCCCAGCACCGAGCACAATCCGAAAGTAATGTTGTTCACGCGGGAGACGTTGATGCCCATCATTCTCGCGGTTGTTTTGTCTTGCGCAACGGCCCGAAGCGACAGGCCAAGCGCCGTTTTCGTGAACAGCACATACAGCAAGGCCATGATGATGAACGTGGCCGCAATCACAATGGCATATTGGGCGCTGATCTGAATGCCGCCAAACCTCAAGACGCCATCGGTCATGGCCGGGAATCTGTAGGCGGAGGACCCGAAGATGAGTTGCGCGACGCTTCTGAGCATGATGAACAGCGCGATAGTCATGACGAGCAGAGACAGGCCATTCGCATTTTCCTCGAGCTTGCGCAAGAAAATCCGTTCCAGCAGCGACCCCAGAATGAACGCCGACGCCATGCTGAGCGGCAGGGCAAGCCACATTGACAGGCCAAGGTCCACATGGAATACAAAGCCCATGAAGGCCCCGGCCATAAAAAACTCGCCCTGGGCAAAGTTGATGACATCCATACCCCGGAAAACCAGCGTGATTGCCAAGGCAATCAAGGCATAGGTGCTGCCTACCGATAAACCAAAAATAAGCTGTTGAATAACGTTTTCCATCAAGCCCACTCCAATACATTGCCGTTGCGGCTCCAAAACTGCCTTTGGCTATCAAACATGCGGGGTATGCCTAGGCATCGGACAACAGAAAGCGGTAATCAATGGCCGCCAGGCTGTTGATTAATTTCTCTTCTTTTGTGTGTTTGCATAAAGGCTGACGAGGCAGGATCGTCAAGCGTTCAATGTCGTGAGCAAGGCTTATGGTAGTGAAGCGGATGCGTCCTGTTTATCCTGGGTAAGATAGTCCGACGCGCTCAGACAGCTGCCTCCTCATGGCCTCTTATGTGTTTGCCCCTTGTTTACCCAAACGTTAGGGTATTTTATGGGCATGCGCTGTTTCAGCTCAACCTAGGATAAACCCGAACGTTTGGGTTGGAGCTTTCCCGCACGCAAAGCGTCGGCTCGAGAAGCTCCGATTCGGGGCGGCCGCCCTTGATGGTTTCAAGCAGGAGCTCTACGCTGCGGTATCCCATTTGATACATAGGGGAACGAATAGTCGAGAGGCCTATGGGCAGCTCCCCTGCTATCGGCGTGTCGTTGAACCCCACGACAGCCACATCCCGGCCCACCTGGATTCCGCTGTCTCGCAGCGCCCCCAACAGCCCTATAGCCAGGAAATCATTGACGGCAAAAATAGCAGTGGGTTTTTCTTGATCGCCGGAGAATAGACGCTCTCCGAGCGCCCTGCCGCTTTTGGTATCAAATCCGCTATGGATGATCCAGTGCCGCGGTATATCAACGCCCAATTCGGCGCAGCGCTGGATAAATCCGTTTGTCCTGTCGTATCCCGTTGTTGCGTAGGCCTCGCCCGCGAATACACAAATTTTCCTGTGGCCCAGTTGGACAAGATGGTCGGCGGCCATTTGCCCTCCTTTAAAGTCATCACAGGTAACCGAGCAATGTGTCGGAGCATGACGACTGACCAGCACCGCCGGGATATTTCGTCTGGCAATTTCTTCCAGGAACGCGGCATTGTCGATTCGCGCATCCGCGATCAGCAGCCCCTCCACATTCTGATCCAGCGCGGTTTCACAAAGCTGTATTTGACGCTCGGGAAGATCAAGTGTGATGCCCACAAACGTAAGGTACTGGTTGTCTGTTGCCCCGGCGTCTATCCCTTCGTAAATCGTCGCGACAACCAAATCAGTCAATCGAGGCAGAATCACGCCTATCAGTCGGGTCTTGCTGGTTTTGAGTCCGATGGCTTGCCGATTAGGACGGTAATTCAGCTGTTTGGCCAACTGTTTTATGCGCGCAATCATCTCTGGCGAAGCGGCGCTGCGCGCCTCCGCTTCGGTTCCATTCAGAACACGCGAGACGGTTGACACATGTATTTCTAGATGTTGTGCCAGCGAGCGTAGTGTTGTGCGTTGGCGCGTATTAATTTTGCTTTGTGGCATTTGTGCCCTTGAATCGGCAATCTGACGTATTGCTTATTCTACTTCCAGGCGATCAAATCGAGACTGCATGCCTGCCTGGCGTTGTCACGAGCGGCTCAGCGGTTTCAAATACGCGGGGAAAGCTCAGGCCGCCACTTTCACAGGGAAGATAGCGACCCTGGACGCCGGACTTGTGGGTAAAAACAGGCCCGCCTCTAGCCGCCTGAATAGGCGGGCGCAAACGGAAATCGAAAAGCGGCGCCCGCCCCCGAGGCATCAAGAGATGCGTGTCAATCCAGACGGCTTGGCTATTTATTGTCAAGGCTTGTCGGATGCAGAGCGGGCTGCCCGGATGTCCGCTTAGAACGGAATATCGTCATCCAT
>LNAP01002619.1_pt1 | contig 17860 bp, 17 predicted proteins | sample 602601 | NCBI WGS metagenome assembly LNAP01 (sample SAMN02440304, study PRJNA202911) | soil metagenome | biome: Subtropical and temperate rainforests or woodlands; isolation source: soil samples (1 kg each in a 20% v/v slurry with milli Q water) were... ... | reverse complement strand
GCCGGGTTGGGTTACCGCGTCGGGGCGCGCGCCGGTAACCAGGTTGGCCTGCTGCGACAGCGTGGTGCCAAGCACTGAATCCAGCCGATGCACCAGCAGAGTGCCCAGGGCCGATGGGCCGCCTATGCTCATGGTTTATGCAGCGTTGCTGGAGTAGGCGTGCAACACGGTCTGTTGACGGCGCATATTGTTCAGTAGCATGCTCAGCCGGCCGAGTTCAGGTGCAGCCAACATGCGGATATTGGCGTCGTCTTCCAGTATTCTGGTCAGCAGGTCCCTGCGCATTTCCCGGTCTTCGTCGCTGAGCGGTGCAATGCTGCGCAGTGATTCAACGGCATCCTGGTATTGTTCACCCAAGGCGACCACTTGGTCCCAATTGTCGGAGCGAGCCTCAGCCAGCATGCGGCTGGAGATGCCGGCAATGATTTCGTATTGGCGCAAGATGGATGAGGTAGAACTCGTAGGTAAAGTCATTGGTCGGAAAGAAGGTAAGGACGCCGAGGGGACTGATCAGCTTCAAGATATGAAGCAAGCATATGATGATCGAATTTTGAATACTATGGGTTCGGGGCCAGAAAACGCCTCAAGCCGTTTGTCCAGTGGTTGCATCTATTCTCGGGTCTACCGCCGCTCGCCACGCGCTGCTTATATCGACCAGCAAGCGCTCGGCGAGGGCGAGTTTTTCAGCATCAGCATTCAAATTGGCCAGCAGCAGGTTGCGGATGATCAATTCATATGTAGCAACCAGGTTCGTGGCCAATTCCCCGCCCGATTTCAGGTCGATACTGGCTTTCAGACCAGAATCGACAATATCGATGGCTTTGGATATTGCCATGCCGCGTCCTTCGATATTGTTGCTTTCCATATGGAGTTTGGCTTTCAAGATAGCAGCGTGCGCTCCGTTAAACAGCAGCGTGATTAAATGTTGAGGGCTGGCGCTGAACACCTCAGTTTCCAGGCCTATATTGGCATAGGCCTGAGCAGAATGCTGTCGTTGCGTGCCGTGCGCTGAAGAATAAGTCATTATTTTTCGTTCAGATTGCCCAGCATTGATAGTTGCTGGGTCAGGTAAGAGCTGATGGAGTTCATTTGCGCGACCATGGAGTCCATTGCGCTGAACTGCTTGCGATAGACTTCCATTTTGGCATCGATTCGTGCCGCTGCCGCTGCGTACTGCTTCTCCATGTCTTTGAGGCTGGCAGTCATGCTGTCGGAAGCCGAGTTAATAAGCCCGCCACTTTTTATGAAAATATCAGCTGTTGCGCCGAGCTTCTTGCTGATGCTATTTTCGCCGGCAAACAAATTCTGCACGTCGACCATGTTGTCTTTCAGTGCAGCGGAAAGCTTGGTGCTGTCAATTTTAAGCGTGCCGTCTTTCGGGTCGGTCGTGATGCCCATTTGCGACAGGGAACGCACAGCGCCGGACGAGCCAGCAACGTTAAGCGCGTCGCGAATCTGGTTTTGAATACTGCGCGTAAGGCTATCGCCAGTCAATGCGCTGCCTTTCTGCGCGTCCACATTGTATGAGCTTAAGGTCTTGATAATGCCTTGAAGGGTGTTATAGGCCGAGACAAACGCATTGACCGCCTTGCTGGTCACCGAGTCGTCCCGAGAGACAGTAAGGGCGTCGGTGGCGTAGACGCCGCCTCCTGAATCGGTGTGCGTCTTGGTGAGCGTAAGCGTTATGCCTTCAATGGCGTCTGTTACGGTATTTGTCTGGCTGGTGATAGATATGCCGTTGATTTCAATGCTGGCGTTCTTTGCGGCTGACTCTGTCAGCGAATTGGTACCGCTGGCGCTGTCGAAGCCAATGATGGCGTCCAGGCTGGACGGGGTCCCATCATCGAATTTGGTGACCTTAATGGTTTCGACTGCTGCGTCCGTGCCGGTGTTCTTGGCCGTGAACATGAGGTAGGACTGGGGCGGGTCGCCGCCGTCGTTGATCAGTGTGGCATTGATACCCAGGCTGGAATCCCCATTAACGGCCTTTACGATGCCTTCAAGCGAGGTGTCGGCCGCATCCAGGGTAATGGTTTTGGCGTCGGCGCCTTTAAGCTTGATTTCAATATTGACCTTGCCTTCGGCCAGCGGTGCAACGCGATCGGGCTGGGCGGACGTTCGTAGTGTTTGGGAGGTGGCAAGCTGCTTCACAGCAATGTTATATGTGCCTGAAACCGCCTTGTTGGTGGCTGTGGCACTATAGACGTCCCCCGTGGTACTGGTTTTTAGTGCGCCAAAGGTTTCTGCTTTACCCATGGCGTCCGCCGCGTTTTTCAGCGCTTCCATCGAGCTTTTAATAGTACCGTAAGCCGACAAACGGCTTTCGACGGTATCTGCCCTGGACTGAATAAGCGCCAAGCTCTGGTTTTCGCTGGTGCGCAGGTTTTCGAGCAGCTCTTCCAACGGAAGACCAGAACCGATGCCGATAGATGAAATAGCCATAATTAACTCCGAGTCCAGATAGTGTGCAGCAATTCAAAAAGATTCAATGCGATTGTCAGGGGGTGGATGGGTGGGCTCTTTAAGCGATTGCCCCAAGTTGTCGCCTACACGTTTCCTGTCATGCCTTCGTATTGACAACGTTACCCTGCATTTGGACGATCATTTTTGCGACGCGTACGACGGCATCGCTAGGCACCGTGCGCAATACTTCCCCTGTTGCGCTGTCGATAATCGATACCACGACGCGGTTGGCATCGGGATCTACATCGAATCGCATGCCGGTCGCCCATGCCTTCATGTTGTTATTCACGTCTTCCAAGGCCTTTTCCAGCGAATTCGGGTTGCCGGGCGTGGTTATTCCATCGCCAGTGGCGGTCGTGGCGCTACCACTGCCCGAGGCATTGCTGGACGCGGTAACGGTCACGGCGGGTTCGGGCGGGACAGGAGGACGGTCCAGATCGGTCAACGGGCTACCAAAAACCAGCGGTATAGCAGTGGATCCAACAGGGTTAAACATGTTCCCGGCTCCTGCAAATTATTGATATTGATTGAGCTTCAGCCCCGCGACCGCAGGATCTGCACGTCAAGCGCATTATTAGTGCATATAACGGCTTATCCGGAAAATTCTTTAGTTCCGTACCGCATCAGGGGCCACCGCCCGGGCAATAGAGACCGCAATATGGAAAACAGACAGCGGAATATAGAGCTTCTCTATTCATCGGCATATCCGAAAATGCGTCACAATGGCTAATCTGTATATACCTATCGTGTCCGAATGCCTAGTTCCGAAGACCTTCTTGTCGGCCAGTACGCTCCGCTCGTTCGCCGCTTGGCGCTGCAGCTTGTGGCAAAACTGCCGGCCAGCGTGGAGCTTGATGACTTGATGCAGGCTGGCATGATGGGGCTCCTGGACGCGATACGGCGATATCAGCAAACGGTGGAAGCACAGTTTGAGACGTATGCGGTCACGCGAATCCGCGGCGCTATGCTTGATGAACTGCGCAGCCAGGACTGGCTGCCGCGCAGCGTACGCAGTAAGGCAAAAAGCATAGAGCAGGCCATCCGCCAGCTTAATCACCGTTTGTTGCGTCCCGCTACGGAAGCTGAAATTGCGGCGGAGCTTGACATGCCTTTGTCCGACTACCAAGGGCTGCTTGAAGAGGCGCATGGCGTGCAAGTCATTCACTACGAAGACCTGTTGCGCAATGGGGATGATCTCTCCCATCCGCTGGACCGCGCGTATACCCACGGTTCCGGTAGCGAACAAGCCGAGTGGGCCAACCCATTAAATCAGTTGGTGTCGCAAGGCCTACGGCGCGCCCTGACTGATGCCATCGCAAATTTGCCCGAGCGCGAGCAATTGCTGTTTTCCTTGCAATTCGAGCAAGATTTGAATCAAAAAGAAATTGGCGCTGTCATGGGGATTACCGAGGGGAGGGTATCGCAACTGCGCTCGCAGGCAGTGACACGTATTCGGGCTGCGTTAGCACAGGATGATTGGCAGCAGGCGCCAGGCGATATCGAATTTCAAGCCTTACTATAAGTCGACCCACTTCCCCGCGCCAAGTACCCTCGCCGAAGATGGTGGTCCGGAATGACCCATCACCAATAAACTGAGGGAGCTTCGGTTTAACGGGATCTGAGAGCCCATGACGCATCTGTTTTAGCAGGTTGCAGTACGCAAATCTACATTGATGCTGCTATACGTCCGGTCAGGGGACGGAATCGATCCCTATTTCACGCATTGATTGGATGAGAGCGGCGCTATATTAACAGGCACCGCTTTGTAGGCTGGCTCAAATAGCGGCCTGTCCATTTTTTTCGATTACTACTATTTCCAGGATGCAAGGGTGAAAGCTGTAATTCTCGCGGGGGGGCTCGGTACCCGTATCTCTGAGGAAACTCATCTCAAGCCTAAGCCCATGGTTGAAATCGGAGGTAAGCCGATTCTCTGGCATATCATGAAAATGTACTCCCACCATGGGATACATGACTTTGTGATTTGTTGCGGCTACAAAGGGTATGTGGTCAAGGAGTATTTCGCCAACTACTTCCTACACATGTCGGATGTCACCTTTGACATGACGAACAATGGCATGCAAGTCCATCATCAGCACGCCGAGCCGTGGCGGGTAACCTTGGTGGATACGGGTGAAAACACGATGACGGGCGGACGCTTAAAACGCGTGGCGCGGTACGTGGAGCAGGACGAATCGTTTTGCTTCACCTATGGCGATGGTGTCAGCGACGTGGATATTGCCTCTGTCGTTGAATTTCATCGTGAACACGGTAAGCTGGCGACGGTCACGGCCGTACGCCCACCCGGAAGATATGGGGCCTTAAAGCGCGATGGCGATAACGTTGTCGGCTTCATGGAGAAGCCGCGCGGCGACGGGGGATTCATTAATGGCGGGTTTTTCGTTTTGTCGCCGAAGTGCATAGACACCATTCGGGACGACGATACCAGTTGGGAGGTGGAGCCCTTAGACCAGCTAAGTGCGGCAGGCGAACTTATGGCGTTTGATCACAGTGGTTTTTGGCAGCCCATGGATACTTTGCGGGAAAAAAACCTGCTCGAGGATCTCTGGCAGAGAGGTCAAGCACCGTGGAAGGTTTGGTGAGTTCGTCCCTCGCTTCGCCCGAGTTTTGGAACGGCAAGCGTGTCTTGCTGACCGGCCACACTGGCTTTAAAGGCGGCTGGCTTGCGCTATGGTTAGCGCAATTGGGCGCCAAGGTAACCGGCATTGCTTTGCCTCCGCATACCATTCCCAGTCTGTATGCGACAGCACATATCGACAAGGTACTCGACAGTCACTTCTGCGATATACGGAATGCGGCCGGGATAGCAACCATAGTGAAAGCGGCCCGGCCAGAAATTGTCTTTCATTTGGCGGCGCAGCCCTTGGTAAGGGCCAGCTACGAAGACCCTGCAGGTACGTTCAGCAGTAATGTCATGGGTACGGTGCACGTGCTGGATGCATTGCGAGGACTTGACAATGTACGCGTCGCGGTTATGGTGACGACGGACAAGGTTTATCGCCCGCAACAGTGCTCATACCCATATCGGGAGACCGACCGCTTGGGCGGCCATGATCCTTACAGTGCAAGCAAAGCCGCCAGCGAACTAATTATCGAGAGCTATCGTGATGCATTTCTGTCCGGGCAGGGTGTGGCGATCGCGAGCGCACGCGCTGGCAACGTCATCGGCGGTGGTGATTGGTCAGTTGATCGCTTGATCCCTGACGTCGTGCGGGCGTGGCAAAGTCATGAGGTGCTCGAGATCCGCCGGCCGGACGCCATACGGCCGTGGCAACATGTGCTCGAGCCTTTGACGGGATATCTGGTTCTTGCGGAACATGCGTGGCGGTCGCCCGCGATGGCCGATGCCTACAATTTTGGACCGACGCCTCACGAGGCGGCCACGGTGCGACAGGTCGTTTCGCTCGCCCGTGAAGTCTATGGGCAGGGTGAAGTCAATTATGACAACGTCACGAACCACGGACCACACGAAGCGGAGTGGTTAGCGCTCGAAACCACGTTTAGTCGCAATCGCTTAGGTGTGACTCCGCGCTGGTCGTTGAAGGATGCGGTGCAGCGAACGGTGTCCTGGTATCGCTCTCAGTATGACGGGGGTGACGCTCGCGTGCTGTGTGAAGCCGATATCGCCGCGTACACACAGTTGCCAATTTCACTGGAATGATGGTAAGGACACATGGAAACGTCGCGATTTTCGTTTGAAGAGACGCCGCTGCACGGGGTCTGGCAGGTCAATCGCAAACCGATACGCGATCAACGCGGTTCGTTTGCGCGATTCTATTGCGCCGAGGAATTCGGGTCTATTGGACTTGAACGCCCACCTATTCAGATGAACCATTCCCGGTCGGGCGAATGTGGCACCGTCAGAGGGATGCATTTTCAGTATGCGCCGCACGCCGAAAGCAAGATTATCACGTGCATGCAAGGTTGCGTCTTCGACGTTGCCCTGGACTTGCGCGTGGATTCGCCCACATTTTTGAAGTGGTTTGGCGTGACGTTAGAGGCAGCGACACAAAATGGCCTCGTGATTCCGCCAGGCGTGGCCCACGGGTTCCAGGCGTTAACCGATGCGGCCGAGGTCTTCTATCTCGTGACCGCCGCCTATAGCCCCGACCATGAGGATGGAATTAATCCCTTTGATCCTGCTGCCGGTATTGCATGGCCTCTAGCGGTCACTGAGGTATCGCCACGCGATAGTCAGCGTCCCTTCCTGAGCGCAAGCCGGTTTGGCGGGCTCCATGCCGATGGCAGCCGGCTATGACTACGCGCTATACGATACTCGGCGCCAGCGGCTTTATTGGTAGTCACCTTGTGAGTCATTTGCAGGCGGCGGGCTACGAATGCCACAGCCCGCTGCGTGGCGACAGAACTCTTTTTACGACGCCGCTTGGGCATGTCATTTACTGTGTGGGTTTGACGGCTGACTTCCGCAGCCGACCGCTTGAGACTGTGGAAGCCCATGTCTGCCTTTTGCGCCGCTTGCTTGCGCACGGCAATTTCGCATCGTTGACCTATCTTTCGAGCACGCGCGTGTATGCGGGCGCATCGGTTACGCGCGAATCGGCCACCTTAAGTGTGAATCCCAATGACTTTGGCGATCTCTATAACTTGTCCAAGTTAATGGGCGAATCCTTATGTTTGCATGGAGGACGCACAAACGCACGGGTTGTCCGCCTATCGAATATAGTCGGCCTGCGCTCTGATCCCGATATTTTTATCGACCAGTTGCTTGAGGAAGGGCGGCGCACCGGGCGCGTGGTGCTGCGGACAGCGCTCAGTTCGCGTAAGGACTATCTTTATATCGAGGATGCCGTGGCGGCCCTCACACAGATAGCCGGTTCAGCAGCGCAGGGGATTATCAATGTCGCCAGCGGCGAAGGCGTCGAGAATAGAGAAATTGTCCGATTTCTGGAAGCGCAAATGGGTTTTTCCGTAGAGGTCATGCCCAATGCGCCGGTATGGGACTTTACCACCGTCGATACCAGTCGCTTAAACACGGAGTTTTCCATTTCGCCGCGTCCGTTTGCCGAATATTTCCCTGAATTCCTTCAACACTATTGCCGAAACAAAGGCCTTTCATGAACTATTTAGAAACAACGCCTCTTGCTGCCGAGGACTATCGAAAAGAGAAGCAAGAGCGCATTGCCGCCTTCGGCATCGATGCGGAATTTCGCGCCTTGTCCGTTGCGTGGCGTGCGATGGCGCTTGAGCGCAAGTATATGAATAATTTTTCATATCTTGGCCGGCCCATGATTCAGCTGCCAACGGACGCCATGGCCATGCAGGAGATAATCTGGTCGGTCAAGCCGGATTTGATCATTGAGACTGGGATTGCGCACGGCGGCTCGGTTGTCCTGTCGGCTTCAATGCTCGAGCTACTGGGTCATGGTGCGGTCGTCGGCGTCGATATCGATATTCGACCACACAATCGTGCCGCCATCGAATCCCATCCTATGGCGCACCGTATTAAATTGATCGAAGGCTCCAGCGTTGCCCCCGATGTTATCGCGGAGATCCAAGCGCAAGCCAAGGGTAAACGGGTATTGGTGTTTTTGGACTCCAATCATACCCATGAGCATGTGCTCGCTGAATTGCGCGCCTATGCCAACTTGGTGAGTGTGGATAGCTATTGCGTCGTTTTTGACACTTTTGTTGAAGATCTGCCAGCCGATTACGTATGGGCGGATCGTCCATGGGGCAAGGGCAATAATCCTAAAACCGCGGTGTGGGAATGGTTGCGGTCGAATCCGACCTTCGAAATCGATAAATCGTTGGAAGACAAACTGCTGATCACTTCCGCACCCGATGGGTTCTTGCGACGAATCGCCTGAAAGCTATCGGGTGCGTGGGGGGGTATGGCGTCAGGTCAAGGGCCCTTTGCCTATCCCGGTAAACCGTCTAAAGGATGATGCAACGCGGCGCTTTTATGCCTTAGCAGTTTGGGACTAACCCCCTCGACGATTCGGAAGAGGGGGTTGGCGATAAGGTCTTCATCCTGGAGAGCCAGCATGTTGAAGCCGTGAGAGGGCCCTTCCAGGTATACCGTAGCTGCTGGAATAAGCTCGATGCAGCGCTGCCCCATCTCTTGATTGGTATTGAAATCCCGGACCGCAAAAAGCTTATACCCAGCGACTGAGAGTAACGAGCAGATAGGAGTGGCCAAGAGCCCATTGCCCCAGTCGACATAGTCGCGGTGGACTTCGAAAACCACCACTGGCCGATCTTGCTCTAATGTGTGGCAGCTGCCTTGCAACACGCTCAGCTCCCCACCTTCTATATCGATCATCACCAATCCGCAAGACCTTTCTTGCGCGCGCATGTAGTCATCTATCGATGCCGTGGCAAACCCCTCCGCGCTATCGCTGGCCACAATTGAGCTGGCTAATGAATCGAACCCGACTAGCTGCAGATGTTGATCGCTCTCACGCCATAGCCCCAGCCGATGGATACGCAAATTATTCAACTCGTTGAGTTGCGCATTCGCCTTGAGCATGCCGGACTGAGCGATGTCCGGTTCGAAGCAATGAACCAATCGATTGGTGTCCTTTAATTGCTGGCCCAGTAAGATTGCATGGTCGCCAAAGTAGGCGCCGCCGATCACGATATCATTGTTGGTTTGCCCTGCGAAATACTGCAAGAGACGCGTTGTCTGAGGCTCCCACACGTGGGTGGGATGGTCCCGGTTCGACAGAAGGAAATCTCTGGCAATCTTGGTGCGATACAAGAAGCGGTAGCGCGTGCCGTTTTCCAACACTTTTTCATATTGGTCATCGTTGGAGTGAAGCGCGTCCATGATGGGCCCGGTGATCTCGTCACGGACAGAGAACGAGCCCTCGAGCGTTTTTTCCGCTTGCTTCAGCCACGCAAGAAGCTCGCTGCGCAACGCTTCATTCCGCCCAAGCCTGAATAGCGCTCGGTGCAGCTTATCGGCACCCTCACCGCTTATATATTGATCCATAATATTCCTTTAGCTGCTGGCAACCATTTGATTGTCAGGGTTTCGATCTAGAAGCGGCCAATCGATAATTGGCAGTCGGGTTCTTTGAGAACCATATCAAATTGCCGCTTCAAGCGATAATTATCGAGTACGCTGTTGTCAAGTTGTTTTCTGATAGACGCAACCGCCTGCGTGGGGACGTTCCACTCAATTTCCGCACCTTTTTTGTCCTTAAGTTAAGCATGGCCGGCCAGTCGTAATTACACCATTGCAAAGAGGTCAAGGCCTCCACAAGGGACGGCTCAAAGCGTTTACGTATCAGTTTGGCGGTTGCGCCACCTACGATGCCATATGGCTCCACGTCCTTGGCGACCACGCTGCCCGTTGCCACGATTGCACCGTCTATCACAACCCCCCATTACCTTAACGTGTGCGCCTATCCAAACATCGTTACCTATGAGGACAGGCTCGGGAGATGGATCCATGCGTATCGGTACCGGCCATTGCAGGCGATCGGGCATGTAAGGATTGAAGGTGAAAAGGTGAGAGCTTACCCAGTCTGTAGGGTGAATGTAAAAACCGAACTCGACGCCATGCGCAATGGAGCAGTAGCGCCCTACGGATAATGTGGTGGCAGTGCCTGACACGATATAGGAATACGCTCCCGGCGTGACATTGGTTAAAGAGCCGGAGTAGATCCGATTACCTTTTTTGAGAGCAATGTGGCCAAGGAGCGAGGTGCCGGCTGATAGACTGACCTCGAGCGTTAAGGCCTTTCTGCATAAATCTTCGTTAACGATCATTTCTTTCTTTCTACCCAGTCCTGAAACATGCTTCGATAGGCGTCTTCAACCTTTCGAGCAAAATTAGGCTCATCCATCATTGGGCTGTTTTTCAGTTCATCCCGCAGTCTTAATCGGGTATGAACCAGCCCCGGCACATCGCTTGCCAGTTCAAGCACTTTATCTACATATTCTTTTTGGCTGCGGGTTATCCATTCTGGATGTCCAGCACCGTTTAATATTGACGCCCCAATGCCACCAACGCCGGGCCGGCCCGTTAAGGTGACATAGGGAATGCCCATGCATAAGGTGTCAAATAAAGTGGTACCTGAGTTATGCGGAAAACAATCTAGGCCAATATCGACACTGCGCAAGGAATTCCATGGAGGAGATTCATACATTAGCAATAAACGCTCTCTGCCTATGCCGTACTCTGCAAAGCGGGCAGCAAGTCTTTCGCATACACTAGGGTCAGAGTAATTTACACTATTTATCATTAGTTTTGACGAGGGCAGCTTCTTTAGAATTTGCGCCCATGTCTCTATTACTAACGGATTAATACGAATCGCCCGTGTTAATGTGCCGAAAGTAATGGCTCCATTCTGCAACGCTGGCAGGTTGCCAACTTCGCCAATTGATGCCCAATCTGCTCGATAAACGTAATTACTTATAGGCAGGCGCCAAGGCTGTTCCGCAAAGACCGATTCCGACCCGGGCGGGCATAGGCTATCGTCTCCAAGGAAATAATCAATCGCTGACAAACCGGTTGTATAGCCATAGCCAAGCCAAGTCAATGAAACTGGCGCTGGCTTGCGCGCGAACACGCCCAGGCGGTTCCCCGCGGTATGCCCGGCTACGTCCACCAATATATCGATCTCATCGGCACGGATTTTTGCCGTCAATGCGTCATCGTCCATACCTATTACGGGAAGCCAATGATCGACATATGATCTATAGCGTTGCGTAACCGCGTCTTCTTTGGTCTGATTAGCGTAAGCGTAAACCTCAACTACATCATGATCATGGTTAGCAATTAAAGGTTCAAGGAATTTGCTAACTGCATGGTTGTTGAAGTCAGGTGATAAATAAGCGATCTTTAATTTTCTATTTGTGTTTTTCTTGTTCTTATGTGCTCGCCATTTATCCTTGTACAAAGAATAGATAGTTCGATCAAAATTCAGGTATTCGGCATAAATCTCTTTTGCGGTCTTTATTACGCTATAGTTTAAGGCGAACAAATAGGTGTGTGTCAACTGCACCAATAAACTGCTATTCGAGGCTGATTTTTCAATTGCCGAATGAAGCACTATTTCAGCGGCGGAATGATTCCCTTGCGATATCAGTGCACTGGCCAAGTTTAAATGCGCCGCTGCATTTTGCGGGTTGCATTCGATATCGCGGCGAAAATAAGCTTCAGCTTTTGCGTTTTCATTCAAACTTAAGTATAGATTTCCCGACATGAAACTTTTACTGCTCAACTTTGGGTTCAATTGCATTGCATAGTTTAAGGCCAGTCTCGCTTCCCATGAGCGATTACAAGCGTTCAACGCGGCGATAAAGTATTCATAGGCACGAGCATCGTCCTCCCCCAACCGTAGTGCCTGCAAATGTGTAGGTAACGACTGAACATACTGCTTGGTCTCGACCTGAATGCGGGCAAGTTGATACCAGCCTTCCTGAAGTTGGGGGTGTTTTTCTGTCAATTGTCGGGCGAAGGGTTCCGCGAGCTGCGCTTTGCCGGCACTAAATAGCGAATCGATTTTACTTATTTGGCTGGTAACCTGAGGAATCACCCCTGCCGCGCTATCTTTACATACTGCAGGCACGCCGATAATTCTGCAACGCGCAAGTGCCGATAGGTATTCGCCCCAGTATGGCGCTTCCCCTTTAGACAATTCAAGCGCAGCAAAAAGCAAATTATGCCAAGCTTGCGCGTCGGCCAACAGCATTCCTGCTCGGCGCAGTTTGGTCAGCAGCCTGCTCAGCAAATCGGGCGTGACTGATGTTGAAAGGCTAGGTGTTTCGCTTTCGGCCGTGGTCTGGACGGCATCCATTGCCACCGTTTTTTCTAGGGTCTGTGCTTGCAGTAGTTCCGGCTCGACATTATGCTGCCATATCTGCAGTACTCTAGTCTCTATATCGGAAAACTCATATTGAAAGGCTTGGTTCCAAAGATTGGCAACAGTCGATTTTCGATTCTCTACGGGACTGGCAATATTTAATGACAGGCTCGGCATAAGCCGCACTGGCTGTTCTTGTGGTGCATCGTACGGTCCGGCACCTAGACAATATTGAATGCCGTCACTGCCTACCTCGAACCAGCCTTTCAACAGCTTGAACACCTTTTTGCGCGTCGTTTCTGAGTCTTCTGATTGCGCTGCTTTTTCCGCTGCTTGGGCAAGGGCATCAAGGGAAAGGCTGGCTGGCCATACGTGCTCGAGGGCGTTAAGCGTAGCAATAACGACGGGATCGTTAATCAAGATTAGCCGATTATTGGGATCGGTATAGGCGACGGTGTCTATATCAGTGTTACTAGCCTGCACTTGTACAAGGGCACTAGCCCAGTTAAAGTCGGCGAGACGGCTGAACTGAATTTCTCTGGCGGGGGCTTTAGCGCGTTGTGACTTTACCAGCACACTATGCCGGGATGCTCGTCCGGTTGTGAAATCCAGATACTGCAACCGCATGGCGGCTGGCTGGCCAAGGCCAATAACACTGTTAGCCGTGGCTACCGAAACGCCATAGTTTGAAGCTAAATCATATTGCGGTTCTGCGTCGCCGATGCAAGTAAGGTTCGCCTGGGCGGCTCGGCCAATGAATTCAATGAAATAGCAGGGCGCGCGCTCTTCGCTCAATGCGGATCGAATACCTTCGGCATCAAGGCGTTCTCGCATTGTCGCAGAGGCCTTGTACAAACTGTTTGCCATCGGGCCAGCGTGAGCTAAACCATCGGAAAATAGTGCCAAGGCGGCCCTGGCCTGCCCCTCCATTTCCGCTATATTGCTGCTATTGGCACTATGCATGAGCATGGCATCTCGTACCGCTTCTGTCGCTTTCGCGCCTGGATAGACATCGTAAGCAATGCAGACAATGCCTAACGGGGATAGTAGCGATTCACACGCCTGTAACATAGCCTGCGCCGCCTGTGGCGCGAGGATATTGTACAGATTGGGTACCAGAATATAGTCAAATTTTCCTACTTGTTCCGGGTCCAGGTCAGTCACTTCTGCAGCTACGAAGTGCAAATTGCTGAGTCCCATCTCGGAGGCGGTATGGGTTCCCTGTGACTGTTCAGTGTGATCGTTACATAAGCCGAGTAGCTGCGCGTTGGGGTAAGCTAAGGCGTCCGGAATCAAATGATTGCCGGCGCCGCTTCCAACCAGCAATATGCGGGCGTGCTCGAGCGGTATGGTGTCGATGCCATAAAGATGGACGACGGCCCGTAGCCTCAGTAGCGAGAGTTTGGGAAAGATCGGGTTGTTAACTGCGGGGGGTGTAGGAGCTTCTTGCGCTTCAGTAATTGGTTGGCTATTGCTGGACATAAAGCTCCGGGTAGTTCGCACTGAATATGGACTTCTGAGCAGTATACGCGCGGTACCGATAGTCCAAATGCATAATGAAAAAGGCAAGCTGGCTTCAGCTTGCCTTTTAGCGCTTTTTACATAGAGGGCGGCGGCGATTTAAAGCACCGCCTTCCGTTCAGCTATCTAACTACCAATTAACGCAACAGCGACAGCACTGTCTGCGGAACTTGGTTTGCCTGTGCCAGAACCGAAGTACCAGCTTGTTGCAGAATCTGTGCACGAGTCATGTTTGACACTTCAACTGCGTAGTCTGAATCTTCGATGCGTGAACGTGCCGACGACAGGTTTGTGACGGTATTGTTCAAATTAGCAATAGTCGATTGGAAACGGTTCTGTACAGCGCCCAACTCACCGCGTAGGCTGTCAACTTGTGCAAGAGCACTATCAATTGCCGCCAAGGGATCGGCGCTTTGTTCGAATGATGCCTTGGAGAAGTCGAGCTTCGTAAGGGAGATTGTGGCTGCAGTGCCGCTGGTTGTGGTGTCGACGTCTTTGGCTTGGATTGCTACGTACAGCTTCTCGCCGCTCGTGACGCCAGCTCGGCTAACATCCGAGCTAGCAGTAACTTCGGCAAAGTAATTGTTGTTTGAATCCATGACAATGGCGAACGTTGCGCCGGTTCCAAGATCTGCCACTCCAGCGGCAGTACCCGCTGCCGTAGTAATGGAGGCGGCCGTGTTGGTGCCATAAGCATCTGCGCCAACAAATGCCTTCACCGTGGTCGAGGTCTGTGTGCCAGTACCGTCTGGGCCGGCAACGCTGAAGGTGCGCAGGTTCAATTTTCCGCTGTCGATTTGCTTGAGATTGATGTCAATAGTTTGGTCGTCGTTGGCACCAACCTGGATCTTCAGAGTAGCGTCCTTGGCCAAAACCTTAACGCCGTTGAACTGAGTTTGCTCGGACACTCGGTTGATTTCGCTTAGGCGCTGGCCGATTTCTTCTTGGATCGACTGCAAGTCGGAAACCGAGTTCGTGCCGTTGGCGGCTTGAACCGACAGTTCGCGAACACGCTGCAAGTTGTTGTTGATTTCGTTCAACGAGCTTTCGGTCGTTTGAGCGATCGAGATGCCATCGTTGGCGTTGCGAGTGGCTTGTGTCAAGCCCCTGATGTTTGCCGTGAAGCGATTGGCAATAGCCTGGCCGGCGGCGTCGTCTTTGGCGCTGTTGATGCGCATGCCGGACGACAGGCGCTCAATAGCGGTGCCCAGTGACGATTGCGATTTTTGCAGATTACCTTGCGCAATCAGGGAAAGCGAGTTGGTGTTAATGACTGACATGAATGACTCCTGAGGGGAATAAATTCGGCGAAACGGGCTCCGCCTGGTTGCCAAGAAGAAAAAAAACCTGTGTTTTGTACCGTGTGTGTTGCTAAGTTCAGTAGTAAAGCAAAGCAGGTTTCTTCTTGTTCATAGGCATTAACGGCTTCGGGCTGGTGAACTTTAGGTAATGTCGATAGATTATTTTTAATGATCCGACGGAATCTACACAGGTCAGGTGGTTAATGCGAAGGCTTCAGCCGGGGTTTTCATATTCAACGCCTGGTGTGGACGTCGGTTGGGTATTCCGGCATCATGACCACCGATTCCGGTGGGCCCGGAATCGGTCACGATAGGCCGGAATACCCAATTGGCTGAAGACGCACAGGGCGTAGCGGCGAACTCATTGCTGGTTCTGGGTTCGGTGCCATGAAACCACCGCATGGAGTTTCGGAGAACATTTGCGCAATTTATCAACAGAGAAAGTAATCCGGCGTCGCGGCCGACTACGCGCCAGCGGGAGGAGGCCTTTACAGCTAGGGGCGCCCGACACGCGCCCCTCTGATTATGTGGCACGCATTGAGCGCCAGTGCTGGGCATTGCACAATGGCCAAGCCGAGCTTGACGTTTCGGCCTTTACCGAGGCTGCTGCCACCGATATCGAAGGCTGGAAATGATTCATCGGGGTGAGTCGTAGTCGTGTCGTTACAAGGCAGTTATGGCAAGCCACGCCCCGCACTAACCATCCAGTCCGATTTATTGAGCGAACTCGACAGCGTGATGATCTGCCTGGTGACAAGCGAAATCAGGGATGCTCTGTTTCGGGTCGTCGTAGAGCCTGATACACTCGATGGTTTGCAAGTACTGTCCCAGGTCATGGTCGATAAGCTATTCACTCTGCCCCGTGCAAAAATTGAAGCGGCTTTTGGACGTTTGGATGCTGACAAAATGCGTGTGGTCGAACGGGCCTTGTTGGTCGTGGTCGGTATTGCTTGACAGCGATTGCTGAGCATGGTCAAAGCGACCTGGCAAAGCATCGTCCTCGGGAAGCGGTGTTCGTTCTGCATGGGTGCCCGAAAAGCGACAAGGCGAACATCACGCAGGACGAGAAGAAAGGGATGCAATTTACCGATATGCCGGCAAGGTGTTTCTGGAGCTATCTCCTGAAAACTTGGTGAAGGCATTGCAGACTGATGTTTTATTGGAGGTGTGTTGTGACGAGCAAGATCGTTGAATTCACCAGTGCCTTCAAATAGCCAGGCAGCGTAACGACGATGTCATTACATGCATTATAAGAGCGCAATTAGGCTGGAGGAAAATCATCATGACTGCAATTGCCATACATCCAAAGCGAGAAACGCTGAATCTTCGGATCAAGCGGGAAGAGCGGAACTTGATTGATAGAGCCGCCAGAATGCAAGGAAAGAACCGCACGGATTTCGTGCTGCAAGCCGCCCGGGCCGCTGCGGAAGAAGCTCTGCTTGATCAGGTCGTTTTTACCGCCTCTGCACAAGCGTATGCAGCTTTCTTGGCGCGCTTAGATGCTCCTCCGCAGCCGAATGAAAGCTTGCGTCGAACTTTGCTGGCATCAGTTCCATGGGATGATGTGTGACGATAAAGGCACCCGAACCTCTTGGCGCTCATCATCAATTAGAGCAGTTCGACTCGGGAGTAGAGAGTCTGGACTACTGGTTGAAGCGTCGTGCAATGAAGAACCAGGCCACTGGCGCTTCACGTACATTCGTGGTCTGTGAAAATCGTCGCGTACTTGCGTACTACGCATTGGCACCAGGAGCTATCGCGACAGACGAAGTTCCCGGTCATTTCCGTCGCAATATGCCGAGCCCGATTCCGGTAGTGGTTCTTGGTCGGCTTGCGGTAGATCAGACTTTGCGTGGTCGGGGAGTCGGCCGAGCCGTGGTGCGAGATGCCTGCCGGTATATTGGGCTTGTCCATTGGTCTAGCTACCCTCTTTTAATACCTTGTAACTCAGTATCGACTGGACCGTGCAGACTGCAGAGTCAGTTCATTATTTCGATTTAGGCGTGCGCCCTGGTACTACTTGCTGTCCGGGGCAGACTTTTCGAGAAAAGCAAAGCCGGACTTAATCCAAATCGCCGCAGTGGTTAGCCTGGATGGTCAGTCATATATTACCAGGGCATACTTAAGCACTATTACACGGATGAGCATGATCAGCTTGATCTGCTCGTAATTAGTCAGGCGTCACGGAGGCCATTGCAAAATGATGCATGGAAAGTAACGGGCCACAAGGAACAAAAAATATCAGATGAGACGAAAAGGCTTCATCGACGAAGAAAAGCCGGTACTACTCCCCGGTTCTATCCAATTCTGGGTGATTATTTCGTGATGCACTACGATGAAATCGCGACCTTAAATGTCCGGTATATCAAATTTGATGTTCAAACTTTGAAGGCGTCCGGCGAAGTAATTTTGAACGGGCGGCCTTGAGTGATCTGGGCCAGGTCTTCCCCAACGAGACGTGCCCGATTCTGCGCTGGTAGTATCGACAGTTTACCAGTGCGGCTCACAACTCTGCTGATACGTCGGAATTTCTGCTTCTATACGTGTTCCAATGGCTGAATTTTCGCCAGTATGTCCTGCATTGTCTCACGCGCAACTTCTGTATCGTGCACCACCTGGGCACGCAACCAGTAACCATCCGAAAGACCAAAGAAACGTGCCAGGCGTAGATCCGTATCAGCAGTAATAGCACGTACCCCTTTCACGATTTCGTTAATGCGCCGAGCGGATACACCAATTTCTTTGGCTAAGCGGTACTGACTGACTCCCATTGGGGTCAGG
>LNAP01002753.1_pt1 | contig 17876 bp, 16 predicted proteins | sample 602601 | NCBI WGS metagenome assembly LNAP01 (sample SAMN02440304, study PRJNA202911) | soil metagenome | biome: Subtropical and temperate rainforests or woodlands; isolation source: soil samples (1 kg each in a 20% v/v slurry with milli Q water) were... ... | reverse complement strand
GCTCTCATCCAAGGATGTGGAGCTGGCCATCAAGACCATGCTTGAACAAATGTCCCAATGCCTGGCTACGGGCGATCGTATTGAGATCCGAGGGTTTGGTAGCTTCTCGCTACACTACCGCGCCCCGCGCGTAGGCCGTAACCCTAAGACCGGGCAATCCGTCAGCCTGGACGGCAAGTTCGTTCCGCATTTCAAACCAGGTAAAGAGTTGCGAGACCGGGTCAACGAGGAAGAGGACGAGGCTTGAAACTCGTTCAGGGAGTAAGTCATGAGTAGCTTCAAGCGCGTGCTTGGTATTTTGGTGATACTTTTGGTTTTGCTCTGCATTCTGGCGTTCGTGCTGGAGAACCAACAGGTGGTTTCTCTACGGTTTTTTGGGTGGGTCGTGCCACAGTTTCCAGTATCTGTCTTTATCGTGGCTGCCTTACTTCTCGGTATGACGGTGGGCCCTCTGGTTGGTTGGATTGCAAGCCGTACTATAAGAGCGCGACGCCGCAAGCATTTGGCTTGACTGCGTAAAGTGACGTCGCTCTGCTCATATAGAGACGGGAAGGCGGCTGCCATCCAGGAGTCGATCAGCAAATCTCTTTAGCTCCTGCCTTGAACTTTACCGCTAACGCAACTAGCGGTAGATAGGCCAGAAGTAGCCCAATTACCCCATCCAATATGTTACCGCTGACCAGCAGTGCCATGGGGAGCAGCCAACCAATATTGATTGCCGCCACCGTCAGGGTTACCGGCAAGTGTTTGCCAAACTGGCGTGAAGCAAATTGGTAAGCGTGGCTGCGATGTGCCTCATAAACTTTTTCCCCCCTCAACAAGCGGCGCAGCAGAGTCCAAGTGGCATCGGTAATAAACACGCCGAGCAGGATTAGCCAGCTCCAAAGGAGCTGCGGCGCAGTCCAGGCTGCCTGTAATGACAGTATCCCCAGCGTGACTCCCAAAAAGCCACTGCCGGCGTCGCCCATGAAGATGCGCGCTCTAGGAAAGTTCCAATACAGGAAGCCCGCAACCGCAAATGCCAATAGCAGCGGCAGCAGCGCCAAACGATCATATCCGGCAAGCCAATACAGCAGAGCACTGCTGAGACCGACACAAATTGCTTCGACGCTGGCTATGCCATCAATTCCGTCCATGAAATTGTATAGGTTTAACAGCCAGACTAAATAAACAGCCGCCAACACATGACCGACCCAGCCAAGGTCGATTGAAAACCCTAGTAGTTCCAGCGGCGGAAGTCCGCCAACCCAGAAAAGTACCCAAGCAGCCGCAATGAAATGCCCGAGTAGGCGCCAGCGAGCACCAATATGGCCATGGTCGTCAAGAAACCCCAATACTGCGATACCGGCACCGGCGCCCAAAAGCGCCCAGGCAAAAGACCAGGCGACGGCACCCAGGTTTGCAGTCAGTACCAGGGCAAGCAAAAAGCTTATAACGATCGATACTCCGCCGCCTCTGGGGGTCGGTACGACATGCGAACTGCGCGCGTTGGGTATATCGATCAGGCTTCTGGCGAGTGCGTAATGGCGCAAGGCACCTGTCAGAATAAGTGCGACAAGGGTCGCAGCCGGTAACAGCCACCACATATTCATTTAGCGTGTAGTTCCAAAAAATGTTTGCCTGTTTTACGCAGTGCGTCATCCACGCTGCACGGTGGTGTCCATCCCAAGAGTTCGCGAGTCTTGGAGATATCTACTTGTAGAGAGCCACATAATCGTTGTGCGAGAGCCCGTCGCCCCAATATGGCGGCTCCGGCTTCGAGCATCCAGGCGGGTAAGGGCAGCAGGTGTGCGGGCTTCCCGATAGCCTTAGCCATACGGCGTAACAACGTTGTAGTCGAGAGATCCTCGCCATCACTCACTAAAAAAGTTTGGTTTGCTGCAGCAGAGTGTTCGACACAGGTCACTATCAAGTCAACGAGGTTATCCAGAGCGACCAGGCTGCGTTGGTTATGGATAGCGCCAAGCGGCAATGGCAGGCCCTTATGCAGCCAGCGCATCATGCTGAGAAAGTTCGCCTGCACGCCGGGGCCATACACAAGAACGGGACGGATTATCACAACCTCCATCCCTGTTTCGTCTGCTAAGGCACGTAGACCGCGTTCGGCCTCCATCTTGGAGATACCGTAAGGGTCGGTTGGCGCCGTCGGACCATCAGCCGTGTAAGCCATGCCCCCCGTGGTGCTTTCTCCGTTAACTTTGATTGAGCTGATGAAGATGAAGCGTTTGACGCCGGCATCGGCGGCTTGCCGCGCCAAATGGAGGGTTCCATCAACATTGACCCGGCGGTATTCGACTAGCGGGTCGGCTGAGTTGTCACTCATGACGTGTACACGAGCCGCCAAATGGATCACTAGATCTTTGCCAGCCAGCAATGGCTGCCACTTCTGATCTGCGGACAGCCCGCTTATCTGAACCTGGTCAATGTGCAGATCAAACTCTGCATTCAGGTTGCGCATGGCAGCGGTGATCTTGTGTCGTCGTGCCAATAATGGGGGAACTAGACCACGACCAACGAAACCGCTCGCTCCTGTCAGGAGGATTTGCATGATCAAGTAGTCTCTAGGAGTGAAAGAACGTCTTCTGACATTTCACGCATGATACTACTGCGATCGAAATGTTCTACGAAGGCATGGCGGGGGCTGGTCGCGATAGTCAAGGTTTCGAGGGCCTTTACCCCGGCGGCGACATCGCAAGGCTCAAAGACAGCCGCGTTTTCGATATGCATGGAAACAAAATTCGCCGCATAACCGGATATGCCGGCCCAGATCGGCTTGCCCAGCGCAGCGTATTCGAACAGTTTCGACGGTAAAACTTTGCGAAACGCATCATAGTCGTTCAAGTGTAGAAAGAGCACATCCGCAGACTGATAAATATGAATCAACTCATCGCGCTTGACGGGGGTTAATAATTCAACATTAGTACATCCTTGCGCCGTAATGGCTTCTCTTAGAAGCGCCAGCCGGCCTCCGTCACCGATTACCCGAAATCGCAACACGCCTTCGAGCTGTTTTGCTAATAACGGGACGATATGATGTAGGCCCTGGCCTTCACCAATGTTCCCGGCATAGACGACGTCCATCACCTTCGGCGAGCTAACTGTGGTTTCCAACGGCTGGGCGCTCAAGAACTCGCTGTCGATGCCGTTTGTAAAAAATGAATAGCTCTGGTCTGGATAGCGTGATTTGAAATACGGATAAAATCCTTCAGAAACCAGATTCACTTTTTTCGCTGAGGTGATGGCAAATCTTTCGAGTAGCGAAAGTATTGGCTTCATTAGCCGAACCAGTTTCTTCGGTAAAACATCTTTGATCGTATCAACAAAAATATCGCGAATGTCTAAATAAAGCGGAGCTTTTTGTTTGCGTGCGATGAGGGCGCCCAGCACTGCCGTCATAAGGCGTGAAGAGGTGGCATAGACAAGGTCATGGCGCTTGTCTTTTATTATTTTGCGCACAGTATTTGCGTAAACCAGAAAAGCCTTGGCTTGATCAATCATTCCGCTTTTGTGGGCGTGCAGGGCGACTCTTCGCACCGTCAGGCGAGGATGCTCTTCCAGTTCCGGCGCTGCGCTAGTGAAGGTGCTATAGCGGTTTGGCAGGGTTGTAATCAATTCGATATGAGCATCCACTGGCAGTCGCTTGAGCAGCGCGTCTACCAACGCGGTTGAGCGAAAGGAGCCCGCCGAAAGGTCAGGTTGGTAATAGAAGCTCAAAATTAAAAGTTTCAAATAAACCTCACCAGGTTATACGAGTGCTCAGCACGGTGGATGACAGTTCAGCAATGATGCATTGGTTTGGAATTGATTCACCGAATGCTGGATGCCACGTAGTAGAAATCAAGCTGACACTTTTCGCGCCTTGTACGGTAGCGACGGCGACCTGACCTCCTGGGAGCGTTAACGTAAAGGTGTCGCCATTTTGAATAATCTTGACTTCGGGGTGTACGTAGAGCCTGGCTAATGCTCGGTTGAAATCGCCTGTGACCGAATCGCGGATTTGTAATTCGCCCGGTGTAGCTATCCATTCACGCGTGTGCAGATTTTTGCCTTTCAATCGCTGGTAGCCATCGTGGCTGCTGCGAATACGCACGGCGTTTTCATTTTGTTCGATCAAGCTCAGTGTCGTTCGTGCTCGGCGTGCGACCCTGAAGCCTGCCCATACTTCAGATGAGTTTTCATCATTAACGTCGACTGTATTGTGTGCCGCAGTACTGCGTTGGCGATGACGTTCGGAGTCTTCACCGTATTGCGAGGTTCCGGAGTTAACGAACACTCGATGCCCAAACAAACTGAGTTCGAAGCTCAAGGTGTCCGCGTGGGTATGTCCGGGTTGATAGTCGGGGGCTACTTGTGTCAGGTTCAAAAGCGCCTTGCTGGCGTCACTGAAATTAACCGCCACGTAACCACTTTCGATATGATGTTCTGCGTAAACAGCCAGGGGCTTTGGCTTGTTGTTCGCTGGTAAACACCCCAGTTCGCTGGCATACATTTCAATATTGCCTAATGTTGGGGCAATACCCAATGCCGAGTCGTTAAAAAATGGTATATCCCCATCCGGGTGCTGGAGGCTGCGCAGCCAGACGATGCCCTTTTTAATAATTTGTTTCCACTCGGGAAGGCGTGTTCTTAGTGTTGGTATTGCAGTATGAGTGGCTAAATTCACTAAGTCACACATGTCCCAAAGCAAGGACGCGTGGTACATGGGGGATAGTTCAAAATGCGCGCCATCAGCCAAAAACTGCTCTTTGACCTCTGTGTCCAGTATCTTCAATCCGGCAGATTGCCAACGTTCAGCATCTGCACCATCTAAGAAGCAGCCGCCAAATAGCAGCGCCTTACCATTCACAAATATATGGTTGGCGAGGATGTGGTGTTCAACCTGCTTTGAGAGTGCATGGCATTGTATGGCCAGGCTATCCAGCCACTTCGGCTCAAGGGTGGGCTGCTGATTGAACCATTTAATGAGGTTCACAATGCGCAGTGAAAGTGTATAAGGCTCCCAGCCGCAACCTGCATAGGGTGGGTTGCCGGCAATCCAGCTGTTTACCAAGGTTCTATCAAAATCAGGTCGTGTGCGGTCTGATGACACGAGGTGATCAAGGTAGTGCAGGTTGTACTGCCAGATCTTCGGGCGCTGTTGATTGTTCCACTCAAACGGTGCTTTAAGGCCCATAAATTCAAACTGTTCGTCAGCTGTAAAGTGCGAAGAACTCCAGTGCGGTGGATTAGCTAAGCCGAAACTCGTCCGTTTGACAGGTGTGGGGGCAGTAAAAGAACTGATTTTAGCGTAACGGTAATACAGTCGATAGAAAATCTGCTTCATCCGCAACAGTTTTACCGTATGGTAGAGCTTTAGTAGTCGATGCATTAACGTATTGCCCATGAGAACCACTTGAATAGTGAGAAGTCAGATTGATTGATTTTAGTGATGCTCATGGAAAGTTATGTTTTAGCCAGCGTTCGAAGTACAACACCTGCCATAGCTTGTAGGTGTTATTGGCGGTACCCATGAAATGGTTTTTGACCAGTTTCTCTACTTCTTCAGGTCGCAGGTAAGCATAAATACGTTCGAACTCTGACAGCAGGCGTTCTGAGCCAATGCGACGGATAATGCCATCGAGAGGGGGGTTGAATCCGGTTTTTGGACGATCGACAAGTGAGGCGGGTAGCAGGCTTTTTAATAGAGTCTTAAGTGGCGCCTTGGGATTGCCGCCTTTCAACAAATCGGCACTGGAGGTCGCCAAGCCTTTCGCAACGATTCGTTCATCCAGCAGTGGAACGCGCAGCTCAATACTGGCGAGCATGCTGGCTTTGTCAGATACGCTGAGGTTATGACTGAGAAAACCTGTCAGGTCAAAGTGTTGTGCGAATTTTACCTTGTCTGCCGGATCGCCACTGTAATCAAGGAGTACGGCGTTCAAGCGTTGTTTGTAGTGGCACTCCAGCCCCGCAAAATCGCGGAAAAAGCCCTTGAGTTCTTGGCGCGAAAAATATCCCAGCATTCGAGAATAGGCCAGAGGCCAATAGCTTTCTTCGGCATAGGAAACCAGCCGCTCAAATTTCTTGTCAAGTTGCTTGGGGAATAGCTTCAGTTTCAGCAGCGCGTTCAAGACCGGGTAGAGCAGACGGATCAACCGGTGATGCTTCAGGACCTTGTAGCGTGGGTATCCAGCAAATGCTTCGTCTCCGCCCATTCCACTGAGCATCACTGTGTATCCGCTCTTCCTGGCTTCAGCCGATAAGCGGTAGGTGGCCCAGAAGGTGTAATCGGATACCAGCTCTTCTGTATTCGCGGCGACAAAATCGATCGACTCGAAAACATCATCTTTTGAATCAAGAATCTCTGTGACGACCAGCTTTTTGTGCAGGTAATCGGCGATTTCAGCTGAAAACCTCATGTCGATGACGGAGTCATCCGTTGCTTCGTACTTTGCAAAAAAAAGATCTGCTTCACCTGTGAAACTCGCCAGTATGCTCGAATCAGCGCCACCACTGAAAAATACACCGACTGGAACGTCTGCTTCCAATTGCCGCGTGACAGCGGAGCGTACATTTTCTGCAAGGCTCTGTTCTGATGTGTAGCTCGTTATGGTCTGGTGCCGCCGCGTCCTGCAGTCGCCGGTCAATAGATCGAACTCAAGGTAAGTCCCCGGCATTAGCTTTTTGATAGCTTTGTAGCCGGTGTTCGGCTCGTAGAGGAAACCGTTGTTGAAGAACTCAAAAACGTCGTCATTGTCGATCTCAGTTACGACGTCCGAATAACACTTGAGGCCACGGATTTCGGAGCAGGCATAGATGCCATATTCGCCAGTGTAGCAATATACCGGCTTTATCCCAATCACATCCCTTACCAAGAATGTTTTCTGGCGCGGTTCGTCCAGAATGACAAATGTATACATTCCTTGCAGACGTTTGAAGGCGTGGTCCCCGTGCGCTACATACAATTGAAGGATTACCTCGGTGTCGGAGGTGCCATTGAATGTGTAGCCTTGTTCGATCAACTGGTTACGTAGTTCATGATGGTTAAAGATTTCTCCATTGAATACGATGCTAATTCCATTGCCAGTAAACATCGGTTGGCTGCCAGTTGCCGAAAGATCCAAAATGCTGAGTCTATTATGACCAAGTCCAACTTGGTGGTTGGCAATTTCGGCGAAATAGGTGCCGGAAGCGTCTGGGCCACGATGCTTGGTGGCCGCGAGACTCGCTTGCAATTGGTCTCGTAGCGCAGGAGTATCGCGTTTAACCGCAAAAAAACTTAAACCGCACATTAAACTGGTTGCTCCCTATTTTGTTGGTCAGTAACTTTATTTTTTATGGCGTATTCGGTTGCTGAACATTGGGGGGTGTTCAATTCCGTGTTTTTTGCGCTGTCACTGATTTTTTGCATAGGCCATTTTTGCGCATAAATTAATCCCCATACTGTGGCGAGCAGTATGTTGAAAGAGATCAATCGAAAGACCGCAAAAAATAATCCATATATAGCCATGGTCATGACGGTTATGCGAATAACTGTCAAATAGTTGGGCTCGGATTTTAGAGTGGTCAGTTTGTACAGGGCGGGGCCCATGATAATGAGTGTGTAGGTCAGGAGTCCTAGTACTCCACTCACCATTAGCATATACAAAGGCCAGTTGTGTATGTATCCAACAAGTTCTATAAGTGATGAGCCGTCAGGTTTTTCCCAGTGCATCTCATGCTTTACACCTATTCCATTACCGAATACGGGGCTGCTCAAAAACATGTCCCATGCAATTTCGTATTCTTTGACTCTAGATGCTACGTTGAAATCCTCTTTCTTTTTCGTGATGGTATTTAAAACGATTATTTCCGTGTTCTCTGGGGTATTTGACGAGATGGGGGCGGTAGCCATTGGCAGTGCTGCGTCGGACAGGGAATTCAAGCGCCCCAGCCAAGATTGATCCATACCGGTGGAGAAGATGAATACCAAGCCTAATACCAGTTGAGCGGTAATGTTGGCAGAAATTTTTACACGGAGATTTTTGTGAGTGACAAAAATATAGATTGAGAATAGAGCAATGGTAGCGACGCCACTGATCAACATGCTTCTCGTTAACGTGATCAGCACAGCTGTCAGGCAAAGCAATGATATGAAGGCAGTCACCAGTGCGATATATCGGTTTCGCGTTAATGTGTTGATAACAAAACCTGCGGCCATTCCAGAAGGCAGCAGTGCATCTGTCGCCTGCGGTAACAGCATGGTTATCCGGTCCCGCAGGGGGCCTACGGTATTTGCCATATTCAGTGCGGCTTCCCGTGACAACCTTATCTGTTCTCCATCCACCAACACGGTCCAGTACGGTTGCCATATATCATATTGGAAATAGTACAAAACGATATGGCCTGCGCTCAATAAGACCAGTGCGCCGATCGAGGCGCCAATCCAATAAATGTTTTTTTGCTCACCGTTGATAAGTACGCATACGGGCATGAGCGCAAATATAAATAAAAAGGGTGTAACGCCCCTGATCCAATCTTGTACAGGGACATGATGTTTCATCGCAATCAATAAGTTGAGGCACAGTAACCCAATGCCGATCAAAAGTGGCCAGGCAAAGAAACGAAAAATGGATTTTATGCTTCGGATACGAAGAAGTCTGATAAAGGTGCTGACAAACACCGTTGCCGTGAGTGCGGCAAATATTAACTCTTGGGTACCTACGGATGGCGGCGCGGGGCGCAGCGCAAATACCAGCGGGAATAATGCCAATAAACCGTGCCATGGCGAAGCGACGGCGGCCAGCACTAGGAACAGGCCTCCTAGTATGCCGATATAAAAAAGCACACCGGCATTCTGCGTAAGTAGAATAGCAACGCAGGCTGACATTGCAATCATCAGGCTGCTTTTAAAGTAGTCACTGCCATTCATCGCGATGCTCCAATTGCCATATCAGGGGCGTATTGCCTTGTAGTCTGCGGACGTTTGTCCGACAATTCTGGCCGGAACTCCTACAACGATTGAGTTGTCAGGGATATCCTTTAGTACTACAGCTGAAGCGCCAATTTGACAGTTGTCACCGATTTTTATATCGCCAATGATCTTGGCGCCCGCTCCGATATAGCAGTTATGCCCAATGACCGGGCATCGATTGATCTCACTTGTTACATAACCTTCGGCAGCGCCAATCGTGATTCCCTGACCCAGTACACATCCGTCCCCCACTTTGGCATTCGCATGGAGCACGACCCCAATCGCACCGTAAGCGAAAATGGTGCCCTTTCCGATATTTGCCGAAACCGGGATGTACGAGTTGAACAACAGAAAGATCAGGTTGCGAACAAAGCCCGGCAAGACGGGGATTCGGCGCTGGTAGAACCAATGGCCTATTCGATATAGTTTCACTGCATTCACTGTCAAAACCTCAATGTGCGAAGATCAGCCAGTCGAAGCCGAAGTACTCCTGCTGCGATAATTGTAAGCGAACCCATATAAAGTACGCCCCAGATCAAGCTGATGTCTTTCATGATTACTGCAATTGGCGAAAGTAGTGCTACCCAGAAAACCACTGACAACCGGATTCCGGGTTGGCACATAACATGCAGAAATAACAGGTACGCCGAGAATCCTATAGCGTAAAAGAGCTCTGCCTGCTTAAGACCGTGAACAAAGAGAATCATTCCGGCCACTGCCAGGGGGGCAATGATCAGGTTGACGACGATGACCTTGCGATGAAGTCCGCAGGCCACTAGGTAGCGTTCTGTCACTACAGACCAGTAAAGCACAGGTAAGCAGGGTAGCATCGCTAAGTAGGCGGAATACTGGGGAAATAGCCAGCCGGCTGCGTAACCTGTCAGTCCTGCCAGAGCAAAGTACAGTAGCGCCGTTGACATGATGATTTTATATTGCTCCTGGCGCTGGCTGCCAGAAACGAAAGCGACGAATACTGCCCTGACATTGATGGGAAATAAACTTGTCGCCGATTGAATGATTGATACGATCACCCGGAAAAGTCCCAGATCTCGGACGGGAAGGCTTTTTGAAAGGATAAAAGGGAGGATATTGGTAAATAGATTGAATACCAGAGTGATGGATACCATTCTCGGTAGTAATACCACGACGTTTTTGCAAGTAGACAGTAGCTGTTTCCCCATGGGCAACCGTGCGCCATGACAGACCAGTACCGCAATCGCAAACAAGCAGGGCAGCAGGTTCGTCAGAATTAGCACATCAACGATGTTCAATGGCAATATTTTTTGGTAACTGATGAGAAGCGCCGAGAAAAACACACATAGGAAAATCATCAGATAGCCGACAATCCACCGTTGAAGGCGTAGGCCGAAGAGCGATAACAAGCATGCTGAACTGAGCAGCATCACGCCTAATAACAAAGGATTGCCGATGCTATCGATAAGATTCATCGCGCTGAAAAGTAGAAAAATCAACACCGCCATAAACAGTGAGGTGACGAGTATGTACTCGGCCTCCACGCTGGCAATGAGTTGTTCGTTGATGATGTCTAGAAGCTTCTGAAATAGAAATACCAGTACGTTAGCCTTAATAAAGGCGCCATAAGCTTCCAGGCCATACAGCCCTGGGATGACAAAATTGACAACTAATCCACTTAACAGTGTCAGCGCCTGAATCAGTAGATTGAACATGCTAAGACCTCGTCAACCTTATTACGACAAATGCTATTCCACGAGTACCTGATGACCGCTATTGCGTCATCGCATAAGATCTGGCGGAAACCTGTGTTTTCCGCCAGACCAGTATGTTTGAGCCTGATGCCTTCAGGCCCAGACGCCGCGGGTATCAATGACTTGTCGTGATGACAATTGGTCTTTTGAGATGTTCTTGAACGGACTGTGGTCCACAAGCAGAACAACGACATCAGCCAAGGACAGCGCGTTATCAATGTCGCTCAATGCTGCAAGACCGTTCAGGCGTTCTGGTATTTGTTCGATGTTGGGCTCCACCGCCAGCACGGTACCTGGGTGGTTTTTTGCGATTTGCACCGCAATTTCCAGGGATGGGCTTTCACGAAGGTCGTCGATGTTTGGCTTGAATGCCAGGCCCAGGCAAGCGATTGTCACATCTTTGGCTGTCTTGGAGGGATGCGCCTGCAGGAACTTACCAATCGCAAGCCTTACTTGGTCCAGTACCCATGTTGGCTTACTATCATTCACTTCGCGAGCGGTCCGGATCAGGCGCGCATCATCAGGCGTCTTACTGACAATAAACCAAGGATCGACAGCAATGCAGTGTCCGCCAACACCAGGGCCCGGTTGCAGAATGTTGACTCGCGGGTGGTGGTTGGCCAAGCGAATCAGTTCCCAAACACTAATCTCAAGTTTTTTGCAAATCATCGACAGTTCATTGGCAAAAGCAATGTTCACATCGCGGAAACTGTTTTCAGTGAGCTTGCACATTTCGGCTGTGCGTGCGTCGGTAATGATGCATTCGCCCTTAACGAATGTTTGATATAAGCGCTTTGCGGCTTCCGAGCATTTTCTGGTCAGGCCGCCGATGATCCGATCATTCTCAATCAACTCTCGTAACACGTGCCCAGGCAGGACGCGTTCTGGACAATGCGCAATACGGATATCCGATGCTTCGCCCAGCGTCTGCGGGAAGCTCAGGTCTGGCCGTGCTTGCGCCAGCCACGCGGACATTTGCTCAGTGGCTCCCACAGGAGAAGTCGATTCGAGGATTACCAGGTCGCCTCTCTTCAGTACCGGGGCGATGGATTTACTAGCCGCTTCAATATAAGAGAGATCAGGCTCGTGGTCGCCCTTGAAGGGGGTCGGCACTGCAATCAGGAACGCATCGGCGGGTTCGGCGATGGTGGTCGCCCTCAGATAGCCTTCAGTTACCGCGGTGCGTACGACGATGTCCAAATCCGGTTCGATAATATGGATATCACCGCGGTTGATCGTGGCTACCGCTTGTGCGTTGACATCGACGCCGATAACTTTTTTCTTTCTTGCTGCGAAAACGGCGGCAGTAGGGAGTCCGATGTAGCCTAGGCCGACTACAGAAATAGTTTCAAAGCTCATGGATTAGCCTTTTTTGATTTGGGAAAGAGCTTCAAGGATCCGAGCGGATGCCTTTCCGTCGCCGTAAGGGTTGTGCGCGAAGCTCATCTGGTGATAAGCGTCAGGGTCCGTCAGAAGACTGCGCAGATTATTTGTAATGACCTCAATGTCGGTACCGACCAACCTGACGGTACCCGCTTCGACGGCTTCCGGGCGCTCAGTAATGTCGCGCATGACCAGCACAGGTTTGCCCAGTGATGGAGCTTCCTCTTGTATGCCGCCTGAGTCGCTGAGAATCAGGTGCGAACGCTCCATCAAATAGACGAATGGCAAATAATCCAGGGGCTCGATCAAATGAACATTTTGAATGCCCGCCAACAATCGATTGACCGGCTCGCGTACGTTTGGATTCAGGTGAACGGGATAGACGATCTGGACGTCAGGAAAGTCTTTGGCCGTTTTGATCAGGGCCTGGCAAATTTTCTCGAAACCGTCGCCAAAGCTTTCGCGACGGTGGCCGGTGACGAGGATGATTCGTTTTTCTTCACCCAGGAATGAAAACTGTTGGTGAAACTTCTGTTGCAGAGCGGGGCTGTTTTTGATTCTTGCCACAACCTCAAGCAGCGCATCAACGACGGTATTGCCAGTCACATGGATGCATCCAGCATCAACCCCTTCTCTCAGCAGGTTCTGCCTGGACGTTTCTGTAGGAGCGAAATGTACAGCCGCGAGTGCGCCGGTCAACTTGCGGTTGGCTTCTTCTGGCCACGGTGAGTAGAGATTGCCGGTGCGCAGACCTGCCTCGACGTGAGCGACGGGGATCTGGTGATAATAAGCCGCTAGTGTTGTCGCGAACGTCGTCGCTGTATCCCCATGCACCAAGACGATATCGGGTTTGAATTTGGCGAAGACACCTTTCATCCCTTGTAAAATGCTGCTGGTGACATCAGTTAGATCCTGGCCCGACTTCATGATATTGAGATCGAAGTTCGGAGCGATCTCAAACAGGTTGAGCACCTGATCCAGCATTTCGCGATGTTGTCCGGTTACGCAGACCTTGGCATCGAAGCGCTCGTCTGCAGCAAGTCTCAGCGCCAAAGGGGCCATTTTAATTGCTTCAGGACGCGTGCCGAACACACACAAGGTTTTCAAGATCATTGCCACACCAGTGTTAAAAATGAACTTCACCACACGCTTCTGTTAATCATGCGGCGGGGGAGTCGTAAATTTTTATAGTTCCTTGAACGTCTAAGCTTTTTTGATAACGTGTTTACTCACTTCTCTTCGCTGCTTTTTACATGACAGGGGGCGAACGCCTGCCTGTATTTTTTTCAAAAGCCCATCTAGAGCCCGTTTTGTGAGTCGACGCTGGATTCGGGGTTGCTGTAAGGGGTTTCTTACAGCTGGGTATTGCATTTGAATCAGCGCCCTCTTGTTGCACCCTTGCTGCGTTGCGCATGGACTGGCATCGTTGGCATGGCTATTCGTACAAAATGACGTTTGAGGTCACGGATGCGTCTACAACGCATGTCTATCATTTTTTTGTGACGTTTCATTGCTGAATTTCTGATGTGATTAAGATTATAGCCTTCTTTTCCAATGGTTTTTCAAGGCCGTGATATTTCTGGCGGTTGGCAGTAGGGATTTGCATGGCGTCATCTTTTTTTGCAGTCAATGTGTTTGGAGCAATCACACTGCGCCTTAGGTGTCTTTGATTAAAGTAATAAAAAATGTAAATATTTCAGTTTTTTAATCTGACCAATTTAGACACTAGCATTACAGAGACTGGGGTGTGAATCCTAGTGCGCCGATTATACTGGTTTTGTGTGACCGTCATCGGCGCGGGGGCGGGGGCGGGTAAGATTGACGAATCTCGCGAGTGTCTCTGAGTTTTCCTACGCATGGATTGGCCTGCCAACAACGTGTACGTGCGCTTCGGGTCAGCCAGTCGGTTGCCCCTGGCTCAGGGAATGCAGAGGATTTGTGGTACAACCTGAGTATCATATCGGGATTGGATCTGTGGTGAGTCGTAAGGCCCCGCCTCGTTTCTGGTTCCCGTGCCGGATGAGCCTTTTTTGTGCTTCGGGTGCCACGCCTGTATGGCGCTTGTTCAGCACCGATCAATCATCGTAAATCGATTTTTGGCGGACTCAAGGGTAGCTGTTCATTTTTTGATTTTGGAAGACTGGAGAGGTGTTCGAGAGGGTCATGGATAAGGTAAGAGTTTTTTTATTGAATCTTCCGCGCCGACACAAGCGCATTCTGCAAGTGCTTGCAGATGTGGTGCTTGTATGGCTTTCGTTGTGGATGGCTTTTGTCGTCCGTCTCGGCATTTTCGAAATGAACGAGCCTGTTCGGCATCACTTGTGGCTGTTTGTGAGTGCTCCTATCGTCGCTGTCCCGCTGTTTATCCGTTTTGGCATGTACCGGGCGGTGATGCGCTATTTCGGCAATGATGCGCTTGTCACAATCATCAAAGCAGTCAGTCTTTCCTCGCTCATCCTCGGTATGTTCGTCTATGTCTATAGCAATCATCAGATAGTTGTCCCGCGCTCGGTTATTTTTAACTACTGGTGGTTGAGCATGATTATGATTGGCGGCTTGCGCTTGGCAATGCGTCAATATTTTTTGGGGGACTGGTTTACCGGAGTGCAGCATGTTCCGTTCACTAGTCGCGATGACGGCTTGACGAAGGTTGCTATCTACGGTGCCGGTTCAGCGGGCAACCAACTGGTTGCAGCATTACGCATGGGCCGAGTCATGCGTCCTGTCGCGTTCATCGACGATGACAGGAGCATTGCCGGTCGTGTGATTTCAGGCTTGCAAGTGTTCAAGCCCAAACATATCGAGCAGATGATCGACGCCACAGGCGCACAGGAAATCCTGCTGGCGGTGCCGTCGGCAAATCGGGGGCGCAGGCGAGAAATTCTGAGCTATCTTGAACGTTTCCCGCTTCATGTTCGCAGCGTTCCGGGCTTCATGGATCTTGCGAGTGGTCGAGTCAAAGTGGACGACATCCAAGAAGTGGATATCGCCGACCTGTTGGGGCGCGACGCCGTACCTGCTCAAGAGGATCTCCTCGAGCGTTGCATCGTCGGCCAGTCGGTGATGGTCACGGGCGCAGGTGGATCAATTGGTTCGGAGCTTTGTCGCCAGATCCTTGCACTAAAGCCCACGACGCTGCTGCTGTATGAGCATAGCGAATTCAATCTTTACAGCATTTTATCTGAGCTTGAGTACCGAGTCGCACGCGAGTCATTGCCGGTTAAGCTGTTACCGATGCTGGGCTCTGTGCGCAACGAGACTAAGTTGCTTGATGTGATGAAATGCTGGCATATCGACACGGTTTACCATGCCGCCGCTTATAAGCATGTTCCGATTGTCGAGCACAATATTGCCGAAGGCGTGTTGAACAATGTCATTGGCACGCTCAATACCGCCCAGGCTGCTCTTCAGGCGGGGGTAGCTAACTTTGTACTGATTTCCACCGACAAAGCTGTTCGTCCTACCAATGTGATGGGCAGTACAAAACGACTTGCAGAACTGGCATTACAGGCGCTCAGCCGTGAGAAAGCGCCGGTTATATTCGGTGATAGGTCGGGTGTTTCCCGCGTCAACAAGACTCGCTTCACGATGGTGAGATTCGGTAATGTGCTGGGTTCATCAGGCTCCGTCATTCCGCTTTTTCACAAACAAATCAAGTCCGGCGGCCCTTTGACCGTCACTCACCCAAAAATCACACGCTATTTCATGACGATCCCCGAAGCGGCACAGTTGGTCATCCAGGCCGGCTCCATGGGGCTGGGCGGTGATGTATTTGTGCTGGATATGGGCGAGCCGGTGAAAATTGTCGAGTTGGCGGAGAAAATGATTCACCTTTCCGGCCTGAGCGTTCGTTCCGACAAAAATCCCCATGGCGATATCGCCATTGAATTCACTGGGCTGCGTCCTGGCGAAAAACTTTATGAAGAGTTGCTTATCGGCGACAACGTAGTCGCCACGCAGCATCCGATGATCATGAGTGCCAATGAAGACTTCCTGTCATGGGATGTCCTGAAAGGCAAATTGAGTGAGCTGCTTGCAGCGGTAGATGCGGATGATTACTCCCGCGTCCGCCAACTCTTGCGTGACACCGTCAGTGGTTACTCTCCCGATGGCGAAATTGTCGACCTGATCTATCAACGGCACCGGCTTGAACCCTGAATTCACACGCTGTAACGCAGCCATTTTTGACTCTCTACGCACATCACCTAAGTTAGAGAAGCAGCTTTGGAAAAGCTGCTTTCACTCATTGATGTCATGGAGCGTCACTCATGCCAAACGCTTGTTTTTCCTCCCTCGTTTTCGCCCTCCTTGCGAGCATCTCGGTAGCAACTACCGCGGCGCCTGCGATCACGCCCGAGCCCGCTACCATCCGCTCTGGCCAGATGAACCCGGTGGAGCAGTCCACCAAGGTCAATCTCAACGCTGCAGATGCTGAAGCCTTGCAACGTGATCTCCTGGGCATTGGCGCCGCAAAGGCGAGGGCTATCGTTGCTTACCGCAACAGCAACGGCCCTTTCAAGGCGCTTGATGAGTTGTTGGAGGTTAAGGGGATCGGCAAGGCACTGCTGGAGCGGAATCGCGACAGGCTAGCGATCAACTAAGGGGGCAGCGTTCGCCGAGGAGGCCGGTTATTGACCGGCCTTTTTATAGTGCAATAGCTGCGCCTTCAAACGTTCACGTACCCGCCCATGATGCGCGTCGCCAATTCAGCGCTCTCGACACTTCTGCCCAGCACCCCTTCATCCTTGGATTTGAGATGTGCATAGAACCCGCCATGGGTCAGGTTCAGTGCTTTCATCAAGGGCGGCTGGCCGGTGGCGCCGACGCCATCGCGGCAAAAGCAAACGGAGGCTTCCTTGATGATACGGGTTAGAGCGTTGTGGTCGTGTGAATAGCGCATAGCCTGCCTCGTAGACGTGCCGACATGTTAACCAAGCTGAACTTTTACCCCCGGGGTGGCGTTGGCATGAAAAGTGATTACTGATACAGGGAGGATTGTTCAACAATCGTGAGGTAACGATGACACTCAGCTTGTCCTTAGCCGACCAGATCGCCCTGGAACTGCGTGCCGACATCATTGGTGGCCGACTGTTGCCGGGAATGGCATTGGTCGAAGCCGAGCTGGTTCGCGCAATACGATTCGTGAGGCGTTGCACCGTTTGGAGCGGGAAGGGTTGACGCGCTACGTGCGCAACAAGGGCGTGGTGGTTCGTCGGTTGGAGCGCGAAGAGGTGCGTGATTTATTTGTCGTCCGCCGCACGCTCGAATTGCAGGCCATTGCCCAGAGCGGTGCGTTCACCCAGGATCAATCCGAGCGTATGCAAAACGCCATCGAGGCCACCGCGCTGGCCCGGGAGCGTGAGGACTGGCGTGCGGTTGCGACCCACAGCCTGTTGGTGCATCAGCAGATTGTCGGGCTGATGCGCAGCCCGTTGTTCGACGAGTTTTTCGCCCAGGTGATTGCGCAGTTGCGTCTGGTGTTCTGCGCCGCGCCCGATGAGCAGCGTTTCCAGTCGCCCTGGCTGGAACGGGACCTTGAGATCCACACGTTATTAGCCAATAACAACAAGCTGGCGGCCGGGGAGGCGATGAGCCTGTACCTGGATGATTCAGAACGGCAGTCGTTGGCCCTGTTTACTTTCCCTTGATCGAGGATTCGCACCATGTACAAAGACTATCCAGCCGCTTACCAGGTCAGCAAAGGTTCGGCGTTGCAGGTCGACACCGCGTTTTACGAGCGTATCCGTGAGCGCAAGGATCAACGCACCTTGGTCGAACAGTTCGAGGTGCCGATTCGCACGGGCAGGGCGTGGAAGGTGCCGGCCGGGCATGTG
>LNAP01005812.1_pt1 | contig 17877 bp, 13 predicted proteins | sample 602601 | NCBI WGS metagenome assembly LNAP01 (sample SAMN02440304, study PRJNA202911) | soil metagenome | biome: Subtropical and temperate rainforests or woodlands; isolation source: soil samples (1 kg each in a 20% v/v slurry with milli Q water) were... ... | reverse complement strand
GCAAATAAGGAAGAATTTTTTTCATTTGAAGATAAACCTGGCAGTGAAAGGAACGCGGGGGATTATGTGGGAAAGTCATCCTCCACGCGCGCTTATCGGCTACTGCCAGGGCCATTGGGCTTTTTATCCTTCCTCGCTCGCGCGGCACTCGATCTGGTAGCGTTTGGCATTTTTCCAGGCCGGGTAGTCGATGCGGGTCTGCTTGACAGCCTTCGCGAGCGTGGCGGCCTCAACAGGAACGTCGCCCTGTCGAGCGTCTGGGCCCAGGCCGTTGTTGATTTTCTTGTCATAGACCGCACAGTCAAATGTTCCGGCCCAACTCAATGTTGGCGTTACTGTATAGATCAAGAAGGCCGACAGGATTTTCGCTTTTTTAGAGAACATGCTTAAAGCGCTCTTAAAGGGAGTTGATGGTCATCGTTAGTAGGCCGATTGTTGTACAGGGTAATCCAATAAAAAGCCTGGGCGTTGTGTTTCAAAAATGCAACGCAAGTGCTGTTTCGCGAGACGCATAGAGACACATCGATACAGCTGTTAATCCCAAGTAACAAGTACCGACAACCATCCATCGCCTCGACAGGCCTAATGTCATATTGACTGCCACACTGCTGTGTAGCAGGGAACTGGAATCCCTGACAGGTAGCCCAACTAATGATCGACGATCATTCGAAAGGGACCTCGTGTAGTATTCATGGTGGTTCGCGTGTAAATGAAACGTTAGAGTGTCCCGTTAAGAAGACTATTACCGGCTCGATGCCCGGTGCGGCAGCTATTACAACAGGGCGTCATGAAAATGTTGCCGACGCTACTGCGTCTGCCAACAAACCGGACGCCGGCCGTGTTGCGGTACTCATGTGTACCTATAACGGTCAGCACTTTCTGGAAAAACAACTGCAGTCCATCCAGTGTCAAAGTCATGGCAACTGGCATGTGGCTATTTCCGACGATGGTTCCAGTGACGCCACACTGAACATCGCCAATCGTTACCGATACTTGTGGGGTGAAGACAAAGTCAGCCTTTGGCAGGGGCCTTGTCAGGGCTTTGCCAGAAACTTTCTGTCATTCATCTGTAATCGCCAGCTGCATGCCGATTATTTTGCCTGGTGCGACCAGGATGATATCTGGGATCAAGGCAAACTTGCGGCCGCAGTCGGCTGGCTGAGCACCGTTGCCCAAGACGTTCCCGCGCTCTATCTGGGGCGGACCGAGTTGATCAGCGAAGGTGGCGAGCCCATGGGCTATTCGCCGCTGTTCCGCCGTCCGGCTTCGTTTACCAATGCCTTGGTGCAGAACATCGGCGGCGGCAACACCATGGTTTTGAATCGGGCGGCGCGTACCTTGCTGCAAGAGGCGGGGGAACATCTGCACATCGTGTCCCACGACTGGTGGGCCTATCTGCTGATTACCGGCGTAGGCGGGCAGGTGTTTTATGACCCCAGGCCGTATGTGCGTTATCGCCAGCATGGGGGCAACCTGGTGGGCGCCAACTCCAGCTGGGCGGCTCGTATGGTGCGTTTGCGCATGTTGTTCAAAGGGCGTTTCCGTTCCTGGAATCAGATCAATATTGCGGGGCTGGAAACCGTTCGTCACCGCCTCACCGAGGAAAACCGTATCGCGCTGGATCGCTTCAAGGCCATGCGCGCGCAAGGGCTCGCTGGCCGTCTGCTGAATCTCAAGCGCTCGGGCGTCTATCGCCAGACGCTATTGGGCAATCTGGGATTGATCATGGCTGCAGTCATTAGAGAAATTTGAGGAATAACAATTACCGTTCGATCCATCTTCGGGAGCAACTGATAAACGTGAATCCTCATAGCGCACCAGGGGCCGGACCCCTGAGTCTTGTTCGTAGCTTGTGGCACCATAAACAACTTATTTTCGTCATGACCAAGCGAGAAGTCATCGGTCGTTATCGCGGTTCGGTCATGGGCCTGGCCTGGTCTTTCTTCAACCCAATATTGATGCTGGCGGTGTACACCTTTGTATTTTCTGAAGTGTTTCAATCTCGCTGGCCGGGGCAGGAGGCCGGTAAAGGTAGTTTTGCCATTTTGTTGTTCGTAGGGATGATCGTACATGGCTTGTTTGCCGAGTGCGCCAACCGCTCTCCTGTATTAATCATGTCCAACGGCAACTATGTGAAAAAAGTCGTGTTCCCACTGGAAATTCTGCCAGTTATAACTTTGGGTTCGGCTATTTTTCACACCGCCATCAGCCTGATCGTGTTGTTACTCGCACAGTTCATATTGACCCATACGCTGTATTGGTCGGCGCTGTTCTTTCCCCTGATTCTCTTGCCACTGCTCATCGCTACATTGGGATTCAGCTGGTTACTGGCCGCGCTGGGGGTCTATCTGCGGGATGTAGGGCAGGTGATCGCCGTGCTGACCACGGTGCTGTTATTTCTCTCGCCGGTACTCTATCCGGTTGCCGCGTTGCCTGAAGCTTATCAACCCTGGCTCAAACTTAATCCACTGACTTATATCATCGAAGAAAGTCGCAACGTGCTGCTGTTCGGGCAATTACCGCACTGGTACAGCCTGGGCGTCGCCATGCTGGTCGGGTTGGCAATTGCTGCCATGGGTTTCTGGTTTTTTCAAAAGATGCGCAAGGGGTTCGCCGATGTCCTCTGAAGAAAGTGTCATCAGCGTGCGTGACATCTCCAAGTGTTTCTACACCTATGACAAACCCTCGGACCGCTTGAAGCATTCGATCATGCCGCGCTTGCAACGCAGGCTGGGCGCGCCGGTGTCCTCTTACGGACGAGAGTTCTGGGCACTGCGCAACATTGATTTCGAGGTCATGCGCGGGGAAACAGTGGGGATTGTCGGCCGCAATGGCTCGGGTAAATCCACGTTGCTGCAAATCATTTGCGGCACCTTGATGCCGACCGCCGGAAGTGTTGAAACCCGTGGCCGGGTAGCGGCGTTGCTGGAGTTGGGTTCGGGTTTCAACCCGGAGTTCACCGGTCGGGAGAACGTGTACCTCAATGCTTCGGTGCTTGGCTTGAGTCGCGAGGAAGTCGATCAGCGTTTTGATGCCATCGCTGATTTTGCCGACATCGGTGATTTTATCGAACAGCCGGTCAAGGCTTACTCCAGCGGCATGATCATGCGCCTGGCCTTTGCCGTTCAGGCGCAGATTGATCCGGCCATCCTGATTGTCGACGAAGCGCTTTCGGTGGGTGATGCACGCTTTCAGGCCAAATGCTTCGAGCGGCTGCGGCAGCTGAAAAACAACGGCACGAGCATTCTGCTGGTCACCCATTCCAGCGAGCAAGTCGTGACCCACTGCAATCGCGCGATTCTGCTGGATCAAAGCCGGGTAGCCATGATCGGGCCGTCCCGGGCGGTGATCAATCGGTATCTGGACATTCTGTTCGGGCGGGACAAGCCCGCTCAGCAGAGCATCGCGAGCGCCGCAGTGCCGGATGGTTCATCGCCCGGCGCAGGCGCCTCAAACCGCAACAGCGACGACATGGTCCCCACGCTGGACTTCCAGACGGACGCGTATTCCCGGCGCAGCGGCTATAACGCCCATGAATACCGCTGGGGCGACGGGGCCGCCAGCCTGACGGATTTTCATCTGTGCGCCGGTGGCCACGCATTCCCGCCGCAGATTGCCCCGGGCGAAGAGGTCGTGCTGCATCTGGCCTTGCGCTTCAACCGCACGGTCATCAACCCCATTCTGGGTCTGACCCTGAAAACCAAGGAAGGCGTCACGGTCTACGGGACCAACTCCTACCTGCTGGAATGCTCCAGCGCTCATGCATTGGGTGACGCGGGTTCACAGGCCCGGGCGTGCCTGAAATTCGTCAATCGGCTGGCCACAGGCGATTACTTCATCTCAATCGGCATTGCTTCCCGGGAAGGTGAAGCCATCGTTCCCCATGACCGCCGTTATGACTCCATTCACTTTGTCGTGTCTGCAACGCCGCAGTTACTTGGCCTCATAGATCTGGCCGCTACGATGGATATCGATCAGGTGTCGAACAATGCTCAAGCTTGAACAACAGGGATATGTTTTTGATCAGGACATGGGCATCTGGTTGCGCCCCGATTATCAGGGGCTCGCCTACAGCGATGGCGATGAAAGTGAGGAGCGGGTCGCGCGGATCATTCGCGAGGCGGAGGATTTGTCCGTGTTGTCCACCGAGCTGTCCCGGCAGTGCAGCGACTGGGCTTCGCTTTATCACCTGGGGACCGCGCGGGGCAATATTCTGCGCCCTTTCGAGCACTGTCTTGCAGGCCGCATCCTGGAGATCGGCGCCGGCTGCGGGGCGATCAGCCGTTATCTGGGGGAATCCGGCGGCTCGGTCCTGAGCCTTGAGGGCAGCGTACGCCGGGCGCAGATCGCTGCCAGTCGAACCCGGGATCTGGATAACGTCGTGGTGCTGGCCGAGCGCTTCGATGATTTTGCTACCGATGAGCGCTTCGATGTCATCACGCTGATCGGCGTCCTGGAATATGCCAGCGTGTTCAGCCTTCAAGCCGACGCGGCGCAAGGCATGCTCGAACGGGTTTTTGCCCTGCTCAAACCCGATGGAAAGCTGTTTCTGGCCATCGAAAATCAACTGGGCCTGAAGTACTTTGCCGGCGCGCCTGAAGATCATCTCAGCGTGCCCATGTATGGCATCGAGGGACGCTACGTCAAAGGCCAGCCGCAAACCTTCGGCCGGCACAAACTGGCGAGTTTGATCAACGCGGCAGGGTTCGATCATTCCGAGTTTCTCTTCCCGGCACCGGACTACAAGCTGCCCCATTCGATCACCACGCAACATGGCTTTGAGACCCAGGCATTCGATGCGGCGGCGTTGGCGTGGCAGAGTGTCAAAAAAGACCCGCAATTGCCCGGCGCCACCGCTTTCAATCTGGAGCGTGCATGGCCCGTGGTGATCGAAAACGGCCTGGGCATGGAGTTGGCCAACTCGTTTCTGGTGGTGGCTTCGCGATCTGCCGAGCGGGTCGTGGGCCCGGAAATGCTCGCCTATCACTACAACACCAGCCGCAAACCGGAGTTTTGCAAGGTGACGCGTTTTGTCGAAGCGCAGACCGCTATTGAAGTCCGGCACGCACCCTTGCGCGTAAAACCACAGGAGGATTCGGATGGGGAATTTCGGCATGTACTTTCCGGCGTCGATGCCTATGCCAGCGGCAAGCCCTTGAGCAAACGCTTCCTGAACATTGCTACCACGCCGGACTGGAAAATCCAGGATTTTGCCCTGTTCGTCAGGCAGTACCTGGATATCCTGAAAACCCTGCTTGAAGCCCAAGGGCTGACACTTTCCCTGGAACATGCCAATGAACGTTTACCGGGCACGTTCATCGATGCGGTGCCCCATAACATCCTGATTGCCCACGACGGTACGCCAGCGCTGATCGATATCGAATGGGAGGTGAGCAATGGCGTGGAGCTGGGGCATTTGTTGCTGCGCTCATTGCTGTTGCTGATCGCCAACGCCACGCCGTTCTATCCCAGCATCATGCCGCCCAGTCGCCGGCAATTCGTTGTGGAGAGTTTGCGCCTGGCTGATGTGCCGGTTTCCGACCGCGATATTGGTCGCTACATCGCACGCGAAGCGCTGTTTCAGGCCTATGTCACCGATGGCGCCGCCAGTGAGTTCATGGATTGGCAACCTGAGCAGCCGATCAATCAGAAGACAGCTGCGGTTCAATCACCGGCCCAGGCCAAGCTCTACTACAGCAACGGCGACGGCGAATTCAAAGAGCATTTTTCTCTGTCCATCCAGCTGCAACCCGGCCAGCAGACACTGCGCTTTCCCTTTGCCCAACTGAGCACTCGACCCAAGCGTTTAAGGCTTGATCCGGTCGACAAAAAAGTATCGTTCTCGCTGGACAAACTGCGCCTGTCCACGCCAGACCGGGATGTCTGGACCTGGGATGGCCAGGTCGAGCATCTGCTCTCGACCTCAGGCCTGATGAAGGTCGAAAAGGCCGGCGGCCCGGTGTTCTTTCTGAGCCTGGATGATGATCCCTACCTGGAACTGCCGGTCGATCTGGCGCTGATCGAGGACCCCGGCGACCTGACCCTGGCGCTGGACCTGGTGCTGTACACCGACGAAGTCATGGCGCGGCTGATCAGCGTCGAGCTCAATGAAGTCAGCCAGTACCAGCATGAGTTTCGCAGCGCGCTGGCCCCTTTGAGCGAGCAGATCCAGAAGCTCACCCAGAGCATGGGCGAGCTGGACAAGGTCACGCATTCCCTGGCCGAAAGCGTTATCGAGTCCGAGCATGAAACCATCGAGACGGTCGAACGCCTGTTGAATGGTCACAATGAAACGCTTATCCAGGATCTGGAAAACGCACATCTGCAACAGAAAAAAGCGCAAGAGGAGCATATCAACCAACTCCAATGCAGGATCACGGAGCTGGAAAGTGCGCTGCTCACCCAGCAGATAGAAAAGGACACGCATATCCATCACCTGAACCTGCGGATCAAGGCGCTGGAGTCCTCTTACAGCCGCAGACTGGCTGCGCCCATCAGAGGCTCGTTTCATGCTGCGCGGCGCCTGAAACGGGTTTCGGCGCTGCTGCCCTCGATCATTCGTCGAGGTGGTGGTTTCAGGGCGACCACGCGCAAAGCCATCAGTGTCTTGAAGCAGCAAGGCGTGAGCGGCCTGATCGCACGACTGCGCTGGTTCAGTGGCACGGATCACACCAGGGTGAGCACGCCCGCCGTTACGCCGGACAATCATGATCGGCACGACTACGCCGCCTGGATCAAGCAGTACGACACGCTGGATGCCCAAGGGCGCTGGCAGATCACCGAACACATCCGCAGCTGGGCAGACAAGCCGCTGATTTCCATCATCATGCCGGTGTTCGACCCACCCATCGATTTGCTGCGCCAGGCCATCGACAGCGTGCGCTACCAGCTCTATCCGAACTGGGAACTGTGCATCGCCGACGATGCCTCGACCAACCCCGCCGTTCGCCAGTTTCTTGAACAGCTTCAGGGTGACGATCCACACATCCATGTGGTGTTTCGTGAACAGAACGGCCATATCTCGGCCGCCAGCAACTCAGCGATTGCCATCGCCCAAGGGCAATACCTGGCGTTAATGGACAACGATGACCTGATTGCCGAACACGCGCTGTACTGGGTCGCCCGCGCCCTCATCGAAAACCCGGATGCCGGGGTGATCTACTCCGATGAAGACAAGATCGACATTCGCGGCCGGCGCAGCGAACCCTACTTCAAGCCGGACTGGAACGAATTCCTGTTTCGCTCGCAGAACATGATTTCCCATCTTGGGGTGTACCGACGGGATCTGGTGGAGCAAGTGGGCGGGTTTCGCACCGGCTTCGAGGGCTCGCAGGACTACGACCTGGCGCTGCGCTGCATCGAGCTGATTGAGCCGACGCAGATTATTCATATTCCCCGGGTGCTGTATCACTGGCGAATCATGCCGGGCAGTACGGCGATGGCTGGAGGGGAGAAACCCTATGCGGCGATGGCCGGCGTCACAGCGCTCGATGAACATCTGCAGCGCAAAGGCATTTCGGCCCGTACCGAATTGTTGCCTATCGGCATGTACCGGGTACGTTACGAGCTTGCGCAACCGCAGCCCCTGGTCAGCTTGATCATCCCGACCCGCAACGCCTGCGGTCTGGTCAAACAATGTATCGACAGCATTCAGGCGCTTACGCTTTACAAGCACTACGAGATTATTCTGGTCGATAACGGCTCTGATGAGCCTGAATCGCTGGAGTACTTCGCTCAACTCACACAGGAGCCCAATGTCAGGGTGCTGAGGGACGACGGACCTTTTAATTACTCCGCGCTGAACAATCAGGCAGTGCAACAGGCGCGTGGTGAATTGGTCGGCCTGATCAATAACGATATCGAAGTGATTACGCCTGAGTGGTTGAACGAAATGGTCGCCATTGCCCTGCAACCCAACGTCGGTGCAGTGGGTGCGCGGCTCTGGTTCGCCGATGATCGCCTGCAACACGGCGGTGTCATTCTCGGCGTCGGCGGTATTGCCAACCACTCCCATAAATTCCTGCCCAAGGGCGAGCACGGTTACTTTGGGCGTGCGGTTTTGATCCAGTCACTTTCAGCCGTAACCGCGGCGTGCCTGATTATCCGCAAATCCATTTACCAGGAAGTAAACGGGTTGGATGAAAAAAACTTGAAAATCGCGTTCAACGACGTGGACTTTTGTTTGCGCGTTCAAGAGGCGGGTTACACCAATGTCTGGACGCCCTTTGCCGAACTTTACCATCACGAATCGGCTACCCGAGGCCTGGAAGATACGCCTGAAAAACAAGAACGCTTCCGTTCAGAGGTCGAGTACATGACCCGCAGATGGCCTGAAATCAGAAATGACATGGCGTATAACCCAAATCTTAGTCTGGATCATCATGACTTTGGGTTGGCGTGGCCGCCGAGGATCTAGAGAGATTTGATTTTATACCAACTCCACCCACCATCTGACAACAGCAATGCCAAAGTCGGGTTATTGTTCAAGGCGTTTTTATCAGCATCAGGAGCCGTGATTATCTGCGCACCTGACTTGCGAAAGTCGAAAGTGCTTGGATTGATACTTACAGTGACAACGTCAGCCTGCGGCGTACTCAGAACGTAATCGTTTGGCAGGGAGTCAGAGCCACGGTAAATGAGGTGCTGATAGCGATTATAGGTATTGGTTTCAGAACCCGCAGGATCCAACCGCGACCATAAAGATTTTTGGGGATAGTAGAAAATTCCGTTGGCCACCGAAATACCCGATGAAAGTAGGACCATGGCAGTTATAGTGTTTTCCAGCACGAGCACGCGATGGTTGCCAATCAGCGTAGCCAGTTCTGGACTTCGGCTTTTTAATGGTTGAACGTTAATAGTTTGCGGCGCGATATTGATGGGGTTGAAGCTTGCTGTCGTGGCAAGGGAAAGCCCCAGGCTCATGTACATGAAAGATTTGAATTTATTGGCGATCATGCAGTAACTGATCGCGCCAGTCACGAGCAGCAAAGCGATGATAATACTGTTGTTCAACCCTGATAAAACGGATTCATCCCATTGCCTCATGCTGCGGTAGACAATGTACATCCAGGCCAAGGCCGCTGCCAACCCCAGCGATTCAGTCAGCGACGAAGCATTGGCAGGTTGATGTCTGCGGGTAAATAAAAGATGGGTCAGCATGAGGCAGGCAAGCCCCAAGGCAATATCAGCGCGATGGGCGGGAACGCGTCCCCATAACGAATATCTAGCCCATTCAAGAGGCAATCCGACAAACATGTAAAACATAATGAACGTAATGATTAGCACCAGTGACCACTCAAGCGCGGTGACCGTTTTTTGCAGCAGCCGCACAACGAATAAAACCGACAGTGGGACTAAAAAATAATAGAAAGATGCAATTTCACTTTGATTGCTGAAAGGGCTATTCAATTGCTGCAACGTAGACATATTGGTGAATCCGCGCATCAGTGACGGTAGCGTTACTGTTCCTCCGGCTGAAATGCGCTGGCCCGGATATACGGTTTGCTCCATCAACTGAATGGCTGATTTTGCATCCAGCCACCACAAAGTTACTATAATGCCAGTAATGCACAACGCAAATCCGTAGGCTGTAATTCTTCTGAATGTCAGTGCTCTGTAAAGCTTTTCACGGACCATCACACCGATAGTGACAGCGATAAATACATAGCCGATAGAAACTTGCCAAGGAGGATATAAGATGAAGACAAACCCGGCCAGTGCCAGCCCAAGCAACCCCGCCAGCAAAATAAGTTTATAAGCCCTTGTCGTCTTCAGTATTTGCAGTGTGCAAAGGAATATCAGACATGGAAAAAATACGGCATAGGCGGGCCAGTTAGACCATGCCACGACATAAGGCGCGCAACAAAATAACGCCGAAAAAAGGAAACCGTGCTTCCAATGTTCCGCGCCAAGCCTGTTTAGAACAAACGCCAGGCCTAGGAAGCAGCTCACCAGCGAGAAGCACCAATTCCATGACAATGCCCGTCTCAGGTCAAACACGAAAAAGCCCCAGGTAGCGGGTTTGGCAATTTCGGAAACATGCGTAACAGGCGCACCGGTCATACCGATGACCAACATATTCTGGCCGTCCTCACCCAGATTTTTATTGAGGATGGGATTGCGGGGTGAATGATTGTATTGAGCAATAGCCAGCGGCGTCAGAACCAGCCATTCATCACTGCGCACCGCGCGGTTCTGCCCCATTATTTGCGTTGAGTTCATCTGCACAAAGGGCGCGTTGGGCTGACCCAGGCCCAATGAGGAACCGGTCAATCCAAGACTGACGAAGAGTGATGCAACCAGCAAAACACAACCGCTGAACACCACAGGTTCCGAAAGGTTGAGCCTGAATCGTGTGTTGATGAACAGTGTCAATGGGCGAGCCTGGATAAAGCACACCGCTAAGAAGAGCAGTGCGCAGGCAATCACTATCTTGACGTTGCGGATAAGTAGTTTTTCTTCCCGGGCATTCGACGATATGGAAATTTGTTTAGCTGCTTGCGAAGCCGTCAACTGAATCCATTCGCCTGCGCTGGTCTGCGCCTGAGCCGTTACCGAGTAAACGCCAGGGCTGAATTCATCCGGTATTTCAGATGACACTCTCCAGCCCGAAGCAGACCATTGCGGCCGGGCATAGGCGTTGGCGACATCCGGCCGCTGAAGTCGAGCAAATGAGCCTTGGTAGACGGAGGTATTGTCAAACATGATCTTGATGGCGGCCTGCTCTGGTGCTGCCCATCCCTGGACGTTGACACGGTTATCAGTAAGCGTAATCGTGTCTATGAAGCCTTCGCCCTTGGCATTATTCAGGTTTGCCGAGGCAAAGGCCCCTGCGCAGTGCGATAACAAGACAAGCGTCAGAGACAGTATCGATAAAAACCTGCTCATGACCTTTCGATATACCATAGCTTTCACCTTCCTTGATCGCGTGTTGTTAACCAGCTCAAGCCCTCACGGTGATGACAATCCCTGTGATGATAATGGCTACTCCAATAAAATATTGAACCTGAAACCTTTCCCCCAGTATTAAATGACTGGCAAGCGGAACTACAACAAAGGACAGCGCCATGAACGGATAAATTTTCCCCAGATCGATTTTCTGCAATAACCAAACCCAGCCGATGGTGGTCACGCCGTACAAAATCAGAGCCGTTATAAAGTAAATCAACGCGCCTGGATTGAATAAAGTTGCTGATCGATGAAATTCCATCGCGCTGAACTTGAACAGTATCTGTCCGGCCGCAATACCGAATACACAAATTAACGCGATAAGATAAGTCATGAGTGGGTGATTTTATCCAGTTCGGTTTGGGTTAGATAATGTTTTCGCAGCTGAAAAGGGCGCTTGGGTACCGACTGCACGTCATACCCGATAAACGCCAGGATCAATTGGGTTCCCAACAATATGGGCAAGGCAGAAAGCATTACCGTGCCGGCCGAGGTAATCACGCCTGAGGTGGATGACTCTATCCAGTGCGAGATACCGAACACGGTGCCGAATAAAAGTAACATAAGCCCAATCGGCAGCTCGAAAGATGCCAGCGACATGTCCCTTAAATAGTAGTTGTAGAAAATTCTTTTACACGCGTTGCGAAGGTGCTTGCGTAAAAACTCTCCGGCAATCCTTGATATTTTAAGATTGCTGACCTCATCTTCGTATCGGGCGTCCATTGGAATATCTACCACCACGGCCCGAAGGGTATTGAGCCGGAACAACATGTCGGTTTCAAAAAAATAGCGCGAGCTGATCTTTTTAATCGGCAAATGTCGCGCGACATCGCTGTGAATGGCCGTATAACCGTTAGTCGGGTCGAACAGGTCCCAGTAGCCTGAGGACAGTTTGGTCATGAACGACAAAACCGTGTTGCCTAGTAGCCGACTTTTGGGCATCTGGCGAATTTCTTCGAGACTGAAGAAGCGATTTCCCTTGGTGTAGTCAGCTTCGCCGGACACGATGGGCGCAATAAAATCCGGAATAAGCCTGGGGTCCATCTGGCCGTCGCCGTCGACTTTAACGATGATGGTCATGCGGTCTGCTATGGCGGCTTTATAGCCGGACATGACTGCACCGCCCACACCTCTATTTTCGGGATTGAATATCACCTTCACTCGCGGGTCCGAGCATTGATCCTGTACGAAAAGCCCGGTGTGTTCGGGGCAGCAATCATCAACGACATAGATGCGACTCACTTCCGGGCCTATGTGGTCGATCACCGCAAGAATATGCCGAGTGACCTTGAAGCAAGGTATGACTACCGCTATTTTGGTATCGAGGCTTATCACAGTTGACGCCATTGTATTGGCTGCCTTTGTTTTCTGATGTGTTGATTCAGAAAAGCAAACGCTATAACTGATAAGCGCTCATCTGTTGGGTGTCAGGGCACTATACTGTGTGTAATTGGAGTATGGCAACTCGTAATGAAAGACCTGTGGTGTTTAACAGTGTCCATATTATTTACAGTTTTGCGGCGATTTCTTTTACAAAACCACCAAATGTCAGATTTTTTTACATTCTAGTTAACGATAATTACCTGTACCAGGAGATAACGTTGATGTCCGAAAAAAGCTGCCCCGTTTGTCGTGGTCTGTTGCTAAAGAGGCTACCGTCCTGGCATTTTTCGTGCACCGAGTGTGCTTATGAGCAATCCAGCCTTACACCGACTATCAACGATGAAACCACTCACGAGCGAGTAGACGAAGCGGGAAGGGAGACAGCGTTACGTGAACTCAGGATGAGTAATTTCCGGACATTAATGCAGGTTATTCGTCGCTACAAGCCTAACGGCGGACATCTGCTGGATGTTGGCTGCGCCCATGGCTGGTTTCTTGAAGCGGCAAGAGATGATTTTGAGGTGTTGGGAATCGAGCCGGACCACCGGATATTTTCCGCTACGGTTGCTCGGGATCTTCCTGTACGCAACGGCTACTTCCCACACGCACTGCTTGCAGCTGAAAAATTCGACGTAATTGTATTCAATGACGTGCTCGAACATATCCCGTTGATTTCTGAAATTCTCAACGCCTGCCATGGGCGCTTGAACGAAGACGGCTATCTGGTGGTTAATCTGCCGAGCAGCGACGGTTTGTTCTATCGGCTTTCCAGGATGTTCCTTCGTTTCGGTTACCCCGGTTTTTTCGAACGCCTTTGGCAAAAGGGGCTCCCCTCACCACACGTTCACTATTTTAATAAAAAAAACCTGACCGAACTCCTCGCGCAGCACCGTTTCACATCTGTCAGCAGTGGGCGATTGCCAGTTCTAAGCCTGTCAGGCCTTTATACAAGAATTACATACGCCGGAACCCAGAGCAGGTTAACGCGGATGGTTATCTATTGTGCCGTGGCGCTTTCGTTGCCGATTCTAAGGTTATTTCCCAGCGACATTATCTTTTTGATTGCAAAAAAGGCGGATGGAATAAATACCCCCGTCGCCTAGACTTTCTATTAACAAGGCAACGATTATCACTATAAACCTACAGGGGATGACCACACCCTCAGAAACCGATACATCGGGTCTAAGGTGTTACGACAAGGTTGTCGATGCTGTCACCTACAAGGTTCCACGCGGTATCACGCGCGACGCAAGAGGTCGGGTGTGGATTGTTCGCGTGATCAAGAATACGCGGCTGGTGGTCAATGCCAGGTTTACCGATGCGCGGTTTGGCAGTGTCCGGCATGCGCTGGATGCGGCGATTATTCACCTGTTGCACAGTGGGCATGCTTCGCTGAGCGATGAAGTGTTGCAACTGAGTGACACGGCGGTGGTGCATTGGCGCAAGCGCAGCGGGATTGGGCTGTGCGCTGTGGCCTATGTCAGCAGTCCGGGGCGCGGGCGTGGCGGGACCTTTTTCCTCTCGACTTACAAGCGCGTGGCCAGCGGACGCGGCATGGAGAAGTTTCGCGTGCGGCTGATCGAGGTGCTGCAGAGCGCTTATATGACGGCGCAGCAAGTGCCAAATGGGCCAGAAGTGACGCATCAACAAGTGGTCGCGCAGATCGATGCGTTATTGCTGAGCGATGATTTCAGATTATTCCTGGCTGCCGGCAAACGAAAAGCCGATCACATTGTCGTTGCCCATTATATTGCCAATCTTGATGGGCAATAACTCACGTTTTATCCCTGTGTTCAAAATAGCAAGTGATTGAATGTCGCAGGCAGGCGATGATTTGACGAGTAGAACGCGTGAAAACTATTAGTCTTTCAGAAGAATCATGGAGTTTTATAAAGGCTGTGTAATGACTTTGTATTGAATTGCATACGGGGTGATGGCCTATAGCGACTATATGCTAAGTTGATCAATATGCTTGTTATGGTTTCGCAAGTTTCCAACTAAGCGCATGGCAGGATGCTATCAGGTTATAGGTTTTTTTCAGGTTGCGTGCAGATGACGCTGCACCCTGAATTCAAGGTGAGCAGGACATAATCGATGAACCCTGTCGTTTCGTTTCGTATGGATCCAGCACTTTTTGAGCAGCTCAATCTTCTGGTGGCAGCGACTCACCGGGGCCGGCCGTATCATTTGCGACAAGCGCTGGCTAACTATATCGAACAGCAGATCTGGCAGATTGGATCCATTCAGGAAGGTTTGGATGATGCAAAGGTAGGGAACTTCATTGAATTGACTGATATTGAACGCAAGTGGGGCCTGGAGTGATTCTTAGATTAACGCGTAAGGCGAGCTCGGACCTGGACGGCATTTACGAACATTACAAAGAGCTGCTGGGCCCTGATCAGGCGAAGGCAGTCGTAAATGATGTGGTTCATGAAGCCAAGGCCCTGCAGGAACCTGGGCTTGCCAGCACCGGTCGACCTACCGACGTGCCCGCTGTCAGGGAGTTCATCCATCAACGCTGGCCCTTCCTGACCAGTTTTCAGGTCACCGCAGGCTCGGTTGAAATACTCCGGTTTCTGCACCAGAACGGTCAGCCGCTCAATCAGCCGCTTTTCCAGCAGGATCAGAGTGAATCTGATGCTGGCGTGTCTGCTTCAGGCCTCAGAACCTATGCCAAGGTCGTGGACGGTGTCACCTATAACGTGCCGCGCGGAATCAACCGCGACGCCAAGGGTAACGCCTGGATTGTGCGGGCGATCAAAAACAAGCAGTTAATCCTCTCCGAGCGTTTCAACGATGCCCGTTTTGGCGGCACGTTGCGGGCATTGGAGTGCGCCATTGGCCATCTGACCCGCAGTGGCCATGCCTGGCAGGGCAGCGATGTACTGACCTTGAACCAGCGCTCAACCGTGCATTGGCGCAAACGCAGTGGCGTTGGGTTGTGTGCGGTGGCTTATGTCACCAGCAAAGGTCCGGGTCGCGGGGAAACATTCTTTCTGTCGACCTACAAGCGCGTGGCCAGCGGTAAAGGTCTGGACAAGTTGCGCAGCAAAATGCTGACGGTCCTGCAGCACGCCTATCGGGTAGAACTCGACTGTGACGAAGTCCCGCAATGGGCGCTGGATGAGATGGGCGCAGAGCTGGATCGGTTATGGAAAGACGTGGCTTTTGCAGCATTTCTTGCAGCCGGAAAGCGCAAGGCCGATCAGATTGCGGTCGCCGATTATCTGGGGCAAACCTCAGGCACTTGCTAAACCTTATGCCCAGAAACAATTAAGCCCGGCAAAAGCCGGGCTGGAGAAGAGCAGGGAAGGGATCAGCTCAAACGGTTTGCACCAACGTGATCGGCACCATCAGCAGCAACACGGTTTGCACCAACGCGATCAGCACCATCAGCAGCAACACGGTTTGCACCAACGCGATCAGCACCATCAGCAGCAACGCGGTTTGCACCAACACGGTCAGCACCATCAGCAGCGACGCGGTTTGCACCAACGCGGTCGGCACCATCAGCAGCAACGCGGTTTGCACCAACGCGGTCGGCACCATCAGCAGCAACGCGGTTTGCACCAACGCGGTCAGCACCGTCAGCAGCAACACGGTTTGCACCGACACGATCAGCGCCATCAGCAGCGATGACAGTTGCGTTCAGTTGTTCGTGGCCATTCACGGCTGGCAAAGCGAAAAAGCCAGGCCGAAGATCAGTTTTGAAGTTTTCATGGTAGTTGCTCCAGATCGAATAATGGGGTGTTAACTCGGTATGGAGGCAATGCTACGCCGCTGAGATTTATTGAGAACTCAATGCGATTGGTACCCATCATTGCTCAAATTGATAGTTGATCCGCACCTGCCAGAAACAACAAAGCCCGGTAAAAAAACCGGGCTCTGAACTCGCTCTGAAATCAGATCTTGAAGTGGCTGACCATCGTTTGCAGCTGCCCGCCCAGACGTGCCAGTTCGACGCTGGAGGCGGCGGTTTCTTCGCTGGCCGATGCGGTCTGCTCGGAGACGTCGCGCACGCTGATGATGCTGCGGCTGATTTCTTCGGCCACGGCGCTTTGCTCTTCTGCGGCGGCGGCGATCTGCTGGTTCATCGCCTGAATGTTGGACACGGTCAGGGTGATGCTCTCCAGCGACGTGCCCGCCTTGCGGGTCAAGGTGACGCTGCTGTTGGTCAGCTCGCGGCTGCTGAGCATGATGCTCGAGACCTGACGCGTGCCGTTCTGCAAGCCGGCGACCAGGGCTTCGATTTCTTCGGTGGATTTCTGGGTGCGCTGCGCCAGGCCACGCACTTCATCGGCGACCACGGCGAAGCCGCGTCCGGCTTCACCGGCGCGCGCCGCTTCAATGGCAGCGTTGAGGGCCAGCAGGTTGGTCTGTTCGGCCACGGCCTTGATCACGTCCATGACTTTGCCGATCTTGTCGCTTTCCTGCTCCAGCACGGTCATGGCGTCGGTGGAACGCAGCACTTCAGCGGCCAGACGCTCGATCTGAACGATGGCTTCGGCCACCACCTTGTCGCCAGCGCGGGCTTCTTTATCGGCGGTGGAAGCGGCTTCCGAGGCTTGTTCGGCGTTGCGGGCGACTTCGGCGACCGTCGCCGACATCTCGTGCATGGCGGTGGCCACCTGGTCGGTCTCGACCTTCTGGCTGTTGACGCCGGCGCTGGTCTGCTCGGTGACGGCCGACAGTTCTTCGGCCGCGCTGGCGATCTGCACCACGCTGTCACGAATGCCGCCGATCAAATCGCGCAAGGTGCTGCCCATACGCTGGATGCCTTGCTGCAACACACCCAATTCGTCGCGACGGGTCACGGTCATGGTGTGGGTGAGGTCGCCGGAGGCAATGCGCTCGACGACTGCTAGGGTTTCGCGCAACGGACGGGTGATCTGTCGGGTGATGATCACGGCAGCCAGAACGCCAAGGATCAACGCCAACAAGGTGCAGATCAGCTGCGTGTTGCGTGCATCGGCGCTTTCGCTGTCGCGACGATCCAGCTGGATTTTGTACATATCGTCGCTGAGCTGGACGATGGTTTGACCTTGAGCGGTCATTTCCTTGCGTGCAGTGCCAATGTCACTGGTCGCTGCCTTGAAGGCTTGCAGGGCTTTGCGGTAATTGGTCAGTGCGGTTTCCAGCTGCTTGACGCGATCAGCCTGGCTGCCGCTGAACACCGAGTTGAGCTGTTGCAGGCCTTGCACGGCGGCGTCGAGCTGGCCGATGGCCTTCTGCTCGTTTTCAGCGGTGGCGCTACCGGTAAAGCCGCGTGTTTCGTAGCGCGCCAGCATCAAGTCTTCCTTAGCCTTGGTGATGGTCTGATATTGCTCGAAACGCCGCTCGTCATCGACGGGCAACTTCAAGACATCGTCACTGATCTGCGCGATCAGCGCCGAAGCATTTTCGGCGTTGGCGCCCATATCGGCGCGTACGATGTTGCTGGCCTTGTAGCCATTGCGCATGTTGTTCAGCGACTTTTCATACTCGGCAATGACGGTGCTCAGCTGTTCCAGGAGTTTGACGTTCTCAGGACTCTTGAAACTCTTGAGC
>LNAP01002617.1_pt1 | contig 17881 bp, 16 predicted proteins | sample 602601 | NCBI WGS metagenome assembly LNAP01 (sample SAMN02440304, study PRJNA202911) | soil metagenome | biome: Subtropical and temperate rainforests or woodlands; isolation source: soil samples (1 kg each in a 20% v/v slurry with milli Q water) were... ... | reverse complement strand
ATGTTCGAGAATTTTTCAGAAATGATGCTGGAGCTGTTTGCCACCTCGCTGTGGGAAACCATCGTGATGGTGGGCATCTCGGGCGTGGTGGGCGGCCTGCTCGGCATTCCGCTGGGCGTTTTCCTGCGCTTGACCGACCAGGGCGGCGTGCTGGAAAACAGCGCGCTCAACAAGACGGTGGGCTGGATCGTGAACGCCGTGCGCTCCACGCCGTTCATCATCCTGCTGGTGGCCATCATTCCGTTCACGCGGCTGATCACGGGCTCGTCCATCGGCACGGCGGCTGCCGTGGTGCCGCTCACGCTGGCGGCCGCGCCGTTCGTTGCCCGCCTGGTGGAAACCGCGCTGCGCGAAGTGGACAACGGTCTGGTCGAGGCCGCCCAGTCGATGGGGGCGACCACCGGCCAGATCGTCTGGAAGGTACTGCTGCCCGAGGCCCTGCCCGGCATCGTGGCCGGCCTGACCATCAGCTTTGTGAGCCTGACCGGCTACTCGGCCATGGCCGGTGCCATTGGCGGCGGCGGCCTGGGCGACCTGGGTATCCGTTATGGCTACCAGCGCTTTTTGCCCGACATCATGCTGGCCGTGGTGGTGGTGCTGATCTTCTTTGTGCAGGCCATTCAGAGCCTGGGCGACTGGGCGGTGAGGCGCCTGAGTCATCGCTGATTGCTATAAATAAAATAGCTTATGATGCTTGCTGCATAGGCGCTAGAGCATTATTCCATTGAAAATTGACCGGATCGCATCAACAGGTCCGTGTGGGGTGGCGGCAATGGGCGGGTCCGGATGCGTGCCGTATGCTTGCGGCCATGCTTTTTTTTCGCCCCTTGCTGTTTGTCAGCGCCATGCTGTGTGCCGTCTCGGCCCATGCCGGGAAAATCACCGTGGCGGCTGCGGCTGATCTGAAGTTCGCCATGGACGAGATCGTCACCACCTTCCAGCAGGCCCACAGCGCCGACCAGGTGGATGTCATCTACGGCTCGTCGGGCAAGTTCCACGCCCAGATCCAACAGGGCGCGCCCTACGACCTGTACTTTTCGGCGGACATCGCCTTTCCGCGCGCGCTGGCCAAGGCCGGATTCGCCGCCTCCGAGGCCAAGCCCTACGCCCTGGGCCGCATCGTGCTGTGGAGTGCCGGCATGGACGCCCGCCAGATGACGCTGGCCAGCCTGACCGGCGCCAAAATCGCCCGCGTCGCCATCGCCAACCCCCGGCATGCACCCTATGGCAAGCGCGCCGAAGAAGCGCTGCGGGCTTCGGGCCTGTGGGACAAGGTCGAACCCAAACTGGTCTATGGCGAGAACATCGCCCACACTGCGCAGTTTGTGCAGACCGGCAATGCGCAGGTGGGCATCATCGCGTTGGCCCTGGCGGTCAGCCCCGAACTGGCCAGAAAGGGCGGTTACTGGCTCATTCCGGACGACCTGCATGCGCCGCTGGAGCAGGGGTTCATCATCACCCGGCGGGCAGAGAACAACGCGCTCGCCCAGCAGTTCGCTGATTACATGGGCAGCAAGGCCGCCCGCGCCGTGATGACCCGGTATGGTTTCGTCCTGCCCGGCGAAACCGCCAGCAAGTAGGGTGCCGGCGTACATGCAGGCATTGGTCATGGCTTGGGCTGCATCGCCGGGGCACCATGTGATTCGTGGGAGGCAACACCATGCTGACGGACGGTGACCTGCAAGCCCTCTGGCTGACCGTGCGCCTGGCGGGCCTGGTCACCCTGATCCTGCTGCTGCTCGGGACACCCATCGCCTGGTGGCTGGCACGCACCCCATCGCGCTGGAAGGGACCGATCGGCGCCGTGGTGGCCTTGCCCCTGGTCTTGCCGCCCTCGGTGCTGGGCTTTTACCTGCTGCTGGCGATGGGGCCCAGCGGCCTGGTGGGGCAACTCACCCAGGCATTGAACCTGGGGCCGCTGCCTTTCACTTTTGGCGGCCTGGTCATTGCCTCGGTGTTCTATTCCCTGCCTTTCATGGTGCAGCCACTGCAAACGGCTTTCGAGGCGGTGGGCGACCGGCCGCTCGAAGTGGCCGCCACGCTGCGCGCCTCGCCGCTCGATGCCTTCTTTACCGTGGCCGTGCCGTTGGCGGCGCCGGGTTTTCTGACGGCCTCGGTGCTGACTTTCGCCCACACCGTGGGCGAGTTCGGTGTGGTGCTGATGATTGGCGGCAACCTGCCCGGCGTCACCCGCGTGGCCTCGGTGCAAATCTACGACCATGTGGAAGCGCTGGAATATGTGCAGGCGCACCGGCTGTCGGCGGTGATGCTGGTGTTCTCGTTTGTGGTGCTGCTGGCCCTGTATGCCTGGCGCCCGCAACCCAAGAGGGGTGGCTGACATGGCAGGCATCCAGGCGCGTTTTCGGCGCGAGTGGCCGGGCTTTTGTCTTGACGTGGACCTGGGCTTGCCGGTGCGCGGCGTGACTGCGCTGTTCGGCCCGTCTGGCTCGGGCAAGACGAGCGTGCTGCGCTGCATTGCCGGGCTGGAGCGCGCCCCGCAAGGGCGCCTGGTGGTGGGCGGTGATGTGTGGCAAGACGCTGGCCGCTGGGTTCCTGCACACCAGCGTCCCATTGGCTATGTGTTCCAGGAGGCCAGCCTGTTTGCCCATCTGACGGTGATGGGCAACCTGCGCTACGGGATGAAGCGCAGCCAGGGCACGCAGCAGGCGGGCTTCGATCAGGCCATTGCCCTGCTGGGTATCGGCCATCTGCTCGATCGCAAGCCCGACACCTTGTCCGGGGGCGAGCGCCAGCGGGCCGGCATTGCGCGGGCATTGGCCGTCAACCCGCGCCTGCTGCTGATGGACGAACCGCTGGCCGCGCTGGACCTGCAGCGCAAGCAGGAAATCCTGCCCTTCCTGGAGCGCTTGCGCGACGAACTGGACATCCCCGTGCTGTATGTCAGCCACTCACCCCATGAAGTGGCGCGGCTGGCCGACACCCTGGTGGTGATGGACGGCGGCCGGGTCGTGGCCAGCGGGCCGCTGGCGCAAACGCTGGCCCGCATCGATCTGCCCATCACGCTGGGGGAAGACGCTGGCGCGGTGCTGGATGCCACGGTGGGCGAGCTCGATCATGAATGGCATCTGGCGCGCGTGGATTTTTCGGGGGGCAGCCTGTGGGTGCGCGACCAGGGTCTGCCCGTGGGGCGCCGCGTTCGGGTGCGGGTGCTGGCGCGGGACGTGAGCCTGGCGCAAGAGCCGGGAAGCAGCAGCATCCAGAATGTGCTGCGCGGCTGTGTCGACGCCGTGGGAGACGACCAGCACCCCGGCCTTGCGCTGGTGCGTGTGCGCGTGGGTGACGCCATGCTGCTGGCCCGGCTGACCAAGCGGTCGGCCGCGTCGCTGGGTGTCGCGCCGGGGCGCATGCTGTGGGTGCAGATGAAATCGGTGGCCTTGATGGAGTGATGCCGGCAGGTGCGGGCCCGCCCGAGGCCGACAACCGCAGTGGACTGCCTGGGTTCTCTGGAGAGGCCTCACCCCGTCGGGCGGGATCACTCGGTCGATATCTTGTTCTCTGCGACCAGTTTGGCAAAACGTGCGGTGTCGGCCGCTATCTGCTCGGCCATTTGTGCGGATGTGTTGCCGATGGGCTCGGCGCCGATGTCCTGCATGCGCTTCTTGAAGTCGGGCGACTGGATCACCTTGACCATCTCGGTGTTCAGCTTTGCCACGATGTCGGCAGGCGTGCGTGCGGGGGCCAGCACACCGAACCAGGTGCCGATGTCAAAGCCCGCAAAACCGCTTTCCTGCAGCGTGGGCACGTCGGGCAGCGAAGACGACTGCTTGGCCGTGGTCACGGCCAGCGCGCGCAGCTTTCCGGCCTTGATGTGCGGCAGCATGGGCGTCACGGTGTCGAACGACATCGACACCTGTCCGCCGAGCAGGTCGGTGGTCAGCGGGCCGCTGCCCTTGTAGGGCACATGCAGCAGCGGGTGGCCAATGGCGGTGGAGAACTGCGTGCCGATCAGGTGCTGCGCGGTGCCCGCGCCATTGGAGCCATACGAAAACCTGTCCGGCGTGGTCTTCACCAGGGCCACCAGTTCCTTCACATCCTTGGCAGGTGTGGTGGCGCTGACCGTCAGCACGTTGGGCACCAGGGCCACGGTGGTGATGGGTGCAAAGCTCTTTTGAAAGTCGTAGCCGAGCTTTTTGTACACGCTGGTGGCAATGGTGTGGTGCACCGCGCCCATCAGCAGCGTGTAGCCGTCGGCAGGGGCCTTGGCCACATAGTCGGCGCCAATGGTGGCGCCCGCGCCGCCCCGGTTTTCCACGATCACCGGCTGGCCCAGGGCGGTGGCCAATTTCTCGCCCAGCGCGCGGGCCAGTACATCCGTGGTGCCGCCGGCTGCAAATGGCACCACGATGGTGACCGGTTTGGCGGGCCAGGCCTGGGCGTGGGCGGCGGTGCCGGGCAGCAGGCAGACCGCTGCCGCTGCAGCAGCAACGGCCAGGGTCATCAGGTGGTGGCGGCGCACGGGCTGGGCGATGGCGCCGGGGCGCAGGGTGGTGTGGTTCATGTGTGTCTCCGAGGTGTGGGTGGCGGTGCGGACGGTCTTTGCGACCTTGTTGTTCTATCTGCAGGCTCCGGTGGATTGGCCTTCCACCGTATAACGTCCTGGGTTTGCCTTGCCGTGCTGCAGCACTTTCGGCGGCTTCCCGTCTGGTTGTCCGGTGGAATGCAAACCCGTATCAGGCGGCCTGGCGCACGGGTGCGCTGCTGACCAGTGCACACAAGGCGTCGGTCACCTGGGCCGTGGTGGCGGTGCCGCCCAGGTCGCGGGTGTGCAGGGCGGGGTTGGCGGTCACCTGTTCGATGGCCTGCATCACGGCGCGGGCCGCATCAGCCTCGCCCAGGTGCTCCAGCAGCATCACCACCGACCAGAAGGTGCCAATCGGGTTGGCCAGGCCCTTGCCCATGATGTCGAACGCCGAGCCGTGGATGGGCTCGAACATGCTGGGGTAGCGGCGCTCGGGGTCGATGTTGCCGGTGGGGGCAATGCCCAGGCTGCCGGCCAGCGCGGCGGCCAGGTCCGAGAGGATGTCGGCGTGCAGGTTGGTGGCGACGATGGTGTCCAGTGTGGCGGGGCGGTTGACCATGCGGGCCGTCGCGGCGTCCACCAGTTCCTTGTCCCACTTCACGTCGGGGAACTCGGCAGACACCTGCGCGGCAATCTCGTCCCACATCACCATCGCATGGCGTTGCGCGTTGCTCTTGGTGATGACGGTGAGCAGCTTGCGGGGGCGCGACTGCGCCAGGCGGAAGGCGTAGCGCAGGATGCGCTCCACGCCCACGCGGGTCATGATGGAGACATCGGTGGCCGCCTCGATGGGGTGGCCCTGGTGCACGCGGCCGCCCACGCCCGAGTATTCACCCTCGGAGTTTTCGCGCACGATGACCCAGTCCAGATCATGGGGGCCGCAGCGCTTCAGGGGCGCGTCAATGCCCGGCAGGATGCGCGTGGGCCGCACGTTGGCGTACTGATCGAACCCCTGGCAGATCTTCAGGCGCAGGCCCCACAGGGTGATGTGGTCGGGGATGTCGGGGTCGCCGGCCGAGCCGAACAGGATGGCGTCCTTGCCGCGCAGGGCGTCCAGCCCATCGGCCGGCATCATCACGCCGTGGGCGCGGTACCAGTCGCCGCCCCAGCCGAAATTCTCGAAGTCAAAGCGCAGGTGCGGGTGGTTGGCCGACAGGGCCTGCAGCACGAGCTGGCCAGCGGGAATGACTTCCTTGCCGATGCCGTCTCCGGGGATGGTGGCGATTTGGTAGGTTTTCATGCGGATGTCTTGGGGGAAAGGTTGAGGAAAGCCGTGCTGGGCTGGCGGACCGTGGAAAAAAAAGCGGTGAAGCCGAACAGTGAGAAGAACTTTAGGCATGGACGCGTCTTCGGAACGGCGCTAGAGTGAATCCATCGTTAACCTGAGGTTAAGAAAGATTCGATGAGCTCCACCATCCAGCCCGCAGAACTGGGTTTCTTTTCGGCGCTGGCCGCCAGTCCCAGCCTGAGTGCTGCGGGGCGCGAAATGGGCATCTCCACGGCGGCGGTCAGCAAACACCTGGCGCAGATGGAACGCCGCCTGGGCGTGGTGCTCATCAACCGCACCACCCGGCGCATGGGCCTCACACCCGAGGGCGAACTGCTGCTGGAGCACGCGCGCCGCATCCTGCGCGAGATCGATGCGCTGGACGAACTCATCGCCCAGTCCAAGGCCAGCCCCAAGGGCCTGCTGCGGGTGAATGCCACCCTGGGCTTTGGCCGCATGCATGTCGCTCCGGTGATTTCGGATTTTGTGCGCCAGTACCCCGAGGTGGATGTGCAGCTGCAGCTGTCGGTGCACCCGCCGCCCATCACCGACGATGCCTACGACCTGTGCGTGCGCTTTGGCGAGCCGCCCGACGGCCGCGTGATTGCCCGCCGCATCGCGCCCAACCGGCGCGTGTTGTGCGCCGCGCCTGTCTACCTGGACCGCCATGGCAGGCCCCGCGTGCCGCGCGATCTGATGGAGCACCAGTGCATCGGCATCCGCCAGGGCGACGAGGCCTACGGCCTGTGGCGCCTGACCACCGGGCGCGGCAGCAAGGCGCACACCGAATCGATCAAGATCACTGGCAACCTGACCACCAACGACGGCGAGATCGCCGTGCTGTGGGCCTTGCAGGGCCATGGCATCGTGATGCGTGCCGATTGGGATGTGAACCGCCACCTGGCGCAGGGCCTGCTGGAGCCCGTGCTGGCGCAGTACCACACCCCGGCGGCCGATATTTTTGCGGTTTATCCCCAGCGGCACCAGTTCTCTACCCGGGTGCAGACTTTTGTGGGCTTTCTGGCCGAGGCGCTGGCAGCGTCGGGGGCGCCAAGCACCGATACTGTGCGCTTCATCGACCGACCGACGGAGACAACACGCCATGACCCTGCGCTTGCACCCCCTGGACCCGCAGCTTTTTACCCGCGCCCAGGCGCTGCTGGATGACGGGTGGATTTCCCACGACCCCGACCTGGCCCCGGTGCTGCCCACCGTGCTGGCCCGCCATGTGGGGCAGGACTGGCACAAGGCGGGCACCTTCCGCCACCATCTGGTGGGCGTGGCGCGCTCGCTCACGCTGTGGCAGCAGCCGCGTGATGTGCGCCTGCTGGGGTTGCTGCACAGCGTGTACGGCAATGCCTTTGTGGACCTGGTCAAGTTCGACCCGGCCAGCGAGCGCGCCCGCCTGCGCGATCTGGTGGGCGAGCCGGCCGAGCACCTCGTGTACCTGTTTTGCACGCAGTCGCGCACGCAGTTCGTGCAGCGCGTGCTGGGCGGCGGGCTGCAGGCCGATGGCAGCCTGGCGCTCGACAAGGACGGGCAGCGCCATGTGCTCACGCCCTACGAGGTGGCCGCCTTCATTGTCGTGAGCATGGCCGACACCATCGAGCAATGGTTCAGCTGGCAGGACGATATCTACTCGCGCTTTCCCAACGTGCAGCACCGCCCGCAGGCCGTGCACTGGGCGGCATCGCTGTGGCCCGGGCCCATGCGGCCCACGGGGCGCATGCTGCACCAGATCGCAGCCCTGGGGCAGGCGCTGCAGCACCCGGGCCTCGTGGGGCTGCTGCCCGTGCCGCCGGTGTTTGCCGGTTGCACGCAGCACCTGTCGGTGGCGGCCGAGGCGGCGGCTGTGTCGTTGTATTGGTCGGTGATCCAGCAAGACCAGCCGCTGGTGGATGTGGACGTGGCCACCGCCGTGCTGGAGCAGGCCGTGCGCCACAATCCCTGGGTGGGCGAGCCGCAGATGGTGCTGGCGCAGCTGTATCTATCGGCGGGCCGGGGTGACGACGCCAAGCACGCCGCCCAGAGTGCGCTGCAGTGCTTCAGCGCCTGGGGCAATGCGTGGGACAAGCGCGTGCAGTGGGACGCCTGGGTGGCCTGGACGCGCATCCTGCTGCAGTCCGCCACCGATGCCACCTGGCCCGAGCGGCTGGACAAACTCAACAACGTGGCGCTGCGTGGGTGATGGGTGATGGGCTGCTCGTTATGCAGTATTGAGCTAATGAAATAAAGAAACGGTTGTTTGCGTTTTATAGGGTCAACCCTAAGATGCGAAGAATCTCTTAACGAAAGGTGTTTCCGTGAACAAGCGCTCCCTGCTGCAATCCACCCTCGCTCTGGCCCTGGCCGCCGGTTTCTCCACGGGCGCGCTGGCGCAGGACAAGCCGCTCAAGATCGGCGTGACGGCCGGCCCGCACGCCCAGATCTTCGAGCAGGTCAAGAAAGTGGCCGAGAAAGACGGCCTGAAAATCCAGGTGATCGAGTTCAGCGACTACGTGCAACCCAACGCCGCCCTGGCCGCGGGCGACCTGGACGCCAACGCCTACCAGCACAAGCCGTACCTCGATGCCCAGGTGAAAGACCGGGGCTACAAGATCGTCTCCGTGGGCTATACCGTCAACTTCCCCATGGGCCTGTACTCGAAGAAGGTCAAGGGCCTGAGCGAGCTGAAGGACGGTGCGCGTTTTGGCCTGCCCAACGACCCCACCAACGGCGGCCGTGCGCTCCTGCTGCTGCAGGACAAGGGCCTGATCAAGCTCAAGGAGGGTGCCGGCCTCAAGGCCACGCCGCTCGATGTGGTGAGCAACCCCAGGAAGCTCAAGTTTGTTGAACTGGACGCTGCCCAGCTGCCGCGCTCGCTGGACGATCTGGACGCATCGGCCGTCAACACCAACTTTGCGATCTCGGCCGGCCTGAACCCCAAGACCGACGCCATCGCCCTGGAAAGCGCCAAGAGTCCGTATGTGAACCTGATCGCCGTGCGCGAAGCCGACAAGAACAAACCCTGGGTGCCCAAGCTGCTCAAGGCCTACCAATCCGAGGAGATCCGCAAGTTCATCGAAGTGGAGTTCAAGGGGTCGGTGCTGCCCGGGTTCTGATTGTTGCTCCTCAAAAAAGCTGCTGGCGCTTTGCAATCAAGCGCCAGCAGTTTTTTTGCGATACCGTGGTTACCCGTGAGGGTGGGCCCCAGAGATGCCGGCTGCGACACCGCGCCAGGCCGTGCCTCCATGTGCTGCCTTGCAGGCTGTCACCCGGACGCTCCCGTATGCTGAAATTTTTGTCGGTTGATTCCCTCATGTACCAATGCGGGGCCGCCCTCTTGGCACAATGGCGCAGTTGCACAAGGACGCAAAAGTTCGGGAAAAAATAGAATCACCGGGACAGTGATTTGGATGCCTCCAAGGCCATGGGGATGACCCGGCCTGAGTCACGCCGAAGCCGGCCAATGCGGTCAGACAGATCAATGAACACCACAGAAAAAGAAGATGTCAAAAAAGCGCTGACCAGCCAGACCCTGGTACGGGGCTTGGATGTGATCGAGGCGGTGTCGGACGGCCCGTTGAGCATTTCCGATATCGCGCACAAAACGGGCATCACCTACGGCACGGCGCACCGGATTGTGTCGGTATTGGTCCAGCGCAGTTACCTCAAGCACGACAAGACCAAGGGCTACACCCTGGGCCGCAAGGTGCTGGAGCTGGGCTTTCAGGCTTTCCATCAGACGACGCTCATGCACGCCGCCCATCCGTTCCTGGAAAAACTGGCCCTTGACACACTGGATACTGTGCATCTCGCCCGTATCGAGGGCGACTCCGTGGTCTATCTTGACAAGATCTTCAGCCGGCGCTCCGTGGAAATCAGTTCGAGAATCGGCGGACGCAAACCGCTGATCAGCACAGGCGTGGGCAAGGCGCTGATCCTGGATTGGAGCGAGAGCGAGTGGGTGGCGTTGCACAACCGCAATGCGCACCTTTTGCGCAAAAAAATGGCGCAATCCGAATGGCTGGATTTGATGCGCGGCTATGCGCAAGGCGATTATTCCTTTGATTCTGGTGAGGACGAGCAGGCCATCCGGTGCGTCGCAGCCCCAGTGCGTGATGGCAGTCGAAAAATCGTGGCGGCCATCAGTGTCTCCAGTACCCTGGAATACATGGACCCTGAGCGCATGCAGATGCTGATTCCTGTTGTCAAACAGGTGGCCGCGCAAATCAGCGCCGAACTGGGAATGCATGCATGAAACGACCTGCGGTGGCGTGGCCGCAGGACGCGCCGCCGGGTCTCTGGTTTACAGGATTTTTCCTGGATTGAGGATGTTTCCTGGGTCCATGGCGTTTTTCAAGACTTTCATCAGCGCAATCTCTTGCGGACTACGGCTGTGGCCCAGCCACTTTTTCTTGTGCAGGCCAATGCCATGCTCGGCCGAAACGGATCCGCAGAAGTCGCGAACAATGGCATAGAACGCTTCTTCCACCTGGTGTTCGGTGGTGCCATCCGCAGGAATCGGACCCACCACTGCGTGGATGTTGCCGTCCCCCACATGTCCAAAAAAGACGACTTTCAGGTGGGGAAAACGCGTCGCCATGACCTCCATAAGTTGTTCAACGCAGTTTCCAATGGTGGAAATCGGCACCGACAGATCGAAATTGATGGTCGGGGCGTTGATTTTCAGCATCTCTGACACGGAATCGCGCAGCGCCCAGAAATCCTGGGTCTCGGCGTGCGATTGCGCAATGGCTGCATCCACGACCCACCCTTGCGCCATGGCTTCTTCCAGCATGGCCTGAAAACGCCCCGCCTCGCTTTCGGGAGTGGCCCCTTGCATGTCCAGCAGCACATACACCGGATGGTGGGTGGGCAGCGGTGTCCTGACGCCTGGAACGGACGTGGCGGTGCGGTAAAAATCAGGCCACATGACCTCAAAAGCGCTGACCTGGCCCGACAGCGCTTGCCGGGCATGGCGCAGGAATTGCACCACCGCATCAAAACCGGTCAGGGCAACCAAGGCCGTGTTGGCGCCGGAGACTCCCGGATGCAGCCGCAGCACAGCCTGGGTAATGACACCCAGAGTGCCCTCACTGCCGATGAACAGGTGCTTGAGGTCAGGACCCGCATTGTTCTTGACCATCTGGTTCAACATCGACAGCACCGTGCCATCTGCCAGCACGACCTCCAGGCCCAGCACCAGTTCCCGCGCCATGCCGTAGCGGATCACGCGATTGCCGCCGGCATTGGTGGAAAGATTGCCGCCAATCTGGCAAGAGCCGCGTGACCCCAGGTCCAGGGCGTAGAGAAAACCTGCTTGCTGTGCCGCCTCCTGAATGACTTGCAGCGGGGTTCCTGCCAGAACGGTCATGGTTGCCGAGCCGGTGTCGATGGCGGTAATGCCGCTCATTCGTTCCAGGGACAAGATCACGCTGCCGTGGCTGGGCACCGCGCCGCCGGCCAGGCCCGTGAGGCCGCCTTGGGGCGTCACGGCTTGGCCATGGGCGTGGCAGATACGCAAAACCTGCGCGACTTGCTGCGTATTGCGCGGTCGCACCAACGCCAGCGGCGTGCCACCGCTTTCATCGCTCCAGTCGTTCAGGTATTTCACGCCGATCTGGTCGCCGGTCAGGACATCGGCATCTCCCAGTTCCTGCCGCAAAGCGGCCACCACGGCGAGCGCGATGTCAGGGGGCGTCGGGTTGCAGGAGAGGGTCAGAGGGGAGGTCATGAATGCAGCTTTCTCGTTCTAAATTTGCACATGTTGAAAGTCAATTCTAAAAATTGACACAATTCTAAGCTGCCCCCTAGAATCCGCGGCTGCAGATCCCGAGTTGACGAGACTCCTCAACCCCTTACTTCCTCTGGAAAAAATCGACATGATTTTCAAAGCACCCCAACTGCTGTCACGCCGCGTTGCCATGATGCTCGGCCTTTGCGCCTTCTCTTTTGGAATCTCCAGCCCGGTGGTCGCGGCTGAAAATATTGTGCTCAAGGTGGGGCATGCAGCAACGGCCAGCAACACAGGCCATCTCGCTTTGGAGTTTCTGGGCAAGGAGCTGAAAGAAAAGACCAAGGGTCGCGTCAGCATGGAGATTTTTCCCAATGCGCAGTTGGGCAGCGAACGCGAACTGGTTGAAAGCATCCAGCTGGGCAACGTTGACATGGCGTTTGTTTCTTCTGCCTTGCTGGGCAATTTCAACAAGCAATTCTTTGCGCTGGACATTCCCTTCATGTTCAAGGATCGTCCCGGCGTTTATCGCGTGCTAGACGGCGCCATCGGCCAAGGCCTGCTCGACAGCTTGAACAAGGTCGGCATCCAGGGCGTCGGTTACTGGGAAAACGGCTTTCGCCAACTGACGAACAGTAAAAAATTGATCAAGAGCCCCGATGACCTGAAGGGCATGAAGATGCGCACCATGGAAAACGAGGTGCACATTGCCGCCTGGAAAGCCATCGGTTCGAACCCTGCACCACTGGCTTTTGGCGAGCTTTTCACTGCGTTGCAACAGGGGACCTTTGATGCACAAGAAGGCCCGATCAATCTGTTCTACGACATGAAGTTTCAGGAAGTCCAAAAGTTCATCACCAAAACAAATCACGTTTATTCGCCGTTTGTCGTGCTGATGAACCCCAATGTGTACAAACGCTTCAGCGAAGAAGACAAGAAAATTTTCGCCACGGCATTCAGCAATGCCAAGGTGTACCAGCGTGATCTGGCCCAGAAAGCCGATGCCAAGGCAGAAGCCGCCATGCCCAAGGTAACCTTCACCACCCTGACGCCGCAAGAGTTTGCGAAGTTCGCGGACAAGATGGGCCCTATCTACGACCAAGTGAAGAAGAAGGTGGGTCCTGAAATCGTTGACAAGATCCTCGCGGAAGTCAACAAGAAGTAATTGACTTTCCCCCTCTAAGTGGTCAGGTGGGTTGGTGCAGCAATGCTGCCGCAACCCACCGTGCGCCAAGGAAATCAGATGTTCAAAATAATTGACAAGAATCTTGAAGAGGTTCTTTTGGTGTTTCTGCTGTCACTCATGTCCGTGCTCATTGGTGTGCAGATCGTCATGCGGTATGTGGTGGGGGAGTCTCTGACATGGTCAGAGGAATTGGCCCGTTATTGCTTTATCTGGGCTACCTATATCGGCGTGAGTTACGCCGTCAAGGTGGGTGCCCATATTCGCGTCGATGCCGTCACGAACCTGTTGCCGGTATCGACCCGGCGCTACGTGAACCTTTTTTCATATTTCATGTTCATCGTCTTTGCGGCGCTGGTCATGAAAGAGGGCTACGCCCTGACTGAAAAAATCTTCAGTTTTGGCCAGGAGTCGTCTGCCTTGGGCCTGCCCATGGGTTATGTCTATATGGCACCTACGGTAGGTTTTGGTTTGGTGGTTTTTCGAATCCTTCAAAAGATGGTTGAAGAAGTGCAAATGATCCGCAAGGGAGATCCCGCATGATTTCCTTTTTGCTGTTTGGGCTTTTTCTTGCCTTGCTGCTGACAAGCGTACCCATCGCCATCTCCCTGGGACTGGCTGCTACCGGGGCACTGCTGTACAGCGGCAAGGTGAGCAGCAGCTACATCGCGCAAGGGCTGGTCACCTCGATCGACTCGTTTCCCCTGATGGCGGTGCCGTTCTTCATTCTGGCGGGTGATCTGATGGGCCATGGCGGTCTGTCCAAGCGCCTGCTCAATGTGGGCAATGTCTTTTTTGGCCGTTTCACGGGCGGCCTGGCCATCATTGCCGTCGTGACCTGCATGTTTTTTGCGGCCATTTCCGGCTCGGGACCCGCCACCGTGGCAGCTGTCGGCTCGATCTTGCTGCCCGCCATGGCGCGCGACGGTTATCCCAAAGGCTTCTCGATTGGCCTGGTGGCTTCGGCCGGCTGCATGGGCATCATTATCCCGCCCAGTATTCCGATGGTGATCTACGCGACGTCTTCCAACGTATCGATCAGCGCCATGTTTCTGGCCGGTGTCATTCCCGGTCTACTGATTGGTCTTGCTCTGATTGTGGTGGCGTACTACAAATCGAAAAAGAACCACTACCGCGGTGCCGACAGAAAATACTCGGCCAAGGAAATCATGGCAACCATCAATGATGCCAAGTGGGCGTTGCTGGTGCCGGTGATTATCCTGGGGGGTATTTACGGCGGTATTTTCACGCCGACCGAGGCTGCTGCCGTGGGTGTCATCTACGGTTTTATTGTGGGCGTCTTTGTTTACAAGGAACTCAAGTTCAAGGACTTGTACCGGATCATTGCCGGTTCGGCACTGACTTCGGCCTCCGTCATGATCATCGTGGGTACCGCCACCATCTTTGGCCGGGTGCTGGCCATCGAGCGCATTCCGGTCCTGATTGCCGAATTCATCGTGCAACTGACCAGCAGCCCCATGCTCATTTTGATGCTGATCAACGTGCTGTTGCTGTTTGTCGGCATGTTCATGGAAACCCTGGCTGCCATCATCATTTTGACGCCAATCCTGCTGCCGGTGGTAATGGCCGTGGGCGTGGATCCGGTGCACTTTGGCATTGTGATGATTGTGAATCTGGCCATTGGCTTGGTCACACCACCTGTCGGGGTCAATCTGTTTGTGGGGGCCAGAGTCGGTGGTTCGACGCTGGAAGCCGTATCCAAGGGAAGTATTCCATTCTTGATCGCGATGTTTATCGTGCTCATGCTGGTGACCTATATGCCGTCGCTGTCGCTGTTCCTTCCCAAACTCATGGGTATGTAATTCAGGTCGCTACTTCAAATTCGACGTGCAATTTTGTGAAAGCAAGCTCAATCATGACTACCAAAATCAAATGCGCCCTGATCGGGCCCGGTAACATTGGCACCGACCTGCTGGCCAAACTGCAACGCAGCCCGGTGCTGGAACCGGTCTGGATGGTCGGCATCGACCCTGAATCCGACGGCCTCAAACGCGCCCGCGAACTGGGCATCCAAACCACCGCCGAGGGCGTGGATGGCTTGGTGCCGCACATGCAGGCCGACGGTGTGCAGATCGTCTTTGACGCCACCAGCGCCTACGTGCACGCTGAAAACAGCCGCAAGGTGAATGCCCAGGGCGCTTTGATGATCGACCTGACACCCGCCGCCATCGGCCCTTTTTGCGTGCCACCGGTCAATCTGGCCGAGCATGTGGGCAAGGGCGAGATGAATGTCAACATGGTCACCTGCGGTGGCCAGGCCACCATTCCCATGGTGGCCGCCGTGTCACGCGTGCAGCCGGTGGCGTATGGCGAAATCGTGGCAACGGTGTCGAGCAAGTCAGCCGGCCCAGGCACGCGCAAGAACATCGATGAATTCACGCGTACCACAGCGACCGCGGTGGAAAAAGTGGGGGGTGCCAAAAAAGGCAAGGCCATCATCATTTTGAACCCGGCCGAGCCGCCACTCATCATGCGTGACACCGTGCACTGCCTGACCGAGACCGAACCCGACCAGGCCAAGATCACCGAGTCGATCCACGCGATGATCAAGGAAGTTCAAAAGTATGTGCCTGGCTACAAGCTGGTCAACGGGCCGGTGTTTGACGGCAACCGCGTCTCGGTGTTTCTGGAGGTCGAAGGCCTGGGTGACTACCTGCCCAAATACGCCGGCAACCTTGACATCATGACGGCCGCCGCCGCGCGCACCGCAGAGATGTTTGCCGAAGAAATCATTGCTGGGCGGCTCACGCTCAAAGCCACAGCAGCCTGAACCGATAGAAGAACCTCATCATGACAACACAAGGCAAAAAGATCACCCTGCATGACATGACCCTGCGTGATGGCATGCACCCCAAGCGCCACCTGATGTCGCTGGAGCAGATGAAAACCATCGCGTGCGGACTGGATGCGGCGGGCATCCCCCTGATTGAAGTCACGCACGGGGACGGCCTGGGCGGATCTTCCGTGAACTACGGTTTTCCTGCGCACACCGACGAGGAATACCTGGGTACGGTGATCCCGCTCATGAAACAGGCCAAGGTGTCCGCTCTGTTGCTGCCGGGCATTGGCACCGTCGACCACCTGTTGATGGCCAAAGACCTGGGTGTCAACACCATTCGTGTGGCCACCCATTGCACCGAAGCCGACGTGTCCGAACAGCACATCAGCAAGGCCCGCACACTGGGGATGGACACCGTGGGTTTCCTGATGATGGCGCACATGGCCAGCGCAGAAAAACTGGTGAGCCAGGCGCTGTTGATGCAGGGCTATGGCGCCAACTGCATCTACGTCACGGACTCCGCGGGCCACATGCTGCCCAAGGATGTGAAAGAAAAACTCACGGCCGTGCGGCAGGCGCTCAAGCCCGAGACCGAACTGGGTTTCCACGGCCATCACAACCTGGCGATGGGTGTGGCCAATTCCCTGGCCGCGATCGAAGTGGGTGCGAACCGCATTGACGCCGCTGCTGCCGGTCTGGGGGCAGGGGCGGGCAACACACCCATGGAGGTGCTGGTATCGGTCATGGACCTGATGGGGCTTACCACCGGGGTGGATGTGTACAAGATTCAGGACGTGGCGGAAGACCTGGTGGTGCCGATCATGGATTTCCCGATCCGCATCGACCGCGACGCACTCACGCTGGGTTATGCCGGCGTCTATGGCTCATTCCTGCTGTTTGCCAAGCGCGCCGAGCAGAAATACGGTGTGCCCGCACGCGACATCCTGGTGGAAATGGGCCGCCGCGGCATGGTGGGTGGACAGGAAGACATGATTGAAGACACCGCCATGACGCTGGCCAAGGCACGCACTGCTTCTTCCATAGCGGGGGCCTGAGGGGGTAATCCTCCAGAGGAATACCTGCCGGGTTCACGCAAGGGCGTGAGGCCCCCCGCAGGCATTGCCGAAGTGATTCAGCCGCTGGGACCGGTGGGATTTTTCTCCCACGGCTCACTGCGATCTCGGTCGGCATGAACCCCGGGATTTGGCTACTCGAAAAATAGCTGCTGGCGCTTTGCAATCAAGCGCCAGCAGTTTTTTTCATGCTCCATCCCATTGGGTTGGCAGGCGGTGTGAATGTCATGGTTCGCCGCTGGCATGGGGTGCCCTGAAACGGTACCATGGCCTTCCGGTGCTTTGCCGGGTGTTTTCGCCCTCAGGAGGTTTTCATGAGCCAGTACAACATTGCCGTCGTCGTCGGCAGTCTTCGCAAGGATTCATTCAACCGCAAGCTGGCCACGGCGCTGGCCCGACTGGCGCCCGCGGATTTCAGCTTCACGCAGCTGCGCCTGGATGATCTGCCGCTCTACAACCAGGACGACGATGGCCAGCAGGCTGCGTCGGTGCTGCGCTTCAAGGGCGAAATCAAGGCCGCGCAGGGCGTGCTGTTTGTCACGGCGGAATACAACCGCTCGATTCCAGGTGTCCTCAAGAACGCCATCGACAACGCTTCGCGCCCCTACGGGCAAAGCGCCTGGGTTGGCAAGCCGGCGGGGGTGATTGGTGCATCGGTGGGCGCCATTGGCACTTCGATGGCGCAGCAGCACCTGCGCAATGTGCTGGCCTACCTGGACATGCCCACGTTGGGCCAGCCCGAGGCCTTCATCCATGCCAAGGAAGGTCTGTTCGACGCCGATGGTGGCATCGGTGCGGGCAGCCGAGAGTTTCTGCAGGGCTGGATGAACCAGTACGTGGCCTGGGTCAAAAAGCATGCTTGAATTTTTTGCTATTGAATAAATAGCTGCTCACGCTTATTGAACGAGCGCTAGAGCCGTATTTGAAAATCAAACGCAGAAAGCCCGGCGCAAGGCCGGGCTTCATGGAGGGTGAGACAGAAAAGCAGGGCGCCCGCGGCGCCCTGTGCCTCAGGCGGCTTGCGTTGCCTGGGCTTGGTTGGCGGCAGCCTGGCTGCGGATGGCCTGGGCGGCATCGGCCAACGCCTGGGCCTTGGCGTCATCGCCCATGGCCACGCCTTCAGCGCGCACAAAGCGCACATCGGTCACGCCGAAGAAGCCCAGCACAACCTTGAGATAGCTCTCCTGGTGTTCCATGGCCTGACCGCCTTCGCTGGTGGAATACACGCCGCCACGGGTGGAGGCAATGATCACGGTCTTGCCCTTGGCCAGGCCTTCGGGGCCGTTGGCGGTGTACTGGAAC
>LNAP01005874.1_pt1 | contig 17887 bp, 20 predicted proteins | sample 602601 | NCBI WGS metagenome assembly LNAP01 (sample SAMN02440304, study PRJNA202911) | soil metagenome | biome: Subtropical and temperate rainforests or woodlands; isolation source: soil samples (1 kg each in a 20% v/v slurry with milli Q water) were... ... | reverse complement strand
TTATGCGCCAGCGCCAGGCTGGAGAATTCCGCCAGCGCCGCATCGCCATCCTTGCGGATGATGGCCAGCAATTTCCCGCTGCGCAGGGTGATTTCATCACGGCCGTCGCTGTCAATGTCGCGGCAGGCCAGTGCGGGGGACGGCGTGATGCGTTCAAGATCGGCTTCCAGCAGCAGCAGGTTGCGCCATACCGCGCGGCGCAGGTGTGGCAGGTAGAGGCCGCCGAACAGTCCATGCCAGTAGGCGTCGTTGGCCTGGGCGCGGTGCAGGTGCTCCTGCATCTGCGCTGTACGTTGCGCCGCGGACAACTCGGCCAGGCGCTGCGAAACCTCCAGCATGCGCTTGTGCATCCAGTTGGCTTCCGCATAGCGCGACATGAAGTTGCGCCAGATGCCGCCGCGCAAAAAGGCCTTGTGCGCCTCGAACCGGCCGGCCGCCTTTTCCGTTTCGACCAGCGCGTGATAGGTGCTGGCTTGCGGCGCGGGCAACGTCCATTCGTTCATTTCGATGTAGGAGGTGGTCGGCAGATAAACGATGCCACGGGTTTTTTCGTGCGCGTGATAGTGGGCGTAGGTGTCGGTGCGGATCAGCGGGGAGGCCAGCACACCCTCGATGAATTGCGTCAGCCACTGTTGTTCATAGACCCAGGCGTAGGTTTCCGGCCAGATGCCGAATTTCTCGATGTCGTCGAAATAGATCGCGGCGCGGCGCCCCTGCCGCGCCAGGTCTTCGAGCCAGGCCACCGCTTCGGCGGCGGGCGAGAACGGCAGCCGGTAGCGCGCGGCCTCGGCAATGGGGAACAAATCCAGCCGCTGGTCGTCGTCTTCGGTGGTGTAAAAGCTGTCGAGTTTTGTGGCGTCTGCCCCGGCGCAGAGAAAATGGTAATCGTCGACGGCCACATAGCGGATGCCGGTTTGGGCCAGCGCGGTGACGACGGAAGGTTCCCAGACGCGCTCGGTGAGCCAGGCGCCTTTGGGACGCACGCCGAAATGGCGTTCTATTTTGTCCGACAAGTTATCCGGTCACGCTGCGGGATGGCCGCCAGCACCGGCTCGCAGTCGCCCGAGCCGAACCATTCAACCTGGCCGCGCCGCGTCATGGCCGCCAGCCGCGCCATGTCGGCGGGAAATTTTGCCAGCAGGTAATCCAGCAGCCAGCCGGAGAAATGCACGCTGAAGCGAAAGTCCGGGTAACGTTCCATGACGCGGATGAACATGCCGTAGCAACGGGCATGGGCGTCATCAATCACGGCCGGAAAGTTGCCCACGGGCTGGTGGGCGTGCACGCCGAAGAGCAGGGTAAGGGGGGCGATGGACATGGCGGGCTGATCCAGTGAACTCATGCAGACGATTCAGTTGCGCGGCGCATCGAACCGCCGACAGCCGAGCTTGACCCGGCGGAAATCGGCGCCTCAAGCTGAACCGGTGGTTCGAGTTCCAGCAGGTGGTAGAGGTGGGTGAGATTGTGGCGGAACAACTGATCGAAACTGGCGACGCTGGCGGCCGGGTTGTAGTCGCCGAACCACCAGAACCAGTCGGAGCTCTCGCAGATCGCCAGTTGCCGTGTCACCAGCGCCGACTTTTCTGGCGACAGCCGGCCGCTGGTCAGCACCAGGTCATAACTTTGCTTGGCGGCGCACAACAAATCCCAGGCGTGGTTTTTCTGCTTGTCGCCGATCCAGGTTGATAGCGTGCCATACACCCAGCTGCCGGCCACCAGTTGCGGCAGTCGCGATGCCACGATGGGCTGGTCTTGCGCCAGCAATCCGGCATAGGTCGTGGTGCGGATGCGCGGGTGTGCTTTGAGCAGGCTGTACAGGTCGTCAAAAAAATAGTAGCCGTTGTAGGGATAGTGTTCCCAGGCATTTTCGCCATCGAGGATGATGCTGACCACGGGCTCTTCGTCCGGTAGCGAGGCGTCGAGGATGGCCTCGAGCTGGGCGACCAGATGCCCGGATGCGTCGCGTCCGTGCCATTTGGCGTAATCGAAGCCGATCAGGTCGGACAGCCGCTCGTCGCGGAAAAACAGGGTCAGTCCGGGCGCGCCCTCCAGTTGCCAGCACGTGCGGTGGTGTGGATGCCGCTGGCGGCCAGGCTGTGTTTGAGCACGCCTTCGCCGCTGGCGATCCAGCGGCAGCCGGCATCGGCCAGAAGCTGGGCAAAGGGCGTGGAGATGGCGCCTTCGGCCGGCCACATGCCGCCAGGCGGCGCGCCGAAACGGGCGGCATGGCTGGCGCGCCCCGCTTCAATTTGCGCCATGACGCGGCCGCGTCCGCCTGGATAGACAGTGCTGGCGGGCAGCATCGCATCGGGCAGGCTTTCACGCGCGGCGTGGAAGTCGAGCAGCAGTGGCGCCAGCGGATGGGTTTGCGGCGTCGCCGACAACTCGACCTGACCCCGCGCCGCCAGCGCCCGCCAGCGCGGGATGAGACCGCCGATCAACTCGCCGATGCTGGCCAGCAAGTGCTGCCGGTCGGTGGTGTCAAAGCCTTCGCCCTTGCTAATCAGTGCAGCAATCAGCGGATTATGGCGACGTTCGGCTTCGCCTGTCCAGGACAGGTGATACCAGGTGACGAGATCGGAAAAATAGGCGCCGGAAAGATAGGCGAGCGTGGCTTCACCCTCGCGGCAGAGATCCAGGTAGAGGTTGTGCAGATGCTGGTAACGCGGGAAGGGCGTCAGCATGTTGACGTGATTGCTGCGAAAGCAGGCATTCAGCAGCAACTGGCGATCAGTTGCCGTGATCTGGTTGAGGTCGGGCGCGGCGAGCATGCGCAATAGCGGGTCGCGGAATTGCCCGCTGGCGAATTGCCGGGCGTAATCCTCGATCTGCTCCAGCAGCACCGGCACAAAATTCACCACGCAGCGGATATCCGGGTAGCGCTCCAGGTGCGATGCCATGTCGCTGTAGTCTTTCATGGCGTGCAGATAAACCCAGGGCAGCATGAATTCGCCGCTCGTCGTATCGCCTGTCGCCGTTTTGCCATCCGCTACGGCGAGGAGACCTGCCCGCGAAGCGGGAATCCCAGGTCTGCAAAGCTGAGCGTTTTTTGCTCGACCGCCTTGTAGCGCATCCACAGCGAAGCGGGCAGGGTTCTGTCCTGCCCCTTCTTGCTGTGCAGGGGTCTCATCAGTGGCTTCATCAGCGCCGTCCAAAAGCGGATTCAAAACTTTTTCAGCGCTGAAGCCATCCCCATGATCCCGGTAATTGCCACAGAAAAACGAGCTTGAGTTGTTTCATGGGTTGAACGTCAGCGCCCATCAACGGATGAAGTGGTGCGCCTGTTGGCCGAGCATTTCCGGCGTGACCAGGGTGATGCCGTTGCCGTTGACATGGAAGCGCTGGCGATCTGCTTCAGGGTCAAAGCCGATGCTCATGCCTTCGGGGATATGGCAGTGCTTGTCCAGGATCACGCGGCGCAGCCTGGCATGGCGGCCGATAGTGACATCCGGCAGGATCACCGAATCCTCTACCTGGGCGTAGCTATGCACGCGCACGCGGGAGAACAGGAGGGAGCGGTACACCGATGCGCCGCTGATGATGTTGCCGCCCGAGACCAGCGAGTCGATTGCCATGCCACGCCGGTCTTCATCATCGAACACGAATTTGGCTGGCGGCAGTTGCTCCTGATAGAGGTTTCGTCATACATGTTGAGCTCGGGCGTGACCTTGGTCAGTTCCAGGTTGGCCTCCCAGTAAGCGTCGATGGTGCCGACATCGCGCCAGTAGGGGAGGCCGGAACTGTCCATGCCGACGCAGGAATCGGCGAAGCTGTGGGCGAACACGCGATGGTGTGCTACGCAATGCGGAATCACGTTTTTGCCGAAATCATGTGCGGAGTTGGCGTCGTCCTTGTCGCGGATGAGTTGTTCATACAGGAAATCGGCATTGAAGACATACACGCCCATGTTGGCCAGCGCGCGGTCGGGGCGGTCCGGCATCGGCGGCGGATTGGCCGGTTTTTCAACATAAGCTGACACACGTTTATCTTGACTGACATCCATGATGCCGAAGGCGCTGGCCTCGGCCAGCGGCACATCCATGCAGGCGACGGTCAGGTCGGCCTGGGTTTGCGCATGTTCCTGCAGGATGCGGCCATAGTCCATTTTGTAGACGTGGTCGCCGGAGAGCACCAGTACGTATTTGGGCCGGTTGCGGCGGATTGTGCCAAGGTTCTGATATACCGCATCGGCGGTGCCCCGATACCAGTCCTCGCTGACTTGTTGCTGCGCCGGCAGGATGTCGATGAACTCCTGAAAGCGCCCATCGAGAAAGCTCCAGCCGCGTTGCAGATGCTGGATCAGGCTTTGCGCTTTGTACTGCGTGGCGACCCCGATGCGGCGCACGCCCGAATTGACGCAATTGGAGAGCGTGAAATCAATGATGCGGAATTTGCCGCCAAACGGCACGGCAGGCTTGGCCCGCCAGTCGGTAAGCTGCATCAGGCGGCTGCCGCGGCCGCCGGCCAGCACGATGGCGAAAGCGGCGTCTGTCAATTGATTTTTCATATGATCTCCAAAAGCAAGGAGAGCATTTTGCAAAAAGGGTTGCCGACTTTATCCACTCGCATGAGGTGTCCTCCACAACGCTTAAGGCCGCCAATGCAATCACATAAGATGGCGGCAGGCCAAGCAGTATTTTTGTTTCAGGCCAGCGTGACTTCCTGGGATAAGTAAACGTCCTGGATGGCATTGAGTAGTTGCACGCCTTCAATCATCGGGCGCTGGAAGGCCTTGCGGCCGGAGATCAAGCCCATGCCGCCAGCCCGTTTGTTGATGACTGCCGTGCGTACTGCCTGGGCCAGATCGTTCTCGCCCGATGCGCCACCGGAATTGATCATCCCCGCGCGCCCCATGAAGCAGTTAGCCACCTGATAGCGCACCAGATCAATGGGATGCTCTGTCGTCAGTGCGGAATACATTCTGGGGTGGGTTTTGCCAAAGCCGATGGCGGTAAAACCACCGTTGCAGGTGGCCTGCTTGCTTCGATCGTGACCGCGAGATGATTCGCCTGGCCGGTCAAATCAGATGCTTCATGGTAATCGACGCCCTCTTTCTTGAAACTGGAATTGCGTAAATAAGCCCACAAGAAAGTGACCATGCCCAGCCGATGCGCGTGGGCAAAGGCTTCAGAGACTTCCTGTATCTGCCGCCGCGATTCTGGCGAGCCGTAATACACCGTTGCGCCAACCGCCACGGCGCCCAGATCGAACGCCTTTTGCACGCTGGTGAAGAGCGTCTGGTCGTACATCGCGGGATAGGTCAGCATCTCGTTGTGATTCAATTTCACCAAAAAAGGAATCTTGTGGGCGTATTTGCGCGAGACGGCACCTAGCACACCCAGCGTCGAGGCCACGGCATTGCAGCCGCCCTCAATGGCCAGACGGACGATATTTTCCGGGTCAAAGTATTCCGGGTTCGGCGCGAATGATGCGCCCCCCGTATGTTCCACGCCTTGATCCACCGGCAGGATGGATAAATATCCTGTGCCACCCAGGCGGCCGGTATTGAATATCTGCTGAAAATTGCGCAGCGTGCCCGGCGTGCGGTCGCTACTGGAAACGACCCGATCAATAAAATCCGGCCCGGGCAGATGCAGTGCGGTTCGGGGAAAAGTATGACAAGTGTGGTTGAGCAGATAATCAGCTTCACTGCCAAGTAGTGCGGGGATATCTGCGCGGGTGTCTGTCATGTTGCCTCCTTGTACGTTAGGGTGGTACGGATAGCATGCAATTACAAACTCAGGATCTGATTATGGTTTATTTCCTGATCATATGGAAGGGGACAGGTGGTCACAAAAAGGTAATGCAAACAGTGCACAGGCCTCGTACCATGGGCATTAACTGATTCTCCTGCGATCCAGCGTGGTAATTCTCATCTAGACTGGGGCGAACGTGCAGCTTAAACCGTTTGATAGAGGAGGCAGTCAATCATGAAGATGAAGCAAGCACAGTGCCCTGAAATGAAATTTGAACTTGGGTCAGCAACCGGTACTACTGTCATCGCTTCGATCAGCCTTGTTGTTGCTGTACTTGGGGAGGCGCCCATGGTGCGCAAAGAGCGGCAAGTTCTGGTTTGGCGATGAGTTTTTACGCAGTGTCGCACCCCATGTCGCACTCCATGTCGCACCACTTCCCGCAGGGTCTGTTTTTCTCGATTTGCGCATGTTGGCGGGGTGGTAGTTATGGGTGAGTTGGCCAATTGGACAGAGTACAGCCGTTTTCTGCTGTCCTTGCTGGCGGTGCTGGATCCTTTCATGGCGATACCGATTTTTCTTGGCATGTGCGAATATCGTTCAGCCGCTGATCGCCGCCGTTTGGCCAAGGTGATCAGTTTGACCGTGTTTGGCGTGCTGGTGGGTGTTGCGCTGGCTGGGGAAGCCGTGTTGCGTACGATGGGCATTCCGCATCGGTGGCGGCCTGGTGTTGCTGATGATGGCCTTTGCCATGCTCCAGGCCAAACCTGGCGATGTGCGTCAGACGGCGGCGGAGGCCGATGCGCTCGATGGCGCAGAAACGCTGGGCATTGTCCCCCTGGCGGTGCCGCTCTTGGCCGGGCCGGGCGCCATCAGCACGGTGATGATCGCCGTACAGCAAGGCGGGCTGCTCCATGATGTGCTGGTAATCGTTATCATCGGCGCGGTCTGCGCCGTGGTCTGGTTGATGCTGCGCATGGCCGTATCCATCGGACGCCTGATGGGTACGGCCGGGCTCAATGTGGCCAACCGTCTACTGGGCCTGCTGTTGGCGGCGATTGCGGTGGAATCGATAGCCATCGGCCTCAAGGAGCTGTTCCCGGTGCTGGTGGGCGGGTAGCACAAAGCCTGATGAGCGGATTGTGCGGCAATGGAAGAAAATGCAACTCAATGATCATCTTCGATCCGCGGACGTTCTTCCTCTGCAGGCTCATTGGTATCGGAATCGACCCAATCCGAGATGCCGATCTCCGCTTCGGCCTCATTGAGCGCCTCGCCGGGCTCGAAGGGGGTTTCTGCGCTGGATTGCATATCCTGCACCGCCTCAAGCAATGTCACGAACGGTCCGTATTCCCGGTTGGTCCCATTTTCCTGCCAGTAAAAACCGTCAGGGCGTTCGATGACCCGGGTCAGGTCGTCATCTGCGAGGGGCTGGGGCATGGTCTTGCCCTCATCTCATGGCTTTTGTCGGAACCCGCATTGGCAACGCATGCGGGACTAGCGCCAGTGTACCCGGAAATAATCATTCGCCAGGCTTTCCACCTGGAGGCCGAACTTCTGTCCCTCCCGGTTCAGCCTTTCCTCAAGCCAGCGCTTGTCCGCTTGTTGCAAACGATGCAAACGGAAACGGCGGATCTGCATCGGTAGCAGAAGGAGTTCCAGAAGTGTCCCGGTTGCCGTATCCAGGGTCGGCAGATACATCAGCGCCAGGTCGGGCCGGAAGGATTCGTAACCGCATATGCCTTCGTAGTCGTTCAGGAAATCGCCGCAGCCATAAAGGATGGGCCTGCCGCGGTAAACCTCGATCGCCCTCGGATGGTGCGACGAATGGCCATGCACAATATCGACGCCGCCAACCTCGATGAGCCGGTGCGCAAAGGCGCGCTCGGCCGGCGGGATGTCATAGCCCCAGTTGCCGCCCCAGTGGATGGACGCCACGACGATATCCCCTGCATGCTTGGTTGCTTGTACCTGCCTCCCGATCCTGTCCGCGGCGTGCATGGAAAGTTCGTCAACCAAGCTGACGCCGGAGCGGTTTCTTGTCGCAGCCCAGTCCTTGGGCACGCCTGCGCTTTGTGTAGCGAAAGCAAAAACGAGCACCCGGCCTCCGCCGGGCAGGCCGATAACCGCCGGGGCGGCAGCCTCGTTGGCATTGCGGCCGGCGCCAGCCGTGTGCATACCCGCGCGGTGCAGCGTGTCGAGGGTCTCGGCCAGTCCATCGCGCCCCCAGTCCATCGTGTGGTTATTGGCCAGCAGGCAGCAGTCTATTTTCGCCGCGGCAAGGCAGGCAACGTTGCCCGGATGCATGCGATAGTGAATCTGTTTTCCCGGCCATGGGTTGCTGGCTGTAGTCACTGCAGTTTCCAGGTTCACGATACGGACGTCCGGCTGCGCGCGGTCGAGTTCGCGCAGCGCGTCGCCCCAGACATAGGCAAAATCCACTGGCCTTTGCATCGGCCCCGAAGCGCGTTCGGCCAATGCCACATAGCCCAGTGCCGAATGTACGAAGGGTTCAAAGAGTCGCGGTTCGCCGGGATGCGGAAGAATCTGGTCGATGCCGCGGCCGCACATTACATCACCACACAGGAACAGCGTGATGTTGCGTCCGGATGTTCCCGCCCGATCGGTATCCTTAGCATCCTGCGACATGGCGTTAACTCAAGGCAGTCCCTTGCCGGTGCGTTGGTCTACCGCAGCCGTTAGCGCCTTGAGCGCTGCGGATACGGTCACCGCATAGGAAGGTGCATGAGTCAGAACGCGCAATGCCTCGGGAAGCTTTAACAAACCGGCCATGGCGTGCTCACGGATGGCTTCCAGTGGCTGCGTGGCGCCGAGTCGTCGGCCTGCCTCCATCACCGGCAGGAGTAGCGGCGTTCCGGCCTGAATATCGTCTTCTGTGGTCAGGCTATCCCCGCTCATCCGTCCATCCGCGCCATAGCTGCGATATACCTGCTTGCGTCCCGGCCAGGTCGCTTTGCCCTCGGAGCGTTTGCGCCGCGCCACCCCGCCATATTCCTGCAGCTTGTAGGCGCAGTCGAGGTAAGGCGCGTCGGCTGAGGTATTCATGCGCGTGCCGACGCCGAATCCGTCGATGGGCGCTCCGCCATTAAGGATCTGTTCCAGCTTGTATTCGTCCAGATTGCCGCTGGCGAATATCTTCACGCTGCTCAGCCCGCCTGCGTCGAGGATGTGGCGCACGCGCCGTCCATGTTCGGCCAGGTCGCCGCTGTCGATCCGCACGCCCTGGATGGCAATGCCTTCCTGTGCAAGCTGCTGTGACAGCGGAATCAGGCTGCGTGCCGCCGCCTCGGTATCGTAAGTGTCGATCAGCAGGGTCGATGCGTGGGGACGCGAACGGGCGAAATGCCCGAAGGCTTCTGTCTCTTGTTCGTGGGCCTGGACGAATGAATGGGCCATAGTGCCGTAGAGAGGGATGTTCCAGCGCATGCCGGCGAGTACCGTGGCGGTCCCGTCAAAGCCTGCGATGTAGCTGGCCCGCGCCGAGAATAGTCCAGCTTCGGCGCCATGCGCACGGCGCAGGCCGAAGTCCACGAGCAATTTTTGCGGCGCCACGAGCCGCATTCTGGCCGCTTTCGACGCCACCATGCTCTGGAACTGCAGCAGGTTGATGATGCGCGTCTCAACCAGTTGCGCCTGGGGCATTGGCGCGACGATGCGCAGGATAGGCTCGTCCGGGAAAAAGATTGTTCCTTCGGGCATGGCTTGTACGCTGCCGGTAAAGCGCATTGCCGCAAGCGAATCGACAAAACGTTGATGAAACCCGCCGCTGGCGGCCAGCCACGCCAATTCCTCAGTGGTGAAAGCCAGGTTCTCCAGAAAATCGAGCACCTGTTCCAACCCGGCCGCGATGAAAAAATTGCGCTGCTCAGGCATTTTGCGCACGAAAAATTCGAATACCGCAATATCCTCCATCCCTTGGTCGAAATAAGCCTGGAGCATGGTGAGCTGGTAGAGGTCGGTCAGCAGCGCGCTGGTGTTATCCGTCATGCGACTCCCCCGATCATCTGTTTGCGCTCGATGCAAACGGCGCCCAGCCGTCTCATCTCGGCGATCGCCCGTGCGCCATCGCCCGGTTTTACGTCCACGGCGCGAATCGCATCGGTGAGCAGCATGGTCGCATAGCCGAGGCGCAAGGCATCACGTACCGTGTTGAGCACACAATAATCAGTCGCCAGGCCGCCGATGAAGACGCGCCGAATAGCTGATTTACGCAATAACTGGTCCAATTCAGCGCCTGCGAAACCCGAATAGGCATCATGGTCTGGCGAAGTGGCCTTGGAGATGATGGGCGCATCGTCGGGCAGGTCGAGGCCGGAAGCGAATCGCGCGCCATCGGTACCCGCCACGCAGTGCGGCGGCCATTGGCCACCCTGCGCGAGGAACGAGCAATGATTCGCCGGGTGCCAGTCGCGCGTGGCGACGATGGTCAATCCACGCCATTTGAAGGTCAGGATATAAGCGTTGAGGACTGCCACAACTTCATCACCCTGTGACACCGCCAGGCTGCCCCCCGGCAGGAAGTCGCGCTGCAGATCGACCACAATCAGCGCGTCGCCGGGTTGAAGGTGAATTGCTGAATCATGTTCCTGCATGGCGGCCTCTGCGTTAATTCCCAATCTACCTGGGCTTGATTTCCGTCCACAGCCGGCTCAACAGGCGGCGCTTGCGGCGATCCATATCCTGTTCCTGTCGCTGTTCCAGCCGGTATTCCATGGCTCATCCGTGCGACGCTGACAACAGCGCACGCAGTTCGCCGAGCCGCCGGGTGTTGAGCACGTCGCGCGCCTCCAGCCAGCCGCGCCGCGCCTGGCCGATGCCAAAGCGCAGGTTGGCGAAGTCCTGCGCGCTGTGGGCATCGGAATTCACCGCCACCAGCACGCCTTCTTCCCTGGCCGTCATGCAGCAGGTATCAAGCAGGTCCAGCCGTTCGGGATTTGCATTCAGTTCGAGGTAGCAGCCGCGCTGACGGGCATGGCGGATGACGCGCAGCATGTCCACATCATAGGCTTCGCGCTGTTCGATCATGCGCCCGGTCGGATGGGCGAGGATGCTGAAATATTTGTTGTCCATGGCGCGCAGGATGCGCTCGGTCTGCTTCGTGCGCGGCAGGTCGAACCGGGAGTGCACCGCAGCCACGACCAGATCGAGCCTCGACAACACCGTATCTGGCAGGTCGAGCGTTCCGTCGTCGAGGATGTCGACCTCGATGGCCTTGAGAACGGTCATGCCTTTCAGGTCTGCGTTGAGCCGGTCGATTTCGTCGCACTGTTCCATCAATTGCCGATGATCGAGGCCGCGGGCGACTGCAAGCCGCCGCGAATGCTCGGTGACGGCGATGTATTCCAGTCCGTGCGACCGCGCTGCCAGCGCCATCTCGCGTATCGTGCCATGGCCGTCGCTGGCCCGGGTATGTACATGCAGATCACCGCGCAGATTCTTCAGTTCGACCAGTTGCGGCAGCCTGCCGGCGCGGGCCGCTTCGATTTCGCCGCGGTTTTCGCGCAGTTCCGGAGGAATCAGCGGCAGCCCGAGCGCTTGGTAGAGCGATGCCTCGGTTTCACCCGCGATCCGGCAATTCCCCTTGAATACCCCATATTCGTTGAGCTTCAACCCCTGTTCCTGGGCCATGCGGCGCAGGGCGATGTTGTGCGCCTTGGAGCCGGTGAAGTAGCACAGCGCCGCGCCATAGCTTTCCTCCGCCACGACACGAAGATCCACCTGTAAACCGCTGCGCAGCGCCACGCTGGCGCGGGTGGCGCCAGCGGCGAGCACTTCGCGCACTTCGTCATAAGCCTTGAAGCGGGCCATTACCGGCGAACCGGCATCCGCCGTTACCAGGATGTCGAGATCACCTACTGTTTCACGCATGCGCCGGTAGCTGCCCGCCACGGTGGCCTGATGGACGCCTGGCGTTGCGCTCAGGTAGGAGGTCAACGCATCGGCATACTGGCTGGCGGTGGCCAGCTTGAAGCGGCGCTCGGTGTTGATGTGTGCCTCGACAGCCTGCTGGATCCTGGCTTCGGTTTTCTCGCCGAAGCCGGGAATCTGCCGGATGCGGCCATCGCGGGCGGCACGGTAAAGCTGTTCCGGGGTCTGGATGTCGAGCTCATGCCACAGCGCGCTGACCCGCTTGGGGCCGAGGCCGGGAATTTTGAGCAACTCGGTGATCGCTGGCGGAAGCTCATGTTCGAGCCTGGTTTGCAGCGCGCACTTGCCCGTCGTTGCAATTTCGTGAATCTTGGCGGCCAGGTCGGCGCCAATGCCTGGCAGGTGGGGAATCGCTTCGCCTGATGCAATCAGCGTCGAAAAATCACGTCCGAATTCGCCGACGCTGCGCGCCGCATTGCGGTAGGCGCGAATGCGGAAAGGGTTGGCGCCCTGGATTTCGAGAAGGTCGGCAATTTCGCCGAAAGCCGCAGCAATGTCGGCGTTATGGATGGGCATGAGCCTGGCGGAACTTCAGCATCGCCGTTATTCTCCTGCCTCCCTGGCCTGGAGAGGCCCATCTGCCGCATGATGCTTGACCTCCCCGCGCTGACGCCGCCCGTATTCATCCAGCTTCCTCTTGGCCGCGTCGAACGCATCGCGCAAGGCGACATAGATGTCTTCATGCTGATCGCGATTCACCACGATATCATTGCCGGGAACCCTGATATCGATGCGCACGTTGTGCAATTTGCCCTGTTGGTGATGCTTGTGCGGCAGTTCAAGCATCACGTGGCAACTGATGATATGCGGATAGACCTGCTCCAGCTTGGCTGTCTTTTCGCGAATGCGCTGCTCGACCGCAGCGGAGTGGGGAATGTCCTTGAAGCTGACCTGTAGCTCACTTTGCATGATTGCCCCTTGACAATGTGATTCATACCTTGTTTTTAGAAAACATCCTGGGATGGCGCACCCCGGCCAAAGAGAATCAGCGCTGCCAGTGAACGCGTATCAGATTCTCGCTGTCGCCGAACTTGAGTTCGAGATGGCCCTGGTAAGCATGATGGATGGCTTCGCCAATCCCTTGCGCCAGGTGGGTATCTGTTGTGGTGATCAACACCGCGCCATCTTCATCCACGATATTCATGATGCGCTGTAGCGGGTGTTCCGCTTTTTCTTTCAGCTCGACATGACCTACGAGCTGGAGAATTTCTTCGCGATGCTGGGCGAGGAATTCGCCCTCCAGCCTGACATAACCCGCCGCAACGCCATCGGCGATGCGATGGCATGCAGGACAGACTTCTTCGTGCGCCTGCGCAGGCCTTGGCAGCCAACGCCACCTGCCATCGTGAAAGACCGCGCCGCACTTGGGGCACAGCGTGCCATCGCCCAGCTTGCCGCGTGATTTGTAGCTATCCTCCACATGCGCCTGCAATGGCTTGTTCTGGTAGACCGGCTGCGCGCCGGGTTTTGCGGTTCTGGGGATTTCCTTGGACATTTTCTTGACTCCTCAAGGGAACATCATGCATCCTTCATTACCACGGCGGAATAAAACTACGTTGGAGAAGGCTATGCGCATCATTGGCCCGTGTCAAGCCCGGTTGTCTTTGGTGGACATCAAGTGCAAACTTGAGGCGCAGGCGGGACTTTTAATTGTCGGCGACATTCGATTCCCATGAATTTTGCGACGCCCCAGAATAATTCAGAGAGTCTGCTTCAGCAAGCCGTATTGCGCGGTTTGATGAGGCCGCAGGGCTATCCTCACGCAGTGGGGGTTATCGAGCGCATCGAGACGCACATTTCCACAGTGCTACTGACCGGACGCTATGCTTACAAGATCAAGAAGCCGTTGTCTCTTGGCTTTCTGGATTTCAGTACCCTCGCAGCGCGACGGCATTTTTGCGAAGAGGAGCTGCGTCTCAACCGGCGGCTGGCGCCGGACCTGTACCTTGATGTCGTGGCTATTTGCGGTAGTCCGGATGCGCCCTACCTGGCTTCTCGGGACGCGGAGGGCGCCATTGAATATGCGGTCAAGATGCGGCAGTTCCCGCAGCAGTGCCTGCTGGACCGCATGCTGGCGAGCGGCGAACTCACTTATCAGCATGTGGATGACCTGGCGCGGACAGTTGCGGCATTCCATGCCAAAACCGCGCGCGCTACCCGTGCAGACCGATATGGCACACCGGCCAGCGTGGCCGCCCCGATGCGCCAGAACTTCACCCAGATACGTGCCTTCCTGAAAGGACAGGAGGAAAGCCAGGCGCTTGATGAACTGGAGCGGTGGAGCCTTGCCGAACACGCGGCTCTGGTGCCGCTGATGGCGCAACGCCGGCGCGATGGTTATGTGCGCGAATGTCACGGCGACCTGCATCTGGGCAATATCGCTTGCGTGGATGGCCGTATCCGGATTTTCGACTGCATCGAATTCAACCCTGGCTTGCGCTGGACCGATGTTGCAGCCGAGATCGGCTTTCTGGTCATGGATTTTTCGGCACATGCCCGCCCCGATCTGGGCGCGCGCTTTCTGAACGCCTATCTGGAAATCACCGGGGACTATGCCGCTGTGCGCCTGCTGCCTTATTACCTTGCCTATCGCGCCATGGTGCGGGCCAAGGTTGCATGTATCCGCAGCCATCAGGCGGGGATCACTGCCAGCCAGCGGGAGACGGCGGACATGGAGTTCGCCCGGCATATCCAGCTTGCGCGCATCTTTACCCGCAAGTCTCAAGCATGCCTGCTTATCACATGTGGCGTTGCCGGCTCAGGCAAGACCACGGTAACGCAAGCGCTGGTCGAGCAACTGGGCCATCTTGGCGCATTGCGCGTACGCTCGGACATTGAACGCAAACGCTTGCACGGGCTGGCAGGTGCGGCGCGCAGTGTCTCGGCCGTCGGCGCCGGACTGTACGCCGCAGCCGCTACACGCGGCGCCTATGATGAGTTGTACCGTCTGGCGCAGCTTTTGATCGAGGCTGGCTGGCCTGTCATCGTGGATGCCAGTTTTTTGCTGCGTAGCCAGCGGACCCGCTTCCGCGCCTTGGCGGCCGCCGCGGAGGTGCCCTTCCTTCTGCTTGACTGTCACGCTGCAGCGGGTGAGCTGCGCCGCCGGGTCGCCCAGCGCGAGGCCGCTGGCAATGATGCTTCCGAAGCCACACTGGCGGTGCTGGAACACCAGCTTGCTAGCGTTGAGCCGCTGGCTGCGGACGAGCGCGACAGCGCGCTTTCAATTGATACCCAGCGGGACGATGGCCAGAATATCGTTGAACAAGTTTGCCTCCGCCTGCACCTGTCGCCCCGCGCAAAACCGCGCTGAATGTTGCCGGATGTGTCTTGCATGCTGCGTTACCGCACCGTCGCTCCACGAGTCAGAAAAGATTTTTCGGCCCAGGCCAGCGCGGCTGCCAGATTCTCCTGTGCTGCGCAGGAGAGCGCGTCGCCGAGTTCAAACTGGTAAGCGCGTATGGAAAGCAGCCAGCAGGGCGGAGGCTGGCCTTCAATATCCTGATAGACCTGGAGCACGGCCTGCGGCGTCATGGCATGGGTTGTGAAGCTGGTATCCCGGGCAGGCTGCAAGCTGCTGAAGGTAAATGGGGCTGGCGCATTGACGCTGGCATCGACGAACAACACACGCGCACGGCCGCGCAGGTCAAGCGCATGTTCCACCTGGAGCTGGAAATCGGTCAGGTATTCGATTTCACCCCATTCGGGATGCTCTGCGGAGAGGACTTCAAGGCGTTCGAGAAACAGCGGGCCGAGGGCGTCGTCGCCACGGCTGGGATTGCCCCAGCCGAAAATGAGCGTCGGCGCCGTTAATTGGCTTGCTGTCATTTGGCATGGCAGACGCCATGGGCATCCCGGGTAACTTTATCGATCAGTTGACCGGTGCAATCTTCAAGCGTGACTTCAAGCGGCATCTGGCCCAGGGCATGGGTGGCGCAGGAGAGGCAGGGATCGAAGGCGCGGATGGCGACCTCGATGTGGTTGAGCAGGCCTTCGGTGATTTCTCGGCCAGAGAGATATTTCTTCGCTACCTCGCGCACCGCCGTGTTCATGGCCTGGTTGTTGTTGGTAGTGGAGACGATCAGGTTGGCCATGGTGACGAGGTCGTTGTCGCCCACCCGGTAATGGTGGAACAGGGTGCCGCGGGGCGCTTCGATGACGCCAATGCCTTCTTTTTGCCGCTCGCCCGAACGCATCAGTTCGGCGCCTTGCAGATCATCGTCGTGGAGCAGATCCTTGATGGTTTCTGCGGCGAACAGCATTTCGATCATGCGCGCCCAATGGTAGGCCAGCGTGGCATGCAGCGGCTTGCCCTGCCCGTAAGCGACGAATGCCTTGCGCTCGGCTTCAGCCAGCGGGGTGGGGATGCGGTCGCAGTTCTGCACCCGCGCCAGCGGCCCGACTTTGTACCAGCCGTGCTCCGCGCCCAGTTGTTGCAGGAAGGGAAATTTCATGTAGCTCCAGGGCTTCACTTCTTCGGTGATGAGCTGTTCATAGTCCTGATAATCAACCTGGTCGAAAATGATGCGGCCGTCGGCATCGCGGGCGCGCAATGCGCCGTGGTAAAGGTCCATGGCGCCATCGGGCGCGACGATGCTCATGAAGTTTGAGCGGAAGGCGCCGAAGTGGTCGTAGAGCGCCGGGTTGGACTGGTGCAGTTGCTTGATGATGTGTACTGCCTCGTGGCTCCAGGCGATCATCTGGTCGGCGTCCTTGAGCAGGAAATCCCGTTCATCGCGCGTCAGCGGCTTATTCACGCCGCCGGGAACGGAGCTGGTGCCGTGAATGCGTTTGCCGGCGGTGACGCGGATCACTTCCTGGCCGAACTTGCGCAAGCCGATCCCCTTTTTTGCGATGTCGGGATAGGCAGAGGCAATGCCGACGATGTTGCGCTTGGCAACTGCGGAATCGAAGCCGAACAGCAGGTCAGGCGCGGCAAGGTAGTAGAAGTGCAGGGCGTGGGATTGCAGTATCTGGCCGTAGTGCATCAGGCGGCGGATTTTCTCCGCCGCAGGGGTGAGCTGTCTGGCGCCGACGACAAGGTCAAGCGCCTTGGAGGCGGCGATATGATGCGAGACTGGGCAGATGCCGCACAGGCGCTGCACCATGACCGGCACCTCCCAGTAGGGTCGGCCCTGGATGAAGCGCTCGAAACCGCGGAACTCGACAATGTGCAGGCGCACCTGGTGCACCTTGTTGTCCTCGTCGAGCAGGAGGGTGACCTTGCCGTGGCCCTCGACGCGGGAAACCGGATCAATGGCGATGCGGCGCAGCTTATCCGCCTGGGCGGCGGTTTCGAGTTCGAATGTCATGTTTAGCGTGAAATACTTGGGCAAGTGTGCTGTGTAATAACCGAGCGAGGCGAACCAGGCAGAAGCCTCCCTGCGAAGGGGCGAGGCGGGAATACGCGACGCAAGCGTCGCGCCGCCGCAGCCGGCTGGCTGTGCAAAGCCAGCCGTGGGCCGCCTGCGGATGGGGGGGGAGGTTGGGCGGCGGCGGGAGCCGCAAGACCCGGCTGATCCTCGACGCCGCGCCGCAGATCGCCGCCTACGTGCCCATCGACATCAGCCCCGATGCGCTGGCGGCGGCCGCCGCGTCACTGCGCGCGGACTATCCCGGCCTGCTCGTCGAGCCGCTCGTCGAGGACTTCACCACGGCGATAAACCTGCCGCCTGCCGTCCGAGACCTGCCGCGGTTCGGCTTCTTCCCCGGTTCGACCATCGGCAACTTCCCTCCGGACGAGGCGGTCAACTTCCTGGCCACCGCTCGCAAGCTGCTGGGGCAGGGCGCCAGCCTGCTGGTCGGCATCGACCTGGTGAAGGACCCGCTGACGCTGATCGCCGCCTATGACGACGCTCAGGGCGTGACGGCGGCGTTCAACAAGAACCTGCTGGCGCGGATCAATCGCGAATTGGGCGGGGACTTCGATCTGGACGCTTTCACCCACCGGGCCGTCTGGAACCCGGTGGAGAGCCGGATCGAGATGCACCTGGTGTCCGACACCGAGCAGACTGTCGCGGTGCTCGGCCGGAAGTTCGCGTTCAAGGCGGGGGAGAGCCTGCACACCGAGAACTCGTACAAGTTCACGGTCCAGGGCTTTGGCCGGCTCGCCGAGGCGGCCGGATGGCGCGTGGGGCGAAGCTTCGAAAGCTCCGCCCCCGCGTTCGCAGCGGTCCTGCTTAGGACCTAGCGCTCCAGTTGGTCGCCGCGGCCGCCGCGGCCGCCGCCGCGCGAGGCTTCGCCGCCCT
>LNAP01002616.1_pt1 | contig 17887 bp, 11 predicted proteins | sample 602601 | NCBI WGS metagenome assembly LNAP01 (sample SAMN02440304, study PRJNA202911) | soil metagenome | biome: Subtropical and temperate rainforests or woodlands; isolation source: soil samples (1 kg each in a 20% v/v slurry with milli Q water) were... ... | reverse complement strand
GGCGCAGTGGTAGCCTCCGGGAGTCAGATCTGTCACACCGTGGGCGCCTTTCTTCTCGATTTTCGCGTTGCCCAGCGTCGACATGGACTGGTCGTCATCGGCCACGCTGTTGTCACCGTCGTCGCCGCCATTGTTGTTGCTGCTCATTTTGATCTGGTCGATCGTCACGTCCAGAGCCATATTGAACAAACGACCGTTCTTGGTCACCAGCACCATCTTCTCATCAGAAGGGTAAATGGTTCCACCAACGAGGTGCTTGTCTCCGAGAGATATGCGTCGTGTCTCGATATACGGGTCGTGTTTATCGTCGGTGCGCTCATACGTTGCAACAAGGCCGAAACTGCCCACCAGCATGAACAACTTGGAGCTGGGAATCACTTTCTCCATGCGCGAACCGAGCTCCAGCTTGAGCACAATGGTCTGCTTCAACTCCAAAGCAATAGGCATCGTGGGTGCGGAGGGAGTACCGACATTGGAATTGTGCGGGATCTCGCGTCCCTCGAAGATGTAAATATTCTGTTTTCGCGTGCGGCTCGCAGCGTTCTCGTGGCCCGACTCAGCGTCTGCCAGCGCGACCATTTTGTGCAGACCTGCCGTACTAGGCAGCCACACATGATCCAGAAAGTTCTCACTGCTTTCCTTGGCCGGCGGCAGGAAGTTGTTTGATTTTAACATGGCATCCGCAGCAATGCACCAGTTACGAATAATTCCGTGGCCGGTGGTGGTCAACATGAGGTTGGGAGATGGGGCGCCGCGAAGTACGGACACGTTGATGCTCACCGCGATGGTTTTATAGAGTTTTTCTTTCTCCCACTGCCAGACAACAATATGGCGGTTGGGCTCGTCCGAGAGGGCTGCCAACAACTTTGGATCACCGCAGAAGGTGGAGCAGATGTAAGGCCGAGACACGGCATGGGTCAAGGTCTTCAATTTATTCAAGGTTGCCAACGAGTATACGCTAACATTAGAGGATATTTCATTTGTCTTGTCGTTGCGCGAAGTTTCGCACATGCTAATGAATCGATTGTTTGAGCTGATGCAGAAATGAAGCACATCAGTGAAGTGCTTTGGTCGATCAAAGAACTCTTGCTTCCCGGTTTCAGGGTTAAATATGCAAGCTTGCTTTCCAACCTTATAAACCAGCCTATCACTGTATTCTTTGTCGCCGGCGGTTGCCGCAAAAGACTGAACAGCGTCCAGTTTCGGCACCTGGCATCCGAACGCATGTTTAACTTCGAATTTCGTCGCTGAAGCATCGGCAGTGCTTGGCGCCACTGTGCTTTCAACTTTACTCATGCTTGAAACAATTGATTTCCACTGATAGTTCACAAAATGCTGTAAGATGGTCACGGTTTCAACGAAAGGAATGTCCACAAGCAACGACCGTTTCGAAAAGGGGACCTGGGCACAGGGTTAGGAAGACCCCGCCTCTGAAGTTTTGGAATGAGGATTTCGGCGATAAAAAATCGCGGCACCACGAGCAATAATTCGCACACAATTCTCACCAATTTTCACGGAGTAGTTGTTAATCAGCGAGTTCTTTCTACTGGAGGTTGCTGTACAATCCTCACTGACATGGATATAATCGAAGTCAACGCGAAAGTCAAGGTAAATACATTCTTCTTCTCATTTCCAGCAGGTACCGCTCCCCTAAAGTGTTCGGTCAAAATTTTCATGATCACAGGTGAGCTGGGAAGAGTCTGGAAGTACGTTTGCTGGAGTAGTTCAATCCGTCAACACGGATGGCACTTACGACATATTGTACAACGAACGAGTGGGCGACAAGGCTTGCTTGGAGAAGAAAGTCCAGCGAAAAAGAATTGAGGCTGATGATGGCATGGACGTGGACACAAAACAACCAGACAATGCAACTCAAGCCTCGCAAGAAGATCATAAAGTGATTGTTTCTGACGATGCTTCTGAATCGAACTACTGGCACGACTCAACAGCAGAAAGCTACAAGTCGGTGACGGACAGAAGCAAGATCATTGCGAAATTGTTGCAAACAACCAAAGTGGACGTGGCGAACACCACCGACGATACCTTGCCGGTGGAAGCTTTGGATAATCACGAAGTGCTTATTTTGCACGACGCCTTTACCTCCGCCAAAGGTTATTGAGACTCTGACTTCCATAGGTTCAATTTATTTCCATCTAACATTCTTTTTCTTTATAACACCCTTCTTTTCAAGCGATGGAGCTGGTCACAAACAACACACCTTCGGTGGAGCATATTGTGCGACTGCTGACCTCCAGCATCAACGCGAACTGCAGTGAGAGCCACGCACAGGCATCATATGCCGAATTGTGGGCCGAATACACTGACGAGACCGCCGGCAAACCCCGCGTGAGCGAATGGTTGTCCAATCTCCAAAGCACAGAAGACAGCCCTCTGAGCGGCACACTGGCATTGCACAGTGCATTGGCGGGCTTGCTGCGCCTGCAGGCGGCGTTCAACACCAGCCAAGCGCAGGAAGATCGCGCCTATTCGCTGCACAGCCGGGCCGGCCCTGCCCAAGCCTCCATCAACATTGCCGAAGAGACCATCGACCGTGCCATGCGGGCGGTGTCGACGTTTCTGAATGTGAACTTCCTCAACACTTTAGGTGGTGGGAGTGGGGACAGAGACAGTGTGGGGAAACAGGGATCGGGAAAGGGTAAAGGAGCCAAGAACAAGGGAGATGGGAACACCAGGGCTGTCGCGGATGTGGTAAGTCCTTTTCTTTGCAACTCTGATTCTTTACATGTTTTTGTGTTTCTTCGCAGTGTGACATTCAACGAGACATCTCCATTTGTCAGCTGACAAAATTTCTATTGTGTGTTTTCTGTTGCTATACCAGGCGAAAGTGGTGTTCCCCACGGTGACCTCGGTGCTGAGCGCCCTGGAGCAGTGCTTCCACAGCGGCCGCCAGAGCGAGCGCCACGCATTGTGTGCGGCGGAACTAGCGCTTGCTGTCCTGCGCACCGACCCGGTCAACGCCCCTGCCCTCGAATCCCTCATTAACACCGCCAACAGTGTGTTGGTCACACTGCACCGCGCGGCCGTGTCCCTGCTGAGAGAAGTGTTTTTGCAGCACTCCGCACACCACAAAGGGTTGCTGGTAGAGCTCATGGCCCAGCTGAGCCAGTGTTACACCGTCAAGACGCCCTACCGCTCCTATCCTCTCAGCGCGGACGCCAGCAATGCCCTGACCTCCGGAGAGAGGGCTAAGTATGCCAGTATGACCGTAGTAGCCCTACTGAGCTGTCTGCAGAGCACAGTGAGTCCTCAGGAGAGTCTTACACTGGTCAAGAAATCGAAGCACAAGACGACCAGCGCCGTCGCCGCTGATCCCACTATTACCACGGAGAATAGTTCCAAAGGCAAAGGAAAGAAGACGAAAGCCATTGCTACCGAAGCTATATCCACTTCTACTGATATCACTACCAACAGTACTGCTTTGAACCAGCACACGGCGGAGAATGCGAAAAAGAGCGTCATTCCGGCCTATGTGTGCTGCTCTGGCTTCGCCGCTGACCTATTCCAGGTATCTATCATACCTTCTTTTTTTTTATCATTTTTATGTTGGTAAGCTGTGAAGTAAAGCGAAAGCTTACGTTATTTGTCATGCGCGAATGATGTGTATTTACACTCCTTCATTTCTATTCTTTCCACAGCGCTGCACGCACAAGGAAGTAAGCGGCGACTACCGTACCCTAGCGGCCTCCCTCGTGAGCGAACTCCTCACTTTCCTGCCCTTGCCGGACTGGCCCTGTGCGGCTATCCTTCTCGAACAGCTCATATTACAAGGGTTAAAGCAGCTTAACACAGAGAGTAGTACTACCGACACTACGAGTAACAAGAAAGACGCTCCCTATACGTCTTTCTTACTTGATCTACTTGGTAGCGCGTGTGTAGGATTACGTAGTGTGCTGCTAGTGTCCGAGCAAGAGAAGAAAGCGAGTGCTAGCTTTACTTTACCTCTGGTAGTAGTGACTAGTCTCTCGGCTAAGCTGAGTGCACTAAGTGACACCTGGGTAGCGGCTGCAGAGGCTCATCAGCAGCAGATCATCGACACACTTGGTGCCACCACAACTAGTACTAGTAAGAAGATTACCAACAAGGGAGGTAAAGGTAGTAAGAACAATAGCAGTAGTCGCAGTAACAGTCCTAGTGTAGATACTGCTTGTACGATGGACGTAAGTACTGCCCTAGACGCTTTGCTAGAAATAGCCTCTTCTACTGTGGATGCCATCGCAGAGACCCCCTTGCATTCGACTGTGGAGTATAGTGGCGATAGTATCAAGTCAGAGAATGAGTATACTGCATTGCCAGCACCACTGGAGATCTTGAGATCTCTGCCGCAGCACCAAGATCTCGTGAGGTAAGTTTTTGTTTTCCCCATTTTCTTGAAATGTGATGATGAAGGCGTTTGATTGTTCTTCTACACTGTATGACTATACTATTTTACCTCAATACGTTATAATGATTATCATCTTTCCTCCCTTCAGACTGTTTCCTGATTTGTCTCCGCTGGACCTGCAGTACCACCACGTCTGCGCCCACTTGCAGCTCTACATTACCACACACAGTAACAACACTATCAACACTATCAACAAGTCTACTTCTGCCTTCACGACCAGCACCAACGCTGCTTCTACTGCTAAAGATGCACTGCAGATGCTATTGTGTACCTGGTACCTGAGTGCCTGCACCGAGGGGCGTACTAGTGTAGCTGCATATCTCTATCGCCGTATGGAGCAGCATTGTGCTTCTACTGGTACTAGTCAGAATAGATCTAGTACCCAAAGTACTAATGCTTTTGCTTTCACTAGTAGCGCTGCCTATACTCATACAATCGACACTATTAGCCGAGGAAACTACTCTATCGAAGCCATTCTCAGCTCTAACAGGCACATCCTCGCCGCACGCAGTGTGAGTGTGATGTTCGAACGCTCTTTGGACACCCTGCTCCACCTCACCACAGACCCTGCACCGGGTGTGCGTGCGCGCGCTGTCAAGCTTCTCTCTGCGCTATTGCAGTGCGACAATGATCTCATTCAACTTGATCATATCCGATTTGCCGTTACCAATCGACTCCTGGACAGAGCAATCAGTGTGCGTGAGGAGTGTGTTAAGCTACTTGGCTATTATGTAGTGCAGGGGTACAGTAACCTGGCCGCACCATACCTGGAGGGGCTAAAGGCGAGACTACACGATGAAGGCATCTCTGTACGCAAGAGTGTAGTGCTGTTGTTTAAAGAGATACTACTGCACCAGCCCGACCATACACAGTACACTACTTTGTGTCTGTCGCTGCTGGAGCTCTCCTCGCACCCCAAGGAAGAAGAGAGTATCAAGGAGATCATTCGCAGTACATTCCAGCAGTTGTGGTTCCTACCGCCCACTATCGCTACCATTAACACCCAATCCGCGTTGAAGCTACGCAGACAGAATAGTACCAGCAGTATTCGCAGTGCTAGTAGCACAAACAGTCTCAACCAGCAGTTTAGCACTATCTTGACAAATAATACGAGTACTAACGCTATCGGTACCGTGTGCTACACACCCGGTTCAGTATCTGTGCCTGCCTTTAGTCGCTCTTCCTCCTTTCAGACTGGTGAAGGAGTGTCGATTGAGGCTACTAACGAAGGCGAAGCTACTGGCAGTATTGGGTTAGTTCATCCTACTACGGTTGATAACACCATCGCGAATAGTGTAGTCTCCCCTCTGTCTCTCTGCTCTCCACGAGCTTTGACTATTGACACGAGCATTCTTGATACGAGTATGGATACCAGTGCCGACAATGCGAATCCGATGGTAAGTGTTAGCAGCCGCACGCCTGGTCGCACCCCTACCACTACTAATGCTAACGCTACTACTACCACTACACCCTCTGCGTCGCCTCGCCTTACTCCAAAGGAGGTGCTCAAAGATCACATCCGCTCTACCGCCCTGCAGCTGGTGGATCTATGCGCCATGAGCACTGCGGCGGCCACTAGTGCAGATGCTACCCTGCACAGCTCGTCGGAGTGGATGGTGTCTCTACTCAGAGAGGTGCTGCACGGCTCGAGCGAGGGAGACGAGTGCACGACACAATTGAGACAGCGCCGCAACGCGTCGTTCAAGTACTGCGAGCAGATCGTGGCTTGCTTGATTGAGTTGCTTCTCTGCACCGAGGAGCAGCAGACAGAGATCATGCAGCTACTGCATGTGCGCAACAAGGAGCCCAAAGCCCAGTGTGTGAGTATCATCTGTACCATTGCCCTTTTCTGCACCGCGCACCCGCCGTTCATCAGTCGCCATCTAAGCACTTTACTACCTTATCTCAAGCACGATAGCAGCTACAGCAAGGAACAAAACGCCTTAATCAAGCTCCAAGTGACCGAGATACTCACCTCAACGGCTAGTATCGACAGCGCGGCGTTCAACTTCAATCTAACGGAACTCATCAACGACCTCAAGAAGTGTGCTCTCAACCTCAGTGGCAAGAACATCCGTGCGGCAGTGAACTGCATTGCCATTATCGCTGAGAATGTCACTCATGAGGCGCTGCCGTTATTCCAGCTAGCTGAGGTGTGTTTTAAAGGCATACGTGGCATTGCGAGTACGGTCGTGGACAATGATAAGCTCACTATGGGCCATCTTGGACATTTACAGAGGTGTTTGATTGTGTTTGGCTATGTGTGCGAGGCAGTGAAGAAGTGTAGTCCCGCGATGGAGGCCTTTGTAGAGCAGTTCAACCACACTAGTCCAGAGCTACTCGAGCTGAGTAGTGCCGCTAGAGCTGTCTATGTAGGCACTGCTAGTGATAGCACACATTCTCACACTAGCACTAACACTACTAACACTCAAGCTATCAAGAATAACGCCAGCGCTACCTTCGGCAACCACGCAATTGCTAGTCGTGACATCTCTTCGATCGAGCTACTTCACCCGAGTACCATCCACGGCTCCTGCTATGCAGCTAGTGTATACGCCTTGACTATACCTCATACACTAGTGCAGGTGCGCGGGGCCCAAGCGTTGTGTGGGGTGTTTGCGGGCTGTCCGCGGTTGATGCTGCTGGCCCAGGAGGAAGGGCTATTGAGTGCGTTGCTAGGAGAGAACTATGCAGACAGTGTGCATGAGAGGTTTATCTCTGCGGTGCGGGACATGATGGTGCTCGAAGAGGTAAGAGTTCGTATTGTTTCTTGTTCGCATTAAATGCTGCGTTTCCATTCCGAAAGAGAGAAGTAACCGGTCATTGTATGTTTTTTCACTCTGTCATTCACGGCTTTACATGCATACCTTTACCTTTTGCAACAGGAACGACTGGAGGGCCAGCAGGCACTGCGTCTAATGAAGGACAGCGGCGTGGCCGTGGTGGAGACTGACGTGGTCATGAGCAACGCCGCCCACGATGCAGAGTCCACCATCCCTGGCTTCGCCCTACAGCAGCACCTGCCCGAGCTGATTGCCTTTTTGTCGCATCCTTCGGCGTCCCTACGCTACACCACCATGCAACTGGTAGGAACTCTCTTGAGACAAGGGATGCTCTGTCCGATTGATGTGGTTGCACCGTTGATTGCTCTGCAGTGTGACTGTGAGAGTAAGATAAGGCAGGAGAGTCTAGTAATCCTGCAGATCGAAGACGAGAAGCACCCTACCTTCATTAGCAGCCGCATGGTGGACGGCATCGAATTATGCAGCACCTTCCAGCAGCGCATTCAGGGCGAGTGCAGCACGTTAGATCGATCCATCTACCCTACTACTACCAACCACACTGGCAACAACAATAGAAACACACTACAACGGGTATCACTACTCGGCGATTTCTTTGCCTCGTGCATCCAGCACCCCAAGCGCCGCAAAGAGCTTTTGGATGGTCTGCTACACAGGGCCTATCGACTAGTCACGAAACTGCGAGAAGGTTTAGGCCAGCACCCACAGAGCTACGACCTTGTACTGCAGCAGCAAATGGCTCAGCAGAGACTCCTCAAAGAAGAGGAACAGGCTGCGATGATGGTCGTAAATGGGAATGCTATTAACACTGAGACTAGTGTTGTACCTGCTATGATAGTTGTAGAGCCGACACCTACACCCTTAAAGCGCACCGCTTCATTCCCTACAAGCAGCAATAGTACTAAACAGTCATCCTTGACTATCAACACTAACAACACTACAGCTAACCTACACCTACAGAGCGTACTTACTGCCTATAGTAAAGCACCTGCGGCTGATTTCATCGCCTCGACCCTGGCTTATCTCCCTTACGACACGATCGAGGAGCCGTTACAGCTGGTGTACTACATCAACCGCAACGTAACGATCAACGCGAGTCTGCTGCTGCACCGGCTGCGCCAGCAATTGTGCGCGATGGGCGCTGTGTTGCGTAAGACCGGCGACATGCAGCCCCCAGTACTCGGCACCAAGCCCAGAGCCAGTAGCAATGCTGGTGCAGGTATAGGTAGCAACACTAGTGGGTCTGCTAGTGGCACACCTACGATGAGTAGATCCCCTTCTTTGACTAGTCCTGCTGCTACTTCCACACCGAGAGCGTTTTCGGACAGTAGCAAAGGTACCTTAGAAGGAGACGATTTGTTGATTACCGAGGAGGCCTTCTCAAAGTGGCTCAACTCTGCGATGACCTCTAGTCATACTGCTAGTGAGCCTTCATTAGCTGTGATTCGTATCTGTGAGCTGCTGCTCCTCGCAGTCGAGCTGCGCTGCAACGAGGCTGTCCTGCGCCTCAAGTCCTACATCAAGTTAGCATACAACTTATCAGACGACCGGTGCAGCGCGTTTAACCCGGACGAGCGCTCTTTGTCCCTCAGTGCGGCCAATAATAGCGCGAATGCCAATAGCACGAATGCCGGGGACAAGTTGTCGATGTATAATGCTGCACTGGCGTACCTGCCGCATCCCCCGAGTGTCGTGAGCATCACGGGTTTAGTAGAAGAAGAACACATGCGAGCTTTTGTCAAGACTCCGGAAGCATTCTGTAACAGCAATATTAGCGTGCCTTCTGTTGATTCTACTGCCGAATCTACCACTAACAACACTAAAACTAGTCATACCAGCAACATCACTAACGCTAGCATTAGCGTTAACTCAAGCACTACTACCACTACGGGTCGCAGTGTGCTGTTCTCCCTGCTACGCCAAGTCGCCATGGACTACAATCGCATCACTCTATTGCTCAACAGTGACCCTGAGGACTTCACCTTGAATAACACCTCTGCCAGTCACAGCGCATCGGGAAACAAGCGCAAGCGTGGCAAACCAGCTGCCACCCCTGCGGAGGGAGAGAAGAAGGCTGCCGGGAGAAAAGCCAAGACTGTTGTTGTTAATACGAAGAAGAAAGGCAAAAGGACCCGGCGAGTGGTGAACTTGAGTGATGAGGAGGAAGAAGAAGCAGATCGATCCGATGATGATGATTGGGAAGAATAAACAGTCTGACTGTCAAGATATGGTCTTTTTGTTTGTAGGAACTCCCTTTTTGGTATGTTGTGCACTCTTGGTCTCTGTAAGTCAATTTGTTTGCTCTGTTGAATGTACCACACATGTCGCAGTTAGTTTGTCAACATAATTCGTCAATGTGAATTGTCAATGGTGCACAGATTGTTTTGATGAATTAATAGTAATAGAAGTCAGGAGGGTTGACAGATTTGATATTCACTGCTTTTATTACACATTTTTACAAACACAGTATCACCAAAAGTACACTTCAGTACTCTCTGTAACACATCTATCCTTGCGTACAATGTACTACTACACTCAATAGTACACCCACTATTACACGCACTATTACAGGATGTAGTAGTCCTGTGGGTGGTAGTACTCAGAGAGTTGGCGGAACACATAGGAAGGCAGTTGGTTGCCGTCGTTGGTCACATACAGCGAAATCAGATCCGGAGGCACGTAGTCAAACGCAGGGTGGTTCACCTATTGGTAAAGAAAGTAAAAGAATGAAATCGACATTGTAAGACATAAACAAAGAACTTCTGTTCTGAAGAGATAAAACGGCTCGAGCACTTCGGAAAATACACATAAAAAAACAGAAATACAGTACAAAACACAAGCCCTTACCTCCACGTTGTTGACGTTGATGTTCGCGTTATAGGGCAGCGCGTCGGCGGGGGACAAAAGCTGGTTCAGTACCGAACTTTGGTTGTGCGCAAACAAAGGAGTGAGGGTAAAGGCGCCCGTTACACACACGACAGGTACCGAAAGCTCCTGCCATAGGGTAAAAAAAAAAAGAACAATAATGTGAGACTTCTTGAAGGAGACTGGTCATGCAATAGAGATAGGATAGGTGACAGCCTCATGTCGCAAAATGGTTCTCTTCAAATGTTCAATCAGACAATGTGATTTCTATATTTGTATTTAACATCATCGGCTGTGCTTCATCTCTACTACCCACTCACCCAACAACAAAAAGATAGCAATTGCGTTGCTAAAATAAAAACACAGCACAGAATTTAGCTCACCTTAGCGGCAATACAGACCATAAGCATGCCGGAGGGACAGATGGCCCCGCCGTCAGCCGTCACTGCATTGGGGCTTAAAATCACCTAACGAAATGAAAACAAAGGACAAAAGATACATGTTACCAGAGATAAAGGAGGTATCAAAAGCTATCAAACTGAGAAATGTGGTTGTGCGTCTTGTCGACGGCACATTCAGTGATTCTAATGCAATAAACATGTCATGACGATACCTTGTTGACTCTGGCCATCAGCGCGTAAATATTCGAGTCCGGAATTAAGGTGACCCCAATGGAAGGCACTTTGCTCAGCGACTGGGCCAGTTTGTGTCCGTCTAGACCCGGGTTCGATTCCGCCACGACGAGCTGGAATTTTCTTTTTGCGCCGGCGGCCTTGAGGAACTGTTCGACGATCCGGGAATAACCGTAGGTGAGGATCAGCTCGCCGGTGTGGATGTGCTCCTGCGCGCGCTGGCAAATCACAGCCACGTTGTCGATCTGTTTATAGGGAGAGAGAAAAATGAAGTGATCGGAAACAATCAGTGAAAGTGCAAAATAAGGGCCAGCGTTGTGAACAGATTAAAATTGGGGGAAACGGACACAAAGGGTAAAAGAAGAGAAAGAAGAGCGAAGAAACATTTACCTCGTTGTAAAGTTCATTGATGGCGCCAATCACGTTACCCTTCAAACCAGCATAATACCTGTAACATAAGTATAAAACAGACCGTCAGAGTACGCTTGCAAAAAAACACTGAAAGAATGAATGGAGCTCCACACATAGTAAAAATCCTTACCGAGTAAAATCATCCGCATGTGCCGATGAGCTGGACTGAATGTTCAATTGGTCTAGAATCGACTCCAGCGGGGCCGCACTGCTCTGGCTATGGGCCTGGTCGCCACCACTGCTGGCAAGAGACTGCACAAAAACACTGTTGGCTGCGGCCGCTGCGGCACTGGCATCGCCGTTACTCATGTTCGAACCGCTGCGGTCGCGCTTCGTGGGAAACACCTGCACCACGCCGGCACCGAATTCTCTGATTGAATACAGAACAAAAAGAATGCTCATTATTTGACGAAGCTAATTAGATAGGGGAGACCGTGCTGATAAAAGTAACAGCTTCAGATGGGGGCAAAATGAAAGTAGAAGAAAATCATACTTACTTCACTTGTCCAGCGTGTTCTTCACGAATCAAGAACAACACTCTTCTAACAAGATTACCAATCGTCAACTCAGATGGCGCTGCCGCAATTAGCTCTCTGCCTACCGCTCTATGGGGAAAATAGAATGAAAGCATCACAACAAATCAAAACAAAAATCAACCCTGCTTGCAGTGTGCATATCCAAGGGGGAAAACATACCTCACTACTTTCATCATGTGATCCGCGGAACTGAAGTTATATCGGCCGAGCTATGAAAGCAATACATTCAGATTGAGTACTTGATACGATGAGCACAGAAAAGTTAACCAATCTTAACTCACCAAGTTACGCAATATTTCGATAGTGGCTTTCGCGCATTGATGAGCTCCACTTAATTGCCTAGTTAACCGCATGTGTTATATTTTAATAAATACGAATTAAGGGAGAAGAGAGTTTTGGTTTTACCTGCGTCGCAGACTGATCACAATCAAGTTTAGGTCAGATTTCACGCTCTGGCAGCTGTTCAACATCACTTGCAGCTCTTCGCTGGTCATTTCTTTCGTTGCACTTGCCATCTTATATATCACAAGAATCTGTCACGGTATTTTCACGCGATAAACCGTTAAGAGCGTGGAGCCGTGGTCGCAAACAAAGTATGTCCAAGCGATTGATCAAAAAGATGGAATGAGGACAGGGGACCACCCACTTCCTGGGAATCTTAGGAGAATGTCACTCATGCGGTTTATTCAGCATTTTGACAGTCTCTTCGGCCAAATAAAGAACGAAACAGCGTACCATTGATTGTATTTAGCGAAAAACCGCAAACGGTGAATGTATACCTAAGGCTACACAGTTTACCTCCACATACAGTATAAAAATGTGCACTGACCACAGTACTATCAAACTAAGAAACGTTGTGTGCCACGTACAACGCGCAGTACGATGCGATGTTACCACAAAGTGTAGAGTATTCTACACGTAACACTAAACACGTAACAAACAAACCCCCTTCCACCCTCCAACTATTACTATTGGTACTAAAAGAACATCTGTTCTAAACTAAAATTAAAGCACCTGTCGACCGTCCACGTAGACACTCACAATGTTGCGGTCATCACCCAGGAAGAGAAACTTCTGGAAGAACTCACTCACACCCTCTCCTTCGAACAGGTCAAAGGGACCATTCGGCACCGCGGGATCCACAATCAGACAATCTAGCTTCTTGCCGGGTACGAAGTTGCCGACTACCTTGTCCATGCCAAGAGCCTCGGCGCTGCCCATAGTGGCCAGGTGGTAGGCCTCCTTGTAGCTCAGCGGACGCACCTTCGTGACGACGGGCGCTGTGGTGACAGTCACTGTGGGGGTCCCGTCCTCAGAAGACGCACCGGAAGAATCAGTCTCACTAGAGGAGGTGGCAGCAGCGTCAGACGCCGCAGCAGGCATGGAAGTAGAACTGCGCAGGTCACCGCGGGACTCGAAGAGAATCACCTTGCTGGCGATGATGCTCTGTCTTAGGGCGTCCAGCATTGACGGGGAGTAGCCGCCTGCCACGTCTGTGCCCAATCCGACACGAATGCCCTGGGCCACGCAGCCGTGCACGTCCAGCACGCCAGAGTCCAAGTTGAAGTTGCTGCTCGCGCAGTGCACAATCGAGGTGCGCGTGTCGGCCAGCAGCTGGCGCTCGACGTTGTCGCTGTGGCAGCAGTGTGCCATGATGCAGTTCTCGTGCAAAAGGCCGTATTTTTGGTACACCGAGGCGTAGTTGGCACAGTCCGGGTGCAATTCTTTCACCCAGGCGATTTCCCCCACGCTCTCGGACAAATGAGACTGCACCGGCAGACCATACTTGGTGGCGATCTCAGCCAGACGAGCTAGCATCTCCCCGGTACAAGTGGGCACGAAGCGAGGCGTCACACAGGGCAGCACAAGTGGCGTAAAAGGCTGGTTGAGGAGATTCTTCAACGGCTCATCTGTACTACTGCTACTGCTACTGGCTCCGCCGGCACTCGCCACAGCGTAATCCGCCGGATCAAACTGACCGGATTCATAGAATTCGTCTTCTTCAAAGTTGCCATACAAGTCCATGTCGCTGGCGGAGATGGTGCGCGCACGAGCAGTGGTGAAGGTGTCCGCAGACCCGGGGGTGATTACAGGCATGTCGCCGGAGATGTCCCTGACCGGCCGCGCGGGCGTGGTGGTACTGGAACTAGAACCAGCAGAAAAGGAGACAGTGTGAGGCCGGGTGTGGCCATTGAGGTCAGCCTCATCACCGGTCGAAACGCTACGCGGCCGCTTCAAGCTGCTGCCAGGCAAACTAGCACTCGCCGCAGCCGCTGCGTTGGTGAGCAGAGTGTTGCCCATGCCGCCAGTCAGCGAGGGGCGTCCACCCACACTGCGTGCATTCCGGCTTTGCTCTAACAAGGTCGCTGCACTGAGCGTCGCCTTCAAGTCCACGGAGCGCAGAAAAGTGGCGCCGACGGGGGTCATGGACAGCACATAGCGCGCAAATTCCTCCGCATCTTCACAACCACGAGTGGTCTCTTCAATGTAGAAGTCTGGGGAGTTTCTGTCCATGGACACCTTGCCGACGAAAGCCCTCTGGCCGACGCGGTTGATGACATCCACTAATACTTTGCCACCGGAATTGTGAATCGTCGCAAAGTACGCCGCAAAAGTGGTGCCACTCTTCAAGTGCCGGCGAATGGACTTCTCATACGCCACTCGCGCAAATTGCTCGTCTGCAAAGCGTGCTTCGCAAGGGAAGGTGTATTTTTCAAGCCATGCGAGCAAGGGCAAATCCATCCCGGTACCTGAAAAAACATACTGCGGAGCGTGGCAATGTGCGTCCACAAATCCGGGCATGATTAATTTTCCCGTGTAATCTTTCACCGATTTATACTGAGTAAGAGTGGCTTTATCAAGGGGCGTTTTATCTAAATCAAGCAGCTGTTCGATTTTTCCGGTGTTTGAATACACGATCATGCCATTGTTGATGATCTCCACCTCTCCGAAACTAATACTGTGGACCACAGAACCGATAAGCGCAGACTTGGTCTTCATCTCTAGAGTTGTTGGTGCTTGCATCACGAATAAATTTTTTGCAAGAGTACTCAAGTGTCGTAGCAACCGCATCAAAATGTGCCAGCCGCAGAACTGCTGTTGTTTGAAGTTGCGCAATATTACTTCTTCTATTGGGTAATTTCGAGCTCATTAATATCACAACAGTTCGTTTAGCTCAGTTGGTTAGAGCGTGGGTCTAATAAACCCAAGGTCCTGGGTTCGAGCCCCCGATCGAACATCCTTTTTGGTTTGTTTTGTTGTTCGTGATTTCCATCAACCGGTCAACAGCCAATCCATTTTTACTGCCAATACTTTTTAAACCTCGTGTTTTCCCGCAAGTTGTTAATTTTGGAACCCGCCTATTGTGGTTTATTGATGCGACGACTTTGAAAGTTTCATATTATCATGTCTTCCGCTGCAGGAAATGTGCCATATTCAAGCGAGAATACGGCATGCGAGCAAGTTTTATACAATTGATTGTTTATTTAGGGGGGTTTGTGACCACTTCTCTACACAACACACACACCAGTGCAGACACGTAATTTGAACAAGTGCACAGCTAGCCCGTGCGGCAGAGAAGGAACAGCCAAACGTTTAAAGTCACTAATAAAATATACAACATGGATTACTATTCGTTAAAGAAGCCAGCGTGACACCTCAGATATTGAGGTTTACACCGACATTTTTCGCAGAACAGGTTTTCCAATCCCATCAAAGCCAACAGCTTCAACATTATTACTATCACCATTATCATCACCATCTTCCTTCGTGCCGATGTACATCATTTAATACAGAGAGGTCTTCTTCATAATGCGGAGGAACTCGTCCTCGGAGATTTCACCATCGCCATCGCGATCCGCCTCGTCAATCATCTCCTGCAGCTCCTCGTCAGTCATGTTCTCGCCCAACTCCTTCGCCACGCGCTTCAAGTTGCGGAAGGAGATCTTGCCAGTCTCATCGTCATCAAACAGTCTAAATGCCTTGAGAATCTCTTCGCGGGAGTCACGTTCGCTCATTTTGGCGGTCATCATTTCTAAAAACTCGGAGAAATCAATTGTTCCAGAGCCGTCCTTATCAATGTCAGAAATCATCTTCTTGATCTCTTCCTTTTTAGGCTCAAAACCCAATGCTCTCATGGCTACTTTTAACTCCTTGGCATCAATTGTACCTGAAATAGTTGCAAGGTTGGTCGAATTTGAGCGGGAAGCATAAATGACGATTTTCAATCTATCTCACCTGAACCATCAGTATCGAACAAATCGAATGCCTCGCGAATCTCCTGCTTTTGTTCCTCCGTTAATTCAAACTTCTTACTCTTGGCAGCAGCGGACTTCTTGGTGGCCTATTCCGTAAAAATGAATGTGAGAAATGGTCAGTGATGTTCAACAGAAATTATCTCCTTGAGCAACAACTTACCATTTTTATGTACTGCTAATTAAAAGACGATTGTCAAAGTGTTGAGTTGACTCAGGTATTGTAGACGATGATCTACCGTGCACACAGATAATGCCCTTCACGTCAAATCTTCGTCGAACGTTTCTCATCGATGAGGCCGTTTGAAAATGGTCTCCCGCGTATCATTATAATGAGCATATAGTTCAACTATAAATCTACTTCTACCGCGCATATAGAACTGAAACGTTCGTTTCACTCTCACTTTGCCAAAACGTACGTACATTATGGAGACAACGATTTTCTCATTTGGATCACTTCCAGACTTCGTTCCAAAAACCCGACCAACTTGAGACCATTCATACCATTGAACTTGAGACCATGAGCTTAATCGAGGACCAAATCAATGCTTACGTCAACCCAGATGAGGCGGTTGACGTACAAGCCCGAGCCTTTGAACATGTGAAGCGCTACGTGGTGGATAACTCGATGCAAGACTTGATTGAGTTGCTGGAAGATAAGTTAGTCGGTGGTGAAGACAGAGAACGCAATCGCGCAACAACTTTACTCGCCGACCTGTTTCACAGCACAAAACTTAGCCTGCACCCCTCCGTGATTCATCTGTACGCTGTGTTTTTCTGTCACCGTTTGTCGGACTATCCTTCCATTATTCCCAGCTTGCACGCACTGACTGCTCTGGTTCAACTCTATGGTGCCGAGTTCGAGCCAAAGTATTGTGACGCACTGGATATCTTTCAAGCTATTTTTCGAAGCATTGTCGTCCCAACGTACCCCCAGACAGTACGACACAAAGTGTTGAAACTGTTTCGCGAATTGCTGGCCAACGAAAGCTTCGTCACATCGTTGCAGCCCAACGCTGCGGACATTTTGAATGGTCTTATCAGCTGTATTGAGGAGGAGAAAGATCCGCGCTGCCTGCTGGAAGTATTCTCACTCATGAGCGCTGCCTTCTCTGCCTTTAGCCGTGCGCTCACTACCGAGGTGGTGCTGACCACAGACGAAGCAGATGGCACCGAGACCCACCGCACCTTGCAGCTCGCAGTGCGCGGGTTCGAGTCTCTGTCCTGCTACTTTCCCATCACGTTTAATCCGCCGCCCAACGACCCTTTCGGCATCACTCCACAAGCATTGACGTCAACACTGGAGGACTGTCTGTGCACCTACTATACACCTCCTTCTGAAACTTCGAATGACGAAGCATCGATGGAGGTGATCAGCAGCACGGCAGATTATTTTGACGGAAATGCGATGGTTCGTCAGTCGGTGGGCTTCCTGCTAAAACAGCTAACCGGTGACTTGTATGTGGGCAAAGTACACGCCCTTCGCGCTTTGGCCAGGATTGTACGTACAAACCCACTCCGACACCGCGTGTTTGCATTGATCCCTGTCGATAGCGAGGGAGAAAATGCCCCGGGTAACACATATTTGAGGGAAGAATCCGCCCAGAGGGCGGTGGACGCGGAGCTGTTCGCTATGGTGGAAGACGGTGACGAAAGCACCGATTATGCTGATTTGCACATCCAAAGTACATACCACCACAACCACAGCACTATCAGCGCTGGTAAGACTCTCCAAACACCCCAACAGCGCCTTATAAACGAGCTTAGTCAGTTACAAGGGACTATGTACCGCCTGGCCACCGAGAATGAAAGTGCAACAGAAGGAGGGCCAGGGCCAGAGGGCAACATGGACCTGGTGGCCGGCGCATTGCTGCTGATTGGCCAGGTCGCTGCTGCTATCGGTGAGAATGGCCTTACAATATTTCTTACATTCTTACTCTTTTCGCTTTTGTTGTATATTTTCTTATTTGTCTGTTTTTTTTTTTTT
>LNAP01002613.1_pt1 | contig 17893 bp, 17 predicted proteins | sample 602601 | NCBI WGS metagenome assembly LNAP01 (sample SAMN02440304, study PRJNA202911) | soil metagenome | biome: Subtropical and temperate rainforests or woodlands; isolation source: soil samples (1 kg each in a 20% v/v slurry with milli Q water) were... ... | reverse complement strand
GGCGTATTGACTGAGATGGTCAACGAGGCTTTTCATTGTTATTCCTCCTGTAGGGTGATGGATGATGCCCCGGGTTTCATCTCTCGCTCTGTCAGCCAGGCGACAATCTCCAGGAGTTTTCATGGACATGCAGGTTTGGCGTTCGCGCCTGGATACGGGGCAGTGGTTCAGTCATTTACCTGTTCCTTTACAGGATAGTCTGCTGGCTGCCGCCCGGGTTCGGCGCCTGCCGTCGGGGCAACTGCTATTCAAACGCGGTGATCCGCCGTGCGGGCTGTATGCAGTGCTCGAAGGTTCGGTGCGCATTGGCGCGGTGAGCGAGCAGGGCAAGGAAGCACTGCTGAGCCTGGTGGAGTCGCCGCACTGGTTCGGCGAAATCTGCCTGTTCGATGGCCAGCCGCGAACCCACGATGCCTACGCCGTCGGCCAGTGCATCCTGTTGCACATCCCGCAGGCGACACTACTGAAGTTGCTCGACCAACAACCGGTTTACTGGCGGCAACTGGCGTTGTTGATGAGCCACAAACTGCGCCTGACCTTCATCAACCTCGAACAGCTGAGCCTGATGCCAGCCCCGGCACGCTTGGCTCATCGCTTGCTGATGATCGCCGAGGGTTACGGTGAAATCGCCCCGCCGCGCCGTGTTCTGCAACTGCCTCAGGAGCAACTGGCGTCGATGCTGTCGCTGTCGCGCCAGACCACCAACCAGCTCCTCAAGGATTTGCAGGGGCAAGGGATTCTGAATCTCAAGTATGGCGAGATCGAGATTCTGGATGCCGAGCGGCTGCGAGCGTTGGCGGTGATTTGACGTGCACCTGTAAGAGCTGCCGAAGGCTGCGATCTTTTGAAATCACCACGGTATTGATGGGCTTTATCCGCGAACGCGCCTAGCCTGTGACGACGACAATCGAGGTGTGCCATGCGTGTGTTGCTAGTGGAAGACGAACCCGAGACCGCCAGCCTTCTGGCCAAAGGCTTGAGCGAAGCGAGTTACGCGGTAGATGTGGCGCTCAATGGCATGGACGGCCGGCGCTTTATCGAGTCCGGTGAGTACGAACTGATCATCCTCGACGTGATGCTGCCGGGACTCAACGGCTGGCAGTTGCTGCAACAGATCCGCAAGCTCGGCGACACGCCGGTGCTGCTCCTCACCACCAAGGACGGCATTGAGGATCGACTGCGCGGGCTGGAGTTGCATGAGGATGATTACCTGCTCAAGCCGTTTGCCGTCAGTGAGCTGGTGAAACGGGTGCGCAAGTTGTTGCGGCGTGATCGGGGGCGTTGAGAGCGAGACTGGCCAAGAAATGAGCTAGACTTCGGCCTAGTTGTGCATTAAATACGATGCATATATGTGCTATTAGTCAATTTTGCACTGTATACGATGCGAGCGGCTTGAATGGAAAACCTTGGGAAACTGATCAAAATACTGCGCAAAGAGCGAAAGATGTCTCAACAGGATCTGGCAAAGCAGTACGGAATGAGCCGTGCCACGATTTCTGGTATCGAGAACAACACAGTCTCTGAAATCGGTATCCGCAAGGTTGAAGCGATCTTGAACGGCTTTGGATACGAACTGACTGCTGTACCCAGGCAGTCGAAGCGTCCGACGCTGGATACCCTGAAAAAGGTTAACTTCCATGGCTGAGGGGCGTGTTGTGGACAGGCTGCACGTCAGTGTTTCCGGCACCATGGTAGGGGCCTTGGGGCGCGGACAGTCTGGTGTCGATTCAGTATTCACCTATGCGCAAGACGCATTAGAGGAAAATGCCGTCTCGCTGACCATGCCCGCTCGCCTTGAGAGCTACACATGGGAGCGGGGTGTACCGCCGGTTTTTGAAATGAATCTGCCGGAAGGTTCTCTGCGCGATGAACTGGTTCGTCGTTTCAGCAAAGCGGTTCGAGGGTTTGACGACTTCGCAATGCTAGCGATCGTAGGCCCGCATCAGCTTGGACGCGTGGGAATCGCAAATACGCTAAGTGCTAACGAGCCGCCCCCCGAAACCAGCCTTGCGGATCTTCTGGTTCATGACGGTGCTCAAGGGCTGTTCGATGACCTGCTGCACACCTATGGTCAGTACTCAGGCGTTTCGGGGGTTCAGCCAAAGGTGCTTGTGCGCGACAGTGCGACAATCATTGACCGCCTGACCCATCGAGGGGCAACGCATCTGGTCAAGTCCTTCCGTGCAGAGGAATACCCGGAGCTGGCCGCCAACGAGTACTTCTGCATGCGAGCCGCACTCCATTCGGGGCTTGAGGTGCCGAAGTTCGAACTCAGCGAACGGGGTAAATTTCTGATCGTCGAGCGCTTCGATCTGAATGACAAAGGCTATCTGGGTTTTGAGGATTTCTGCGTACTCAATGCCTGGCCTTCGAAGGCCAAATACGACGGTTCGTACGAAGGTGCTGCCAGGCAAATCAAGGAATTTGTCTCCCCGTCATTACTCAACCAGGCGCTTGAGTCTTTTTTCAAAATCGTTGCTCTTTCGTCCGGTTTGAAGAACGGCGATGCTCATCTCAAGAACTTCGGTGTGCTGTATGAACATTGTGGCGCTGATGCGCAAATCGGTTTGGCTCCGGCCTATGACATTGTTACGACTTCGGTCTACATCAAGGCCGACAGCATGGCGTTGCTGTTAGGCGGATCGAAGGCGTGGCCCAAGTACAAAATGCTGATGCGTTTTGGTCGGTCGGCCTGCAACCTGACAGAAGGGCGCTGCAATGAGCTGCTGCAACAGGTTGCTCACGGGATGGAAGTGGCGATGGGGGAGATGGCTCACTACATCAGGGCCAATAGCAGTTTTGCCGAGGTTGGCGATGCGATGATGGATCAGTGGAAATCAGGCCAAGCGCGCAGTCTGGTTAAAGGTTGAAATATGTGTGGCGTTGCGACGGATGCCTTCGCGGGCTGATTCCGTAGGAGCGAGGCTTGCCCGCGAAGAGGCCGGAAAACTCAAAACACCTCTCGGATCTGTCACTGCAACCCATCCCGAAACTGCCCCGGCGTCATTCCGGTCCAGCGTTTAAACGCGCGGCTGAAGCTGCTGGTGTCGGCGAACCCCAGCAGATAACTGATTTCGCCCAACGAGCACAGTGGGTCGCGCAGATGCAGCAGCGCCAGGTTCTCCCGGCTTTCATTGAGCAGCGTATCGAACCGACAACCTTCATCCGCCAAGTGCCGTTGCAGGCTGCGCAGACTCAAGTGCAGCGCCTGGGCGATGCGATCGGCCGACGGTTCGCCTTCGGGTAATTGCTCTTCAATGGCATCACGAACCTTGCGCTCCCAGGTGAGGGGTTTGAGTTGCGCCAGGGTGCGTTTGAGCACGGTTTCGTTGTGTTCGGCCAGTTCCGGGTTGGCGTCGTCCAGGTGACTGTCGAAATCCACCAGGGCGAATTCCAGTCGGTCTTCGTCGGCGGCGAAATATACCGGCGAGCGGAACACTTTGTGCCATTGGTGCGGGTCGGCCGGTTCCGGACGACGCAGGTAGACCGCCAGCGGGGCGTAGTCACGGCCCAGGCGATTGCGGCAGGTGCGCACGTAAATCGCCGCGAAGGCGTCGATGGCCTCGAAGGCTGGCGCGGGGTTGCCTGGGGGGATTTTCAGGCGGAAGTAGTAACGATCTTCGGCGCGGATCAGTTCCAGATCCAGTGCGTCGCTGACCACCTGGTGATAACGCACGATGCGCTCGAAGACTTCCCGCAGGCTGCCACTGGCCACCAACGCATAACCCAGCGCATGAAAGGTGGTGGGGCTGACGAAACGCGACACTCGCAAGCCAATCGCCGGGTCGCCGCTGACCTGCACCGCGATTTGCCACAGGCGCGTGGTGCCGGACAACGGGTAACGGGCGTTCGGGTCGTCCATCAACTGCGGGTCGAGCCCCGCCTGTTGGCACAGGGCTGTGCTGTCGAGCCCCAGCGCATCGAGCTGCTTGCGCAGGGCGCGGGTCCAGCTGGCGAGGGAGGTCGGTTCAGTCATGTTGAATGGCGCGTCCGGTCAACAGGTTGGCGTTCACGGCTACCGCTCCGTACAGCATCGCAAGGCAGGATGCGAACATCAATAACCAGAGGATGGAAGCATGGACGGTACTTGTGCAAGTCCCCAGCGACTGAATGCAGCACAGCGATCAGCGCATATTCGCGAGATGGTATTGGCCAAAGGCGTCGAACTGCGTCAGCACTACCCGATTCTCAACCTTCAGGACGCCTTGGGCGCGGGCATTCTGGCCTTCGCGTTGGCCGGGATGATCGGTTCCGCAACGCTGTACATCACCGGGTATATGGCCTGGTGGGTATGCCTGTTGCTCAACGCGTTTTTCGCCTCGCTGACCCATGAGCTGGAGCATGACCTGATCCACAGCATGTACTTTCGCAAACAGCGCGTGCCGCACAACCTGATGATGGGCCTGGTATGGCTGGCGCGACCGAGCACCATCAACCCCTGGATCCGCCGTCATTTGCACCTCAATCACCATAAGGTGTCCGGCACCGAAGCCGACATGGAAGAGCGGGCGATCACCAACGGTGAGCCGTGGGGAATCCCGCGGCTATTGATGGTCGGCGACAACGTGATGTCGGCGTTCATCCGCATGCTGCGGGCCAAGACCCGGGCGCACAAGTTCAGCATCATCAAGCGTTTTCTGAAGGTTTACGCACCGCTGGCGCTGGCGCATTGGGGGGCGTGGTACGTGTTTCTCGGTTTTCACGCCGCCAACGGCATTGCGCATCTGCTGGGTGCGCCTATCGAATGGTCAGCGACTACTTTGGCGGTGATGCAGGTGATCGACATCGCTGCCGTGGTGATCATCGGCCCGAATGTGTTGCGCACGTTCTGCCTGCATTTTGTCAGCTCGAACATGCACTACTACGGTGACGTGGAGCCGGGGAATGTGATTCAGCAGACTCAGGTGTTAAACCCTTGGTGGATGTGGCCGTTGCAGGCGTTCTGCTTCAACTTCGGCAGCAGCCACGGGATCCATCATTTTGTGGTGAAGGAGCCGTTTTACATTCGGCAGATGACCGTCCCGGTGGCGCATAAAGTGATGCGCGAGATGGGCGTGCGGTTCAATGATTTCGGCACGTTCGGGCGGGCGAACCGGTTTGTGCGCAAGGAGAAAGTGGTGGGGGAAGAGGTGCGTACCGTCAGGGTTTGATGGGGTGTGGTTCAGGGCCTCTTCGCGGAAAAGCCCGCTCCCACAGGTTTTGAGTTGGCCACAAATTTTGCGTTCACTCCGACCCACTGTGGGAGCGGGCGTGACCCGCGATGAACCGCTTATGTCGTCAATGAAGGGATGTATAGCGATTTCTAACTTAGAACCAAGAGAGTTAATGAGTGCTTGAATTTGGAATAGATTATGAAGTGTTTGCATAGCGCTTATTGCATTTTTGTAGATAAATAGTGGCTTTCTTGCATGGACAAAGTTCAAGGGGCGAACCATGCTCAGTGGCGTGAGTTTCCAGGAGGAAACTTGCTCTCATCGGAAGATACTTATTTAAACGATAAAGGAAGTCGAACCATGTCTAGCATTAATGGTACTTACGTGAACTCCAACACCGGCGCCAAACTGGTAATTACCGATGGTAATGATTCGAATGGCACATTCAGTGGCTCGTTCAGTCAAGGTGGTGTGAACTACGAAGTCAGTTATGGGCACTACCACTTTCAGAACAGCACCGGGCAACCGACCATCATCACCTTTACCGGTTTGAATGATGGCACTGGGTATCAGGCTTGGGCACTGTTTTCACCGGATCATAACTATTCCCGACTTCGGGCTGCGGGTGCGCGTAATAATTTTGATGGTGATGTGGTATTGTTGGGCGGAGAGTTCGTCAAGCAATAAGGGTTGTTGTAGTTATCAACAGGCTGGTGCATTAACAGTGCATCAGCCTGTTTTGGTTTGTGAACGCCATAACTAATTTTTGCAAAATATTTGAATTATTTTTTTTGTCAGTATTCGTCTGGATTCTTTCGTAAGTTCATGCCTTCTACGAATAATTTCAATTTTTTAAAAGCATCGCCATATGTCTGTTGGCTACAAGCCTAGTATGACGTGGCGTGGCACTCTCATGGTTTTTCATATTCTATTTTGAGCTAAGTATAATTTTAAAAATTACTTTGAGAAATAAGCGGCTGGCCCAATGATTCATCCACCGATTGGTGCACGGAATGAAATCGCCCAGAACGGCTAGGTCAGTGTGCCCGTCGATTTCAAGATTCATTGAACCGAAACCTTTTTGCGCTAAACGTTTACCCGAGGGGGCAGGGATTTGTCGGTGATTACCGCGCGTTAATAGATTTCCGATTTCCGGGGCCGTCTCCTTGGCAGGGTGCGGCCCCTTTTTTTCTTGGCAAACACCAAACCCTGTGGGAGCGAGCTTCGCGATGGCGTCGTCACATGCAACATTGATGGTGACTGATCTACCGCTATCGCGAGCAGCCTCGCTCCCATAGGTGATCGGCTTAATATTCGATATAGGTCTTAATAAATAGCTTCTTATTCCTTAACGAATATAACTCTCCTCCCTATACTCGGTCACGAACAGACACGCAGCAGGAGAGCTCCCCCATGCGCAACGAATCAATTCGCTACCTGATTGTGCCGGGCTGGCAAGGATCGCCAGAAGATCATTGGCAAACCCATTGGCAGAACAGCCTGCCAAACAGTGCGCGGGTGGAGCAGGCCGACTGGCTGACGCCTCGTCGTGAGGACTGGGTTGCGGCACTGGCCGAGGCGATTGCCGCCGACAGCACGCCAGTGATTCTGATCGCCCATAGCTTGGGTTGCATCACCGTTGCGCATTGGGCCGCCACGGCGCCGTTGCAGTTTTTGCGTCAGGTGCGCGGCGCCTTGCTGGTCGCGCCGGCGGACGTCGAACGCCCGGCCTGCGCACCGGCCTTGCGCAACTTCGCACCGATTCCGACAACGTTGCTACCGTTCCCGAGCCAGGTCGTCAGCTCAGACAACGACAGCGCGGTGAGTGCGCCACGAGCGCTTGAACTGGCACGTAACTGGGGCGCCGAGGCGGGGATTTTATCGGGGGCTGGGCACATCAACGTGAAGTCCGGTCATCAGCGTTGGGAGCAGGGTTTTGCGTACCTCTATCGTCTGCAAAACCGCATGGAGCAACACGCCCTGCGTCGCGCTTGAACCCTTTATTTTTTTAAGAAAACGCCCCCGTCTCCCGGCGGTTTTGGGGCGGGAGTCTGCCATGAGCTTGCATGAAACCTTCGGTCAGCCGCTGCTGACCTTTCCTGATGCGGAAAAAAGCCCGCTGAGCATTCGTGCCAAGGCGTTGGTGTTCGTCGATCCGCGTTCCCGGCAGTTGCGCCAGGAGCTGGAACAACTGGCGCCACGTTCGATCTCGGTATTGATCCGCGGTGAAACCGGCAGCGGTAAAGAACTGCTGGCGCGGCACATCCATCGCGCCAGTGACCGTGGTGGATTGTTCGTATCCGTCAATTGCGGGGCGATCAGCCCGACCTACGCCGACGCTGAACTGTTCGGCTATGCCGCCGGCAGTTACAGCGGTTCGGCCAGCAGTCGCGCGGGATGGTTCGGTTCGGCCAATGGCGGCACGCTCTACCTGGACGAAATCGGCGACTTGCCGTTGCCAATTCAGATCAAGTTGCTCGCAGCCCTGGAAAACCACGAAGTCACTCGCGTTGGCGCTCAGCAGCCAAGCCCGGTGGATGTACGTCTGGTGGCCGCCACCAGCATCGATCTGGCTCAGGCCGTGGCTGCCGGAAAATTCCATGAGCGGCTCTATCACTACCTCAGCGAAGGCCAGCTCGAACTGCCAGCCTTGCGCGAACGGGTGGGTGATATTTTGTCGCTGGCCGAATACTTCCTTGGCATCTACAGCCAGCGCCTCGACCTGCCGGTGCCATTGATCAGCGAAGCCGCGCAGCATCTGCTGGAGGGGCACAGTTGGCCGGGCAACACCCGGGAGTTGGAGAACGTCATCCACTTTGCGTTGTTGGTGAGTACGGGCGATGAGATTTTGCCGGAACATTTGAATTTGCCCGAGGCGCCCGTTTCGCTGTTACAGATCGAGCAGCAACTCAACCAGATTCTTGGCAACGGTTCCGCCGCCGAAAAAGACGCCTTGAAAAAACTGCTCACAGACACCGGCCTTCTGTAGGAGCGAAGCTTGCTCGCGAAGCCGGCGACTCGGTCTGTCCGGGAGGACGCCTTCGCGGGCAAGCCTCGCTCCTACAGGGATTTGCGCGAGTTAGATTTGTATGAACAAAATGGAATATGAAAGTGAATAAAAGATATTGTTCGGGAATAAAAAATCCCGGTATTGTCCGCGTCACGCCAGCGATAGCACATCACTGGCACTCGTACTAATTAGCCGTCGTCGATGACGACCGCGATTTTCGATAAGGACACTGCATGAAAAAGGTTCTGTTGTTCACCGCATTGGCGGCTGCCCTGACCGCGGGCCTGGCCCAGGCTGGCGAGAAACTGGTGGTGGCGGCGACCCCGATTCCACATGCCGAGATCCTTGAACTGATCAAGCCGACCCTCGCCAAAGAAGGCGTGGACCTGGAGATCAAAGTCTTCACCGACTACGTTCAGCCGAACGTGCAGGTCGACCAGAAGCGTCTGGACGCCAACTACTTCCAGACCCTGCCGTACCTGAAAAACTTCAACGAAGGCAAAGGCACTAACCTGGTGACCGTGATCGGCGTGCATGTCGAACCCTTTGGCGGCTACTCGAAAAAAGTCAAAAGCCTGGCTGAGCTGAAAGACGGCGCAACCATCGCCATCCCCAACGAAGGCAGCAACAGCGGCCGCGCCCTGATCCTGCTGCAGAAGGCTGGCCTGATCGAGTTGAAAGACCCGAAAAACGCTGTGGCCACACCGAAAGACATCGCCAAGAACCCGCACAACTTCAAGTTCAAGGAACTGGAATCGGCCATGCTGCCGCGTGTTCTGGACCAGGTCGACCTGGACATGATCAACACCAACTACGCGCTGGACGCGGGTCTGAACCCGGCTAAAGATGCACTGGTGATCGAAGGTGCCGATTCGCCTTACGTGAACTTCCTGGTGGCGCGTCCAGACAACAAGGACAGCGTCGCCATCCAGAAACTGGCCAAGGCCCTGACCAGCCCGGAAGTGAAGGCATTCATCGCCAAGAAGTACAGCGGCGCGGTACTGCCGGCGTTCTGATTGACCGCAGTATCAAACCTTTTCAAGGTTTCAAACGCCGACGGCTAATACAGCGTCGGCGTTTTTTATTACGCCAAGATCTTTTGCTTTAAAGTTTCAGGCCGCCCGCGCCTTCAGCGCTTTGCGCAACGCCACCAGCAATTTCACGATGTCTTGCGGATTCAGCCGCTGCGGCACGTTTACGTCAGCCATTTTCCCTTCCTTGTGATGGTTCGGCCCTGAGTCTGGCCAAAAGCTGTGCGTCCTTGGAGGGCTGTCTTGAAAAAAAGATCCTTCCTACAGCGCAAAGGAAAATAGTCGTCTTCCACTGCCGCAGCAAATCAGCCAGATAAGACGCCGCTCAATCCGGCCAATACCACACCGGCTCATCCAGCATCCGCTGCCCGACTATCCCGGTCTGGCCGAAATCCTTCTCCAGCACAATGCAATTGCATTCCGGGTCTTGCTGCAACGCCGAGATCAACCGCCGCGCATGAGACACCACCCACACCTGACACTGCTCGGACGCTCGAATGATCAACCGCGCCAATGCCGGCAGCAGGTCTGGATGCAGACTGGTTTCCGGTTCGTTCAACACCATCAACGTCGGCGGCCGAGGCGTCAGCAATGCCGCAACCAGCAACAAATAGCGCAACGTCCCATCCGATAACTCGGCGGCGGACAACGGCCGCAACAACCCTTCCTGATAAAACTCGATTGCAAATCGGCCACCTTGCAGCAGTGCGATGTTCAGCGTCGCGCCGGGGAACGCGTCGCTGATCGCCGTCTGCAAGGCTTCGGGATCGCCGATTTCGCGGATGGTCTGTAACGCCGCCGCGAGGTCGCGACCGTCGTGGTGCAACACCGGCGTGCGAGTGCCCAGTTGTGGTTGTCGCGCCGGAGCTTCGGCATCGCTGCGAAAGTGATCGTAGAAGCGCCAGCGGCGGATGAATTCACGCAGCTGCAAGACTTCCGGCGAGGTACGCAAGCTACCAACCTGATCGAACAGGCTGTCGAAATTCGGCGTGCGTTGGGCCAGCACCTCCCAGCCGCGGCCGACCCGTGTGCGAATCATCGGGCCGTCGCGATCCACCAGCAGGCTGGCCGGTCGATAGAACGGCCCGGACCAGATGCATTCCTTTTTGATTTCCGGGTCCAGAGAAAACGCGGAAAGACTCTGTTCCTGAAGGCCCAGCGCGATCGAGTAGCTGAAGTCTTCACCGGCAAACCCCAGGCGCAGGCGTTTGGCGCCGTGTCGCATGGTTGCCTGGATCGGGATTTCACCATTGCGCATGCGCTGGGTGATGGTTTCCGGCCCGGCCCAGAAGGTCGAATCCAGCCCACCCTCGCGTGCCAAGCCATTGACCACTCCACCCTGAGCAGTTTCCGCCAGCAGACGCAAGGCGCGGTAGAGATTGGATTTACCGCTGCCGTTGGGGCCGGTGATCAGGTTCAGCCGTTCGAGCGGAATCACCAATTTATTGATCGAGCGGTAATTGGCCACCGCGAGGGTTTTGAGCATGAGTTCCTCATTGATCGTTCCCACGCTCCGCGTGGGAATGCATCCCGTGACGCTCCGCGTCACAGTGGACGCAGAGCGTCCATGGCGGTGTTCCCACGCAGAGCATGGGAACGATCAGGGGAGTATAGGGATCGCTCGTGCAGACGTGGAACACTGTTCTAAGCTCACAGTCGTATCGTCACTGGCATGTTTGTACAGCGCAAAGGAGTTTGCATGGCAGGTCCCGGATTGAAATTCATGGTTGGCCTGAGCCTCATCGTCCTGCTGACCGCCTGTGGCGATAAAAAGCCCGTCGAGAAGGACCGCCCACGAGTCTTCGTGCAAGAGGTCAAGCCAACCGATTACGCCGCTGCAGTGACACTCACCGGCGACGTCCAGGCGCGAGTACAAACCGAACTGTCGTTTCGCGTGGGCGGCAAGATCATCCAGCGCATGGTCGATGTCGGTGACCGGGTTTCGGCCAAACAAGTGCTGGCCAAGCTCGATCCCAAGGACCTGCAAACCAGCGTCGACTCTGCCCAGGCCCAGGTCGTTGCCGAACAGGCGCGGGTCAAACAAACCGCCGCCGCCTTCGTTCGCCAACAAAAACTCCTGCCCAAGGGCTACACCAGCCAGAGCGAATACGACTCCGCCCAAGCCGCCTTGCGCAGCAGTCAGAGCGCGCTGACCGCCGCTCAAGCGCAATTGGCCAACGCCCGTGATCAACTGAGCTACACCGCGTTGATTGCCGAAGCGCCGGGAGTGATTACCGCGCGCCAGGCTGAAGTCGGCCAAGTGGTACAAGCCACGGTGCCGATTTTCAGCCTGGCCCGGGACGGCGAGCGTGACGCGGTGTTCAACGTGTACGAGTCACTGCTGACGGAGCCGCCGGCGGACAGATCGATTGTGGTCAGCCTGCTCGACAACCCGAAAGTCAAGACCACGGGCACCGTGCGGGAAGTCACGCCGGCAGTCTCGGCGCAGACTGGCACAGTGCAAGTCAAAGTCACCCTCGACAGCCTTCCCGAGGGCATGCAGCTGGGGTCGGTGGTGAGCGCCACCGCCAAGCCGGTGGGCAAAACCGCGGTGGAATTGCCCTGGGCGGCCCTGACCAAAAACCTCAGCGACCCGGCCGTGTGGCTGGTGGACGCCGAGGGCAGGGCGCAATTGCACACCGTCACCGTCGGCCGTTACCTGACCGGCAAAGTTATTGTCAGCGCTGGCCTCAACGGGGGCGAAAAAGTCGTCACCGCAGGCGGTCAGTTACTGCATCCGGGCGTGCACGTGGAGATTGTCGAGAACACCTACCAGCCCCCAGCGACAGGAGCCCAGCCATGAAGCGTCTGTTGCTGTTGTCCGCCGCTGCACTACTGGTTGCTTGCTCCAAGGAGGAAGCGCCGCCAGAACCGGTTCGGCCGGTGTTGTCTGTGGAAGTGAAAGCGCTCAATCAAGAAGACCTCGGCCGGTTTGCCGGCAGCATCCAGGCCCGTTACGAAAGCAACGTCGGTTTCCGGGTGCCGGGGCGTATCGCCAGCCGCAACGTCGATGTCGGCGCCGAAGTGCAGAAAGGCGCGTTGCTCGCGACCCTCGACCCCACCGATCAGCAGAACCAGTTGCGCTCCGCCCAGGGTGATCTGGCGCGGGTTCAGGCGCAGCTCATCAACGCTCAGGCCAACGCCCGGCGTCAGCAGGAACTGTTCAATCGCGGGGTTGGCGCGCAGGCGCAACTGGACATCGCCCAGACCGACCTGAAAACCACCCAGGCGTCCCTCGATCAAGCCAGGGCCGCCGTCGATCAGGCGAAGGACCAACTCAACTACGTTGAGCTGCGCACCGATCACAAAGCCATCGTCACCGCGTGGAACGCCGAAGCCGGGCAAGTGGTCACGGCCGGCCAGCAAGTAGTGACCCTGGCGCAGCCGGACATCAAGGAAGCGGTGATCGACCTGCCCGATACCCTGGTCGATCAGTTGCCAGCCGACGTGGTGTTCCAGGTCGCCTCACAACTGGACCCGAGCATCACCAGCACCGCCATCGTGCGCGAAATCGAACCCCAGGCGCAAAGCGCGACACGCACCCGTCGCGCCCGCCTGAGCCTGGCCGATACACCACCGGGCTTTCGCCTCGGCACGGCGATCAGCGTGACCCTCAGCTCCGCGATCAAGCCGCGCCTCGAACTGCCGGTGAGTGCGCTGCAGGAGGTCGATGGAAAACTGCGGATCTGGGTCGTTGATCCACAGACGCAAACCGTTTCGCCAAGGGAGGTCAGCCTGATCAGCCGGACCGATGCCACGGTGGTCCTGGCCAACGGCGTGAAAACCGGCGAGCGGGTGGTCAGCGCGGGTGTGAACAGCCTCAAACCGGGGCAGAAAGTGAAAATCGACGAGGACAGCCCGCAATGAAAGGGAGTTTCAACTTATCCGAGTGGGCCCTCAAACATCAGTCGTTTGTCTGGTATTTGATGTTCGTCGCGCTGCTGATGGGCGTGTTCTCGTACCTGAACCTCGGTCGCGAAGAAGACCCCTCGTTCACCATCAAAACCATGGTGATCCAGACTCGCTGGCCCGGCGCGACCCAGGAACAGACCCTCAAGCAGGTCACCGACCGGATCGAGAAAAAACTCGAAGAACTCGACTCGCTCGACTACGTGAAAAGCTACACCCGCCCCGGCGAATCAACGGTGTTCGTTAACCTGCTCGACACCACCAGTGCCAAGGACATCCCGCAAATATGGTACCAGGTGCGCAAGAAGATCAACGACATTCGCGGTGACTTCCCCAAGGGCCTGCAAGGGCCAGGGTTCAACGACGAGTTCGGCGACGTGTTCGGTTCGGTGTATGCCTTTACCGCCGACGGCCTGTCGATGCGCCAGTTGCGCGACTACGTGGAACAGGTGCGCGCCGAAATCCGTGAAGTCCCGGGGTTGGGCAAGGTCGAGATGGTCGGCGAGCAGGATGAAGTGCTGTACCTGAATTTTTCCACCCGCAAACTCGCCGCCCTCGGTATCGATCAGCGCCAAGTGGTGCAGAGCCTGCAATCACAGAACGCCGTGACCCCGGCCGGGGTGATCGAGGCCGGTCCGGAGCGGATTTCGGTGCGGACTTCGGGCCAGTTTGCCTCTGAGAAAGACCTGGCCAACGTCAACCTGAAGCTCAACGATCGCTTCTACCGACTGGCCGATATCGCCAACATCAGCCGTGGCTACGTCGACCCGGCCACCCCGGAGTTTCGTTTCAATGGCCAGCCGGCCATTGGCCTGGCGATCGCCATGAAGAAGGGCGGCAACATTCAGGACTTCGGCAAGGCGCTGCACCTGCGCATGGTTGAGCTGACGGCGGACCTGCCGGTGGGCGTCGGTGTACACACCGTTTCCGACCAGGCTGTAGTGGTGGAAGAAGCCGTCGGCGGTTTCACCAGTGCGCTGTTCGAAGCCGTGGTGATCGTGCTGATCGTCAGCTTCGTCAGTCTTGGCGTGCGTGCCGGGCTGGTGGTGGCGTGTTCGATTCCATTGGTGCTGGCGATGGTCTTCCTCTTCATGGAATACAGCGGCATCACCATGCAGCGGATTTCCCTCGGTGCGCTGATCATCGCCCTCGGCCTGCTGGTGGACGATGCGATGATCACCGTGGAGATGATGGTCACGCGCCTGGAAATGGGCGAAACCAAAGAGCAGGCGGCGACCTTCGCTTACACCTCGACCGCATTCCCGATGCTCACCGGCACCTTGGTCACCGTCGCCGGTTTTGTGCCGATCGGCTTGAACGCAAGCTCGGCCGGTGAGTACACCTTCACGCTGTTCGCGGTGATCGCAGTGGCGATGCTGGTGTCGTGGATCGTCGCCGTGCTGTTCGCCCCGGTACTCGGTGTGCACATTCTGAGCGCCAATGTGAAACCTCACGACGCGGAGCCTGGGCGCATCGGTCGGGCGTTCAATGGCGGCCTGCTCTGGGCCATGCGCAATCGCTGGTGGGCCATCGGCATCACCGTGGCGCTGTTTGTGCTCTCGGTGTTTTCCATGCAGTTCGTGCAGAACCAGTTCTTCCCGTCCTCCGACCGCCCGGAAATTCTCGTCGACCTGAACCTGCCGCAAAACGCCTCGATCGCCGAAACCCGCAAGGTGGTGGACAAGCTTGAAGCGACGTTCAAAGACGACCCGGACATCGTGCGCTGGAGCACTTACATCGGCGAGGGGGCGATCCGTTTCTACCTGCCCCTCGACCAGCAATTGCAGAACCCGTACTACGCGCAACTGGTGATTGTCAGCAAAGGCCTGGAATCGCGCACGGCCCTGACCGAGCGTTTGCAAAAGCGCCTGCGCGAAGAATTCGTCGGTGTCGGCAGTTACGTCCAGGCGCTGGAAATGGGCCCGCCGGTAGGGCGGCCGATTCAGTACCGGGTCAGCGGCAAAGACATCGATCAGGTGCGCAAACATGCGATTGCCTTGGCCACCGAGCTGGATAAGAACTCGCACATCGGCGAAATCATTTACGACTGGAACGAGCCGGGCAAAGTCTTGCGCATCGACATCGCCCAAGACCGGGCACGGCAACTGGGGTTGTCATCGGAGGATGTGGCGAACCTGATGAACAGCATCGTCGTCGGCTTGCCGGTCACGCAGGTCGATGATGATATCTACCTGATCAACGTGGTGGGCCGTGCCGAGGATGCCGAACGCGGCAGTCCGAAAACCCTGGAGAACTTGCAGATCGTCACCCCGAGCGGCACGTCGATTCCACTGCTGGCGTTTGCCACGGTGCGTTATGAACTCGAGCAGCCACTGGTGTGGCGTCGTGATCGCAAACCGACCATCACCATCAAGGCGGCGGTGCGCGACGAGATTCAGCCGACCGACCTGGTGCAACAGCTAAAGCCGGACATCGACAAGTTCGCCGCCAGTTTGCCGGTGGGCTACAAAGTCGCCACTGGCGGTACGGTGGAGGAAAGCGGCAAGGCCCAGGGGCCGATCGCCAAGGTCGTGCCGTTGATGCTGTTTTTGATGGCGACCTTCCTGATGATCCAGCTGCACAGTGTGCAGAAGCTGTTCCTGGTGGCCAGCGTCGCGCCGCTGGGCCTGATCGGCGTGGTGCTGGCGCTGATCCCGACCGGCACGCCAATGGGCTTCGTGGCGATCCTGGGGATTCTCGCGCTGATCGGCATCATCATCCGCAACTCGGTGATTCTGGTGACCCAGATCGACTCTTTCGAGAAGAGTGGCTACACGCCGTGGGACGCGGTGGTGCAGGCCACGGAACACCGGCGCCGGCCGATATTGTTGACGGCGGCGGCGGCGAGTTTGGGGATGATCCCGATCGCGAGGGAAGTGTTCTGGGGGCCGATGGCCTACGCGATGATTGGCGGGATCATCATCGCGACTTTGCTGACGCTGCTGTTTTTGCCGGCGCTGTACGTGGCCTGGTACAAGGTTCGCGAGCCGAAGAAAGAGGCATAGAGGCGAGCGCTGCGCGCTCTATTCGCGAGCAAGCCCGCTCCCACATTCGATCGCGTCCGTCTGGACAACTCGGTCGAATGTGGGAGCGGGCTTGCTCGCGAAAGCGTCAGTACCGACACCTCAGACTTGAGCTGCTTACACCTTGCGCCAAACACTCGCCAACCAAGGCTGCTGCTCCCGCGGCAACCCCGCCGGCCGGTAGTAATGCTCAAGCTCCACAAACCCCGCCTCAGTCAGCATTTGCTGCCACACCTGAAGATCGTAATAAGCCCCATAACGCGGCCCGTTCCAGCCTTCCTGATTCTCGCCACGCGGATTGGAACTGAACAACACACCGCCCGGTTTCAACGCCCCGCGCAGTTCCTTCAGCACCCGAGGCAACTCCTGACTCGGAATGTGAAACAGCACGGCATTGGCGAATATCCCGTCAAAGCGTTCGACCGGCAGGTCGAGCTTCAGAAAGTCCTGCTGCCAGACCTCGCAACCACTGTCCTCCCGGGCCATCTGTGCAAGCTTTTCAGAACCGTCGAGCCCGACGGCGCTGTGGCCCAGGCGGGTGAAGGTTTTCAGATCACGGCCAGGGCCGCAGCCAAAATCGAGAATGCTGAACGGCGCCTCACCGTGAATATGCCGCAACAGGGCATCGATGTTCTGGCTGACATCATGATCGCGAGTGCCCTCACGGAAGTCCTCGGCCACTGCGTTGTAATGGCCCAGGGTGGTGGAGGTGATCTGCTCCAGGTCGTCGGGAGTCTGTTTCATGGTTGGCTGCGCAGGTAATTGGGATTAGCCGAATATACGCCATGACGCCGGGGGCTGCTGCGCAGCCATTCGCGGGCAAGCCTCGCTCCTACAGGATTTAGTCGTTCGGACGATCACCGATCTCTGTAGGAGCGAGGCTTGCCCGCGAATGGCGATATCACTGACAACAAATGCCCCAAGGCCAGACTCAGCCCTGTTTCATCCCCAGACATTCAATGGACCGATCAACCATCGCCTTGGCAATCTCCAGCAAATGCCAGACGGAGAACACCAATGCCCGATCGGCACCCTTGAGTTGATCGCCGCACTGATACGCCGTGACCGAGGCGCAGCGCAGCAGATCAGCCACATAAAGCTGGGCGTCTTCGAAGCTCACGTCTTTGCTGACGTTGTAGAAGCGTAATTCATCGGGCGCCGTCGGCTGCTTGCCGGTGAGGTGGAAATCGATCGCACGGTAGAGCGCCGATCGATCCCTGAGCAGGTCGTCGGTGGCGGTTTCGTTGGTGGGGTTTTCGGGAGGTGGATCGGGTACGGATTTTTTCATTGGTAAAACTCCTGGAATTAATTGGAGCCAACCGTTATCGCGACTAAACGAATAGGGGTGGCGGCTGCACGCAGGTTAGTCGACCGGTCTCCAGGCAACACCGGCGCACCCGAGGGTGCCCTGCGCACAGCCACCATAACTTTCAGGCAATGAAAAACACCTGACATGAGGTGGCGCTGTGCGCCTGGAAAGATCCGGGCGACTAAACCCGATCACTGATGAGCAGTGACGAACCGAGACTAGCCACCAGATTCTGTCGGCGCAAGCGAGCGGAATGATCTAGGAAATGTCCTGCAAATGAAAGGGATCGGGCCTGCTGGCACTCTGATTTTCTTGTGCGAAAACTTCCCCTTCAAAGGGTGAATTTGATGCCGCCAAGCTCGCAGCCTTCGGCAGCTCCTTGTATCTCGACTATCGCTCCGTCAGGAGCGATAGTTCTCGACTGATCATCGAGGGAGGGACCTGGAAGCCGTGCAGCT
>LNAP01003309.1_pt1 | contig 17897 bp, 16 predicted proteins | sample 602601 | NCBI WGS metagenome assembly LNAP01 (sample SAMN02440304, study PRJNA202911) | soil metagenome | biome: Subtropical and temperate rainforests or woodlands; isolation source: soil samples (1 kg each in a 20% v/v slurry with milli Q water) were... ... | reverse complement strand
GATCAAGGCTTCAAGACGGGCACGCAACTCAGCATCTGGCACCGCACCTTGCGCGCTCAAGGCAACAAGTTCGCCGAGCAGCGTTTTGTACATTGCGGCGGCGTTGTTGCACGGATGCTCGGCGGCGGCCTGATAGGCTCGTCGGCCCTGATCAAGACATCTGACCAACCGCATGCCCAACAAACACAACGCCAAGTGCCGCCACCATATTCCGAAGATGAAGTTTTCGGTGCGCAACTGGGCTGAGTACGACGCGGCACTTCGCGCCCGCGGTAGCCTGACCATGTGGGTCACGGCTGAAGCGATGGAGCATTGGGCAGCCCAGCCGCGCAGCACACCTGGTGGGCAAGGTTTCTACTCGGATTTGGCGATCGAAACCAGCCTGAAGTTGCGCTTGGTGTTTCGCCAACCGCTGCGACAAACCGAAGGCCTGATGGCATCGATCTTTGATCTGCTGGAGCTGAACCTGAAGGCGCCCGATCACAGCACGGTGAGTCGACGCGCCATGCGCTTGAAGTCGATCTCCAAGCGGTGCGCACTGCCCGCAGGGCCTGCACACATCTTGATCGATAGCACAGGGCTGAAGGTCTTTGGTGCGGGCGAATGGTTGCAAGAAAAGCATGGCCAGAAGTCACGCCGTAGCTGGAGAAAGCTGCACCTGGCGGTGGATGCCAATACTGGGTTGATCGTAGCCTCGATACTGACAGAACAGGATGTTGATGATCCGTCCCAAGTGGGTCCACTGCTTGATCAGATCGAACACAAAATTGGCCAGGTCACTGCCGATGGTGCCTATGACGGCGAGCCGACCTACGAGACCATCGCGCAACACGATCCACAGATCGAAGTCGTCATCCCGCCGCGCGCGACAGCCCAGCCCAGCGCACAGTTTGAGACAGATCCGACGATGCGAGACACGCACCTGCTCATGATTCAAAGCCTGGGTCGGTTGGATTGGCAGGAAGCCTGCGGCTACGGCAAGCGTGCGCTGGTGGAGACCACGATGGGCCGCTACAAGGCGATCATCGGTCCGAGACTGCGTGCGCGTGACCGGCGGGGCCAGCGTATTGAAGCGGCCGTCGCGGTGGCCGTGCTCAACCGCATGCTGGGTGCTGGACGCCCGACCTCCGTCCGCACTTCAACCGTGGCGGTATAAGCCGCTCTGGGGTTCGGGTAACCTCGTCTTCAGCGTGATCCGTGCAACAACGCCCTTCGGACCGCAACCCATCGTCGCCCGTCTGAACGACGGGCAAGCCAAGGCGGTGCTGACGGTGGACGGCACCTGGCGGCGCGGCAGCCCCGGCGTCATGAAGCCGGTGCTGGACGAAGCGCTGCGCGAGGTACCCAGCGTGCAGCACGTGGTGGTGCTGCGCCACCTGGGCGACGCCGCCCCCTGCCCGATGACACCGGGACGCGACCACGACTGGGCCAGCCTGGTCGCCGCCCAACCCCATGACCTCCCGACCGCCGAGATGGAGGCCGACGCCCCCGCCGTGCTGCTCTACACCTCGGGCACTACCGGCAAGCCCAAGGGCTGCATCTGGACCCATGTCAGCTTCCTGGGCTCGATGGTCACGCGCGACATGCACATCTGCGCCGATTTCAAGCCGAGCGACCGTTTCTTCTTCATGAGCGACATGGGCTGGATGGTGGGTGCCATGTGCGCCTGTATTCCGAGCTATTTCGGCGGCAGCCTGCTGGTAGCCGAGGGCACGCCCGACTTTCCCGACACGGGCCGCTTCTGGCGCCTGGTGCAGGACCATAAAGTCACCTACCTGGGTGTCGCGCCCACGCTGATCCGCAGCCTGATGCGCTACGGCGACGAAGAAGTCCAGCGCTACGACCTGTCCGCATTGCGCGTCACCTGCTCCGGCGGCGAGGCCTGGACCGAGGCGCCCTGGCGCTGGTTCTTCAAGCACGTCTGTAAAGAAAAATTGCCGTTCCTCAACATCGTCGGCGGCACCGAGGTAGGCGGCTGCAATTTCACCGGCACCCTGCACCACCCCTTGCGGCCGGGCTCGTTCGGCGCGCGCGGGCTTGGCGCCGGGGTCGACATTGTCGATGACAGCGGCCAGCCAGTCGGCGCGGGCCAGGTCGGCGAGCTGGTGCTGCGCAACCCCAACATCGGCTTCACCAAGAGCCTGTGGCAGGACGATGAGCGCTACCTCGACAGCTACTGGCGCACCCTGCCCGGCGTCTGGGTGCATGGCGACTTCGCGATGCGCGACGCAGACGGACTCTTCTACATCCTGGGGCGCAGCGACGACACGATCAAGGTCTCGGGCAAGCGCACCGGCCCGTCAGAGATCGAGACCCTGCTCACCGGCACCGGCAAGGTGTCGGAGGCGGCCGTGATCGGCGTGCCCGACGAGATCAAGGGCTCGGCCATCGTCTGCGTCTGCGTGCCCATGCCCGGCGTGGCGGCGGACAGGCCGAACTGTCGCAGGCGGTCGTCCATGGCATGGGCGCCTCCTACCGCCCCCGGCAGGTGCTGCTGGTCAGCGACCTGCCCAAGACGCGCAACATGAAGATCATGCGCCGCGTGGTGCGGGCGGTGTACAAGGGTGACAGTCCGGGCGACCTGTCCTCGCTGGTCAACCCGGAGGCGGTGGCCGAGTTGCAGGAAAAACTTGCAAAAGCTTGAGGCTGGTTGTGCGCCACCCCCTGCCCTGACGGGCAGGATGGCCCCCGGATTTTTCACGCCTTTGACGACGTCGCCGCGGCATGCGACGCCGTCAGCAAGTCGCAAACCACCTGCAGCTCCTCGTCGTCACGCGGCCCATAAACCATCACGATGTTTCCGGGCAAACCGTATTGACCCGCCAGCGGATGCAACTCCGCCCAGCCGTTTTCGATGACCTGGGGAACGATCTCAGGCGGCAAGGTCATGTGCAGACTGCCGTCACTGGGCGGGTGGATGTGGGCAAACTCCTTGCCGAACATGAAGGCACCGAAGGACTGGCATCCGCATCGCGGCAAATAAAAGGCGCCCGCTCCGGGAACAGACACCTGGCTCGGACCAACTTCCACGCCGCCCAGAGACTGCCCCCTCTCGAAAACCAGCTCTTGCAGTTCCACCGGCGCATTCTGGTCAAGCTGCGTGTGCGGGTTGGTTGGCGTCGTTTGTGGGCGAGTGCCACTGCGTTGATTGCTGAAATAGCTCGTCATACTTTCTCGATTTTCTATCGTTGAACACGCTCCGCGTGCGTTGCAAAAGGACACTTCACAGCAAAAAACTGCCTCTCCACCGGCATAGAAGGTCAACCGTTAAAGGTGGATGAGCAACAGCTACATCGCCTACCACCGAATCGGGAATTGCACAATCCGCCGAAAGCCTCGACTTGGCAGAGAACTGCCCTCCCGCACGTCAAAGATCAAGAACGATTTGATCCGAGCAGGCACGCGAACAACAGACCATCATCCGCTTGTTCTCATGGCGTTCGGCACGTGTCAGCACCACGTCGCGATGATCGATATCACCCTCCAGCACCCCAACTTCACATGAGCCGCACAGGCCTTCCTCGCAATCACTTTGCACGTCGATGTTGGACGCGCGGAGCACCGCCAGCACCGTTTGATCCGCGGGCACCCGCAACAGCAGCCCCGAGCTTTTCAGGGTCACCTCGAACGACCGCTCCTTGCCTGGATCGAGCTTGGCGCCAGTGGAAGAAAAGTGCTCCATCCGCAGCGCGTCTTCGGGCCAGGGCTGGCACACCTGCTGCACGGCATCGAGCATGCGGGTGGGGCCACAGGCGTAGATGCGGACTTGTGCATCCGGCCGGGCGAGCAACCGGCCCAGATCGTTGCGCTGCTCCTCTGCGCTGGGGTACACATGCAAGCGATTGCCATGGCGCTGCTGAAGCGGGTCCAAAAACGCCATGGCCGCACGCGAGCGACCACTGTAGTGAATCTGGTAGTCCAGCCCCAGCGCTTGTGCGCGCTGCGCCATCGCCATGACGGGAGTGATGCCAATGCCTCCCGCGATGAACATGACGCCCCCGGTGCCCTCTTCCATGCGGAAGTGGCTGCGCGGTCCGCGAACCCGTAGCGTCACGCCCGGCCGGACATGCGCATGGATCCATGCCGAGCCGCCGCGGCTTTGCGGGTCGCGCAGGACGGCGATTTCCCATGCATGGGTATCGTTAAGGTCGCCGCACAAGGAATACTGGCGAGACAGTTCCGGGCTACCGCATTCCACATCGATGTGTGCTCCCGGCGTCCAGCGCGGCAGGGGCAAACCATCGGGGGAGACCAGGCGCAACAGAATCACCTGATCTGCCACCAGCTTGACCGATTCGACCCGCAGGGTTCGCACCATGTCGCGCGCCAAGGGCGCCCCGATGCGCACCGGCGTGGCGGCCTTCAACAAGCCGGGGTTGCTGCGCTCGGGGCTTTGACTCGGGTCCCATTGCACCCACAGGTGCTCAGGAGCACGGAAGGATATGTTTGGGACATAGCTGAACGTCTGCTGGGCCAGCCGCATGTGCGGCAACCGCTTGCTGAGTTCTTCGAGCATGATCTGCATTTCCATGCGCCCGATATTTTTGCCAAGGCACTGGTGAGACCCGAAGCCAAAGGTTAGATGATCGCTTGAATTTTCCCGGCGAATATCGAAAAAGTCAGGATCGGTAAAGTGGCCGGCATCATGATTGGCCGAAGCCACAACCATCATCAGCTTCGATCCTGCAGGAATCTGCACCCCATCGAGAACGACGTCCTTGGTGGCCATGCGCCGCCAGGATGCCACCGCGCCGCTATGGCGCAGACATTCTTCCACGGCCGGGGAAATCAGGCCAGGATCCTGGCAAATGTCGCGCCAGGCCGTGGGGTGTTGCAGCAGCAGCTTCACCGCATTGGTCGCTGAAAACGCGGTGGTTTCGTGTGCCGCCACGATGATGGCCACCATCATGGAATGCAAATAGGAATCCGTCACCACGTCCGGGTATTCCTTTTGCTTGCGGATGGAGTAGCGCATCCAGCCCGGCCCATCAGGGGTTTGACGCATTTTTTCCAGCACTTTGCCCGCAAACTGCCAAAACTCACCCACCGTGTGCGCAACCGACACCTGCTCTTCAGGAGAAGGACGGCCGAAGGCATTGACCGTGTGCGCAATGGAATATTTACGCATCTTCTCCCGGTCGTCCTCGTCAATCCCGAGGAAGTGCAAGGCCACCAGAAAGGGGACCTCCCACAACAGTTGATCGACCAGATCCGCCCTGCCTTCGTTGACGAACTGATCCACCGCCTGCCTCACCAGTTGGCGCACCATGGGTTCATGTCCCTTTAGGTGGTCGGGTGTGAAGGGCTCCATCAATACACGGCGGCGGGCCATGTGCGCCGGTTCATCCTCGTTAACCAGCGTGCGGTTCATCGCGTACCCATAGCTTTTGAGCACATCCATCGCTTCGTCAGAAGTTGGGGACATGCGTTCTAGCACGATGGACGGGCTGAAAGTCAGGTTGTCGCGGAAAATATTCTTGATGGTTTGATACCGCGTGACCACCCAATATCCGAGCCTTGGGCTGTAAAACACCGGCTCCTGCTCCCGGGCCCAGCGCACATACTCGGCCGGATTCTCCATATAGACGTCCTGGAATGGATCGAACGCCGCCGCGCGGGCACTTACAGGACAATCCCCAAGTCCAGCAGGCGCGTTCCCATGCACAACGGGACAAACTCCCGCAGAAGTTGATGAAATTGATTCAGACATTGGTATCTCCTGTGAAATCGATGGGTAAAAAAGGGCGGAACAGGTGTTCGCGGATGGCCTTACCACCCGTGCCGCAGCGCCCATGCCTTGATCAGTCCAACCGATTGCTGCAAATGCTCGGGCTGGCCCTTGAAGTAGTGATTGGCGCCCTTGACACAGTGCATTTCCTTGTCCATGCTGGCGCAGGCCTGGTACATCAGCGTGATGTCGGGTTGCGGTACGGCGTCGTCTGCGCTGTGTTCAATGGCCAACATGGGAACGGTGACCTGACGGGCGCAGGTTTCACCATCGGCACGTGAATGGTCAAGCGACCATTGCGACAGCCACGAGCGTAGCGTGGAAAATCTCGCCAGCCCCGCTGGACCATTGTTCACGGCTTCGGGCACACCCAGGTAACATTGGCCAATTGGACGGTCATTGGGCTCAATCGTGCCATCCAGGAAGCGAGGTTCAGCCATCGTCCGATGGGTGACGAAGCCACGCTCCACCTCACCGGTCCCCCGCCTTTTCAGCCCATCCAGGGTTTCTTCTACGCGGGTGGTAATGCGTCGCATGCGCGCCAGCTGTGCGGCGCGGTACACCATCAACCAGTCTTTCGGATAGGGGGGATGGGCGGCGCACTCTGGGGAATAGATGTCGAGTGACGTGTCCCGGTCGTCAGGGTTGTTTTCATCGCGCACCGAGGGGTCGATCCACTGGCTCAGCGTGCGTGCCCGCGAACGGTGCGCCGCTTCCAGCACCACGCCGTCGGCGGGCGTCAGCCGTGCCGCCTTCAGATCGATGGGATCGCCGGCCGGTGTGGCTGTGATGGTCGGACTTTGGGCTTGGGATTGATAGAACAGCGCCAGCGATCCACCCCCCGACCAACCCAGAAGAATGACGTTCTTGAAGCCGAGTTGCTCCTTGGCATACCGGACACAGGCGCCCAGATCAACAGCCACCTTTTCATAGATCAACGCCGAGTCGTTCTTGGCGTAACGGCTGCCCATGCACAATACGGCGTAACCAGCTGCGGCCATGGCACCGGGCAAGGGCAGCAATTGCAGCGTGCTGCTGGGATGCATCATCAAGAAAACCGTATCCGGCGTGCATCGCGCCGGCTTGATCAAAAGGCCTTCGAGGTTAACGGTGCCCTGGCTACCGACGAAGCCATAGGTTTCAGTGAATTGGCTGGTCTCCGCATAGGAGACATGCACCCACTGGTAGATGAGTTGGTTCATGGATAGAGTCTGCACAGGTCGTGCGATGGAGTTTGTTGGGGTAAAGACCGGACAGATTTACTTCATCATGTGCGACGGCAACCAGAGCGAGATGGCCGGTATGGCCACCAACAATCCAAGTCGCACGATATCGGCAAAAACGAAGGGAATGATGCCGCGCAGCAGCGCCGGCATCTTGAGGTCTGGCACGATGGCCTGCAGGACGAAGAGATTCATGCCGACAGGTGGCGTGATCATGCCGATTTCCGCCAACGTCACCAGCAAAACGCCGAACCAGATCGGGTCAAAACCGAGCGACGTGATGAGAGGAAAAACCGGCGCGATGGTCAGCAGGATCATCGACATGCTGTCCATCAGGCAACCAAGGATCAGGTACATCACGACGATCAGGAACAGCACCCAATACCGATTCAAGCCGAACCCGGCGACCTGTTTGACGATCATGTCGGCAATTCCCGTGGCATCAATGAAATAGTTGAATACAGCGGCACCGATCAGGATCATGAAAATCATCGCCGTCGTGGTGGTTGTTTCCAGCAAGCCAGAACGCAGCGTTTTCCAATTGAGTTTTCGGTTGATCGCCGCCATGAAGAGCGCGCCAGCAGCGCCCACTGCCGCCGCCTCGGAGGGCGTGAAGTACCCCAGGTACATGCCGCCGAGCACCACGAGAAACAGCAAAATGACTTGCCAGACATCGACCAATACCCGTAGCCGGGCGATCCAGGGTGTTCTCTCCATGGCCATTCCCAACTCGGGACGACGCGCCGTCGTGAATACCACGGCCAGCATGTACAAACCCATGCCCAGTACACCCGGCAGCACGCCCGCGGCAAACAGTTGTCCGATGGATTGCTCGGTCAACAAGCCGTAGAGCATCAACAAAATTGATGGCGGAATCAACACCCCCAATGTGCCGCCTGCGACAATAGAGGCCGCCGAGAGCGAATCGGCGTACCCTTGCCGACGCATCTCCGGCATGGCCACCCGTCCCATGGTGGCCGCAGTTGCAAGGCTTGATCCGCAGATGGCGCCAAACACCGCCGATGCCCCCACCGTGGCAACAGCCAACCCTCCACGCCAATGGCCCAAAAATGCCGTTGACGCAGCATACAGTGAGCGCGACAGGCCACCATGCGCGGCAAAGACGCCCATCATCACGAACAAGGGAACCACCGACAGCGAGGCCGGCGAGACGGCATCAAAGGCGGCGCGACCCAAGATAAAGGCCAGACTTTCCCAACCGTTGAGAACCCCAAGACCACAGGCCCCGACGATGCCCATGGCAATGGCGACCGGGACCCGGATAATGATCAGTGCGACAACAGCGCCGAAGCCAAGCAAACCAGCGATGGTCGGGCTCATTTCACAACCCCTCGGTTGACAGAATGTGCGTTAGATAAAGGCCTGTGACCGGACGCCACCAAGAAACACCGAATGGCAAGCATCAGCGTAGCGACAACGCCAAGCCCGCAGCCCACCACATAGGGCAGCCAATACCAGATGACGGGTATGCCCAGCGTCTGTGAAACCTCGCCATTGACGATCTGTTGACGAGCCGTGCCGAAGCCGAAGACAAGAATGGTCACCAAGAATCCTCCAGAGATGAGGGCGACAACACCACGCAGCATTGACGACCAGCGCGGTGAAAGCCCATCGGTTGGGAATTCGATCGCCACATTTTTTTCACTCAGAAAGACGAGGGGGATCGACAGGAAGGCACAAGTCATGACACACAATCTGACAAGATCCAGAGAGCCTTGAAGGGACACGCCCTGGGCTGTTCGGCGGATCACATCGAACACAATCAAACCCATTCCAGCCAGCAACGCCAAGGCACCCAGCAGCGCCACGACAATCAGCGATTTTTCCACCCACCCTTCCAGACGGGTGGATGGAGCGGTCTGTGCCAGACTCATCATTTGGCAGCACCGTGACGCTGCATCTCCGCATAAATTTCCCGTGCGTTGGCAACGCCTTCTTTTTCAAGCCGCACCAACTCCTGCTCGATCATGGGCTGCAGGGCCGAAATCCATTTCTTTCGTTCGGCTTCCGATGACTTGGTAATAACGTTGCCGCGAGCCTTGACCGCTGCGAGGCCCACTTCGTCCGCCTTGTCCCAAACCGGTCCAACTTTGGCCACCAGAGCTTCACCCGACAGTTCATCAATGACTGCTCTGACATCTGCAGAAAGGCTGTTGTATTTTCTCTCATTCATCGAGAACCAGAATGAAGTGGTGTAGGCACCGTTGGCCAGATGGTATTTGGTTACTTCCGCCAATTTATAGGATGCAATAGGATCCCAGGGAAGCCCGAATCCGTCGATGACGCCACCCTGCATACTCTCGTAGATCTGCCCGGGCGGCATGCCGACAGACGTAGCGCCAAGGAATTGGAACATGTTGGCTACAACCGGTGTGGGCGCGCGCATGCGCAGGCCCTTCAGGTCCTCCATTTTTTCAACCTTCCTGCTCCCTGTGTGAATCACACCGGGATTGTGGGCAAACAGCGCCAGGACCTTGACGCCTTTGTAGTCTTCCTTCAGATACTTTGGATACATTGCCCAGAGCATGCGACTTGCCTGGTCGGCACTCGTGGTCAGGAAGGGTATATCGACGATGCCGGTACGAGGAAACCGACCGCGTGGAGTTCCCTGTAATCCGACAGCAATATCAACCACGCTCGATTGCACCTGGTCGAACTGGTTCGCGGCATTGCCTAATGGCGAGCTACCGGGAAAAATCCGGACTGTCACTTTGCCTTTTGTTTTTTCTTCGAGCGCTTTCGCCCAAGGCTCAATGATTTGCGTAATGATTGGGTGCGTTGACACAAGATAGTGGGACAACTTCAATTCAATGCGGTCCTGGGCGTGCGCCTGCCCCGCCGCAAGTGCAACCAAGCCCATGCTTGCTGCGGCAACGGCGACCTTTCGTCGCCCCATGCGGAACGCCTCCGTTCGGAATGTCTTTGTAAACCTTTCAAGCAGGTTGGACGTATTGGATTGCGAATTGAAAAAAGCCATATTTGTCTCCTTGTGTTTAAAAATTACTGAACGAAAATGTTGCGATGTCATTCATGCGAAGTGACCGGTTTTCTCAAGAACGTCTTTTCTATATCTCTTGGAACTTCGTTGAATTCACTGTGAATTTTTCCTATGCCATTGCCAGATCCAACTTCCCACAATGAAACAGAATCCTTGCTCGGTAGTTGGTGAAGTTACGCAACCCACGGGCATTGGCCTTGATGAGCTGGATGGCACTGTTGAAGCCTTCTGCGCAGGCGTTGCTGATTCTGTGCTGGCTGAAGTTCAGCAGTCCTTCCTCATGGCGCCTGAGCATCTTGACGACCTTTTTGACTGGCTCCAACTTGCTGCGCATCGCGTTGTTCGACCACGCCTTGAAGAATCTCTTTGCCGCACCTTTGTAGCTGTAGCTCCAGAACTGGGTGAAGTTCTCCTTGATGCACCAGGCCCGACTGGTCTTGAGGTTGAGCTGGCTCAAGGCCCGAAACGAGATGGCTTCAGCGCTGCGGCCGTCGGGATACTTTCTCAGCCACGCCCACTTGCTGCCCGCCAGAGGCGATGTACCCGCCTGGGACAAGCTTCGGTGTTCCTGTTTTCTCACCGCATCCACCGCCTCACCAAGGTACTTGGAGATGTGAAACTTGTCATGCACGATGTCCGCCTGAGGCATGCATTGCCTGGTTGCACTCATGTACGCCGGCCACATGTCCATGGCCACCGCCTTGACCGATATGCGTTGCGCCGGTGTGAGCGTTTCCAGCAAGCCCACGGCCGCTTCGAGCTTTCTCTCAGGCACCAAGTCCAGCACCCGCGAGCGGTCGATATCAGTCAGGATGCTGGCATAGGTGTGCCCCCTCTCGGAACTCTTTTCATCGATGCCAAGGTGGGCAATCTCTTCCTCGGTGCGACGCAGCATGCCTCGCTCCACGGCGCTGACCATGATGGCGTTGATCGTGCTCCAGGACAACTTCGTGAGCGTGCATACGGCTTGCGTGGTGGGACAGGCTTGCAGCAGTTTGATGACGAACCCCGCCATCAAGGTGGTGACCCGGCTGTAGCGTTCGGCCCAGGGCACCGTCAACTCTTCGACCGTGCCGTCGCCGTACTTGAGTTGGGGCACACGCGCTTTGATGATGGTCTCAAACTGACAGGTGTCCAGGTGGCGCCATTGGCGCTCGCTCCAGCCATTGACGTGGGCTCTCTTGGTGGCATCCGTTGGGTCCGCCCAGACTTGGCCCTTCTTCAAAACAACTTCAACCACCACGCGCTGGTCCGCCAGCGAAAGGTCCACCTTCTTGACCGACCAAGGTGTCTTCAATCCAAGAAGCTGCTCATACAGCGCGGTGTCTTTCATGTTCAAGCCAGAAAATTTGAAAAAATGGATTTTGCAAGACCGAGAGAAAAATCACAGTCAAATTGATGAAGAACCTATCTCTTACATGGCCTTGAGAAGGTCAATATAGAACTTCCTCGTTGGCGTGACTTACAGTTGGACTCTCCCCGAAAGCTTAAGGCATCGTGCATGGCTTAGCACTGTCGTCAATGGACACGCAGAGCGCCTCGAGTCAATACAATCAGCCGGGACAACCAGTTGCCACTGACCACCACCCCTCAGGCGCCGCGCCGCTGCTGCTTGCGCTGCAACTTCTCGCGGGTCCAGGCGTCGAGTGCGGGGCGTGCTTCGTTGCGGAAAGTGTCGATGTCTTCCGGGCTGCACACCGTCGCGGAAAACTCCATGCGCACCCCATTGGGATCGAAGAAGTAGATCGACTTGACAAATCCGTGGTCGATCGGGCCAATCACGTCCACCCCGGCACGAACAAGCTGATCCTTGATTTTCAGCAGGTCACCCTCCGATGCCACCTGCAGAGCCAGGTGGTTGACCCAGCGAGGCGTGTTGGGTGATGGCTCGGCGGCCGTATCGTCCCCCAGGTCAAAGAAGGCGATCCAACTACCGTCGCCGAGTTCGAAGAACAAGTGCACGTAGGGACAGTGCTCGCCCGTGCTCGGCACTTCGTCGGCGCGAATGATGTGGGCCAGGGGCAGCCCGAGTACGTCCTCGTAAAAATGACGGGTTTCTTCCGCATCGCGGCAACGATGTGCCCAGTGATGCAGACGTTCGACGGGAACAAATGTGCTCATGAGAATTCCTTTAAATGAGAAGAAGGTCCGGGCGAACCATGAAAACCCGCAGCCACTTCCGCCACGGCCGATTCATTGAAGACCCCGGCTTGTCCGGCGCAAAAGCGCACTGGACCTGGACCCGAGTCGCCCTTGCCGGCACGTGTATCAACACGTCCCGCCTTGATCAAATGCCCCGGGACAACGTGGCTCACCACCACAGGCAGGCCTCGTGCAAGCACCAACAAGGCATCGAGGTCAATGCCTGTTTCGTGGCCCATGCACATGAGCATGTGGATCGTATCCTCGCTACAGATGTTGCCACTCGCACCAGGCGCGTACGGGCACCCGCCCAGTCCGCCGAGCGAACCATCGAAGCGAACGATGCCTTGCTGCACCGCCACCAGCACGTTCGCCAAACCCATGCCGCGGGTGTCGTGGAAATGCATGGTCAATTGCAGTCGAGGGAGGCGTCGCTGCAAGATTTCCGCCATTCGAGCCACCTGTGTGGGATTGGCCATGCCGGTGGTATCGCACACGGTCAGGCCACGCACTCCGAGTGCAGCAAAACGCTCGGCCCAATACAGCACCTCACCCTCAGGTATGTCCCCCTCCATCGGGCAGCCAAAAGCGGTCGAAAGCGACACGTTGACCGGCGTGCGCGATGGGTGCTCGCCCGCAAGGCGGATCACATCAGTCAGCGCGGCAAAACTCTTGTCGCGCGGCATACGCAGGTTGGCCTGGTTGTGCGTTTCCGACACCGACATCACAACGTTGATCTCGTCGCAGTGGCATTCGAGCGCACGCTCGGCGCCGCGAACGTTGGGTACCAGCGCGGTGTATTCGACGCCCGGCACGCGCTCGATGCGAGCCATCACCTCCTGGGCATCGTATAGCATCGGAATGGCCTTGGGCGAAGTGAACGAAGTCACCTCAATTTTGGCGTAGCCGCAGCGACTCAAGCCATCGATCAGTGCGACCTTGGTGTCGGTGGGCACGAACATCGGCTCGTTCTGAAACCCGTCACGCGTTACCAACTCATTGAACAGGATGCGGGTTTTCATAGCCTGACCCCGCTGACGATACCCTTGTCCTTGAGCGCCTGGATCTGATCGGCACTGAGCCCGACGCCACGCAACACGTCGTCGGTATCCTGTCCCAGAGCAGGTGCATTGCGGCGCAAGCCGCCGGGGCTACGCGAGAGTTTGGGCACGATGCCCGGGACGGCAAGATCGCTGCCATCGTCGAGTCGGATGTGCTCGATCATCTGGCGCGCGATGTATTGCGGATCCTGGCAGATGTCCGCGGCGGTGTAGATTCGCCCGGATGGCACCGCTGCGGCATCAAGTGCGATTAACACCTCTTCGACCGACCGTTGGGAAGTCCAATGGCCGATCACTGCGTCGATGCGCTCCACCTGCGCCACCCGACCCGCGTTATCGACCAGCGCCGAGTCGATGGCCATGTCAGGGCGCCCAATGCAGGCCATCAGACGCTTGAAGATGCTGTCGCCGTTGCCTGCGATCAGCACGTAGCTGCCGCCCTTGCAGGGGTAGGCATTGCTAGGCGCAATGCCGGGCAGAGCGCTGCCGGCGGGGCCGCGCACGGCGCCAAAGGCGCTGTATTCAGGCAACAGGCTTTCCATGCAGTTGAAGACCGCCTCATACAGCGCGACGTCGATAATCTGTCCACAACCGCGCGGGTATTGAGGGCTGCGAGTAGCTTGACGGTGGTGCAGCGCCATCAGGACGCCGATCACCCCGTGCAGCGCCGCCAGCGTGTCACCGAGGCTCACGCCCACGCGCACCGGCACACGACCTGGTTCACCAGTCAGATGCCGTAAGCCACCCATCGCCTCGCCGACGAGGCCGAAGCCGGGCTTGTCCCGATAAGGACCCGTCTGGCCGTAGCCACTGACGCGCAGCACGATCAGCGCAGGGTTGGCTTCAAGGAGCGCTGTCGGCGCAAGACCCCAAGACTCCAGTGTGCCAGGCCGAAAGTTCTCGATCAGCACATCGGCATCCGCAGCGAGACTACGCACGACCCCCTGCCCTTGTGGATCGCGCAGGTCGAGCGCCAGAGAGCGCTTGTTGCGCGACTGCACTTGCCACCAGACGGAGGTTCCGTCCTTGAGCAGCCGCCAGCGCCTCAGCGGGTCGCCCCCAGCAGATCCATCGCGCGCGGGCGGTTCGATCTTGATTACGTCCGCGCCGAAGTCAGCCAATGTCTTGCCGGCAAACGGGCCGGCGATCAACTGACCGAGCTCCAGAATCTTGAGGCCTGCTAACGGTCCTTTGGCATCTTGTGTTTTTCTGCTTGATATCTCTTCATATTTCATCTTGGTTAGTGTTCATCGTAAGAGCCGAGTCGTCAATTGCTATTTCTGAAGGCTTGGCGTTTGCGTTTTGCGAAAGCTCTAGCGGGCAGCGAATTCGTTGAGTTGGTAAAGCGTCCCTGATATTTTGTTGGCCCTGCGAGATGCATAGATCGCGGTCGAGAATTCATTGCGGTGGCCTGCTACGGTATGCGGCTTTGGGACGCGCCGTTGAGCGGGGCTCTGATCAGCGCACGCCGCGGCGCTGGCCCGTATTCGTATGGCCGACCGAATGGGGCTGTTACCTTACCTTCTCGTTGATCCACAAGTATTGCAGCCCAGACGCTTGGCATCGCCGCGATACGGCACATTTCCGTGGCGAAGATGGCGTGCATCACATCATCAACTCCGTTACTCGTGCTCCCAGCCACAGTCGTGCTGTTTTCAGGGCGCCATGCCATTGCGTTGCGTACAGTCATAGGATCGCTGGTTGCGCCGGTCGGTGTCGGCTATATCATCAGGCACCCGCTTTAGATGGTTTAGTCCTGAAGACAAAGGTCCGAGATGAAGATTCGTAACCTATCGCTATCGCGCCTCGACATGGTGACTGTCCGCTTGGTCGTGCGCGCAGCACAACTAGGCAACTTGACAAAGGCGGCCGAGGAGGCGCATTTGGCGACGTCAGCAGCCAGTCGGCGACTGCGAGATTTGGAGTCCGCCCTAGGTTCACCACTGTACGAGCGTCATTCTCGGGGAATTGTCACCACGGCGGTCGGGCGTACGTTCGTGAAGCACTGCATCAGCCTGCTGCAGACGATGACACAACTCGACGGCGAATTGAACGATCTGAAACAGGGAGCAGTTCGGCACCTGCGGCTGTGCGCGAGCACCGCAGCGGTGGACCAGTTCCTGCCGCAATTGTTGGCGGACCAAGCACGAGCGTATCCCAAGGTAATCATCGAACTAGAGGAACAGGTTTCAGGTGGCGTGGTCAACGCGCTGCGCGAAGGACGGGCGGATATCGGCGTGCTTGTCGAGGGCCCCGACACGCGGGGCCTTGAGACCCGACTGTTTCGCCAGGACGAGCTTGTGCTGGTATTGCCCGCCGGGCATCAGCTGGCTGCGGTGCGCTCACCTCTGCGGTTCGACGATGCGCTGGATGAACAATGGATCGGGCTGACGACTGGTGCATCGCTGTTGCAGCAACAGCAGCAGGCCGCCGTTGCCAGCCAACGCCCGCTCAAGCTGCGCATGCAGGTGCGTAGCTTCGACGCAGTGTGTCATCTCGTCGCTGCCGGGCTGGGAGTCGCGTTGCTGCCCAAGGGTGCGGCGCTGCCTCTCGTGCGCGCGCTGAAGCTGACCTGGCGTCCTTTGACGGACAAGTGGGCGCGTCGGCGCTTGCTTGTCGCCGTCCTTGCCGGCACCACCGATCCGGCCATCAAGACCTTCGTGGACTTCCTCACCGAGGCTTCGCAGACTACGAATAACAAGCAGTCCAAATAGAGGTGATCGTACTTGTCGTGATTAGTTTTTTGAGCCGAGGATGCACCAACATGCACGAAAAGTACGATCCACCCACTTGCGAGCAAGAACCTTTTGGTGACCGCTGTACAAAGCAAGCGTTGCTGACGAACACATCTCCTGATCTGCGCGAACCCCGTCAGCGCCTCGGTTCGGGCGGCACCGGAACGAAATCCAGATTACGCCTCAGGCGCCGAGTGCCCCCTAAACGCAACCAGGATCGCGCAAGCATTGACGACGCGGTGTCCGTGAGCTGCTTGACCGCATCGCTGACCCCGGCTGCGTGTCCGTGTTGGTGTTGAGGTGGAAGGCCCCCAGCAGAGGGATCAAGAATCCGGGCACGCCGGCGATCTCGATCAAGGTCAACGCCTGCGGTCCGTTGATGTGGTAACTTGCGTTGCCTTTGCTGTCGCTGGCCATCGCCGCCTTCGCCGGCAGCGCTGTGCCACTGGCCGGTGCGCAGCACTTGCGGCAGGATCATGAGCCGGTTCTTCATGTACCAGCAGTTACGCAGAATGGTCCAACCCAGCCCACAGTACGTGTATGCAAAGCGATACTCAGGCCATGCCTTGGCCGAACCTGAAGCTGGAGACGGTCGCGCCGCCAAAAAAACCGTCCTCGTGGTACACGCACACGGCTTCATCATTCCCTGCGGCACCCACCGCCACCATCAAGGGCAGCAGATGGTCTTCTTGCGGATGGGCCACGCGGGCGACCGGCGCGTCTTGCCAGTCGATCAGCCGCTGCGCACGCTGGTGCGAATCGGTGGTGATCAAGGTCTGCTGCAGCCAGTCGTCGAATTGCTTTGACGGCACCGCAGCGGACGGCCCCATGCGGCGCAGGTTGTGGTAGCTCAGGCCGCTGCCGACGATCAGCACGCCCAGCTCGCGCAGCGGCGCCAGGGCACGGCCGACGGCCAGATGAGCCGCCGGGTCGTAGCCCGCGCGCAGTGACAGTTGCACGACCGGCACATCGGCCTGCGGGTACATCACCACCAGCGGCGCGAAGGTGCCGTGGTCGAAACCGCGCTGGGCATCGAGCCGCGCCGCGAACCCCGCGCCCTGGATCAACTGCCGCACCTGCCCGGCCAGCGTTGGCAGGCCCGGCGCCGGGTACTGGACGTGGTAGGTGTGTGCGGGGAAGCCAGAGTAGTCGTAAACCATGGGCGGCCGCGCGGCGGCCATCACGGTGAACTCGCGCTCCTCCCAATGGGCGGAGATCACGAGCACGGCCTTCGGTCGGGCGCCGAGCTGGCGCGGCATGTCCCGCAGAGACTGCGCCAGACGGTCGTACATGCCGTTGGATTGCGCCATCATGTACGGCCAGGGTCCGCCGCCGTGCGAGATGAAGTAGGTCGGCAATCGCTCCATTGTCACGGGTATGGTCCGCTCTTACAGTGCTTTATGCGTGCCGTCGCAAAGCGCGCCGTTCTTGCTCTGCTTGCAGCCGTAAAAATACACCGCCTTACTTTTATCGGCGCTGTACTTGGTCGGCACGAACTCGCCGCCCTTGTGGCTGCCGTCGCAGAACGGCTGCGACTTGCTGAGGCCGCAGGCACACCAGTAGTAATCCTTGTCTTTTTCCACATCAATTGCGAACGGGGTGGTCGCGGCGATCTGCGGCTTGCTCATGTTGCTCTCCTGAGAATGATTAAGAAATTAAAAAGTGGTACTGCATTGGTTCAAGGTATCAACGAAAACGTGGTTTATGGGCTGCCTCTTTGAGACTGGATGTCTACGACTGGACTGACCATGAGGAATAGCTTAATGTTTCATTTCGGTTAATCAATAGCTATAAAATTAACACATCATTTCCTCACAAGAAACCATAAATGGATCGACTGACCAGCCTTCGCGTCTTCAGGGAAGTGGTCGAGGCCGGCGGCTTTTCCCGCGCCGCAGCGCGCCTCACCTTGTCTGCGCCGATGGCGAGCAAGCATGTCGCCCAGCTCGAACGCGACCTCGGTGCGAGGCTGCTGCACCGGACCAGCCG
>LNAP01002611.1_pt1 | contig 17904 bp, 14 predicted proteins | sample 602601 | NCBI WGS metagenome assembly LNAP01 (sample SAMN02440304, study PRJNA202911) | soil metagenome | biome: Subtropical and temperate rainforests or woodlands; isolation source: soil samples (1 kg each in a 20% v/v slurry with milli Q water) were... ... | reverse complement strand
CCCGGGCTCAGATTTCGCGTAGCAGCGCGCAAGAAAGGCGTTTTCAGCGGTCAATATTCCGGCAGGCTGGAAGAACCGACTTTTTCAACAGAATCGGCCAGTTCCGGTCTTTCGCGACCGGCTACAATCGACCCTTTTCGGACGTCCGGTGCAACGTCCGATAGATTCGTGTTTGGCCCTCCGATTCACTAAACGCTCAGCTCACCGCTCTCGTCGACACTTTACGTGCCACCGCGCGCGCTTCTGTCGACCATTGCGATGATCGTTTCGAAGAGTTCGCCCTGCGCCTGCTCGGGTGTGATTTCTCCGGTTGCGGCGGCATGGGATAGGGCCTCGGCCGCACCGAGCATCGCTCGAAGACTCGCGGGCGCGATAGAACCCTCTCTGGTAAATGGGGAGAGGGCCATCCGGCACTTGTTCATGAAGATCGCTTCGTATTCGCGCTTGATCTTTTCGAGCTCTGGTGAGCTGGCCAACGCCGCGATCACACCGGGTATCTCGTTGCCCTGAAGAAGCACGCAGTTGACGTAAGACGATGCGATGACCGTCGCCGTGTCCTGCAAGGTGGGTTCGCTCGTCTGAAGCGCGGCGTCCATGAGTGCGGTCTGGCGAGCATCGAACTCCTGATAGAGCGCCGCCAGCAACCCGGGCCGCGTGCTGAAATGATCGTAAACCACGGGTTTTGTCACGCCAGCTTGTTCGGCGAGCCGTCCAAGCGTCAAGGCTTCCGTGCCTTCCTCCCGGACTAGCCGCCAGGCGACGTCCAGCAACTGTCGTTGCCTTTCTTCCCTTGACATGCGCCGACGCGGCTGCGGTCTGGAACCCTGCTCTCTTGTCTCGATGCTTGACATGGCTATATACCAAAAGTAACTTACTGTGCGTAACTTACCAATAGTATATAGGGTTCGCCCTTTCGCCCTCAATCAGTAGCAGGAGTTTTCGACATGCACGCGCTTATCGTTGTTGCCCATCACGATCCCCAGTCCCTCACCCATAGCCTCGCTTCGCAAATCGCCGAAGGCGTATCCCTGGCAGATCCCGGCAACTCCTTCGAAATCGCGGACCTCTCGGCGCAAGCGTTCGATCCAAGGTTCACTGCGGCTGATCTCGCTGTCCATCACAGGGAGGAACCGCCTCCCGCTGATGTTGCCGCCGAGCAGGCGCGGATCGATCGCGCCGATGCCCTTGTGCTGGTCTATCCCATCTACTGGTGGTCGATGCCAGCGCTTCTCAAGGGATGGATCGATCGCGTGTTCGCCAATGGCTGGGCGTTTGATTACAGTTCGGATGCCAAGCTGGTGAAGAAGCTTCGTCACCTGCGCGTTCATCTTGTCGGTGTCGGCGGTGCCGATGGGGGAACCTATGAGCGGCACGGCTATGCCGACGCCATGAAGACGCAGATTGACCATGGGATCTTCGACTATTGCGGCGCATGCGTAGTGACGTCCGAACTCCTACTCGAGTCAGAAATGCAGGATCCGAAGGTTCATATGGACACTGCACGAGCTCTCGGTCGCGAACTTTTCACTGTATCTAAGCGATGCAGTAATAACGGAACCAGTCATAACGGGACAGATTTATTTTCCATGACCTGAATTCTCGCTTCTGGCCGAACGCGGCCATACGACAAGCACCACGAGTCGTGGGAAATTTGGTAGTTCGTGTTCGGTCGGCAGGACGCCGAGGGAGGGATAATTGCGGAGCAGAGTCTAAAATTGCGGAGCAGAAAAGATAAGGGCCTGCACGAAGTTCATCATGCAAGCCCTTGATATCTATGGTGCCCGAACCCGGAATCGAACCGGGACGCCCTTACGAGCGGGGGATTTTAAGTCCCATGCGTCTACCAGTTTCGCCATTCGGGCGGCAGCGCGATGAAGCTGCTCAAGGGGGCGTTGTCGAACAAAGCGCTTGAGCGGTGCAGCAGGCTAGGGAATATATAGATCCAGGCACCTTGGCGCAAGTTTGCATGCGCTCTTTTTCTGCTGGAATGCGTGCGCCAGCTTTGAAAAAAAGCCCGCCATATCAGTGATCTACATTTTCCTGGGCGGGCATGCGACTCGGCGGCACGTCACCACGGCGGGCACTCCACCGGCCTTGTAGTCGCTGTTTAACACATGGCATTGCGATCACCTATGTTTAGAACATTCGATTCGGGAAGTGGCCTGGGCGTCATTCCGATGAGAACCAAAACGGAACTTGAATCTGCCAAGGCCGTTCAGGTATTTACCCCCGTAGCCGAAGAATAATCTCATCGTAACCCACCGCCCGCGACAACCGTTGCAGCGCCTCCAGACGGCGTGCGTAGGCCGGCGCATCACCGTAGGTCAGTTCTACATGCAGGCTGTCGATCATCACCAGGTAAGCCTCTGCCAACACTTGCATGGCCTGTTCGTCTACGTCCGGATAGGCCTTAAGCAGCGCCTGTTGGAAATGGCCGCGGATCGTCGCCATATAGTCATTGAACCCGGACATGACCACGTCCCTCAGCGGCGTCGGCGGGTAGAACGCGGCCCGTAACAAGAACCGCAGGGATTGATTGGCGCTGTGGCGGCGTTGCAGGTTGTTGATATAGACCTCGCCGGGGGCCTTGATCGACCGCGAGTTCCTGGCAAATTGGCTTTGCACGTAATCGAGCTCGGCCCGTAGGGCGAGTTCGAGTGCGACCACGTAGAGCGCGTCCTTGCTCGCAAAGTGGGCGTATAGCGAAGCCTTCTTGATGCCTGCGCGAACGGCGATGTCATTCAGTGAGGCGGCGTCGTAACCATGCTCGGCAAATTGCTCCACGGCCAGTTGTGCGATGCGTTCGGCGGCCGAGGTCAGGATGGTGGATGTCATGGTGCTGCTCCTTGATCAGTGCCCGGTCAGGTCATAGGTTTGCCCAGCACCCCGGGGGAGGCTGGTGGTGGTCAGCAGGCAAGTCAGCAACGCGCTGGCCAGCAGCAACGCGGCCCAAGCTACTGGTCCATAGGTCAGCGCCAAGGCCGAGATCGGCGTCGCACTGGCGGAGATCGACAGTTGAAATGCCCCCAACAGTGCGGCGGTGGAGCCCAGCGCGCGTTTTTGCGAGGACATTACCAGCGACATTAGCGTGGACTCCGCGATGCCCAGGCCAAACAGGGCAACCGCCATGCCCGCCACTATACCGGGCAGGCTCAGGAGGGTAACGCTGGAAACCAGGGCGATTGCCGAGCCACCCGCCATGCACGACACGCCAATCAAGGAAAGACGGTTCAAGCCAAGGCGGCTGACCAGTTTCCCGGCGCTCATGGCCCCGATCAGGATGGCCACGCCCGTGACGCCGAACAGCATGCCAAACGCTTGCGGGCTCAGGCCATAGGTTTGCTGATACACCAGGGTTGCACCGCCGATGTAGGCAAACAGAAAGAAGAACACCGCGGCCACGGCGAGGGTCGGGCGCAGGAAGTGCGGGTCCCTGGCGATGGTCAGGTAAGTCCGGCACGCCGCGCCCAGGCGCAGCGGTTCCCGTTGGCTGGGGGCCAGGGTTTCCGGCAGCGACAGCCAACTGTTGCCGAGCACGGCCAGGCCAAACCCGGCGAGGACCAGCATCACCGCGCGCCATCCGTAATGGGTGTCGATAATCCCACCCAGTGCCGGGGCGAAGATGGGCGCAACCCCTTCGATGGTCATCAGCAACGCAAAGAGCTTGGTTGCGGCCACGCCTTCGCTGACATCCCGGACCATGCTCATGATCACCACCAGCGTCAGTGCGCTGCCAAGTCCCTGGACGAAACGCAGAGCGATCAATGTCTCAAGGGTCGGTGCCCACGCCGCGCCTAATGAGCACAGGGTAAACAACAGCAGGCCGGCCAGCAGGGGGCGGCGCCGGCCATAGGCATCGACGATGGGCCCGAAGATCAACTGGCCTGCACCCATGGCCAGGAGGAAGAACGTCAAGGTCAACTGCACGCTGGCGAAGCTGCTCTGATACTCGTGGGCAATCTGCGGGAGGCTCGACAAGTACATATCGACCGCCGACGGGCCGAGGGCGCCGATCAGTCCCAGACCAATAGCCAGCCTCAGGGGAACCCTGTGGGTGGGTTGCGAATTCATACAGCCTCCAACGTAAAAAAACTGCCTACCGGTCGGTAGGTTTTCGAATAATAACCACTGCTCCAGAAATGGTCAACGTACGGCAAACGTTCGGGGATATCAGCATCGTTACATGACACTAAATTCCACGAATGAGATGTGTTATCAATTGTATTTCTTTAACATCAAGATTGAATTAGACTCCCGCCGGCTGGGCACAAACAGCGTTCCGGGCACGAGAAAAAACAAAAAACAGGCGTAGGGGAGCAGGGCGTGAATTTAAAGAAAACGACAATGGCGGTGGGTTCGGCTATCTGCCTGTGCAACGGTGCGTGGGCCGCGGAACCGGCAAGCGCTCTGGAGATCGCGCCGATCACCGTCACCGGTGAAAAGATCAACCGCAGCTTGGAACAGACCCAGTCGAGCGTGGTGGTGGTGACCGACCAGCAACTGCGTGAAAAGCAGGACCGTGATCTGGTGGACGTATTTGCGCGTACGCCAGGTGTGTACAACCAGTCCGGCAATGAAAACTGGGGGATTCGCGGCGTGCCCGTATCCGGTTTCGATGATCAGGGCCCTGCCACGCTCAACGGTGCGGTGTCGGTCTTCGTCGATGGCGCCGTGCAACCGAATCGTGCCCTGACCCTCAGCCCGATGCCGCTGTGGGACGTCGACCAGGTCGAAGTGTTCCTCGGCCCGCAATCCACCACCCAGGGCCGCAACTCGCTGGCCGGCGCAGTGGTGATCCAGACCCGCAACCCAACGTTCGAGCCGAGTTTTTCCGCGCGCACCAACATGGGCACTTATGGCGAGCGCGGTGCAGCGGTGGCCGGTGGGGGCGCGTTGGTCGATGACAAGATCGCCGCGCGTATCGCCGTGGATTACCAGGACGGCGACGGCTACATCGACAACGTTGCCCTGCATGACGACGCCAACCCGACCCGTACCGGCAATGCCCGGGGCAAGCTACTGATCCTGCCCAACGACGATCTGGATGTGTTGCTGACCTACGCCCATGGCGAAAGCCGCAAGGGCGACAACGCTGCCATGCGCCAGAACGACAAGATCCGTTATTACAAGATCACGTCCAACACCAGGGCCTACGACAAGCTTGAGCAGGACACGCTCAGCGCCAAGGTGGACTATCGCCTGGACGACAACTGGTCGCTGACCAGCCTGACTGCCAATACTCGCTCCGATTACGACGCACGCCTGGATTTCGACCAGTCAGCCGACGCCAACGAGGTAGTGTTGCGCACCCAGGACGGCGACCTGTTCAGCCAGGAACTGCGCCTGAACTACAGTGGCGACACGCTGAAGAGTTTTGTCGGCGCCTACTACGGCCACAACACCAACAACTTCCACGACCGCCTGTTGTTCGACAACGTCCTGTTTGGTACCGCCAAGGGCGATACCACCGTTGAAAGCAAGGCCGTGTTCGGTGAAATCAACTGGACATTCGCCCCGCAGTGGACCTTGATCACCGGGCTGCGCTACGACCACGAAACCAACGACACCAACATCAAGCAGGACGATTTCTCCAGCCCTGGAAAAGTCAGCAAATCGTTTGATGCGCTCCTGCCGAAACTGGGCCTCGACTATGAGTTGGCTGCCAACCAATACCTTGGCGTGATGGTGCAGAAGGGCTATCGCGGTGGCGGCGTCAACGTCCGCGCCGGTGGCGGCCACGAGGGCTACGACCCGGAATACACCACCAATTACGAGCTGTCCTACCGTGGCTCGTTCTTCGACAAGACTCTGCGTACCCGCGCCAACCTGTACTACACCGACTGGAAAGACCAGCAGGTCAGTGTGCTGGAGCGCCACACCGATTTCGTCCAGGTGTTCAACGCCGGTAGCAGCGATATCAAGGGCTTGGAAGTGTTTGTCGAGAAAGACCTCGGCCAACAACTGACCCTGACGGCAGGCGGCTCGATCACTGCGGGCAAGTACAAGGACTTCGTGACCGGCGACGGCCGCAATATGAGCGGCGAGAGCTTCCTCAACTCGCCCAAGTACAAACTGTCCTTGGGCGGTACCTACCGCTGGAATGATCGCCTGACCCTGAACACCGACCTGGTGTATCAAAGCACCGTGCCCTCGGAATACAGGTTTGATACCGCAGGCAACGTCACGGGCGAGCGCCGGAGCGACAACTACTGGCTGATGAACTTCAACACCGAGTACAAAGTCAGCAAAAATATCGCGGTCTCCGGCTTCGTGAAAAACGCTTTTGACAAGGAATACATCACCAACAACCGCAGTGGCGATATCGTCGATGTAGGCGCACCGCGCACGGTGGGCCTGGCGTTGCGTTACGAGATGTAGGGCAATGATGCGCAAATCAACTGAGGGAGCAGGTAAGCCAGCGCTCTCAGTTGATTTGCGACGTATTCAAACCATGGAGTTTTCGTTTTCCATTTAAGACTTTTCCTAAATACGCCGGTAGGAAGCGTGACGAGAATGGCCGTACTTCCCTGTCGTCTGTGATTTGTCATGTCCTTTCTACCAATTCGTGTTCTGGTCGTTGAAGAGCACCCCTTCAAGCAGCTCGTTGCCACTCAGGTCTTCAAGGACTCGGGGTGTGAGTGGGTGATGGGCGTGGCCGACGTGGCCGCGGCCCTGGAGCTGCTCGACCGCACAGGGCCGGTGGATATCGTGCTGTGCACCCTTAAGGAGGAAGGACTGCAAGGGCTGACGACCCTCGAAGCACTCAGCCGCACCCGGTGGGTCAGGTCCATGATCATTTGCAGTAGCCATGCCCAGGATCTGCATGACGCCATCGAACGGATGCTCGGCCTGCTGGGCGTAAGTTTCCTGGGATATGTCGATGCTCCGGTGCGAGCGGTGGCGATTGCGGCGCTGTTGACCCGATACCTGGAAACCACGGTCGCTGCCGGGCACCCCGTCTCTCGGCAGGCGCGCCATACCCGCGCGAGCAAAGCACGTTTGGAGCACGCTATTGCACGGGATGAGCTCAAGGCCTTTTTCCAGCCCAAGTTCAATCTGATGACCGGTAAAAGCGACAGTCTTGAAGTGCTGGCGCGCTGGGAACACCCTCAGTTTGGCGTGTTACCCCCGGCTGATTTCCTCGCCCCGGCAGGGCGTTTCGGTTTGATGGATGAACTGTTTTTCAGCCTGCTGGAACAGGCGTTGGCGTTCCAGCAGACGGCTCAGGAACAGGGGCATGTGCTCTCTCTGGCGTTTAATCTGGAGGCCGGGCAACTGGCTTGTAAGTCCTTGCTCCCGCGTCTGTGCGCAGCGCTGGAGCGCTACGCCATCCATCCTTCGCGCCTGACCTTCGAAATCACTGAAAGCGGATTACTGCAGGTCTCGCCCGGGGTGCTGCAAACCTTGATTCGCTTGCGGATGATGGGCGCCGGCCTGTCCATTGATGATTTTGGTATCGGCTATTCGTCGTTGGAGCGCCTGTGCCAACTGCCTTTTACCGAAATCAAACTCGATGCCCGTTTCGCCCGCGACCTTGAAACCAGCAGCCGTAATCGTGCAGTGATCAGCAGCACCCTGGCATTGGCTCAAGCGCTGGATATGGCGGTGGTGGTCGAGGGCGTCGAGCACGAAAGCCAGCGCCAGGGCTTGCTCAAGCTCGGTTGCGAGCTGGGCCAGGGCTACCTCTGCGCGCGGCCCATGAGTGCCACGCGTGCGCTGGCCTGGCTGGGCATGAAGTCGGTGTCGTGCGGTACGCTTTGATTGCTCGTCACTGGGCCCGCTCACGGTAGGGCTAGACTGTAGCGGTCAATGGCCTTTTTTGGAGTATCCAGATGACCCACAAAAACACCATCTGCCTCTGGTTCGACGGCGCCGCCCTGGACGCTGCCAGGTTCTATGCCGCGACATTCCCGGACAGCAGCTTAGAGGCCGTACATACAGCCCCGGGTGACTATCCGGCGGGTAAGCAGGGCGATGTCCTGACCGTGGAATTCACCGTCATGGGGATCCCGTGCCTGGGCCTCAATGGCGGGGCGGGTATCCAGCACAACCAGGCGTTTTCATTCCAGGTCGCCACTGACGACCAAGCCGAGACGGATCGCCTGTGGCAGGCGATTGTCGGCAATGGTGGCGAGGAGGTTGCGTGCGGTTGGTGCCGGGACAAGTGGGGGCTTTCCTGGCAAATCACCCCGCGGGTGCTCACGGCGGCGATCACCGACCCCGATCCGGCCGCAGCCAAGCGTGCGTTCGAGGCGATGATGGGCATGGTGAAAATCGACATCGCGGCCATCGAGGCGGCGCTCAAGGGGTAACGAAACCCTGGTATAACCTTTGCCCTCAACACGAGCAATGGCAACGGACTGCACATGAGACTGACGACCCAGAGGCTGGTTGAGTTGGCGATGACCAACCCCATCAATGCTGAAATGACCGCGCGCCTGCCAGCCCTTGGCCTGGATCAATGCCTGCTGACGGCCGGTTGCCTGTTCCAGGCGGTGTGGAATCATCAGGCCGGTTTGAGCGCCGATTGGGGCGTGAAGGATTACGACGTGTTCTACTTCGATCCCGATCTGTCCTGGGAAGCCGAGAATGCGGTGATTGAGCGCACCGCCGAACTTTTCCGCGACCTGCATGCGAACATTGAAGTGAAGAATCAGGCGCGTGTGCACCTCTGGTACCCGCAGCGGTTCGGCATGCCTTATCCCCAGTTGCACTCGGCCATGGATGGGGTGGATCGCTATTTGGTGGCGGGCACCTGCATCGCCTTGGCCGTAGACACGGGCGAAATTTATGCGCCTTTCGGTTTGGCCGACATCGAGCAGGGAATACTTCGGCTCAACCCCATCACCCCGCAGCCGGATCTGTTTCAGCAGAAGGCCAGAAGCTATCAGGCCCGCTGGTCGTGGCTCAGGATTGAAAACCCGCAGTAGCTGTCGACGCCGGGCGACGTGGCGTTGCAGCTCACAGTCATATCGCCATTGCCAGCAAGCTGGCTCCTACAGAGGCGCGATGTCTTTAACATGGGCGTTTACGCGGTACCTACAGCGGATTTCGCTGTTCTGGATACTGGCAGGGTGCCACAATGCCATTTTGTCGCGGCACTACAGATCAGGCGAATCAAATGAATGGCCTTGGGCGTGAGCAGGACCAGGATTTTTTCATCGAAGCGCAGGTGCGGAGTGATTGCCTGCATCAGTTGTTTCGCCAATCCTTTTCTGCGGTTTTCGGCAGCTATCTGGCCGCCGGCATGTTGTGCTGGTTGTGTTGGGACCGCCTTGATCGCGACCTGATGATCGGCTGGCTGATCTTGTTGTCCGGCTCGTCGCTCCTGCGCTTTTTGATGTTTTTCCAGTATTTTCGCAGCCCCAGAAGTGAGCGCACGCCGCGCCGCTGGGAGCTCCATTATTGGCTTACGCTGGTGCTTTCTGCGGGGATCTGGGGCGCGGGTGCCCTTGCCATAATGCCCGCCGATGACCGCTTGACCCAGGCGCTGGTCATCCTCTTTACCGTGGGGATGTCCGTCAGTGCGGTGTCGTGTTACTCGGCCTACCGCTACATGACCATGGTGTCCATGGCCCTGGTGCTGTTGCCGTGCACCCTGTGGTTGCTGTTTCAACCTTCCAAGATGCAAATGGGCATGGCTATCGCAGTGCTGGTGTTCTCATCCTTTGTCGTAGGCGCCTCGCGGAAATTGTCCGAGGCCCTGCAGAAGGCCTTTCGCCTGACCCGCGAAATAGAGCGGGCCCACAGTATTTCCACGCGCGCTGCCGAGACCGACGAACTCACCGGGCTGATGAACCGCCGGGCATTTTTCGAAAAGGCCCAGGTGCTGTATGACCAATGCAAACGCACTCACCAGCCCCTGTGTGCGCTGATGCTGGACATGGATCACTTCAAGGCCATCAACGACACCTACGGCCACCAGACGGGTGACCGGGTGTTGCAGCAGATTGGCCAGGTGATCAGCGCCTCCTTTCGCCAGACGGATATCTACGGCCGCCTGGGGGGCGAGGAGTTTGCGGTGTTGTTGCCTGACACCACGCTTGAGGTAGCACGGGATATCGGCGAACAACTGATCCGCGCCATTGCCGGTTTGACCATTGACCCGGTACAGGTGTTGAGTGCGAGCCTGGGGGTGGCCTCGACGCATGCCGTGGGCGACGACTTGCAGCACCTGATGAACACGGCCGACAAAGCCCTGTACCGCGCCAAGGCCTTGGGGCGTAACCAGGTGGTGGTCGCGTCCTAGGCTTCAGTCCTTGCCCATAGCCTTGGCCAGCACCCGTGAGACCTGGTCGGCGGAGTAGGGTTTGGCGAGAAACTCAAAGCCGTCATAACCGGACTTGGCCAGTTCCTCGCTGTAGCCGGAGGTGAGGATCACCGGCAGATCGGGCCGGCGCCGGCGCAACTCCCGGGCCAGCGCCACGCCGCCGATGCCGGGCATCACCACGTCGGAGAACACCCCATCGAATGCCCGGGCATCCGGGCCGATCATTTCCAGGGCTTCTTCGGCATGGGTGGCCCACACTGTCTGGTAGCCCAGGTCCTGCAGAATCTGGTTGGCGAAGCGGCCCACTTCGAGGTTGTCCTCCACGATCAAGATGCGCCGTCGCCCGGCGTCCGGGGCCAGTTCAAGCGGCGCCTCGACCACGTTGTCGAGGATCGTCTCCGGCTCCACCTGCGGTAGGTACAGGGTAAACACGGTGCCCTGGCCGAGCACACTGGCGACATCGACATTACCTCCCGATTGCTTGGCGAACCCGAATACCTGCGACAGCCCAAGTCCGGTGCCTTTGCCGACTTCCTTGGTGGTGAAGAACGGTTCGAAGATGCGTTCAAAGGTACTCGAGGCAATCCCGCTGCCGGTGTCCGCCAGGGAGATCGCGACGAAGGGTTTGCCGGAGCCGCCATGCCCGCGAATGCATGGCAACGGCTGGTCCCGGTCCAGGCGTAACACCAGCGTACCCTGGCCATTCATTGCATCCCGCGCGTTGAGGGCGATGTTGATCAGCGCGGTTTCAAACTGGCTGGAATCCGCGCAGACGTAACACGCCTGTTCCGGCAATTGGACGCGGACGTGAATCCGCGCACCGGTAAGCGTCTCCAGCATGTCGCCGATGTTTTGCACGCGCTGGCCCACATTGAACACTTGTGGGTTGAGCGGCTGGCGCCGGGCGAAGGCGAGCAATTGGCTGGTCAGCTTGCTGGCGCGTTCTACGGTATCGGTCACCGCACTCATGTATCGCTCGCGGCGCTCTTCGGGCAGGTTGGGCATGCGCAGGAAGTCCACCGACGAGCGGATGATTGTCAGCAGGTTGTTGAAGTCGTGGGCAACGCCGCCGGTCAACTGGCCAATGGCTTCGAGCTTCTGCGACTGGCGCAACGCCGCTTCAGTCTGGTTGAGCAGGGTGGTGCGCTCCATGACCCGTTGCTCCAGGGTCGCATTCAAATCGGCCAGCGCCGACAGGCCCTCACGCACAATGGCATCGGCCCGCACCCGTTCGATATGGGCCCAGGAGCGCTCCGTGACCTCACCCAGCAGCGCCAGGTCGTAGGAAGACCAGCGCCGCGGGACGCGGTCGTGAATGGCCATCAGCGCGGTCAGACGCCCGGACTTGATCAGCGGCATGCAAATCGTCGCCGTCACGCCAATGGCCTGGAAGGTCGCGGCCTCCTCGGGCGTCAGCTCCGTCAGGTTGTCATTGATGATCAACGGCTCGCCGGCCTGCAGGCGCTCGACCGCCAATTGGCCGAAGTCCGTCAGGCGATAATGCCCGACGATGCTGGGCGAGCCTTCTGCGGCCCAGTTGCCGCGGATGGTAAAACCGTCTTCGTCGGCCTCCATGTCGGCATAGGCGCAGTTGGACAGGTTCAGGTGGGTCGCCAGCACCCGCGTGGTGGCCGCCATGATCGCCGCCGGATCGGTGGCGTTGGCCACACCGAGGCTGATGGCATCCAGCACGGCCAGGCGGCGCGTCATAAACACCGTATTGGTGGTCTCGGTCACGGTGTCGAGCATCCCCACCACCTTGCCTGTGGAGTCGCGGATCGGGCTATAGCAGAACGTGAAATAAGCCTGTTCCGGCGCCGCGCCACGCTCGACGATCAGTGGGAAGTCTTCGATAAACGTTGCCTGGCCGTCGAATGCAGCATCGGCGATCGGGCGGATCTGGCTCCAGGCTTCCTGCCAGATCGTGCTGAAGGGTTGGCCCAGTGCCTCTGGTTTGTTGCCCAGCACCGGAATGAACGCGTCGTTATACAGCGTGATCAATTCGGGCCCCCACACCACCGCCTGAGGGAAACGGGAAGCAAGGCTCAGGGACACCGTGGTCTTGAGCACGTCCGGCCATTGCTCTATTGGCCCCAGGGGCGAGTTGGCCCAGTCATGGCGGCGAACCCGTTCGGCCATCTCACCGCCGCCTTGCAGCCAGTCTGTCATCGACTCAATACCTTGTTCGTTTCGACGCTATTGCGTGCCCAACAATGCCGTCCAGTAAATCCCCGCATCGCTTTTCGGATCCAGCCCATAGGCGGCGCCCAATTCGCGAAATTGTGGGTTCATCAGGTTGGCGCAATGCCCGGGGCTGGCGAGCCAGCCGTCAACCACCTTGCGCGGCGTATCCAGGCCGGCTGCGATGTTCTCGCCGACCTGTTGCGCCACATAACCGGCCAGTTCCGCGCGGTCGCCCGGGGTCCGACCGTCGCGGTCCAGGTGGTCGAAGAAGTTGTGGTTGGCCATATTGCGTGCATGACTGTCGGCGGCGCTCGCCAACTGGGCGTTCCAGGCCAGCGGCGTGGTGGCCGCGAAGGCTTGCTCGCCACACTGGCGCGGTTGTTTGCGGGCGGCGTTGACCATCTCCAGCAACTGCGGGCCGGCGTCCTGGGAGCTGGCCAAGCCACGGCTCAACAGTGGGCGGGCGAGGACAATGCGCCAGTCCTGGCCATTGTTGCTGACGCCGATGTCGACGAATTGCGGGTCGAGCACCACCCGGCAGAAGCTCTCGCGTACCGCTTTCATCGCCGATTGCGAGTCGCGAGGCCCGGACAGGCTGATCGCCTGCACGTTGACCATCGGGTAGGCCACCTGGGCCAGGGCCTGCTGCAAATCGCCGACATTATTGACCGGCAACACCAGGCGTGGGTCGACCGCCAGCGGCGGCAACTCCTGGGAGCCCTGGTCGCCACAGCGCTGCACCTGGCTGCGGTACTGGTTGATCGAGTCGATCAATTGACTCTCTTCGCTCGCCGACGCGGTGGCGCAAAACACCAGACTGGCGGCCAGCGTGGTAACACCCATCATCAATGACAGAACGCGCATGGACGTTTCCCTTGAGCATGAAAGTGCCCATGATGCGCGATCAAGGGGCGCAGATGCACCCCTTGGGCGATATTTTGCCCTTAGTTCTTGAATGCCGAGTGCTTGCGACCCTGGTCACACAGGGCAAACACCACCACCAGCACCGACGCGATGGCCAGAATGATCACCACGCCGTCTGTCGAGTGAGTGGTCGAGGCAGCCACCATCGACAAGGCCCCCAAAGGCGCCAGGCCACCGGCGATGGCCGTGCCGATTTCACGGCCGGTACCGAAACCCGAAGAACGGGTCTGGGTCGGGAACTGACGGCTGAGGAACGAGCCCTGTGGCGCGAACATCATCGGCGCGAGGATCCCGGTGCCGATCCCGATGGCCAGGTAGATCATCAGGCTTTCGCCGGTGTTCAACAGCGCCAGGAACGGGTAGGCGAACAGCAGCGACAGCACGCCGCCCAGCACCAGCACCGACTTGCTGCTCCACTTGTCACACAGCCAACCGAAGCATGGCACGGCGACAATCGCCACCAGGCTGGCGATGGTCACCGACAGCGAAGTGACGTGCACATCAACGCCCTTGAACTGCGTCAGATAGGCCAGGGAGAAGGTCTTGAAGATGTAGCTCAGGGCGTTGTAGCCAATGGCCACGAAGAACACCACCGCCAGGCCCTTGAGGTCATTCTTGAACAGGGCCTTGAGCGGCGAGACCTTGGCCTTGGCCGGCTCCTGGCTCAGTTCTTTGAACTCGGGGGTTTCCGGGATGCTGTTACGCACCCACAGGCCCACACCCACCAGGGCGATACTGCAGATAAACGGGATGCGCCAGCCGCCGGCCAACAGGAACTCATTGCCATTGATGGTCAGCAGGTACACGGTCAGCGACGACAGCAGCAGGCCCAGGTTCAAGCCCAGCGCCGGCCAGGCCCCCTGGCTGCCGCGCTTGCCTTCTGAAGCATGCTCGTAGGAAGTGACCGCCGCGCCCGACAGCTCGGCACCGGCGCCCAGGCCCTGGATGATGCGGATAAACACCAGAATGATCGGCGCCCAGATGCCAATCGAGGCATAGCTGGGGATCAGGCCGATCAGCGTGGTGCACACGCCCATCATGCAGAAGGTCAACACCAGCACATGTTTGCGGCCGAACTTGTCGCCCAGGTAGCCGAACAGGATGCCGCCGAAGGGGCGGGCGATAAAGCCGATGGCAAAGGTGGAGAACGCCATCAGGGTCGCGGTTTTCGGGTCACTGTTATCAAAGAAGATCTTCGAAAAGACAATCGCCGCCATGGTTGCGTAGAGGTAGAAGTCATACCACTCCAGCATCGAACCGAAGATGGTGGCAGCAGCCACCTTGCGCAGGCGCTTCTTGGTTTGTGCCGGGGTTTCCACCGTGGCCGGGGTGTGGGCTTTTGCCGTCATGCTGTACTTCCTTCTCAGTCATTATATTTATTAGGGTGTTGCGAACGCGATCAAATGTGGGAGCTGTCGAGCCTTGGCGAGGCTGCGATAGCGCCGGGTCAGGCGATACATTGGTTGCCTGCGCCGCCGTCATCGCAGCCTCGCGGGGCGAGACAGCTCCTACAGGGGGTGTTTAGTTGGGGGTGAACATGCGGTCGGCGATCATTTCGCCAATCGGAATCGCCGAGGTGGCCGCCGGTGACGGCGCGTTACACACGTGCAACATGCGCGGCGTCTGGGCGAACAGGAAATCGTGCACCAGGCTGCCGTCGCGCATCACCGCCTGGGCGCGGATCCCGGCTTCGTAGGGCTGCAGGTCGTCGAGTTCCAGGGATGGGCAATACTTGCGGCATTGCTCCAGGTAGCCGGACTTGAACAACGAATTCTTCATTTCCACGCTGCCGGAGCCGAGGTTCTGCCAGATGGTTTTCCAGAAGCCGGGGAAGCGCGCGTACTCGGCCACATCCTTCCAGTTGACGGAAAACTTCTTGTAGTTCTCCCGGCCCAGGCCCAGCACCGCATTGGGGCCGACGGTGACGCTGCCATCAATCATGCGGGTCAGGTGCACCCCCAGAAACGGCAGCTCCGGATCCGGGATCGGGTAGATCAAGTGGTTGACGATGTTGTTCTTCGACGCGGGCAAGCGGAAATACTCGCCACGGAAGGGGATGATCTGGTGGTCGATATCAATCCCGGCCAGGGTCGCCAGGCGGTCCGATTGCAGGCCGGCGCACACCACCAGGTGCCGTGCCTGCCAGGCGCCATCGAGGGTGTTGACGGTGACTTTGTCGGTGTCTTCGGCAATCGCGGTGACGGTTTTTTCCAGGCAGATCTCGCCGCCATTGCGACGAATCACTTCGGCCATGGTTTCGCAGACCTGGCGGTAGTCGACTATCCCGGTGGCATCGAGGAACAACCCGCCCAGGCCGACAATGTTCGGCTCGCGGGCCCGCAGTTGCTCGGCGTCCAGGCGCTCGACCTTCATCCCGTTGAGCTGCGAGCGCGCATACAGCGCTTCCATGCGCTGCACTTCCAGGGCCGTGGAGGCCACCAGCAATTTGCCGCACACCTCGAACTTGATCCCGTGCTCGCTGCAGAACTGTTTGGTGGCCTCGGCGCCACGCTTGCACAACTCGGCCTTGAGGCTGCCGGGTGCGTAGTAGATGCCGGCATGGATCACGCCGCTGTTATGGCCGGTCTGGTGCTTGGCCAGCACTGGTTCCTTTTCCAGGATCACCAGGGACGCGTTGGGCTGGCGCTTGAGCAACTCCATCGCGGTGGCCAGGCCGACAATGCCGCCACCGATGATGCAAAAGTCATAAATCATGTGGGCTACCTAAATCAGTACATTTCAGTCTGCTTATCAGGTTGTCAGACTAATGTTTTTGTTAAAAAAACAGCGTGCCCGCGGGCACGCTTTATAGGTGTTCGATGGATCAATGGGTGGCCGGCAGCTCCAGTTGCAAGCGTTTGGCGGCGGCACGCAAATGCGCCTCGGCGGCGGCGGCGGCACCCTGGGGGTCGGCGTCGACGATGGCCTGGTACAGCGCCTGGTGTTCCGGGGTGGCGTCCGCCGAGCCGCTGGCAAAGCGCGACGCCGAGTTTTCCCAGGCGGTCTTGCGTGCGCTGGCCAACTGGCTGCGCAGAAAGTCGTGGAAGGCGACGAAATACTCGTTTTTGCTGGCGTCGGCGATGGCCCGGTGAAACTCCACGTCGGCCAGTGCAGCGGCCTCAAAGTCGGCGCGCTTGTCGTGCATTTCCTGCAGGGCACGTTTCATGCGTTGCAGGTCGTCGGCGTCGCGGCGTTGGGCGGCAATGGAGGCCGCCTGGGTTTCGATCCACAGGCGCACTTCGAACATTTGCGCGAGGTCAGGGCGTCGGCCATTTTTTTCCGGAAAGCGGAACACCGTACCGGCCGGGGTCTGCGAAATAAACGAGCCCAGGCCACGGCGGGCGGTCAGCACGCCATCGGCCTTGAGCTGGGCAATCGCCTCGCGCACCACCGAACGGCTGACATTCAACTGTTCCGCCAATTGCTGCTCGGTGGGCAGGCGCGACTCGGGCGCCAGTTGTCCGGAGTCAATCTCGGCCCGTATGGCGCTGACAACACGCACAACGAGGGAATCTGGACGCTGAAGCTCAAGCATGGCAAAACCTAGGTGATCAGGTTGTCAGACAATAGCTGTTACGATTTTCCCTTGTCAAGGCGCCGCTGTGGCTTGCAGCGTTTTTACCTGGCGCCCCAAGGCCAGCAGCAGCGCCAGCACAACCAGCCCTGCGGCCACCGCAAAGGTCACGCGCAAGCCTTGGCCGACTGCTGCGGGGAGGGCTGACTGGAGATCGCCAGTGCCCCAGGCAAACACCGCGCCCAGGGCCCAGGCGCCGATAATCAGGCCCAGATTGCGCGACAGGTTCAGCCAGCCCGCGATCACGCCGCGTCGGTCCGCCGACAGATTGCTCATCACCGCTGTGTTGTTGGCCGCCTGAAAGTGCGCGTAGCCCAGGGTGAGGATCACCAGCGCGCCGATATAACCTGCAGCGCCCAAGGGCAGCAACACCAACATCAAGCAGCCGGCGAGCATGCACAACAGGCCGCCAAGCGTCGTGGCATAGCTGCCCCAGCGGTCGGTCAGGCGCCCGGCCGGTATGCCCGCGAGCGCCGCGACGCAAGGGCCGACAGCCATGGCCAGGCCCATTGGCGTGGGATCCAGCCCTAGGCCATGGCTCAGGTAAAACGGCCCGGCGACCAGGGTGGTCATCATCACGGCCGCCACCAGCGTACTCATGCCAAGCCCGGCGCCCAGGGCTCGGTCATGGAGTGCCGAGAAGACACTGACGCGGCCGCCAGCGGGTGGTGGCGGATCTCTGTCGGCCTGTGTGCGCTGCACCAGCACGAACGCCAGGGCGGCCAACGGCAGCATCACCAGGAACAGCGCGCGCCAGCCCGACCCCGCAATCAGTGCGCCACCGATGGCCGGCCCCAAGCCGGTACCCACCGCCGACATCGTTCCCAGCAAACCCATGACGCGCCCGGTCTGCTCCTTGGGCACGGTGGCGGTGACCAGCGCCATGGTCATTGCCATCATGGTCGCTGCGCCGAGCCCTTGCAGCGCCCGCGCCGCGACCAAGGCACCGAGG
>LNAP01003085.1_pt3 | contig 17905 bp, 16 predicted proteins | sample 602601 | NCBI WGS metagenome assembly LNAP01 (sample SAMN02440304, study PRJNA202911) | soil metagenome | biome: Subtropical and temperate rainforests or woodlands; isolation source: soil samples (1 kg each in a 20% v/v slurry with milli Q water) were... ... | reverse complement strand
TATTCGAGTTGCCACCCGGCTCATTCCAAGCCATAGCGCTCTCCATACTGATAAAGCAAAGACGCGCCCACGGCGCGCCCGCCAATGCTACAGATGCCATCCAGCAGCAGCAAAGCCGCAGTCGTAGGCTTTATTGCAAAGTGTGTTGCTCTAAAAACTCCGACGGCTGCCAGCCTTCGCGACTGATCAACCGGTTCAACTCGACACGCGGAACACGCACAGCCAACAAGCTAGCGCCCTGCTCATCATGCGCTTCGGTTTGCACCACGCCCAACTCAAAAAACTGTGCACGCAGGCGGCCGAGCTTTTGCGGCAGGCACAAGGTACCGACAAACAGGTCGTTACCCAGCAGCTCTGAAACTGCTTGTTGGAGCAAATCCAAACCACGGCCATCACGGGCCGACAACCAGACGCGTTGCGGCTTACCTGCCTCATCACGCTGAATCTGCGGCTCTACGCCCTCAAGCAAATCAAGTTTGTTGTAGACCTCGAGAATTGGCAGCGAATCGGCGCCAATTTCCGTGAGTACCGCCAACACCTGCTCAATCTGTTGCTGGCGTTCGGGCTCGTGGGAGTCGATTACGTGCAGCAGCAAGTCGGAATTGCTCGACTCCTCCAGCGTAGCGCGAAAGGCCTCGACCAGTTTGTGCGGCAAATGACGGATAAAGCCCACGGTATCGGCCAGCACGATCGGACCAAGGTCTTCCAAGTCCAAGCGCCGCAGCGTTGGGTCCAAGGTGGCGAACAGCTGATCCGCCGCATAAACGTCTGAGTGCGTAACAGCGTTAAACAGGGTGGACTTCCCGGCGTTTGTGTAACCCACTAACGACACGGTGGGAATATCGGCACGCTTACGACCGCGACGCGCCTGATCACGCTGGCTGCGTACACGCTCGAGCTTTTGCTTGATTTGGCCGATACGAACGCGGAGCAAACGGCGGTCCGTTTCCAGCTGGGTTTCACCAGGACCGCGCAGACCAATACCACCTTTCTGCCGTTCCAAGTGAGTCCAGCCGCGCACCAGGCGCGTGCTCAGGTGATCGAGCTGGGCCAGCTCAACCTGTAACTTACCCTCGTGGGTACGCGCGCGCTGAGCAAAGATATCCAGGATCAACCCGGTGCGATCAAGCACGCGACACTCGAACACGCGTTCAAGGTTACGTTCCTGACTGGGAGTGAGGATATGGTTGAAGATAACCAGATGCGCCTGCTCGGCCTTGACCAGGTCGCGTAACTCCTCGACCTTGCCACTGCCAATCAGAAATTTTGCGGTCGGCCGATGACGTGGCACGCTAATGAACGCCACCGTGTCCGCGCCCGCTGAATGAGCGAGCTCTTGGAACTCCTGCGGATCTTCGCGCGCCTCTGGGTCTTGGCCTTCCAGATGAACCAGGATGGCCCGTTCACCGCCTTCATGACGCTCGAAGAACAAAGCAGACTCCTATCAGGCGTTACCTGGTTCTGCTTCGACTTGCTCGCCTTCTGTCGCGCTAGGCAGACGAACCGGACGGCTCGGTACCACGGTGGAGATAGCGTGCTTGTAGACCATTTGGCTGACAGTGTTCTTCAGCAAAATAACAAACTGGTCGAAGGATTCGATCTGGCCTTGCAGCTTAATGCCGTTAACCAAATAGATTGAAACCGGTACGCGTTCCTTACGCAGGGTATTGAGGTAAGGGTCTTGTAGCGAATGCCCTTTTGACATGAGCCGCACTCCTTTGGAGATCGATAGTTATAGTATGAAAAGTGGTGGACTTCGCCGCCTCAGCCCCAAGGATAGACGGCAATAAGCAAGGTCTCAGTCCAATATGGAGACCGACTTCAAGTATTTCAAGGCACGCGGCAGATTGTCGCAATCCAGACTCTCTAGCCAGTGCAGATTGGACCAACTGCGCAGCCAGGTGAACTGTCTTTTGGCTAATTGACGGGTGGCGATAATGCCACGCTCGACCATTTGCTCCCGAGTCAGGCTCCCGTCGAGGTAATCCCAAACCTGGCGGTAACCCACCGCCCGTATAGACGGCAACCCGACGTGCAGGTCACCTCTATTTCGCAGGGTTTCGACCTCTTCGACAAACCCCTGTTCCATCATGGCCAGAAATCTTTCGGCAATCCGCGCGTGCAAGACCTGGCGCTGCGCAGGCGCAATCGCCAAGTTCGCGACAGTATAGGGGAATTGTGTAGCTGCGGCTGTGCTAGAACCGCCGTTTTGAGCGGCCTGACGCTCTCTATGCGACGTCATGGTCTGACCGCTGACGAGAAAAACTTCCAGCGCGCGGCTTAAGCGCTGCGGATCGTTGGGGTGAATACGCGCCGCCGACTGCGGATCGATAGCCGCCAGTTCCGCATGCAGCGCCTCCCAGCCTTCAGTGGCCGCACGCAACTCAAGCTGCGCGCGCACCTCGGGATCGGCCGCCGGCATATCTGCCAGGCCATCCTGCAGCGCTTTGTAATACAGCATGGTGCCACCTACAAGCAGCGGAATACGGCCCTTGGCGGTGATCTCAGCCATGGCCGCCAGCGCATCCGCGCAAAACTCCGCTGCCGAATAGGGCTCGGACGGATCGCGAATATCGATCAGACGATGCGGATGCGCTGCCAATTCGGCTTTTGAAGGCTTGGCCGTACCGATATCCATGCCGCGATAGACCAGCGCCGAGTCGACGCTCACCAGCTCGCAGGGAAACTGCTGACTCAGCGCGATAGCCAGGTCGGTCTTGCCGGCAGCAGTCGGCCCCATCAGGAAAATCGCCGGAGGCAGGCGACTGGACATAAAAGGAAGTCCTTAGCGACCGCGCATAAAGAGTTTGTCGAGGTCGTCCATGCCCAACTGGGTCCAGGTCGGCCGGCCGTGGTTGCACTGACCGCTGCGCTCGGTGCTCTCCATATCCCGAAGCAAGCCGTTCATTTCCGGAATGGTCAGACGGCGATTGGCGCGCACAGCGCCGTGGCAAGCCATGGTGCCAAGCAACTCATTGAGGTGCGCCTGGATACGGTCGCTGGTGCCGTATTCCATCAAGTCAGCCACTACATCGTGCACCAAGCGGTTGGCTTCAGCTTGTTTAAGCAAAGCCGGAATCTGGCGGATCGCCAGGGTTTCCGGGCCCAGGCGCTGTAATTCAAAGCCCAGACGCTGGAACCAGGCGGCATGTTCTTCGGCGCAATCAGCTTCACGCTGACTCACGGCAATCGACTCCGGCACCAGCAAGGGCTGGCCGCTAAGGCCTTCGCTAGCCATGGCGATTTTTAAACGCTCGTAGGTGATGCGCTCGTGAGCAGCATGCATATCCACCAGCACCATGCCGATGGCGTTCTCGGCGAGGATATACACGCCTTTCAGTTGCGCCAGGGCGTAGCCCAACGGCGGAATATCGCCCTGATTATCGGGCAGAGAAGCCGGTGCAGTGCCATTGGCCAACGGCGCAAAGTACTCGCGGTAGACGCCCTGGGCTTCTGCCAACGGCAGCCCCTGTGAAGGTATCGGCGCCGAGTAACCGCCCTGATAGCCGCTGCCAGCCGAGCGCCACACATTTTCCGCAGGACGCTCCAATAGGTTGGCCGACAAGCTCATTTCATTCTGGGGGCCAAACTCGCCAGCGGCCTGCCCAGTCGGGCGTAACATCCCCGCTACCGCAGCCGGCGCGGCCAACTGATCTTCCGGACGCACCTCACCGAGGGCCCGGTGCAGCGTGCCATAGAGAAAGTCATGAACCATGCGCCCATCACGAAAACGTACTTCGTGCTTAGTCGGGTGCACGTTGACGTCGACCACCGAAGGGTCGATTTCCAAAAACAGCACAAAGGTTGGATGGCGGCCGTTAAACAGCACATCGCGATAGGCCTGGCGCACGGCGTGGGCGACCAGCTTGTCGCGCACCGCACGGCCATTTACATAGAAGTACTGCAAGTCGGCCTGACTACGGGAAAAGGTTGGCAAGCCCACCCAACCCCACATGCGCAAGCCATTGCGTTCAATCTCAATCGGCAGCGCCTGCTCAAGAAACGCCGGGCCACAAACAGCCGCCACGCGTCGGGCGCGGGCGGTCTCGTCATGGGCTTCGTGCAGAGCCAACACGCTCTTGCCGTTATGGCGCAAGTGGAACGCCACATCAAAGCGTGCCAGCGCCAGGCGCTTGACCACTTCCTGCAGATGATCGAACTCGGTCTTCTCGGCCTTGAGGAATTTTCGCCGCGCCGGGGTATTAAAGAACAGGTCGCGCACCTCCACTGAAGTGCCCACCGGGTGCGCTGCTGGCTGCACGCGAGGCGCCATATCGCGCCCTTCGGTTTCCACCTGCCAAGCCTGTTCGGCATCGGCGGTGCGCGAGGTCAGGGTCAGCCGGGCCACAGAACTGATGGACGCCAGGGCCTCACCGCGAAAGCCCATGCTCATCACGCTTTCTAAGTCTTCCAGCTCGCGAATCTTGCTGGTGGCGTGGCGCGCCAGGGCCAGCGGCAAGTCGTCGGCAGCAATACCGCTGCCATCGTCGCGCACGCGCAGCAGCTTGGTACCGCCCAGTTCGACATCCACATCAATGCGCGCCGCACCCGAGTCGAGGCTGTTTTCCAGCAGTTCTTTGATCACCGAGGCCGGGCGTTCAACCACCTCACCAGCAGCGATCTGGTTGGCCAGACGCGGGCTAAGCAGCTCAATACGCGCTTGTGTTGTTGCCTGCGCACTCATGGCTGCGACGCCAGCGCAGTCGGCGGAATCTGCAGGTGCTGGCCGACTTTGAGCGAGTCTGTCTTGAGGTTATTGCTGGAGCGAATCGCCGCCTGACTCACCTGATAACGCTGGGCAATCATCGCCAGGCTCTCACCAGGAGCAACCAAATGGTCACGCGGGCCGGGAGCGATCTTGCCCGAGTCACGCATCCAGGCGATGTAAGTGCCCGGCGGTGGGTTTTGCTGGAAGAACTGGCGAATACCACTGGAAATCGAGCGAGCCAGCGATTGTTGGTGGCTGCCGGAGGCAAGTTTCACCGATTCATTTGGGTTCGAGATAAAACCGGTTTCCACCAGAATCGACGGGATATCCGGCGACTTCAGCACCATAAACCCGGCTTGTTCAACGCGGCGCTTGTGCAGCGAGGTAACGCTACCGAGGTTACTCAATACCTTCTGACCGACGTTAAGACTGGACGACAAAGACGCGGTCATCGACAAATCGAGCAATACGCCAGCCAACATCGGGTCTTTGTCATCAAGGCTGACGTTACCGGCACCACCGATCAAGTCGGAGCGGTTTTCACTGTCAGCCAACCAACGCGCAGTTTCCGACGTGGCGCCGCGATCAGACAGGGCAAACACCGAGGCACCAAAGGCAGACGAGCTGGGCGCAGCGTCGGCATGAATGGACACAAACAGGTCGGCGCCCTTCTTGCGAGCAATCTCGGTACGTTTGCGCAGCGGAATAAAGTAGTCACCGGTACGCACCAGCTCGGCGCGATAGCCTTTGGTGGCATTTACTTGGCGCTGCAATTCTTTGGCGATACCCAGCACCACGTCTTTCTCGCGGGCACCTCGCGGGCCGAGCGCACCGGGGTCTTCGCCGCCGTGTCCGGCATCAATGGCGATCACAATGTCGCGCTTACCGCCTGGAGTCGGTGGCGTCTGTTTGGGCAACGGCTGCGTGGGCGATACCGGCACTTCCGGCGCGGAGGCGGTGGTCGTGGACGGCAGGCTTGGCGCGGTGTCGGCGCCTTGGTCAAACAGATCGACCACCAGACGATCACCGTATTGCTGGTTCGGCGCCAGGGTAAAACTCTTTGGCGTAACCGGGGCAGACAGGTCGATCACAATGCGTAAGTCGGTGGGGGAGCGCTGCGCCGAGCGCACGCTGGTGATCGGCGTATTGGCGATGGACAGCTGCTCAAGCTTGGTGCCCAGAGTGGCGCCATTGACGTCGATAACGATGCGATTGGGCGAGGTCAGGGTAAAAACGCTGTGGGTCACCGGACCAGAGAGATCGAATACCAGGCGAGTGTTGTCCGGCGCCCGCCAGAGCCGCACGCTACGAATATCGGACGCAGCAAAAACATCGGCAGCCATCACGGCAAGCAGCACAGCAACCCCGGTAAACAGCGCGCGAATGCGCATACCCAACCCCACTCTCTTGTTTATGGCTTGTTTAAAGCTTTTCGTATTTGGCTAAGGCGGCACACCAGGCCTCGCCAGATCCGTTATGCGGCGTTAAATGCAGCAAGCGCCCACTCTTATGCGGGCTAATGGTAATGGTCAGGTCAGCCTTTGGCAAAACGCCAGCGCCGCGCTGCGGCCATTCGATCAGGCACAGCGCATCGCCTTCGAAATAATCGCGAATACCGAGAAACTCCAACTCTTCAGGATCGGCCAGGCGATAGAGGTCAAAGTGGTACGCGCGCACAGCCCCAAGCTCATAGGGTTCGACCAAGGTAAAGGTAGGGCTTTTGACCGCCCCTTTATGGCCCAGGCCGCGAATAATGCCGCGCGACAGCGTGGTTTTGCCGGCGCCCAGATCACCGTGCAGATAAATGATGCCGCGACCACCGGTCACTTCGGCAATCTGCGCGCCCAGGGCGAGCATCGACTCCTCGTCTGCCTTATAGATATCCACACTTACTTCAGACATGGCGACTGTTCCTGCAAAAGCTGACGAATAACGGCGATCAAATCACTAGCGGCCAGACCACGCCCCTCGGCGCCTAACTGTTCACCAGCACGAGCATGCAGCCAGACGGCCAAACTTGCCGCCTCAAATGCCGGCAGCCCCTGAGCCAGCAAAGCGCCGACCACACCAGCCAGCACATCGCCCAAGCCAGCGCCGGCCATAGCCGGATGGCCGTGGTTGCACACGTTCAAACGACCATCCGGCGCAGCAATCAAACTGCCGGCGCCTTTAAGCACCGTCACTACGGCATATTTCTGCGCCAAGGCGTGGGCTGCCGCTGGACGATCTGACTGCACCTGCGCGGTGGAAATTCCCAGCAGGCGCGCCGCCTCGCCAGGGTGCGGGGTAATAATGCTGTTGCCGGGCATGGCGATCGGCGCCTGAGCCAGCAGGTTCAGGGCATCGGCGTCCCACACTTGCGGCAGATTAGAACTGCGGGCGACCGAGAACAGACTGCGGCCCCAGGCCTCTTGTCCCAGCCCCGGCCCAACCACCAGCACCGAGGCCTTCGCAACGAGCGCCAGCAACTGATTTGCCGAGCTGATACCAGCGCTCATCATTTCCGGACGGCGCACTAATGCGCCAGCAACATGCTCTGGTCGCGTCGCCAGCGAAACCAACCCGGCGCCACAGCGCAGAGCACTTTCGGCAGTCAGCAGCGTCGCTCCGCCGAAACCCCGATCGCCGCCCACCACCAGCACATGGCCAAACTGGCCTTTATGCGCCGTGGGCGAACGGGGTGGTAATTGCGCCAAGTTGGCGGGCGCCAGGCGCTGGGCGGCGGCTGGCGAAGCGGTGGGCAATGTGTCAGCAGAATGCGGCATGCGTCGGTCAGCTCAGATGTCTGGCAGAATTATACCCACGTCCGCCCCGGTTGCCCTGCTCCCATGTCCATATCCACCCTTGATCTCGCCCAACTCGCCCAGTCGATCAAAGACTGGGGGCGCGAGCTCGGCTTTCAGCAAGTCGGCATTGCCGGGCTGGAGTTGGGCGAGCACGAGGCACACTTGCAGCGCTGGCTGGACGCCGGCTACCACGGCGAAATGGACTATATGGGCGCCCACGGCAGCAAGCGCTCGCACCCGGAAGAACTGGTGCCGGGCACCCTTCGCGTGGTGTCGCTGCGCATGGACTACCTGCCTGGCGACACGTTGATGGCGCAGCGCCTTGGCCAGCCGGAAACCGCTTACGTGTCGCGCTATGCCCTGGGCCGCGACTACCACAAGCTGATCCGCAAACGCCTGCAACAGTTAGCCGAACGCATTCAGCAGACCATCGGCCCATTTGGTTATCGCGCCTTTGTCGACAGTGCGCCGGTGTTGGAAAAGGCCATCGCCGAACAAGCCGGCCTGGGCTGGATTGGCAAAAACACTCTGGTGCTCAACCGTAAAGCCGGGAGCTATTTCTTTCTTGGCGAGCTATTTGTCGATCTGCCGCTGCCGGTCGATGAGCCAACCACTAGCGAGCACTGCGGCCGTTGCACCGCCTGCCTGGATATCTGCCCGACCGCCGCGTTTGTTGGTCCCTATGTGCTGGACGCGCGGCGCTGTATTTCCTACCTGACCATCGAACTCAAAGGCCCGATACCCACCGAACTGCGGCCGCTGATTGGCAATCGTGTGTTTGGTTGCGATGACTGCCAAATCGTCTGTCCGTGGAACCGCTTCGCGCGGCCCACCGAGCAGAGCGATTTTCAGCCTCGGCATAGCCTGGACAACGCCCAGTTGGCGGAGCTTTTTCGCTGGACTGAGGATGAGTTTTTGAGCCGAACCGAAGGTTCGCCATTGCGGCGCGCGGGGTATGAGCGTTGGTTGCGTAACCTGGCGGTGGGCTTGGGCAATGCGCCGAGCAGCATTCCGGTGCTTGAAGCCTTGGAAGCGCGACGCGAGGATGGATCAGAGATGGTGCGCGAGCATGTGCAATGGGCGCTGGCCCAGCATGGACGGTAGCCGCCCAACCGTCGTCCCCGCGCAGGCGGGGACCCGCCTAAAAAAGCCTAGATTCCCGCCTTCGCGGGAATGACGGTATTCAGAACTGTAGGCTGGATCGGTCCGGGCACGGTGACCCCGGCGCCCACGATCAAAACTTCTTAATAAAGTGCTCGCGGTAGTACTTCAGCTCAGCGATGGAATCGTAAATATCGTCCAGCGCCAGGTGACTGCCCTTCTTACTAAAGCCATCACGAATCTGCGGCGCCCAACGCACGACCAGCTCTTTAAGGGTGGAAACGTCGAGGTAGCGGTAGTGAAAGTAAGCTTCCAGATTGGGCATATAGCGGTAAAGGAAGCGGCGGTCCTGGCCAATGCTGTTGCCGCAGATCGGCGATTTGCCCTTGGGCACCCACTGCTCAAGGAAGGCGATGGTTTGCGCTTCAGCTTCCTGGGCGCTGATTTTGCTCTCGCGCACGCGCTGGGTCAGGCCGCTCTCGCCGTGGGTGCGGGTGCACCATTCGTCCATGGCCGCCAACACTTCATCACTTTGGTGCACGGCAATCACCGGGCCTTCGGCCAACACGTTGAGGTTGCTGTCGGTAACGATGGTGGCCATTTCGATGATCACATCGGTTTCCGGCTCCAGGCCGGTCATTTCCAGATCGATCCAGATCAAGTTCTGCGGGTTTTGCATAATGGCGCTCCTCGTACGTAGTGGCGCAGTTTAGCTCAGCCACAGGGCGCGGCGGCAGACTCAAGCAGCGTGCTAAACTCCGCGCCCACCTGTGCTAACGCAGGCTCTGCAATTTTAACCGGAAGCCCCATGGCCAAACGCCAGCTCAACCGTCGCCAAAACTGGCGCATTGACAAGATTCAAGGCGAGCGCGCCGCGCGCGCCGCCAAGCGCGAGTCGCAATCGCTGGAGGCGCTGGAAGGTGGCGACCTCGGCCCCGAACAAGTCGGCCTGGTGATTGCCCACTTCGGCGTACAAGTGGAAGTAGAAGCGCAAGACGGCGAATTGGCCGGCCAAGTCTTCCGCTGCCACCTACGTGCCAACCTGCCGGCACTGGTCACCGGCGACCAAGTGGTATGGCGCGCCGGCAACCAAGGCATCGGCGTGATCGTCGCGCAGCTGCCGCGCAAAACCGAGCTATGCCGCCCCGATAGCCGCGGCCAACTCAAGCCTGTGGCGTCCAACGTCGACCTGATCGTTATCGTCTTCGCCCCGCTGCCAGAACCCCACGCCAACCTGATCGACCGCTACTTGGTAGCCGCCGAACACGCTGGCATTCGCCCGTTGCTATTGCTGAACAAGGCCGACCTGATCGACGACAAAAACGCCGTGGCGCTGAATGCGCTGTTGGGCGTTTATCGCCAGCTGGGCTACCCGCTGCTGGAAGTGTCCGCTCACCACGGCAACGGCATGCAGTTGCTTCAGGCTGAACTGGACGGCCACGTCAGCGTGTTTGTGGGTCAGTCAGGCGTGGGCAAGTCGTCCTTGGTCAACAGCTTGCTGCCAGAGGTAGATACCCGCGTAGGGCCGCTGTCGGAGCTGACGGGCAAAGGTACGCACACCACAACGACCGCGCGGCTATTTCACTTCCCCGGCGGTGGCGAGCTGATCGACTCCCCCGGCATCCGCGAATTCGGCCTGGTACATGTCAGCCGAGCGGACGTGGAAGCCGGCTTTATCGAGTTTCACGACCTGATCGGCCAATGCCGTTTCCGCGACTGCAAGCACGACCGTGAGCCAGGTTGTGCCTTGCTCAAAGCGCTGGAAGAAGGCCGCGTACAACCGCAGCGCATGGCCAGTTACCGGCACATTATCTCGACCCTGCCAGAGCAGGATTACTGACGGCAGCGAAGTGCTTTTAAGCTTGTAGGGTGTGCTGTGCGCACCAAAGCGGTCCTATTGATATCGCTTGGTGCGCGCAGCACACCCTACCGAAAGCGCTCACTCAGTTGTCTTTGGGCTCGTCGAACTTCAGCGCGCCGGCTTCAAATACGTTGAGCTTTTCGCGCAGCTCGGGCGCTTGCATCGGCGCGCCAGCAGCGGCGCCCGCGGGCGTTGTCGAGGCAGCACCCGGCGCAGCGCCGGCAGGCGGCGCATCGCCTTCTTTGGGCGCGTCTTCCGCGCCCTGCTCACCCTCGATCGCGCGCTGAGCTTTTTTGGTCAGCACAATAATGTCGATGCGCCGGTTCACCGGGTTCAGCGGGTCTTCGCGATCAAACAAGGCCGACGAGGCGTAACCGACCACACGGGCGATTTGCTCATCCGGGTAACTGCCAGCCACCAGCGTGCGGCGCGCAGCGTTGGCGCGCTCGGCCGAGAGTTCCCAGTTGCCGTAGTCGCCATGGCCAACAAAAGGCTTGGCGTCGGTGTGACCGCTGATACTGATCTTGTTTGGCACCGCCTTAATGGTGTCAGACATGGCCAGCAGAATGTCTTCAAAGTACGGCTGCAGACGGGCGCTACCGCTGTCGAACATCGGCCGATTGGCCGCGTCCATGATCTGAATGCGCAGGCCATCCTGGGTAATTTCGAAGAGAATCTGATCCTTGAAACGCTGCAGTTGCGGGTTCTCATTAACCTTGTTTTGCAGCTCTTGCAACAGCAGTTCGAGACGTTCTTTTTCGAGCTTTTCCGCGATGTTTTCGGCCTGAGATTTGTCCGGCGAAATATCGCTTTCAATATCGGATTCCGAGTCCGTCGCGGCTTTGGCGTCGTTTACATCCGGGTTGAGCGTTTTGTCCGGCGCCGGTGTGGGCGTGCCACCTAAATCGATAACGTACGGGCTGGCGCTTTCGCTGAAACCGACCGGATCCTGGAAGTAACCGGAAATGGCTTTCTTCTGTTCAGGCGTGGCCGAGGACATCAGCCACAGCACCAAAAAGAAAGCCATCATGGCGACAGCAAAGTCGGCGAACGCAATTTTCCACGCGCCGCCGTGGTGCCCCGCGGCGTACTTCTTGACGCGTTTTACAATGATGGGTTGGTTGTTATCCATTAATCAGCGACCGCGAATCGCTTGCTCAAGCTCGCTAAAACTTGGCCGGTGCGCAGGGAACAACACCTTGCGACCAAACTCCACCGCCAGCGACGGTGGAATACCGGAAGCCGAAGCCACCAGCGAGGCCTTGATTGCTTCGTACACGTTTAGCTCTTCCTTAGCGTCATGCTCCAGGCAAGTCGCCAGCGGACCAAAGAAGCCATACGCCGCAAGGATACCGAGGAAGGTACCCACCAGTGCCGCACCTACGTGCTGGCCAAGAGCGGACTGTTCAACTTGGCCGAGCAGGGCCATGGTCACCACGATACCCAGTACCGCCGCCACGATACCGAAGCCCGGGAGGCCATCGGCGATTCGGGTAACGGCGTGGGAATTGTGTTCGAGTTCTTCTTTAAGGCTGCCCAGCTCCATGTCGAACAGGCCTTCAAGTTCGTGCGGAGCCATGTTGCCGGAGGACATGATGCGCAGGTAGTCGCACACAAAGGCGGTCATGCCGGCGTCTTTGAGCAGGCCTGGGTATTTGCTGAAAATGGCACTGGCAGCGGGGTCTTCAACATCGGCCTCAATGGCCATCATGCCCTCGCGGCGGCTTTTGTTGAGGATCTCGTAGAGCATGCTCAACACTTCAAGATAGAAGGCGTGGGTGAAGCGATTGCCGAACATCTTCAGGGCTTTTTTGAACACCGACATAAAGGTGCTGCCAGGGTTTGCCTGGAGAAAAGCGCCGAGTGCCGCGCCGCCAATGATCATGACCTCGAAAGGCTGAATCAGCGCCGCGATCTTGCCGTGGGACAAAATGTATCCGCCCAGAACCGAAGCGAACACAACAATGATGCCAATGATTTTTGCCATAAGAGGAGTACTTACACAGCAGAGAGAAGGGTTATAAAAATCAGTCCTTCTAATTATCGGAACTTATACGCCAGACTATAGCCAGTTAAGGTTAAAAGCCAATGGGCTACAAACACATGCCGACCTTGCCACCACTACCCTCCAGCCTGAAAACGTGGGTCAAACACCTCGATAGTGTGCGCTTGCCTATTCTGGCAACAACCCACGAGCGGGTGAGGCGTACGCTGGTTAGCAGCAGCACCTCCTTGCGTGAAGTGGCCGAACGCATTGAGGCAAGCCCGTCGTTGGCGCTGGTGGTACTGCGCGAAGCCAACCGCAGCAACAACAGCCTCAGTGAGCCAGCAGAGAGCCTGGAGATCGCCATCAGCCGCCTGGGCCTGGCGCGCACCGAGGAATTGCTCAATACGTTACCAGTGGTTGCCGAGGAGAAAATTCCCAAGGCGCTGCGGCAAATCCAACTGATCAGCCAACACGCATCGCAACAAGCCAGCGGGCTTTTTGCCAATCGCCTGGCGCGCCTGTGGCAAGAAATTCACTGGAGCAGCCTGCTGTTTCTGTCGCCGCTGTGGCCATTGGCCGCAGCCCATCCCGAACTGATCGAAAAATGGCAACAGCGGGTGATGGGCCTGGGCGAACCGGCACATAAAGTCGAGCGCGAGCTGTTTGGCGTTTCGTTGTCTGTTCTGTGCCTGGCGGTGGCCGAGCATTGGCGGCTACCGGAGTGGATTGTTCAGGCCTATCGGCTGCTGGCCAACGAACGCCGCCTGCTGGCCAAGGCGCTGCATATTGCCCGCAACAATGAGGAGCCTCTGCACCAGCAGCAATTGCTGGATGCCGATCCCGTGCTATCGCGCTGGCTGACTCCCCCAGGCAACACCATCTTGTTTGCCAACGCCTTGGCCCTAACGTCCCACGAAGCCTGGGAAAGCCCACATAGCCTGCGCTGGCAGCGCATCACCGCGCTGTACCTGCAAGTGCCGCTAGCCGAACTGCAGCAACTGACCCACCAGCAAGCCGTGAATAGCGTGCGCCAATACCCGGCCACCGATCTCTGGCACCCGGCCCACGCCCTGCTTTGGCCCTGGACCACGCGCCACCTGCAAGTTGCCGCCGCGCCGCCGCCCGTGGCTAAAGACACCTCGCCAGCCTGGCAACTGCACTGCCGCGCGCTGCTGCGCGAACCGAGCGCCTTCGCTAACCTGCTGCAACTGACCACCTGCATCCGCGATGCCTTGGAGGCCTGCGGCATGAGCCGCGCGCTGGTATTGCTGGCGGACAAAACCCAGACCCGCCTGGTTACCCAGCAAATCGTTGGCCTGCCCAAGGCGGCGCAAACGCTGAGCCTCGATCCAGCCAACAGCCAGGTACTCAAACGCCTGCTAGCGAAACCTGCCCAACTGCGTCTGAGCCCGGAAAACATCGCCCAGTTTTCAGCCTTGGTGCCTGGAACGTTAAAAGCGCTGTTTCCGGGTGAGCATATGTTGCTGCGTTCGTTAGCCAACAACGGCAAAGTGGTGATGCTGCTGGTGGTTGACCAGCAGGGCGCGCCGTTGAGTGAGCCTTGCGTACAAGCCTTTGGCAAAATATCGCAATGCATCGAACGCGCATTGGCCAGCTTTGCCAAACGCGGGCACTAACCTTTCCGCTACAATTTGGCCCCTTATTACTTTGGCTTGGAGGCCATGCATGTCTGCCTTTTCTGCTTTGCCCCTGGTCATCGAACCGGCCGACCTCGCCCCACGTCTGAATGACGCGCAGCTCATTCTGGTCGACCTCACCAGCGCCGCCCGCTACGCCGAAGGCCATATCCCTGGCGCGCGCTTTGTCGACCCGAAACGCACCCAGCTTGGCCAACCGCCAGCGCCTGGCCTGCTACCCACACCGGAACACCTGCAAGCCCTGTTCGCCGAGCTGGGGCATAACCCCGACGCGGTGTATGTGGTGTACGACGATGAAGGCGGCGGCTGGGCCGGGCGGTTTATCTGGCTGCTGGATGTGATCGGCCATAGCCAATACCACTACCTCGATGGTGGTCTCCTTGCCTGGCAGGCCGAGAACCGTGAGCTCAGCAGCGCGGTTCCGCCCGCCACCACCCAAGCGCCGGTACCCGTGCAAATTCACGACGCCCCCACCGCCACCCGCAAGTACCTGCAAAGCCGCTTAGGCAGCGCTGACCTGGCGATCTGGGATGCCCGCGCGCCGTCTGAATACCGTGGCGAAAAAGTAGTTGCCGCCCGCGGCGGGCATATCCCCGGCGCGGTGAATTTCGAATGGACGGCCGGCATGGACCAGGCCCGCGCCCTGCGCATTCGCCAGGATATGCCGACCATTCTGGAAAGTTTGGGCATCAGCAAAGACAAAGAAATCATCACCCACTGCCAAACCCATCACCGCTCCGGCTTCACCTATCTGGTGGCCAAGGCGCTGGGTTATCCGCGGGTCAAGGCGTATGCCGGCTCTTGGGGCGAGTGGGGCAACCTGCCGGATACGCCGATCGAAATTTGAGCGGTCCAACCCCGCCTCGGCCACCTATTTCAACGTTAAGGACACCCATGAAAGATCGTTTATTTATCCTCAGCCAATACCTGCTGCCCCATCACCTGCTGTCGCGGCTGATCGGCTGTATCGCTGAATGCCGTGCGACATGGCTGAAAAACCCGCTGATTACCTGGTTTGTTAAGCAGTACCACGTGGACATGAGCGAAGCGCAGGTCGAAGACCCGACCGCCTATGAAAACTTCAACGCATTCTTTACCCGCGCCCTGAAAGATGGCGCCCGCCCGTTGGACGAAACGCCCGGAGCCGTGCTTTGCCCAGCTGATGGCGCAGTCAGCCAGTTGGGCGCCATTGAGCATGGCCGTCTGTTCCAGGCCAAGGGCCATAGCTTTAGCGCCGTGGAATTGCTCGGGGGCGACGCCGAGCGTGCCGCGCCGTTTATGGGCGGTGAGTTCGCCACCATTTACCTGTCGCCCAAGGACTACCACCGCGTGCATATGCCGCTGGCCGGCACCTTGAAAGAAATGGTGTACGTGCCGGGCCGACTGTTCTCGGTAAACCAGACCACAGCGGAAAATGTGCCGGAGTTGTTTGCCCGCAATGAGCGCCTGGTGTGCCTGTTTGATACCGAACGCGGCCCGATGGCAGTGGTGTTGGTGGGCGCCATGATCGTTGCCGCCATTGAAACCGTATGGGCAGGCCAAGTGGCCCCGCCCGCGCGCCTGCTGAAAACCACCCGCTACGATGCAGCCGCACGCGGCCCTATCGAGTTAGCCAAAGGCGCCGAATTGGGCCGCTTTAAATTGGGCTCCACGGCAATCGTGCTGTTCGGGCCTAATCAAGTGAAGTGGGCGGAACACATGGTCGCCGGTAGCGCTACGCGCATGGGTGAACGCCTGGCCGACGCGCGCTAATAGATGCAGCACAGCGCATTCAGTAAAACGGCAGTTACTGCGCTGTTGAACATCTAAGTTGCCGATGAGGTCTGAAGCTCAAGAAACCGCGCCAACAACGGCACATTGCCATCTTTGCCATACCCTCGATTGGCTGCGGGTGTGGCAAGATGCTGCTAGAGTTCTCAGATCGACTCGCCACGCCTTCGTGCGCAGGAGTGTCCAGCCAGATGGATTACGAGTTACATGGATAAACAGAATCCCCACCTGCTGCTACGTGTACCCACGCCAAACCAGCAGAAACTTTCTTTCTGTGACTCCAGCCCTCGCGACCTTAAACGGTGGATCGCCGGCCTGCCGAAAGCCAATTTGGGCGAAATGGCCCGTCAGCTCTATCAATGCCTCGTCGAACTCAACCAACTGATCACCCCTGCCGAAAACCGTCTGCAGTTACTTGAACTGCTGCGCGCTGAAGTCTATTTCGTCAGCAAACATCTTGAGCGCCACTTTCTCAACCAAGCCATCGTGCTGGATGAGCGCCCGCGCAAAGTTGCCAACCTGTGCCAGGCCCTGGAAAACCATCTGGCTGCCGGCTACAAGTTGATCGTGTCCCAGGAAGCGCCACGCAAAGCCCGCGAACGCAACCAGCTACAGCTGCTGACCATCGCCATTCAGCGCGCCTGCCACTGCCTGTGCGGTCCGCTGATTCGCTCCAGTCAGTTGTATTGTCCGGTGCCAGAAGGCCTATGGCTGGAACTGCACAAGCTCTATCAAATCGCTCAGAACAGCGCGCTGCAAACCATCGTGGTGCGCGACGATATGGCCCTGCACACCAAAGGGTTGAGCGTTGAACAGACCTACCTGATCGCCCTGCTGATTGGCTGCGCGCGAACCAACCAAATGCGCCAGAGCGGTATCGCCAAGCTGGCCGAGGTGCTGGGAGCATGGAGTTCGTTGGTGCACCTGCAAGCGGCTGATGAGCCGGGCAGCCTGTTTGGCATTCCCTCTCAGGTTGACGGGCCGCCGCGCTACAAGTCGCTGTTTCAGGAAAACGAGCTACAAAGCCTGCTGGGCATAGACCCGCAGCCACTGGTAGATGCCATCAAAGAACATTTGATGCTTGCGCCAGAAAATATCGGCCAATCCCGCCTGCTCATTCCCGAAGGCATGAGCATCGACCTGCTACAACACCTGAGCTCCGCCTGGGGTGATATTGCCGAACGTACCTTCCAACGCAACGCCGGCCATGGCAGCCTGACGCTGTGCCTGGGCATGAGTGCTCTGCACTTTTTCCTGGCTGGCAGCAAACCGTTCAACGAAGTGCTTAAACGCCCGGAAGAACGGCAGACAGCCAAGTTCCAAGCGGTCAATGCCGACGCCAAAGATATCTGGCGCAATGCCTTCGATGCGCAATCCACGATGGATTGGAACGGCAACCTGCCGCACGAAGAAATTCAGTACCAACGACCAACCGACGAGGCAAATGCCGACAAAGGCCAGGCCGAAAGTAACTACCCCACCTTCGAGCTTGCCATCGTCAACCACAGCCCCGGCGGTTACTGCCTGAGCTGGCCAAAAGACGTGCCCAGCCAACTACAAGCCGGCGAACTGCTTGGCGTCCAGGACTCCCCAGAGCAAAGCTGGAGCGTCGCGCTGGTGCGTTGGATTCGCCAGGTGCGCGGCGGTGGTACGCAGATGGGGATCGAACTGATCGCTCCTCACGCCCAGCCCTGTGGCCTGCAACTGCTGCGCAAAGCTGATCAACACAGCCAATACCTGCGCGCCCTGCTGCTGCCGGAAATCAGCGCGATTTCGCGCCCGGCTACCGTTATCACCGCGCGCTTGCCGTTCCAGGAAGGCAACAAAGTGCAGATCAATATCAGCGGCGATGAACGTCGCGCCGTGCTCAGCCGCAAGCAGACCAGCACCGGCAGTTTCAACCAGTTCGAGTACCGCGTTGTAGAGCAAACACCCCCTGAACAAGGGAAGCCGGTCACACCACAGAAGAACCAGAGCGCGAGCGGCGAGGAAGACTTTGACTCACTTTGGAAGTCACTGTAGATTGCCCCGCAC
>LNAP01002610.1_pt1 | contig 17908 bp, 11 predicted proteins | sample 602601 | NCBI WGS metagenome assembly LNAP01 (sample SAMN02440304, study PRJNA202911) | soil metagenome | biome: Subtropical and temperate rainforests or woodlands; isolation source: soil samples (1 kg each in a 20% v/v slurry with milli Q water) were... ... | reverse complement strand
CTGTTGCAGGATGTGAAACAATCAGGGTTCGAGGCGGCGTTGTTGATAGATCCAGTCGACGATTTCGCCGTCGGGGGTGTAGCCGCTGACGGTTTCGCGTAGGAGTTGGCGGACGCGGGCGTAGTCGTCCTGATCAACGGCACTCAGCAACTCAGTCAAGCGTCCCTTGAGAACATCCCACGGAAGATGGTCTTCGTTGGCGCTCATGATCATCGGATGTTGCGTGGCTGCCACGTTGTCGCCGATCAGCAACTCCTCGTAAAGCTTCTCACCGGGACGCAGCCCGGTGAACTCGATGGAGATGTCGCCTTGCAAGTTCTTGTCCGAACGAACGCTCAAACCGGACAGATGAATCATCTTCTCCGCCAGCTCGACAATCTTCACCGGTTCGCCCATGTCCAGAACAAACACATCACCGCCCTGCCCCATGGAACCTGCCTGGATCACCAGTTGCGCGGCTTCGGGGATGGTCATGAAATAGCGAGTGATTTTCGGATGCGTGACCGTTAATGGGCCCCCCGATTTGATCTGGCGGTGGAACAGCGGGATTACCGAGCCGGAGGAACCCAGCACATTGCCAAAGCGCACCATGGTGAAGCGGGTCTTGTTGACTCGGGACACGTTGGCCTTGTCGCCGAACATCACTGGGGCGACTTCACGGCTCAGCGCTTGAAGCGTCATTTCGGCGAGACGCTTGGTACTCCCCATCACATTCGTGGGGCGTACGGCCTTATCGGTGGAGATCAACACAAAGTTGGACACACCTGATTGCAACGCAGCCTGAGCGGTGTTGAGCGTGCCGATGACGTTGTTGAGCACGCCCTCGGCAATGTTGTGCTCGACCATCGGGACGTGCTTATAGGCGGCAGCGTGGTAGACGGTGTCCACACTCCAGGTCTTCATCACATCCAGAAGTTTGTCCTGGTGGCGGATCGAGCCGAGGATAGGAAGCAGACGAACAGGAACCGACTTCCTGCTGGCACGCTGCTCCAATTCCGACAGAATGCTGTAGAGGTTGAACTCACTGTGCTCGAACAATAAAAGCGTAGTCGGGCCAAGCGAGAAAATCTGCCGGCAAAGCTCCGCGCCGATCGATCCGCCAGCGCCCGTGACCATGACTGTCTTGCCTTTGATACAACGCTCAAGCAGGTCTGGTTGCGCGGGGACCGAGTCGCGTCCCAGAAGGTCGGCGATATCCACTTCCTGAATGTCTTCGACCTTTACCCGGCCACTGGCCAGATCGGTGAAGTTGGGTACGCTTCGGATGTGGAGGGGGAAACGCTCCAGCATTGTGAGAATTTCCCTACGACGTGCGCGGGTTGATGATGGCAGAGCCAGGAGGATTTCCTGTGCGCCGGTTACGTCGATCATCAGTTGGATGTGTTTGGGTTTGTAGACTTGCAACCCGGCAATCGAACGATCCGCAATGCTTGGATCATCATCGATAAACGCCACAGGGCGCATGACTCGGCCCATGCGAAGTGCTGCGACTAGCTGGTTGCCGGCTACGCCAGCACCGTAGATGGCGACTTTGGTGAGGCCATCCTCTCGATTGGTGAAAGGCACGTGCTGGACGGCGTTGAACCAGTCTCCCATAAAATATTGGCGCATGCACAGGCGCAGGCCGCCGATGATGACGAGGCTAAGCCACCAGTAGTTGAAGATGATGGACCGTGGGACGACGGCCTGGTGGTTGCTGTACCAGTAGACGACAAGTGCCAGGATCAATGAGGACAGGCTGACAGCTTTGACAATCGTGACCAGAGCATCATTGCCGAAATAGCGCATGACGGCGCGGTACATCCCAAAGCGAATAAATAGCGGAATGGCAATGACAGGCGCGGATACGAAAAGCCATAAATGGATCTTGAGCGGGTTATACATGTCGTCTATGCCCAGACGAACGATGAACGCGAGCCACAAGGCAACCCACACCAGAAAAATATCTGTGGCAACCTGGATCAATCGTTTTCGCCGCCGAGGAAGACCAAGCAAATACATCCTGATTTTATCCATGAACATCTCGCTCACCTCGACCGCCTCCCTTCAAATGTTGCATCACCGTAATGAAATTCTAAAGGCCTGACGCATCGACTTAAAATAACTGAATTCTCGGATCATCAACGGCACCCTCAACCATTGAGGGTTCGACACCTCCAGATCGAAATTAATTCGACCGAACGAATGATGGCACATAGTCAGCCCCCCCGCCCGAGCCGAGAGGTCGAACAGTAATACATCCAGTGATAGAAGGACATTCAAACAACGCGGTCTGCTGCTGCACCCGCCCACAGAAAAAGTTTTAAGCGACAGGAGTAGGAATCTGTATCTGATTTTTTCGACGACCCGCTGGATTGGGTCATGGGTAACGACGCCGTGTAAAACATTGATAAACCCGGTAAACTAACCAGCTTCGCTGCGATATCAGAGCTTTACTCGCCACCATGGAAAGAGCGTTCAACCTTGTGCCCAAGCATCCACCCACCACCAGCACATCCACGAGCAATCCCACGACAAATTCGGGGAGCGTGGCTGTCTTGCTGTGTACTTTCAATGGGGGAAGCTTTCTCAAGGAGCAACTGGATTCGATCGCGACTCAAAGCCACGAGCGCTGGGTGGTCTACGCATCGGACGATGGCTCTACGGATGAAACGCTTGAAGTTTTGCGACACTATCGCGAGATCTGGGGCAGTGATCGACTGCTGATCAGCCGGGGGCCTCAGCGGGGTTTTTCGAACAATTTCTTGTCCGTACTGGGCCACGCCTGCGGCCATCATGAATATTACGCATTTTGTGATCAGGACGACCGCTGGCACCCGACAAAGCTGCAAAAAGCACTGGACTGGCTGAAGCTTCAGTCTCCCGAGACCCCATCGCTCTATTGCGGTCGTACTCAGGTTGTCGATACCACCGGGAAAATCATTGGTTTATCCCCGTTATTCAAAAAGCGGCCAAGCTTCGAGAATGCACTCATGCAAAACCTTGCTGGTGGCAATACTATGCTGATAAACCAAGCGGCCTGTTCCCTGCTAAACGAAACCCCTTCCGATACCCCCTTGGTATGCCATGACTGGTGGGCGTACCTGCTGGTTACGGGCTGTGGCGGGAACGTTTACTACGACCCCGCACCGACATTGGACTATCGCCAGCACACTCAAAACATCATTGGTGCCAATACATCCATAAAGTGCCGCGTAGCTCGCTTAAAGAGCATGTTTAAAGGCTCACTCAGTGAATGGAACTCGAAGAACATCGCTGCGCTGTCTGCCCTCTCTTCCCGTTTGACCCCGCAAAACGCGGTGAACCTTATGCGTTTTGAGCAGGCTCGTACCGCCCCGCTTACCACAAGGATCAAGCTAATGGTCGCCAGCCGCTTTTATCGACAAACCCTTCTGGGCAATCTCGGCTTGGCTCTGGCTGTTCTGATCAAAAGGATTTAATGATGAATATCCTCCTCCGGGATGATGTGCCAGCGGCCCCCGAAGCTGTTCGACCGTTTGCGAGTAAAATGCTGGCATTTTCTTGCACAGATACCGTCGCCTTATCATTTTCATTCGTTTGGATATTTTAATGAGTGTTCCGCAAAAGACATCAAGCCTGTATGGCCTTTCCAAAAACTTGATATTGCACCGCCATCTGATTTTCCAGATGACCAAGCGAGAAGTTATTGGCCGTTACCGGGGTTCGGTACTGGGACTGCTCTGGTCATTCCTTAACCCTCTTATGATGCTAAGCGTTTATACGTTTGTATTTTCCGTTGTGTTCAAATCGCGCTGGGGGATTTCACCTCCCGGTACCGAAGAGAGCAAAACCATGTTTGCAATCATGCTGTTTGCCGGGCTGATCGTGCATGCCGTGTTCGCAGAAGTCATCAACCGCTCTCCGAGCGTCGTGTTAAGCAACGTCAATTACGTCAAGAAAGTGGTTTTCCCCCTGGAAATCCTGCCGATCATTACGCTCGGAGCTGCGCTGTTTCATGGCCTGGTCAGCCTGACCGTCCTGATACTGGCCTACGCGATCTTTCAAGGTGTTCCCCACCTCACCATTCTGTTGGCCCCGGTGGTGATGCTTCCCTTGATCGTCCTGACACTGGGCCTTGCCTGGATATTGGCATCCCTCGGTGTCTACCTTCAGGACGTGGGGCAGACCACCGGCATTATCACGACGATCATGCTGTTTCTATCCCCGGTCTTTTTCCCCCTGCACTCTCTGCCAGCGCAGTACCAGACCATTATTTTGCTTAATCCCTTGACCTTCATCATCGAACAGATGAGGGAAATTTTGGTTTGGGGAAGGATGCCTGACTTTATGGGATTGGGTGTTTATTTGATCGTATCAATAATTGTCGCCGCCGCCGGATATGCGTGGTTCCAGAAAACAAGATCGGGTTTCGCTGATGTCCTCTGAAATTATTACGGTAGATCAGTCTGCGGCGCTGGTGCCCGCATCGACGCTGGCCATTCGCGTTGAAAACCTGAGCAAGTGTTTTCATATCTATGAGCGCCCTCGTCAACGTTTGCAGCAACTGCTGTTGGCTCCACTTAAAAGCAGGCTTCAACACACTAACGTCAAATACTATCGAGAGTTCTGGGCACTCAAGAACATCAATTTCGAAGTATCTCGTGGCGAGACCGTTGGCATTATCGGCAAAAACGGATCCGGCAAATCGACCTTGCTGCAAATCATATGCGGAACGCTGACCGCCACTGAAGGCTCGGTAGAAGTAAATGGGCGGATTGCTGCCCTGCTGGAGCTAGGCTCAGGCTTCAATCCAGACTTCACAGGCAGGGAAAACATTTATCTCAACGGCACAATCCTGGGTCTGACCCGCCAGGAAATCGACGACCGATTCGCCGAAATTGAAGCCTTTGCCGATATTGGCGACTTTATAGATCAACAAGTCAAATCGTACTCTAGCGGCATGGCAGTACGCCTGGCTTTTGCGGTGGCGATCAACGCCGACCCTGAAATTCTCATCGTCGATGAAGCGCTGTCCGTGGGGGACGAACTGTTCCAGCGCAAGTGCTTCTCCCGAATTGAAGCTATCCGCCAGAAAGGTGCGACCATCCTTTTCGTGTCTCACGCCGGTAGTGCCATTGTCGAACTCTGCGACCGTGCCATTTTGCTCGATAGCGGCGATAAGTTGACCGAGGGAGCCCCAAAGCAGGTCGTCGGTAACTATCAGAAAATGCTCTACGCCGCAGCAGATCGCCGGGCAATTATCCGCGAGCAAATCATCTCGGGCCAGGCCACTGCAGACGCGAACCCGGAATCCGAGGAATCTGAACCTCTCGCGATCGAACACAACATAGAGGAAAGCTTTGACCCCGACCTCAAGCCCCATAGCACCATCGAATACGAAGACAAGGGCGCGCGAATTCGAGATGCCGGTATTTATACAAAATCCAAAGTCAGGGTTAACAACCTGGTCCGGGGGCGCAGCTACTTATATCGTTACAACGTCGATTTTTCCAACGTCGCCGAGCGGGTTCGATTTGGCATGCTGATCAAGACGGTGAGCGGCGCAGAACTGGGGGGAGCCGTTTCTGCACCTTCGGTTGGACAGTCAGTTGAATTGATTGAAGCGGGCACTAGTGTGCAAGTTCAGTTTGAATTTGCCTGCAACCTGACTCCGGGCTTGTATTTCCTTAACGCTGGTGTAACTGGCATTTCCGATCAAATCGAGACCTTTTTGCATCGCGCTCTCGATGTTGCCGCGTTCCGCGTCATCGCAGAGTCGGGCTGCCTGGCCACAAGCATTGTGGACTTCCACTGCGTGCCAACACTGAAATTTGCTCAAGGCAACTGACTCAATGACTACCAAGAAAATCATCATCGTGCTGGGAATGCATCGTAGTGGCACCAGCGCCCTGACCCGTGGCCTCAGCACCATGGGGGTCACCTTGGGCGATTCACTTCATCCAGCAGGCCCGGATAATCCTACAGGGTTCTGGGAAGACAGTGATGTCATTGACATCAACAATCAACTTCTTGGACTTCTTGGTTCGGCTCACGATCGCATGGGCGTGATCGATGCCAATCTTTTTGATATCCCCGAAGCTCAGCAAATTTTTGAAACCACCAAAGCGCTGGTCACGCAAAAGACTGCTTCAACCCTGATATGGGGTATGAAGGATCCGCGTATAACAAGATTGCTTCCGTTCTGGAAAAAGTTGTTGAACGAACTCGGATTCGAAGTGGGTTATGCCATTGCCTTGCGCAACCCGTTGAATGTGGCGGCATCACTGGCTGTGCGCAACCAGATCGAGCCCACCAAATCGTACATGCTCTGGCTTGAGCATATGTTGCAAGCAGTGGCCTATACGCAGGCAGAAAAACGCTTGGTAGTGGGTTACGACGATCTGTTGAATGACCCTCACAAGCAGTTGCAGCGAATTTCCATAGCGCTGGATCTCAAAGCGCCAACGCAGGAAAAGTTCGAAGCCTACGCAGAAGAGTTTCTGGACAAAGGCTTGCGGCATGGTCAACACAATGACGATGAGCTGCTCGCCAGCGATATTGAACCGCCTCTACTGGTAAAGGCTTATCAACTGCTGCGCCAATGTGCGGTTGATCAGTTAAACATCAATAGTGTCGAATTCGACGAACAACTTGCCCCGTTGATGTCGACACTACGGCGCATGTTGCCGATGCTGCAATTAGTATCGAAATCGGAGGCCGCTACCATTTCGGCCAATGAGGGAATTGTCGCAAGAGACCGCCAGATAGAGGCAATGCAGACACAGATCAACCATCTGCCCCACGCACTAGGTGAACTCGAAGGAAGTCTGGTTGAGCAAACCAATGGACACAATACGCTCAAGAAAATACTTGAAGAGAATCTGGCCGAGATTGATCTAGTAGTTGCCCAGAAAAAATCGCTTGAGAAAACGCTTGAAGAAAATCAGGCTGCGCTTGATCTGGCGGTTACCCAGAAACAATCGCTCGAGAGCCGTGTTAACCATCTGACTCACTTGCTCCATGCCGCTCAAACCAACCTCTTAGCATCCAAAGAGCAAGTCAATATTCTTAGCGAGACTTGGGCTACCTTTTTTATTTCGAGAACCTGGCGATTGATTCGCTTGGCCGGCAAGACCAAAGGTAAGCCCGTAATCCATTTGCCCAATGGTATTGAGTTCGATGACCAGTTCTATCTGAACGGCTATCCAGATGTAAAAGCTGCAGGGATCTCGGCTAGGGAGCACTTCCTCGGCAACGGTCTGCGCGAAGGCCGCATTTATTCTGCCCCGTTGCACCCACACCCAACTTCGCCAGTCAATGTGGAAGTACCTGCATCCTTGGACGTACCGCTGGACAACAAAGGCGGATTCGATTCAGCTTTCTATCTCGCCATGTACCCTGATATTGCAAACTGCGGCATGGACCCCGAACAGCACTTCCTGATGCACGGTCAACACGAAGGCCGTATCGGATCGCCTCCCAAAGTTACCCTGAGCCGCGCGATCGATTCACTGGACAAAAGCAAGCAGACGGTCTTGCTCGTCAGCCATGAAGCATCTCGTACCGGGGCGCCTATTCTGAGCCTCAATATCGCTCAGCAGCTGATAAAGCGGTTCAACGTCGTCGTCTTGCTACTGGGCCCTGGGACACTGATTGATTCGTTCGTCGATGCTGGAGCTATTGTCGTCGGCCCTCTCGATCGCAGCAACCCGATCAGTGCATCGTTGGCTTTCAGCGAGTTCCTGGATCATCATCGCGTCGATTTTGCGATCGTGAATAGCCTTGAGTCCAACCTGGTTCTCAAGCCACTGGCTGATCGCTATATCCCGTCTGTCAGCCTCATTCACGAATTCGCGGTATACACCCGACCGCGAACAGCCATTCAAAACGCGCTGCTGTGGGCGAGCCAAACCGTATTTTCATCGGATGTGACGCTTGGAAGCGCCACACAGGTGTTACCGCAGCTGCTCGATTGCGCCCTACCCGTCCTGGCACAGGGCAAAAGCACCGTACCAGGCGAGGCGCAAGACCCAGCTCAGGTTAACGCAGAAAAATCTCGACTTCAGCACGCCATGCGACCGCTGGATCAGGACCCCGATACAATTATTATCCTGGGGGCAGGACGCGTACAGGTGCGTAAAGGTGTCGACATCTTTATCGAGTGCGCTACTCGTGTCATCAATTCCCCTATTGGAAGCAAATGCCGTTTCGTCTGGATTGGCGACAATTACGATCCCGAAGTGGATATTGCCTATTCGGTGTACCTTTACGATCAAATTCAACGCAGTGGCATCGTTGAGCAATTCTCGATCATTTCCGAGACTGCGCAGATCGAGGAAGTCTACGCGATGAGCGACATGTTGCTGCTGAGCTCCAGGCTCGATCCCCTGCCCAATGTCGCCATTGATGCAATGGTCCGTGGCCTTCCCGTCATGTGCTTCGACCGGACAACCGGTATCGCTGACATTCTGAAGCGCAACGACCTTGAGGAAGACTGCATAGCACCTTACCTCGATACCCGCAGCATGGCGGACAAAATCATTCGCCTGGCATCGTCCGACAGCCTGAGAGCACAGGTGGGAGAGCAGGTAAAAATTGTCGCCGCACGTGAGTTCAACATGTCCGACTACGTTGAAAAACTGGTGGACATCGCTGCTCGACAAAGTGAGCCGAGTCAATTTGAAAAACTGGATACCCGCACGATCGAAGAGGCCAAGGTGGTTGACATCCGTTACTATTCGCCCGCGAAAGTAGTGCTGGAAGATGAGGCATCCGCGATCAGACGCTACGTTCGTTCATGGTCTCGCGGCGTCCTACGTCGCAAGCTGTTTCCCGGTTTTGAACCCGGCATCTATCAAGAGCTGAACTCCGACGCCGTAGGTCAACACGATCCGCTGGCACATTTCCTCCGAGCCGGTCGGCCACTAGGCCCCTGGAATATTCCAACCCTGAAGTGGGAAGCAACGTCCTTGCAAGCAGGTGCACACACAGCACTTCTGTTTATCAGTGTCGCGCTGCCAGATCAACTTCTGGATGTACTCGACTATCTCGCTGTTTCCGGCGTCGACGTGAAGGTTGTTGTCCTGGCGAGCGACGAAGCAACACGACTTGCCTTACAAAGCACCCTGAAAAATAATCGCGACCTGACACTGGAAATACTGTTGTGCGAACGGGGCAGGCTATCCACGCTACTGACTCATCTGGTCGATATTCGCTATCAGGAGTTCGACATCATCGGACACATCGATCTGCAGGCAGAGCCCGTTGATACTGACTTCACCACCCATTTCGCCTATCACCGGTACCTGATTGAAAACATGATCGGTGGCGAGCTTCCCGCACTGAAAGTGATTGCCGAAAAAGTGACTGAACGGAACAGCGATTCCCCAATCGGGCTGGTGTTCCCAGAAGATCCGAACATCAACTATCTATCGCAAGACACCGTAGCGATCGCGAGTCTTTCCAAAGTCCTTGGACTGCAGCCAGCCGAGTATAAACACCAACCTTACCCGGTGAATGGCGTATTCTGGTGTTCCCCAGCCACATTATCGCCTCTGGTCAGCGAAATCCCGGGATGGAAGTCAGCCATCAAGGAACAGCATCTTTCGATCGAGGTGGAGGATCGTATCTTGGCTCGCATGCTACCTCTCGCCTGCACAAGCATAGAAATGACTGTCACTACTACCGTCGTTACTGGCGTTACTTACTAACTTTAATGCAGTCGATTGAATGAACGAGTTGAACAGAACGATGCGTAAAAAAGGCCGCGCAATAAAACAATCGGTATTGAGAGTGGCTCAAGGAATCTATGCTAGGGCATATATCAAGGTCAAAGGAGAGAACCTCAACTTCGATCCGGTTTTTTACCTTAACCAGTATCCGGACATCAAGAATTCGGGTACAGATCCGTTTAGCCATTATGTTTTTCATGGGCGGAAAGAGGGACGCGTTGGTCATTCGCCGGAGCTGAAGAATAGTGGCCTTGACATTATCAAGCTTGATCCGTCGCGCGAGACGGTAATCGTAGTTAGTCATGAAGCGTCAAGGACTGGAGCGCCCATCCTCAGCCTCAATCTGATCATGATGTTTAAACGTCGGTACAACGTTATAGCAATGGTATTGGGTGGTGGTGATCTGACCACTGAATTCAAGGAATCGGGCGCAGTATTTATCGACTCCACAGGACTTCGCTTTAATCCTGGCCATGCACGTGTGCTGATCGATAAAATTTGCAGCCTTCACAAAATCAAGTTTGCGTTGATTAATAGCGTCGAATCCCGAGTAGTCCTACAAGGACTCGCTGCCAATTTCGTTCCGACGATCAGTCTGATTCACGAGTTCTCGGCCTATACCCGTCCCAAGTCGGCATTTCTCGAGACGATGTTCTGGTCCACTCGAACAGTCTTTTCTTCCTCGGTGATCCATCAGAGCGCCGTCCGGGACTTTCCAAATCTGGCGAATTACAAAGTAGAGATACTTCCCCAAGGACGTTGTGAAGTGACCTTCGCTGACTTGGATGAAAAGATAGTAGCTTTAGAGGAGGAGCGACTCAGAAATATTTTCAGAAAACTGAAAACAGGCAATAAGCGAATAGTACTTGGCGCCGGAATGATTCAGTTGCGTAAAGGCGTGGATCTATTCATTGATTGCGCTGCTCGCCTCCTTGAAAGGGGAGAAATGGAAGACTTGCATTTTGTCTGGGTTGGCAAAGGGTATGACCCGGAAGGCGACGTTCAATATTCGGCGTACCTCTACGATCAGGTACTGCGCGCAGGCCTGGAAGATCACATCACCTTTATTCCTGAAACATCAGCGATTCATGTCGCTTACGATGAGTCCTCGGTGGTATTGATCACGTCGCGCCTTGACCCGCTGCCGAACGTAGCCATTGATGCAATGAGCCTGGGCCTACCGGTGCTTTGCTTCGACAAAACCACAGGCATCGTAGATTTCCTTGATGATTGCGGCCTTCGGGACTCTTGTGTTGCACGTTATCTTCACGTCCCGGACATGGCTGAAAAATTGGGTGCCTTGATGGCCGATCAAGCAGCGATTGCAACAATCGGTGAAACCCTCAAGCAGGCATCGGCGCATACATTCGCCATGCAGACTTATATACAGGGGCTGGAATCAATCGCAGTGGAGGCAATTACTCAGGCAACGCAGGAAAAGCTCGACTACACAACGATCGAGCAAGCGGCAATCTACCGAAATGACTTCATCCCGCGTTATCACAGAACGATTTCTGACTTTGATACGTTACGAATGCATGGCCGATCATGGGCAAGCAACGTGAAGGAAAGAAGGCTGTTTCCCGGTTTCCATCCCGCAGTGTTTGCAGAGCAATCCAGCGCCTACACGATCGGCCAAGACCCGCTTGCCAGCTATCTGCGTGCAGGCCAACCCGCCGGCCCATGGGTTCATGAAGTGCTGAGCCCGACCTCCCCGATCAACAGTGATGTTGAAGGCGGCCGGATCGCGTTGCACGTCCATGTGTTCTATGCCGACTTGTTCGAGCAAATTCTTGATTGCCTATTGAGCAACAAAGTACGGCCTGACTTGTTCCTGAGCGTACCGAACGAAGAGGTCAGGACAGCGCTTGAATCTATTAGCTGCCGATACCCTGGTACCGTGGTTGCGATTGAAGTGGTGCCAAACAAAGGCCGCGACATTGGTCCTTTCTTGAGCGGATTCGACAAGCGCCATCTGCGCGACTATGAAATTGTCGGCCACTTGCACACCAAGAAGAGCAAGGATCAGAGCAATCCGGAAGTGGGTAGTGTCTGGTACGACTTCCTGCTTGAAAACCTGCTGGGTAAAACAAACCCCATGGCCGACGTGATTACCTCCAGAATGCTAAGTGATTCACGCATGGGCATGGTATTCGCAGATGACCCGCACATTGTCGATTGGGGAAAAAATCGCCCGTACGCTGAAGCGCTACAGACGCGCCTGGGCTTGAAATCGCTACCGGAAAACATCGTATTCCCGGTAGGTACCATGTTTTGGGCCAGAACTGAAAGCCTTCGGTCGTTGGACGCATTAGAATTGTCCTGGTCTGACTATCCCGATGAGCCACTTCCGTACGACGGCAGCATGCTGCATGCGCTGGAGCGCTTGTTTCCAATCATCGTGCAAAGCAATGGTTACGACATTGCATTGACCAACGTTAAAAATATCACGAGATAAAATGAACATATTAATCTTTGGTGGTGGTGGTTTTATCGGTTCGGCGATTGCCGACCGCCTGCTGGTTGATGGTCATTCTCTGCGGATTTTCGAACGACCGAGGGTAGCACCCTATCGCGAATTCACCTCGACCGAGTCCGTCGAATGGGTGACCGGCGACCTCATGAGCAAACATGATGTCAGTGAAGCGGTGGATGGAATGGACGTGGTTCTGCACTTGGTTTCCACCACGCTGCCGAAGACATCGAACGACGATCCGATTTATGACGTCCAGACCAACCTGGTCGCGACGTTGCAGATGCTGAACGCAATGGTTGAAAAGCACGTCTCGCGTATCGTGTTCATCTCCTCTGGAGGCACGGTCTATGGTGCTCCGACCTATCTGCCGGTTGATGAGGTGCACCCTACCGACCCTCAGGTTTCGTATGGCATCACTAAACTAGCCATCGAAAAATACATTCTGATGTACCAACACCTTCACGGCATCAAGGCCACCGTGCTACGGGTAACCAATCCCTATGGCGAGCGGCAGCGTGTCGAAACCGCACAAGGCGCAGTCGGAGTGTTCCTGAGCCGAGCGCTTAAAAACGAATCCATCCAGATCTGGGGTGACGGTGGTGTGACCCGTGACTATATATATGTTTCGGATGTCGCCGAAGCCTTCGCGTTATCTTTGAAGTATGAAGGCCCTTATAGCGTCTTCAACATCAGCTCCGGCACTGGCGTCAGCATTAATGAGTTGATTGAGCGAATCGAGACTGTGGTCGACGGAAAGATTGCCAAAGAGTACCTTCCAGGCCGACCTTACGACGTTCCTGTGAGCGTGCTGGACAACGCATTGGCAGCCAGAGAATTGAATTGGACACCCAAGGTTCGCCTTGATGACGGGTTGAAGCTGACCGCTGCCTGGATGAAGAGAACGATAGGTAAATGACCCACGCTTCCAGTGTCAAGGTGTCGGTAGTCATCCCCACAAAAAATGGTGGAAGCCGCTTTGAGTCAGTTTTAAGCGCCGTTCTGGAGCAGCAGACAGAATGGCCCTTCGAAGTCATTGTTATTGACTCTGGGTCGAGTGATGAAACCTTGTCAATCGCCCGTGGAAACCCAACGGTGCGCATCATTGAGGTCGAACCTGCAGACTTTCAGCATGGACGTACGCGTAACGTTGCGATCCAAAGTGCGAAAGGGGAATACATCGCCATGATCACCCAGGATGCGCAGCCGGTTGCAAATACCTGGTTGCGTACTCTCGTCGCTGAAATCGAAACTGATGAACAAATTGCCGGCGTGTTTGGCAAGCATGTTGCATACGACGATGCCTCTCTTTTTACCCGCGAGGAGCTGGTACAGCATTTCGCGGGCTTTGAATTGCAACCCATGGCACAAATGACGGACCCGGAGCGCTACCGGCGCGATGCCGGTTACCAACAGTTCCTTTATTTTTTTTCCGATAACAATGCACTAATCCGGCGTTCAGTTTGGAAACACTATCCTTATCCGGAAGTGGATTTCTCCGAAGATCAGGCGTGGGCGCGTATCGTCATTGAGGCCGGCTTCAAGAAGGCCTACAGTCATGACGCTGCTGTTTATCACTCTCACAATTACGGTCTTTGGGAGCGTTTCCAGCGAAGTTTTGATGAAAGTATGGCCTTGGACGATCTCTTTCATTACGACCAGCCCAAGGGACTTATTGCTTTGCTGAGGAGCTGGGTCGGTCTGACGCTGCGGGATCTCAAGTTAATACGTCAGCATCTACCCAATGATGGTTGGACGTTGATACTGCCGGCGATAAGAATGCCAATCGACAACTTTATGCGGGTATCAGGCAGCTGGCTGGGAGTCCGAGCAGGATTTAACTGTCCGGCGCTGATTGCGTTTTGTTCCCGTGACAAAAAACTTAAACGGGTGAAACGCTAACCGTGAATGCTCATCTACTCGCAGCCCAATTAAAAAAATCACTGAACCATATCAGACAGGAAGGCTTCACCTCTTTCTTCAACATATTGTCACGTCGTTTCAGAAGCTCCCGATCACTGTTCACCAAACCTGATGTTATGTATGCCTACCGATTCCTGAAGTTCACACCGACTGTTAAGCAGCCGGACAATGCCGTGAGCAACGGAGATAAAACCATCAATTGGTATATCCCCCCTATCGGCAAAGGATCCGGCGGACATCTTAATCTCTTCAGATTCATGCAGCATCTTGGACAACTAGGGTTCACCAACCGAGTCATTGTTGTCGAGGACGATAGCGACGTACCAGTACCGAAGATAAAATCGACGATATCGGACTGGTTTGGCATTGACAATGTGGAAGTCTATTACATTGATACGCCCATCCCCTCTGCCGCGGTGTCAATTGCAACATCATGGCAAACTGCGTATGCGGTGAATAACATTAACGCAAAAACTCATAAGTGCTACTTTGTTCAGGATTACGAACCCTGGTTCTATCCTGCTGGTACGGAGTACGCGTTGGCGGAGCAAACCTATCAGTTTGGTTTCCATGGGTTTACGGCTGGAAGCTGGCTGTCCAGCCTGCTGAACCAACAGTTCGGCATGCAAGCGACTGCACTTGGTTTTTCATATGACAGAGTGCTGTACAAGCCTCATCCCACAGTTGATCGAGGGGCTACCAAACGCGTCTTCTTTTATGTGCGACCACCAACTGCGCGAAGGGCTTTTGACCTTGGCGTATTGGTTCTGGCAGAGCTTGCCCAGCGGGTTCCGGATATGACAGTGGTGATGGCAGGATGGGACGTGCACCACTACGCATTCCCGTTTGCATGCGATCACGCCGGCCTGAAGAACCCCGACCAACTTGCGGAGCTGTACAGCTCTTGCGATGCAGCGCTGGTACTGTCGTTAACGAATCTATCGCTTTTGCCTCTCGAGATCATGGCCTGTGGCGTACCGGTTGTCAGTAATCGCGCTGCCTGCACCGAATGGCTACTCAACGATGACATTGCAATGTTGGCTGAACCTAACGTCAACACATTGGCGGACGCACTGGAAAAGGTTCTGCGCTCGCCAGAACTGCTACAGCGAATCAAGGAAAACGCTTTCGCGTTTGCGGCATCCGCCTCGTGGTCAGCGGAGGGGGACAAAATGGCTCAAAGGCTTGAGGAGATTTTGTCCGGCCCCTCCCCTGCTCTTGGGACGGTTTCTGAGACACAGTTACCTGGCCTCGAAGCGGGTAAGCCGAGCAGATCCGACACCCTTGACCCAAAACCCGAAAGCTAATCCGGACGCCGAACATAAATGCGGAGAGGCAATTCAGAGATCGATCAGTGCCTGAGTCGATAGTAGGTAGCATTGATCGGAGGAAAAGACTCCAAGGAGGATGAAAGAAAGCAAAGGGCTGCCTGTAACGGATGCCATACCAACAAACGTTTCTCCGAGGTCGCGCTGCCGCTCTGTTGTTCCAGTAAGTCCGGCGCACCTAATTGCCCGATCTTGCGCAGCAGGTCCTTGGCGATCCGCCACAGCGCGTCATCCTGATTCAGCACCCAGTGACACTGCTCCTCCCGATAGGAAACCAGAAGCTTTAAGCCTTGTTCGAGACAAGTGACTGCTATGAAAAAAGCCGTGTTCATGCTAACTTTTCGCGCAACTGAAAGCCCGTTTGTATCTTGGTAGCGTTTACTAAAGCCGCCTGTTGTTTTCCTAGATTCACTTTTGCTGGGACAGTTCTACCTGCCCAGTACTCAGGGAAGAACTCCTGTGACTGTCCATATCGTCCCCTCCGCACCGCCACTCGTTATCGATCTGGACGGCACCTTGCTGCGCTCCGATCTGCTATTGGAAACCGGAATGGCCTTCGTCAGGCATAAGCCGATGAGCCTGTTCAAGCCTCTTTCCTGGCTACTCAAAGGCAAAGCCGCCTTGAAGGAAGGACTAGCAAACGCGACCAATCTCGACGTGACCGTTCTACCTTATGACCCAGAGGTGATCGCTCTCATTGAGGGCGAGCGTGAAAAAGGTCGAACCGTTGTTCTGGCGACTGCCAGCCACTATTCGCTGGCTGAACGTATCGCCGACCACCTGAAACTGTTTGACCGCGTTTTAGCCTCTGACAGTGATCGAAATCTGTCATCACATAAAAAGCGAGAGTTGCTGGTAGAACTCTATGGGGAGCAGGGGTTCGATTACATTGGCAACTCGCTCGATGACATCTCGGTATGGAAATCGGCCCGTGAAGCTTATGTCGTCAACCCTGAATCCGGTGTGGAGCGGCGCGCTGCAGCACAGGGCAATGTCAAACAAGTCATTAAATCCAATCCTTCAGGATTGAATCACTGGATGAAGGCACTTCGTCTACACCAGTGGATGAAAAACGCCCTCATCTTTGTGCCAGTGCTCGCCGCGCACCAGATAACCAATCCACTGTTGGTCTGGCAAGGCATTCTGGCGTTCCTGCTCTTTGGCTTATGCGCCTCAAGCGTGTATCTGCTAAATGACCTTCTCGACCTCGCTGATGATCGCCACCATATCTCCAAGCGCAATCGCCCATTCGCGGCAGGCCGCCTTTCAATAAAATCGGGGCTTATCGCATTTCCCGGACTGCTTGTTGCTGCTTTTTCCGGCGCGCTATTGCTTTTACCTTGGGAATTTGCCGGAGTCCTGGCTGCTTATTATGTTTTGACACTGGCCTACTCATTGTCACTAAAACGGCACATGGCGATCGATGTCATCTCACTCGCCATACTTTATACCCTGCGGATTATTGCGGGCGCCGCTGCTACCAGCCTGGACCTGACCTTCTGGATACTCGCGTTCTCGATGTTCATCTTCCTCAGCCTGGCGCTTGTCAAACGCTACGCAGAGCTACGCGAGGCGCGCAAAAAGGGACACACCGAAAAAACCCGCGGCCGTGGTTACTATCCCGATGATCTGGAAATGATCTCGTCGCTTGGTGCATCTTCCGGCTATTTGGCGGTGATGGTGCTAGCTCTATACATTCATGATCAATCGACGAATGCGCTCTATGCCCATCCACAAGTAATCTGGCTTGCCTGCCCTCTGCTGCTTTTCTGGATTACCCGGATATGGATGCTGACCCACCGCGGACAGATGCATGACGATCCAGTGGTGTTTGCTGTTCGTGACCGAATCAGTCTGGTGGTTGGCGCATTGTTCGCCTTAGTGTTCTGGATTGCGGCATGACCGACAGTCGTTACTCATGGGGACGCTACCCCAGCGCCCCTCAAAATGCGCACACCTGTAGCTGGCGTAGTGAAGTATCCGACTTGATGAGTAGGGTGGTTGCCGACCATGGCTCCACCCTTCCGTTTGGCAATGGACGCAGTTATGGAGATAGTTGCCTGGCGACTAGCGATCAAGTCGTGCAACTTCGTACTTTGGATCGTTTTATTGAAGTCGATTGGGAGCACGGCGTGGTACTCGCCGAGTCGGGTGTCACCCTCGCGGAAATTCTGGCATTGAGCATCCCCAAAGGATGGTTCCTGTCCGTCACGCCTGGAACTCAATTCGTTACTTTGGGCGGCGCTATCGCAAACGACGTCCACGGCAAAAACCACCATCTTCGCGGAACATTTGGCAATCACGTTCACAGTTTCGGTTTACTACGGCACGGCCAAGATCTGCTGACCTGCTCCCTTTCAGAGAATCCAGAGCTGTTTGCAGCGTCCATCGGGGGGCTTGGCCTGACCGGTGTTATCACTTGGGCGAAAATCCAGTTGATGCCGATACATTCGAGCCAAATCGACAGCACGGTAGTGCGCTTCGATAACCTC
>LNAP01002609.1_pt1 | contig 17911 bp, 13 predicted proteins | sample 602601 | NCBI WGS metagenome assembly LNAP01 (sample SAMN02440304, study PRJNA202911) | soil metagenome | biome: Subtropical and temperate rainforests or woodlands; isolation source: soil samples (1 kg each in a 20% v/v slurry with milli Q water) were... ... | reverse complement strand
CTGCAGCAGTTCGTGGACGAGAATGTATTCCAGGCACTGGATCGGTTTTTTGGCCAGTTCCAGGTTGAGCCAGATGCGGCGAGCGGCAATGTTGCAGGTTCCCCACTTGGTTTTCATCTTCTTGATGCCCCAAGCGTTCGCCTCAACCCCCAAGATCGGCTGCCATTTATCTAGCAGCGTGGGGATTAGATTTTTCAGCTCGGCACGGTAGAAGGCTTGTAGCAGTTCTTCGCGTCGCCCCGTACTGGTCTCCGGGCGCACGAACAGATCCAGCGCGGCCTTGCCCCGCAACGCGACCCGCATCGGTGTGCTGCCTTCGACTACACGCAGACGATAACGCTGGCCCATAAAGTAATGGCTCTCGCCGCTGACCATGCGGCGCTGGGATTGTCGCGGCTGGGCTTGAAACTTGGCCCGCTGGCGTTTGATCCAGCCGAGCTTACCTACGACTGCCAGGCGCACGGCTTCGTCATCTACCGCCAACGGCGCGGCCACACGCACACGTCCTTGCGGCGGATAAACGCCCAGATGCAGGTTCTTGATCGGCTTGCGCACGACCTCCACGGTCAAACCGCTGACCGTGATGTTGCGGGACTCAATACTCATGCTGATGCTTGACCAGTTCCAGCAAGGCATCCAGCCGCTCGTTGTCCTGTCCTGCCGAATAGTCGCCCACGGCTTCAGCGGCGTCTTTGCCCCACTGATCCAGCACGTTCTTTATGGCAAGGCGGACACGCTTGGTTCGCATCGGATACTGCCGCCACTCGTCCATCACATTTTCACGAACCGCCTGATCTACAGCCAACGCCAATTCTACGTCGTGTCCGAGGTTGTCATACAGCGCCTTGCGAGCAGCGCTATTGATCGAGCCAGGATAGTTGGTCAAGCTGGTTGGGTTCTTGGCCTGCTGAGCCAGCTTCACCACCTCGTCCAGATACTCCTGATAGCTGATGGCGTCTTCCTTGCGCTTGGCGATCAGCGCATCGAGAAGCGAAGACATGGTCTCGTAGTACTTCGGGTTGATCGGCGACTCATCAATGATCAGCTTGCGCACGTTGTTCTCGATGGTCTCGGCCACAGCTTCCTTGTTTTCGCGGATGCCCTTGGGCAGAGCGTCCACCGAATCGACACCACGCTCTACGATAAGCTGGATCAGCGACATATCGTCGAAGGCGGAGATCTTCTCGCTGTCATCGGCGCGGATGTAGGTGTCGATCAGAAAGCGCATGTCCGGCTCATAGGCCTTCAGGTCGATGTAATCGCCACTGGCCAGCTTCACCTCGTCGCGCACCTTGGTGAAGTGATCAACCTCATCCTTGATCTCGCTGATTTCCCTGGCGCTATAGCCGGCTTCTTCCAACTCGTTGGCCAGATTGCCGAAGCAGCGAATCAGCGCCGAGGTCATCTTGTACAGGTTCAGGCGCTTCGGCTCGTTGGCCTTTAGTACCTCGGCATTGCCTGAGTCGGTGCCGCAGAAGAAGCGGAGATAGGCAGGCGTGTCCTTGGGCTTCTCCACCGGTTCGCACAGGGCCTTGATTGCCTCGCGGGCTTCCTCCAGGTCTTCCTGAGCTTTGCTCAGCCGGTCTTCCAGCAGGCCTGCCACATCGGCCTTGTCGTAGCCGTCCAGTGCACCGCTGGTGTAGTCGCCGATGGCGCCTTCCAGCTGCTTGAACAAGTCCTTGTAGTCGATGATGTAACCGTACTGTTTGTCGTCGCCATCCAGTCGATTGACCCGGCAAATGGCCTGGAACAGGCCGTGGTCACGCATCTGCTTGTCGATGTAGAGGTAGGTGGCTGATGGCGCATCGAAGCCCGTCAGCAGCTTGTCCACCACTATGAGCAGACGCATCTGCCCCGGCTCTTTGATGAAGCGCTGTTTCACCTCTTTCTCGAAGGTTTCCGGGTCTTTGTCGCCCAGCATCTGGTTGTAGATTTCGTACTGGCGAAGCTTCTCGGTCAGTCCTTCTCCGGTGGCTTCGCCCTTAATATCCGCTGGTGAAGGCTTGTAGCTGGTGACGATGGCGCACTTGTCGCCCATCCCGGCCTTGCAGAACAGCTCATAGCATTTGCAGGCCTCGAAGATGCTGCTGGTGACCAGCATGGCATTGCCACGGCCATCGGCCAGGCGGTGCTTTGTAGCCATGTCGAGAAGGATGTCGGCGACGATCTTCTCCAGCCGCGACTGGCTCGACAGTACTTTCTGCATGGTGCCCCAGCGCTGCTTGAGCTGGGCCTTGGCCAGGTCGTTCAGGCCCTTGGTCTTGGCCTCGAACCACTGATCGATCTTCTGCTGCGAGGTGATGTTCTGGTCTATGTCGCGGGCTTCGTAGCGCAGGTCGAGCACCACGCCATCGGCCACCGCTTCATTGAATTTGTAGGTGTGGATGTAGCGGCCAAACACCTCGATACTCTTCTGCTTGTCGGCCTTGAGCAACGGTGTGCCGGTGAAGCCTATAAACACGGCATTGGGCAGGATGGCTTTCATCGCCTTGTGTAGCTCACCGGACTGGGTGCGGTGGCACTCGTCAACGAACACATAGAGATCGCCCTTGGCGCGGAAGTCCGGCGGCAGGCTCTTGTGCAGCTCCGCCACAAAGTCTTCTACATCGGCATCCTCTCGGGTGCCGAACTTGTGGATCAGCGAGCACAGCAGCCAGGGCGAGGGTTGGTTTAGCTTGTCGATCAGGTCGGCACCGCTGGTGGTGCGGACGATCTGCTCGTTGACGCCGGTAAACACCTTCTCGATCTGCTCATCCAGCTCGGTGCGGTCGGTGATGATCAGCACCCGAGAGTCCTGGATATTTTCCCGAATCCATTTGGTCAGCCAGACCATGGTCAGGGACTTACCCGAGCCCTGGGTGTGCCAGATGATCCCGCCCTCGCGCCGACGCAGATAGCGCTGCGCCTCGCGGATGCCGAAGTACTGATTGTGCCGGCAGAGCTTTTTCACCCCGCTATCGAACACGATGTAATCGTGGATCAGCTCCAGAAAGCGCGCCTTGTTGCAAAGCTGGAGTAGATGCCGATCCAGCAAATTCTCGGCAGCCGCGCCGTCCGGGATTTCCTCTTTCCAGGTCAGGTAGTACTTCTCGCCGGTCTGGATGGTGCCGTAGCGCAGGCCCTGGCTATCGTTACCAGCCATCACGTATTGCATGGTGGAGAAGAACGGCTGGATGAATTCAGCCTTCTGGTTATCCAGGTTCTGCCGGATACCCTCGTTCACCGCCACCTTGGAACGCTTGAGCTCCAGTACACCGAGGGCAATGCCATTCACATAGAGCACGACATCCGGGCGCTTGGTGTTGGCCTTGGTATCAGCGCCCTTGATGGTCACTTCCTCGGCAATGGCGAAGTGATTGAGCTCAGGCTGCTTCCAGTTAATCAGCCAGACGGTTTGGGTGTTTTCGCCGACCTCGGGCTTGAGCTTCACCCCATAGCGCAGCAGTTCGTATACCGCCCTGTTGCGGTCATACAGGCCCTTGCTGGCGTCGTTGGCGACACGGTTAAGTTCAAAGGTGGCGCGGCTGGCAATATTGGGTTCAACACCTTGGTTCAATAGCCACTCATGCAGCAGTTCGGCTTCTATATTGGCGTTCCCGCACCGCTCGGCCCAGTCGCCCAAGTAATCATAGTTCAGCTGTCGCTGAAAAAGCGTGACGACGCGTTGCTGGGTCTTTTTTTCGATCTGGCCAACTTTATTCATTTGCGCCTCTGACGAAGTCTTTTTCAGCGAATTCTTAATCTGCCGTTATTCTTGATGATATTCCCATCTCAAGAAATTCATCACTATGGCATAAATATTAAAAACAAAGCTCTTAAGCAATAGCAGCAGATAAAAAATACTGCCACCGACAAAGCAGTAGGCTGACTTTATTATTGCAAGCTTGATGCAAACCCCATCAGGAATTAGTCTGAGCAGATTAGATAAAAACCCAGACTCCATACCAAACAAATGAATCAATATGAAGATGGATGAGAAAAGAATGTACGCAATAAATACCTGCATAAATGCAAAGTAATTATATTTTAGCGTAGGGAGGCCTGTGCCCTTATTTGTGTGCTCCATCATTGCCAGCATCATTTTTGGCTTTGATAGAGTTGCAAAAATAGTGAAACCAGCAATAAGAAACCCAAGTGTTGCAATTGAGAATGAAAAACCAACCTCGACCAACTTTCTAGTGGCAGACAAGATTCTGCCCGTGTCAGCTTCAAGAACAAATGAATTGACTGCTAGCAGGCCTGTGACAAGTAGCACTGCAATAGAATTAAATCGACTTGGAAGTATTCTTCTGGAAAGCTTATAGACATCCCAGAGCGACTTTTCACTGGTCAACTCCGACTCATCAAATGAATATTTCATTTCAGAGCCTACTAAAAATTGATTTTATCTTATTGATAACTTCGTCAGTTACGCCTGGAAGAGATATAACCCCAGCCTGAACCAATTTTATAAATTGTCCATATTTTTCAGTGGCCGCAAGTTCCACATTCTTTGGGAGCTCGTCGACCTCAACAAAAAGACTAAAGTCTTCATTGCTGCCTTTTAGGGTGTCACCGTAAATGTCAGAACCTTTAAGCTTGATTTCAGAGTTCCCAAAATTCGTCGCCGCACTTGTCTGAGAGTAAACGGCCTCAGCATCAAGACCTTCTTTGGGGTTTGAAAACTTGGCTGTTGCTGCACTGCTGTTTAGTTGCTCGCGGCGAGCCCCAAACCCAGCCCAGAAGTCATCATTATCAATCTCTTCCTTATTTGTCGGGAGGAGTTTGATTGATAGCTCTTCAATATTATTGAATCGCGCTATGAATTCTTTTAGATCTTGCTTGCCTGCAAGAGGAGTAACTCTTAACTGTGGAAAAGGCAGTTCAGCCAATAACTTGACCTTAGTCACCCTCTCTAGAGAGCTGTCAGATTCTCTCTCAGCTTTTGCCTTGTCAAATTTCTCCTGAATAAACTCTCTATGCCTTTGCGTGAGGCAATATTGGCTCGTGCTTTGGAAATTCTGGACGGTAGGTGCTCCCGAAACCTCTCTGCAAAACATTAGCCTATGGTTATTCAGGACAAGTAAAAAGGTTGAGCTTGGCGCGGTTTCTAGCTCCATCTGGTCTTCTATGAGCCCACCGTCGCGCCTGAAGATCTGGTCACGCTTTAGTTTGGTGTTTTTTACTATTCTTCCGGCGATACCGAGAACAGGAGTTTCATTGCCAGAGCTAAGTTTAACCAATTTGGTATCAATAAAAAAATACTCACCTTTGCCTTTTATTTTTCTGATGTACTTCATCTCAAAAAATGAAGGCATAACAATGCGATCAAATTCATCAAGGAGCGCCTTGCTCTCTCCGAACTTAACGGTGTAGTTGCCAAATTCTATTTTTTTTGCGAAGGACATTCTTGAAAGTTCCTTGGTGTGCGAGTGCTTTAGTTATTGCTCAGCAGGCGAATTTTGCCAGTAAGCAACTCCTGCATCATTCCCTGTTTTATCTGGCTAGCCTTGTCCCGGCGGGCTTCGAGGGCAGCGAGTTCAGCACCCATATCGGACAGAACGGTAGCAATGGCCGTTTGTTCTTCCTCCGAAGGCTGGGGAATTTCGAGCTGCATAAAGGCGCTTTTCGCGATGTTGTAGCGGGTCGCGCCCTGTGCCAGTACGGACATGGCAGCACGCCCTGCCTTGCTTCTAAACCAATATGCGAAGAAAAGCCCATTCACCTTTGCTGTTGTGTTGAAGCGAAAGCCGAAACAGAAGCTGTTCAGATAGAGGTTCGGAATTTCCTCAAGCAGGACTGAGCAGAAGCCTACTTCCTCAGGCGTTTCAGAGGAACCATTGAAGAAAAGGTCGCCTTTCTTGGCGAGGTTTTGTGCTTCATCCGGCGCAACATCGACAGGTTCAAGCCAGCTCGCATCGATCACTGTATCGGTCATCACATTCATAAAAGGGATGTAGCGAGCTTCACCGTGGCCGAAATCAATTTTTGTCTTCCCGGCGAGGCCACCATAGGTATTACCCAATGCTCGCATCGGTTTTACGTCCCACGCCCCACTAAACCCTGGCAGGCGGCGTTGGCCGGTGAGAAGGTATTGCATGGTGGCTTGCTGGATGTTGCGCTTTTTGGTGATTAGTTGATCTAGGCTGTTGATCAGGGTATCCACGTCGGACATCGCTCTGGCGATGGTGATCCTCTCTTGAGGGTCTGTGGGGAAAGGAATTTTAAAGGCGTTGAGATTGGCGTTCGTAATTTGGTTGATAGTTGCACCAATATTTTCATCTATCTGGCGCTTGATCAGATTGGATTGAAACTGATGAAAAACAAATGCCGAGTCCGAGGTGCGAAACACAGACATAAATGCGCCAAAGGTCTGCCCTGCAACGCGCTGATCAAGTAAGGCACACTTGCCGATTAAGCGCCGACTGCCATTCCTGACGCAGATAAGTATGTCGCCGTCCTGAACTACGATCCGCTCCGGTATTGCAGAGTCAACGTAAACGTTATCCTCTAAGGTAAGGGTTCCGTTTTGTATATTTGATGATCGTAGGACAAGAGTACCGTGATTTTTCACGTTGCTTGGGCTATATGTCAGGCCTATCAAGCAACTTCCGATTTCACCTAGCGACACAACCTTCCAGTCATTTGGAATGATTCCGACCTCAGTCCACTTGTACCCCAGCTGTATCACGGAACTCATACCGCAAACCCCATCTTTGCCAGATGCGCATTAACCTTGGTCGTCAGCTCCTCTACGTCAGCATTTAACGCCGGTAGCGGTATGACATAGCGCTCGGCCAGTTGGCGGATACGACCACTAAGAGCCTGGGACACCCGATCCAGTTCTGTCTGCACGTCGGCTTGCAGGGTGGCCAGCCATTTATCGTTCACCACCAGGGTTTTCAGTTCGGCCTCGCTCAACTGGGCATAGTGGGCCTGCACCTTGGCATCCAGCGCTTTCTGTGCGGCTTTGACCTTTTTGCTGGCTTCGGCCTCGCGCTCTATAAGTGCCAAGCATTGTTCAAGCGCCTGGCGTTCTTCATCGGCGTCGAGGTCGTGCTTGATGGCTTTCAGGCGCGCCTTGACGCTGGCGGCGGTGAGCTTGCCCTTGTCGGTTTTGCCTTCGGCAAGGGGAACCTCCAAAAACCTACCATTCCCTTTAAAATCGGTGCAGTACCAACTCACAGGACTGCCAGCCCATGCTAAGCCTATTTGCCGACCAGGAACGTGAAGCGAAACTCGACAGCTTGGGTGATCCGCTGGCATTGCTAAACAAGCACGTCAATTTTGCCGTGATGGCTCAGGAAATTGACCGCTGGGTTCCTCGCCCGAGCCGCGCTAAAGGCGGTAGGCCTCCGTACCCAACAGAGCTCATGACGCGCCTGCTGGTCTTGCAGCAGTTGTTCAATCTGTCCGACGAGCAAATGGAGTTTCAGTTACTCGACCGCATGAGCTTTCAGCGCTTTGCCGGACTAAAGGACAGTGCGCGCGTGCCGGATCGCAATACGATCTGGAATTTTCGTGAGCGTCTCGTTCAGGCCAAGGTCGAGCATCTGATTTTTGATGAAGTGCAGCGCCAACTGCAGCTCAACGGCTTCAACGCACGCGAAGGGCAAATCATCGACGCCAGCATCGTCCGTGCTCCAACCCAGCACAACACGGCTGAAGAGCAAGAAATCGTGAAGCAGCGAGCAGCCCCCATCGAGTGGGAACCGGCCAAGCGCCGGCAAAAGGATGTCGAGGCGCGCTGGACGAAGAAGCACGGAAAATCGTACTTCGGCTACAAGCTGTCGGTCAGCGTGGATCGCCGGCACAAACTGATCCGCAACGTGCGGGTAAGCGATGCCAGCGAGGCAGACACACTTCATTTGGTCGATGTGCTGGATCGAGGGAACAGCAGCCGGGACTTCTGGGCTGACCGTGGCTATCACGACAAGCCACGCGAGCGCTGGCTCAAGCTCAATGGGTGGCGCCCGCACATTCAGCGCAAAGGGCAAGCAGGTAAGCCTATCGGCGAGCGGGACAAGGCCCGCAACAAGCGTATCGCCAGCCCACGCGCTCGGGTCGAGCACATATTTGCCAGCCTGGCGCAGATGGGTGGCAAGATGATTCGAAGCATCGGCCTGGCACGTGCACAGTTTGGACTAACGATCAAATCAGCGGTGTACAACCTGAAAAGGATGTCGAGCCTGCTGGAGATGGCGTGAAGATGACAACAGGCCGGTTTCTCCGGCCTGCATTACCCGTGTTGCGATAGGTGTTGACCGCATATTCTTTGCGCCGATCACCTCTTCATGCTCTGTGTTCTGGTCAGAATCGGGTTTTTAGAGGTGCCCAAGCGGGCCGTCCTCTCCGCCCTGTTCTTCGTCCAGCTCCTCCAGCTCACGGCTGATCGCATCACGCTTGGCTTCCAGCTCGGTGATGGCGGCAGCCTCGGCGGCGTAGTAGCGACGGACGATTAGTTCTGGGGGCAGCAGGTCGGTATTGGGTTCACCCTTGCTCGGGCCACTGGCAATCAGCGGCTGCCAGCCGTCGATCACCAGTTGGTACACGTCATCCTGCAAGGTGGCGTACCAGTAGTCCTGGAGGTGCTGGTAGACGTCGTAGGCATCCAGTAGCGGCGCAGCCTCGAAGCAATGCAGCAGATCTTCGCCCAACTCTTTGAGCAACGCCTTGGGCTGATCGCCAATTGCGATGCCGGTAAGGTTCGGGTGGTGTTCGGCACGCCAGGCCTCGAACAGACCCGCCACAGTCTGACGGAAGGCGTCGAACTCGGGGTGGCCGAAGATGGTCGGCTTGATCTCGCTGATGGCGACTTTGAGTCTGAGGTAACCGGGGCGCAGGGGCTCGAACAGCGCGCCGCGCAGGTTAGGCATTACCTCCCAGTAGGCATGCAGGGCGTCGATATCAGGCTCGGGAATGCCTCCATGCAGGTGGGCCTCGATGTCCTGAAGATCCTCTGCTTCGCTGGTATCGATATAGCGCGGGATATTCAGGTTGAAGTCGTTGGCTTCGATCTCGGCCATTGGCACCAGCCGCGCGAATTTCTCCACCTCAATTTGCTGGGTGAAAGTATCCACGATCTTGTGGATGTCCTGCTCACGCAGACGGTTCTTGTTGCCGTCCTTGATAAAGCCTTTGCTGGCGTCGATCAGGAACAAGCCTTTGCGCCCAGCACTGCCCTCCTTATCCAGTACGATGATGCAGGCGGGAATTCCTGTGCCGTAGAACAGGTTGGCCGGCAGGCCGATGATGCCTTTGATGTAACCCTGCTGAAGGATGCGCTTGCGGATGGCTGCCTCCGCACCACCCCGGAACAGTACGCCGTGGGGCAGAATCACTGCTGCCTTACCGGTGCTTTTCAACGAAGTGAGCACGTGCAGGAGGAAGGCGTAGTCGCCGTTCTTCTCAGGGGGAATGCCGTAGCTGAAGCGGTTGTACTCATCCTCTGCCGGGTTGAAGCCATTGCTCCAGGCCTTGGTGGAGAACGGTGGGTTGGCGACGATGAAGTCGAACAGCTTGAGCTTGCCCATCGGGTCTTTGAAATGCGGTGCGGACAGGGTGTTGTCCTTCCAGATTTCTGCCGTTGGGCAATCGTGCAGAATCATGTTCATCTTGGCCAACGCGCTGGTGGCGTTGTCCATTTCCTGGCCGTAGATGGCCAGATCCAGACCGGTAACGCTCTTGGCTTCGTCGTGCGCTTTCAATAGCAGCGAACCCGAGCCGCAGGTCGGGTCATAGATGCTCTGCTTGCTGTCAGTAGCACCGGCCAGGCCAATGACCTGAGCCATGATCCGCGACACTTCAGCAGGGGTGTAGAACTGCCCCTTACTCTTGCCGGACTCGGTGGCGAAGTGGCGCATCAGGTATTCGTAGGCATCGCCAAGGATGTCGTCGCCCTGAGCGCGGTTGCTGCGGAAATCCAGCCCCGGCGAGTTGAAGATGCTGACCAGATTGGACAGACGGTCGACCATCTCCTTGCCCTTGCCGAGCTTCTCCTGGTCGTTGAAGTCCGCTACGTCGATAACGCCGGTGAGGTTATTGGCCTCGGCCAGGCGGGCGATGATCTGGTTGATCTTGTCGCCGATCTCCTTGTCGCCCTTGAGCGCCACCATGTCAGCGAAGCTGCCGCCTTCTGGCACCTCGATCAGCGAGTTGGGGTCGCCTGCGTACTTGTCCGACACGTACTTCACGAACAAGAGCACCAGGACGTAGTCCTTGTACTGCGAGGCATCCATCCCGCCACGCAGCTCGTCGCAGGATTTCCAAAGGGATGAGTAGAGTTCGGATTTCTTGATGGCCATCGGGCGTACTACCTTGCATGCGGGATAGCAGGTAGCAGCGGGTCAAAGCCCCGTACGCGTCCCTGCCGAAAGGATGGGCCGAGAGTACCAGAAGTGCGGAGCAGGCCTCATCCTTGGCCGGCAACAGAATAGCCTTCGAGATGCTGAATTTCTGAAAGACAGGCGCCAACTCCACATCAGGCATCTAGGATGCGGCATCGACGGATCGTGGCTTGAGTTTTAGAGAGATTCCTTCCTTGTCGCCCCAATGACCAGCTCATCTCCCAAAGCCCAGCCAAGCTTCTCCAGTAGCGCCGGAGGAAGCTCAACGATGACGTCTCCGCTGCCATCTCCTGGATCTTGGCAGACAACTCGCCAGCTCTCTGATGTCGCCATCGCTTCGACCTCACGGTGAAAGAACTCAGTATGGCAGTATCGCCTTGGGCAGGACGGCTTCATAGGGAGGAGGCTACATTTCCATGCAGTTACCAACCGTAAAGCGCTGAAGCACATTTGGGCATTCTGAACCACACGACAATGCCATCGACACTTTGATACCTAGAAAACTGCTGGCCTCACTTTAAAGTGGCGAAAAGTCGATACAGCGAGAGCCAAAATGTCATTTACGGATTTTCAATTCCCCACGCTCGGTCACTTCAACAAAGTGCTGTGTGATTGCCTAGGCCTATGGAGCAGTGACGGGAAGAGTGTCAAGTTTCATGTACCTGCTAGCGAAAAAGCCAGGCGTGCAGCATTGAGATCTGCATTCGAGGCCATTAAGAGGGAAAACGGTACTTATGGGTCTCTCGACGAGCTTGTTTCTGTAACGTCTCAAATGGCGCCTGGATCGAAGCAGGAAGTAAAAAAGAGCAAGACCATTCAATCCTACGTGTCCTATTTAGCCAAAGAGGATTACTCCTCATATGCAGAGCTCAAGGAGTTAACAGGCTATATCGAAATCCTCACCCATGAGAAATATGAGACATCGAAAGTTTCTGATCTTGCAGCGAAACTCTACACCTCAGCGTTGCTACACTACAGAGAGTTCATAAGGGAGTACTCGGCAACATCTGAAGACTGCATTGATGCCTACCAAGGCTTTCTTGCAGGCACAATGATCGACTTGGTCAGAGCCATCTCCGATGTGGAGCCAAGGGGAATCCTCGGTAAGAGTACAGAAACTAGCAGATGGCCTCTGCGCGAATTTGTCGAGAAAGCCTGCAAGGAAGCTGGGGTAACACCATACAAACTTCATCAGTTTCACGCCCTCCGTAAGAAAGCCATTAACTGTAACCTGACTGACGGTGAGTTATGGGCATTAGATTTCTCGTCAAAGCCAGTCAGCACGCAATCAAAGCAGTTATTTGAGCGAATGAGCAAGGGTGGCAAAATAAAATGGGAAGTTATTTATCCATTTATCAAGCCGCTTGCGTGTCTTTTGCCTGCGGAGGCTGAGGGGCATGGGTTTGCCAACAAAGCATTTTGTGCCTTTGTGTCACACAACCTATATATGCATGCCGCCGAGATAGGCGACTTTGACCCCAGCACTCAACCCCAATACCCAAAGATTAAAACTCTAGACAGTGTCACTCCAATCAGCGACTGCATTGATCAAATACTGCATGACGACGTAGTCGATGAGAAATTATTGGATGATGCGTTTGGAGCGTACCATGAATTCTTGACAAGCCTTAGATCAACAGGGGCATTTTTGTCCTGCGACACCGCCATACCTGACGGGCTTGCAGTTCTATACAAAAAGGATTATCTGAAGTTTTTTGAAAAAGAATGGCTATCAAACTTAACAAACAGTCCAGCGTGGATTGAAGACTGGTCATTGGCTAGTAGATTCATGCTAACCGGTGCCAGTGAAAGCGCACTAAAACATTTCAAGCAGGCACTTGAAAAGGCTAAGTATTCCGCAGGCCCTCTGTTCATTCCTTTTTATGTGCAAGTATGCGCATTCTGCAAATCGCAGTTTAAAGTGCTATCTCGCAATAGTGAAGAAGAGGTATTTGACCGGTTTTATGATTCGTTGGGAGGCGAAGCCGCAAAATATGCTGGTCTACTAGGGTACATTCCAGGCTCCACCCGTGATCCCGAAACGCTTCTGCCTAAGATCAATCTCCCTGGAAAGAATCGTCTGATCATTCAGGAAATCGACATATTGACTGGGTGGTTGCTTAACAGCAAGAAACTATAGCGTTCACTTTCAAGGACAGATGGTGGCAATTAAATTATGTTAACCGCTCAAGTTGAATATGCACTTAATAACAGGCTGGAGAGTCGCTCTGGGGCAAGCACCTCTCAGAATCACCAATATAATTACAGCGCTTGCATAGCCCCTGCGCATGGTGGCAACGTTCAAGAAAACGCAGTCTTACAAGGACGACACCTGATGCACCAGAAACGAATTGCTTTGTTGATCGATTGCGACAACGTCAGTCACAGTGCCATTGAAGGCGTGCTGGAAGAGCTCGCCAAATACGGCATGGTCAACGTACGACATGCTCATGGTGACTGGAAGAGCGACGGTCTCTCTGGCTGGGTTGAGCGGCTCCATCCATTCGCTATCCGCCCGATGCAGCAATTTGCCTACACCAAGGGCAAGAACGCCACTGACGCGGCCATGATCATCGATGCGATGGATCTGCTGTACAGCAAAAACATCGACGCTTTTGCCCTGATGACTAGCGACAGCGACTTCACTCCACTGGCTCTACGCCTGCAAGAAAGTGGCTTTCCGGTGTATGGCTTTGGCGAGAAAAAGACCCCTTCGGCTTTCGTACATGCATGCACGTCGTTCATCTACGCGGAGAATCTTGTACGGGCCGCAGACGACGACAAGGTTTCTCAGGACGAACAACCCCGGAAGAAGTCTCGAAATGAGCTGCGTTGCGACACATCCCTAGTGCGCTTGCTTCGAAACGCGGCAGACCAAACAGCTGGGGATGATGGCTGGTCACTTCTCAGCAGGGCATCGGACTACATCCACAACAACAGCTCATTCTCTGTGGTGAACTATGGCTACCAGAAACTGGGCGATCTCATACGCACCTCGGAGCTGTTCGATGTTGAGATGCGAGGTACGGCCATGGTTATCCGAACCATTCGCAAGCAGACGCCAGCACAAAGTCACGAGCCTGCCCTTGCGACCTCTACTTGACCACTTCTCGCAGGCGAAGTGGCATGCAGTGCCTGACGGAGCAGCCTTGAGTAATCGGATAGCCCATGCGACAAAAACCAATTGACCTATGTCTAAACAAGACGCGCTAGACATCTTTTCACTGGTGTCGCTTGTTCACCGCAAGCTTGATGGCGTCCGACCGGCTGGGGGCCAGTAGCCCCTCCCCCAGAACTTCAACGCCAAGATCAAGCTGAGCTCTCAGCCTGAGCAACCTCCGCAGGGGCATGACCAGTCGGGAGGTCGGCCAGGAGGAAATGTGACCGTTGCATCTTGGCTTGCCGCAGCACACGAAAGTGCAGCCGATTCATGGTGCGGTAAGGGCCGAGCAGTGGCTGTTCCCCAGACTGGTTGTTGGCCAACAAAAAACATCCAAGCTGAACCCCCTCCACGCTGGCCAAGCGCGGTGCTCGCCAAATTGCTCGGTTGTCAGCAGTAAATCCAGATTCAGACGTGTGAAGTGTCGTTAGAATATTGCTGACTTCATTACAGCCTCTCTGCTCGCATCCAGCATCGGTTTCTCGGATAACTTCAAGAGATAGTTTTGCTCTTTCGCCACCTCGCGCAGAAGGTTATCCATGGCAAGTGAAAGGTGGAGCAACCCGGTAAACTTTTCCTCTTCATTAAATATAAAGCGTGATCCGTCCGGCACGAGCAACTGTCTAGCCACTTCCTTGTTATTCCATAGATAATCTAAATGCCTTTGTGTCTCCGCCAGAATTGCCAATTCATAGAGTGCCCCAACGGTGAGGCTAGTCATATTGGCATGATACATAACGGAGGCTATGTCGAAACTTGAAATGGGAACGTTTTGACCTTCTGCCTCAAGCTCCGCCTTCAAATTCTTGCACAGCCTAATTGATTTTCGCAGGCCGCCCCCTGTGCCCTCGCAGCGCTCACGTACTCGTTTGATGTGCAGTAAAGGCCAGTTATCGGCAGTGGTATTCTTATGTGCATCAAGAATAGTTACTGCACGGTCATGCTTCTGGCGTGATGCCTGATACTCGATGGTGTCGTGCCAGTGGGAAGGCACGACATCAACGGGGCGCGCCAAAGAGCCGCCATATAGCTTGATGGCTTTGGAGCCAGACGTATCCACAGTTGCGACTGGAAATGCCTCACGAAGAACTCGACTTATCTCCGCCCTTCTAGCGGTCAACACACCAACCGAGGTTCGTGTGGATGGTGAGCGGTACTGCCCAGAGGCACTCATTCCCCCACGTGGGTCGTAGGTGTGGAAGTCGGCCTCCAATGCAAGCAGATCAACATCGCTGACACCACGAATATGGACATTCAGCGGCACAGACCCCTGCAACTCAAACTCCATGCTCCCCGACATTCGCCTTGCCAGCTGATTGCTCACCCGCTCTGCCGTTTCGAGGCTGATTCGTGTGTAGGTAGGATCGACTTCCTGCATAGCCCCCAGTGCAAATGTCGTGTAGGGCTTGTCTTTCGCCCGTCCTTCCCATCGTTCCTGATTGAGGCTGCGATTCACAATGAAATCCTTCGCATCCAATGCGATCACGGAGGATCTATCGAGTCCTGAGCGCCTGGAGCGGAGGCGACTGATACGGTCATTAATTGAGTTGCTCATTTTTTCTCCTCAGCTCCATACGCCCATAGGTAGGCCGCCCGTAACCATTGAAATAGTCACCTGCCGCACCATCTAATGACTTTGTGAACAGTAGATTTGCACTACCTACATGCCCCCTTAGCGCTGCTTCACCAGGGTTTGGGTCATTACGGTAGTTATAAAGAAGACGGTAGCCATCAGCTTCGTCGTAAACCAAAGCCGCAGTGATGCTATTTGAGCCAGACTGGCGTGTTTTCAACCGCACCCTGATCTTGTCCCAGGTCTGGCAGATGTAAACATTGGCTTCCCAGTTGTGTACTGGATTCCCTGACGCATCCAACGTGGTTCCATTGCACAGCCACTCTCCTGACAGATCAGGAACCTTTAGATACTTCACGGCCCACGGCCATTTCCACACTGTTTTATTGAACAAGGTGTATAAAATAGCAAAAACCACACCCGCCCCCAGCAATGAGAGGGCAGTGGGTGGAAGATTTACAGGCAGGTTAAATCGCTTCGCCAAATCCTCAGCTGAGAGCAACAAGAACACTGCAACGCCTGAAATAGCACTCGCTAATATCGTCAGGTATCGCCCAATCAATGCACGATTGACCCCACCTAACAAACTGTATTCATGATCTTGAATCATAATAATTAACCACCCAATCGACTTTGCAAGGACGTCACTCTCGTTCAAATGGGGGACAGCCTTTCGGCTGCCCCAGTGAGCCCAATCGAAAGCCTATTGGGTGTGGCAGAGCGAAGAGCACGTCCGACAGCCATTCGACTGTGGATAGGTACTGCGCGCCTGACGTACAGCGGTCATGCAGGTTGTGTGGTAGCCAAGATCGAGGCGGTTGTGGAGTGCCGGCAAAAAGATGCAGGAGCTGGTATGCACCTCATGATCACCATTGGCCTGGGCATTGCGGTTCACGTAATACTGGGGCATGTCACTCACCCCGCTCTTTGTTCGATTGGGCGAGTACCGAGGCCGCGAGGGTCTTGGTTGTGGCGTTGTACTTGTCGCTATCCAGCACGCGGCTGGCCTTAGCCTCCATGTCCGCACCGGTTTGCTTACTGCTCGATGCTTGCGCCATAGCCGATCCCGCCAGTTCCTTCTGAATTGCCGAGGAACTGTCGCTGCGAAGGACTTTGGAAGCCAGACTGGCTACTTGGGACGAGGTTTGCTTGGTATTTTTCGGCACGGTTAGGTGCTCCTGTATCTACGTAGGATCAAGTAGGCAGGAGCGACCCTTCAGCGGAAAACCGGCCTGGTTGATTGACAGCCAGAGCTCGATTTCTCTCTAATGCGCGTCCCACCAATGTCCGCATTGGATCAGGGAAGGCGGATATGCGTGCTCGGCGACCAAACTTTGCACGCATACCCGCTGCCTTAACTGACTCCGTAGCGCACCCACCAAAAACACAAGATATAGGGTTTCTGGTGAGCTGAGATACAAGGTAATGGGGTGTTTTGTACAAAGCAAGGCACCCGACTGTGGATAACTTGTGCGCAAACTGTGAACTGGTTTTATCTCCACCCTGTATGGATGGACAGGCCTTTAAAATCGCGGGTTGTAGCCAGTTCACGCCGTAATATCTTGTAACAATCTCTCCTTCCTGTGCTGTTTGAGCCCCTATAAACAGCGCTTCTCAACTACCAAAGTCATGATCATGGCGCCATGTTTCCGCGCAGTGCTGCTGCGCGGGCGAAGGCTATAAGAATCGACGTTTGTCTCGCTGGTAGCACTTGAACGCAAGCACCCAAAACGAAATCAGTGCAAACCAGGCTGCTTTGTCGTAGCGCTTCAGCAGCTTGGGGATAACGGCTTGCTCCAGCCCCGCCATTGACCCTGAGAAGTGCAGTCTGGAGACGTAATAGTCGCCCATCAAGTTGATACCAATGAAGAAGACCATGCCTAACAGAAAGGCCCATTGGGTGCGCTTCGAAAGCGCGATGACATACAGAATTTCAGCTAAGTGTTCCTTCACTACCTTCCCTCAGCGGCTATTTGGCGCGACTTATATTACTCTCGGCTGTATTCAGCGATCATCGCCCCACGCCTCAAGACCAGGTAGATCTAGGGGGTGTTTCGCCTAGCCTTGAAATCGGCACAAACTGAGAAGCAGGGTAGCGTTCGCATACCTGGCGGACTACCTCCGTGATTCAGCCACTTGCCAAGAGGCTGAAGCTACGAAGCAGTGGCCCTCCGCTTCCTGAGAAATGTAAACGTAAACCTGGAACCCCCCAATTTCATTGGGTTTCAGGTGATCTAGGGAGAAGGTAGGGGGGTCTAGCGGGGACAAAGGCTGGTTTTAGGGTTTACGTTTCAGCCGCAGACGGAACCCGAAAGGCAGGGTGTTTACTTTTTCAATTGAACAGGTGCTACAATATAAACAGTAGGCATCTTCAAGAAACCTGAAACCCTTGCCGCACGGTCGACCTAGGCCATAACGCAGTATTCTAAGGAAAAAGAAGGCTGAACGTAATCACGTTTACCTTCACCAAAAAGAAATACTAACGTCGCGGTGAAGCGGTCGCAGAGCACCACGGCGCCACGCTGTAACGCGGGGCGGATCACCTGTGCCAGGTGCTGGGCGCGCGCAGCGAAGACCAGCAACAGCTCGGTATCGTCTGCCATCGGCTCGTCGGCCGGCGTCAGCAGCAGCTCACGAATCCGCTCCGCCAGCGGCGTACCACCGGGTTCGCGGGTAAGCACCACATCCAGCCCGCAAGCGCGCAGCCGCTCGGCCAGATATTCGCGATTGGTGCTCTTGCCGGCGCCTTCCGGTCCTTCCAGGGTGATGAAAAGTCCTGTCACTGTGCTTGCTCGCTGGTGCTCGGGGCCGGTTGAGGTGCCGGGCTGGACCGATAGTCGGCACGCCGGTTGA
>LNAP01010346.1_pt1 | contig 17913 bp, 14 predicted proteins | sample 602601 | NCBI WGS metagenome assembly LNAP01 (sample SAMN02440304, study PRJNA202911) | soil metagenome | biome: Subtropical and temperate rainforests or woodlands; isolation source: soil samples (1 kg each in a 20% v/v slurry with milli Q water) were... ... | reverse complement strand
CGACCTGGCGATCCAGCGCGGCGAAGTGTTCGGCATCATCGGCCGCAGCGGCGCCGGCAAGTCGTCGCTGATCCGCACCATCAATCGCCTGGAACAGCCAAGCAGCGGTCGGGTGCTGATCGATCAAGTGGACATCGGCGAGTTCGACGAAGACCGACTGGTGGCGCTGCGGCGGCGCATCGGCATGATCTTCCAGCACTTCAACCTGATGTCGGCCAAGACCGTTTGGCAGAACGTCGAACTGCCGTTGAAAGTCGCTGGCGTGCCCAAGGAACAACGCGAGCGCAAAGTCCGTGAACTGCTGGAACTGGTGGGTTTGCAGGCCAAACACAAGGCTTACCCGGCGCAGTTGTCCGGCGGGCAGAAACAGCGCGTGGGCATTGCCCGGGCGCTGGTGCATGACCCGCAAATCCTGCTGTGTGACGAAGCCACCTCGGCACTGGACCCGGAGACTACGCAGTCGATTCTCGGCCTGCTGCGCGAGATCAATCAACGCCTGGGCCTGACCATTGTGCTGATCACCCACGAGATGGCGGTGATCCGTGAAATCTGTGACCGGGTGGTGGTGCTGGAGCACGGGAGAATCGTCGAGCAAGGCCCGGTCTGGGAAGTGTTCGGCAATCCACAGCATGAGGTCAGCAAGACATTGCTGGCGCCGTTGCAACACGCTTTGCCGCAAGAACTGCAAAGCCGTCTGTTGGCGCAATCGAATGCCTGCGACGCCGCTGTGGTCCTGCGCTTGCAGTTCACCGGCAGCCAACGCGACGAACCGGATCTGGCGGCACTGTTCAGCGCCCTCGGAGGCCGCGTGCGCTTGTTGCAAGGCGGCGTGGAACGGATTCAGGGCCATGCGCTTGGGCAACTGCTGCTGGCGGTGACCGGCTCGTCCCTCGATGCCGAGGAGTTGTGTCAGCGCGCCTCTCATTGGGCGCAACAGGTGGAGGTACTGGGTTATGTGGTTTGATCGCCTGCTGCAGGGCTTTATCGACACCTTCCTGATGGTCGGCGTGTCGTCATTGATCGCGCTGTTGGCGGGCATTCCGCTGGCAGTGATCCTGGTCACCAGTTCCAAGGGCGGCATCTACGAAGCGCCAGCGCTGAACCGCGCTTTGGGCGCATTCGTGAACTTGTTCCGCTCGGTGCCTTTCCTGATCCTGATGGTCGCTTTGATTCCGTTCACCCGGCTCATCGTCGGCACCACTTACGGCGTGTGGGCCGCCGTGGTGCCGCTGACCATCGCCGCTACGCCTTTCTTTGCGCGCATTGCCGAAGTCAGCTTGCGCGAGGTCGACCACGGCTTGGTCGAAGCGGCGCAAGCCATGGGCTGCCGGCGCTGGCACATCGTCTGGCATGTGTTGTTGCCGGAAGCGCTGCCGGGGATTGTTGGAGGGTTCACCATCACCCTGGTGACGATGATCAACTCCTCGGCCATGGCCGGGGCGATTGGCGCCGGTGGACTGGGGGACATTGCCTATCGGTATGGGTATCAGCGGTTTGATAGCCAGATCATGTTGACGGTGATTGTGTTGCTGGTGGCGTTGGTGGCGGTGATTCAGCTCGGTGGGGATCGGTTGGCGCGGGGCCTCAACAAGCGGTAGCTCTGTAGGAGCGAGCCTGCTCGCGATGGAGGTCAACGATAACGCGGGAAGCCAGATTCCCCGTGGCGCCCTCAGGTTTTTCGCGAGCAAGCTCGCTCCTACACGAGTGGCGATCCTGGCGATATTTCGTACAAAGAAATCAGCGTTTCCGAAGGCCCGTTCCCTTTCCTTTGCAGGACATTTCCTAGATCATTTCGCTCGCTTGCGCCTGCCAAAACCGGTGGCTAGTCTCGGTCCGTCACTGCTCATCAGTGATCGGGTTTAGTAGCCCGGAACAATAGGCGCATAGCGATTCCATGCTCATGTCCGGCAAATTTTGCCGCATGCAGAATATGGTGGCTGTGCGTGGGGCACCTTCGGGTGCACCGGTTTTCCTATTGACCGGCCTACTAACCTGCGTACAGCCGCCACCCAATCGTTTAGTAGGCGATAAGTGATGGCTCCCATGCAGCAATAGGAGCAACACTCATGGAAAAATCCGTACCCGATCCGCCTCCCGAAAATCCCGACAACGAAACCATCACCGAAGACCCGCTCAGAGATCGCTCCGTGCTTTATCGGGCCATCGATTTCTACCTCACCGGCAAGCAACCCGCACCGCCCGATGAAATGCGCTTCTACAACGTCAGCAAAGACGTGAGTTTTGAAGACACCCAGTTGTATGTGGCCGATCTGCTGCGCTGTGCTTCGGTCACGGCGTATCAGTGTGGCGATCAACTCAAGGGCGCCGACCGTGCGATGGTGTACTCGATCTGGCATTTGCTGGAGATTGCCAAGGCGATGGTGGATCACTCCATTGAATGTCTGGGGATGAAAAAAAGTTGAGTCAGGCTCTAGTCATCCGTTATCAGTGATGCAGCTTTCGCGAGCAAGCCCGCTCCCACATCTGATCTCTGGCGAACACAAACCATTTGTTCGACTCGGTTAAATGTGGGAGCGGGCTTGCTCGCGAATGGCTGCGAAGCAGCCCCCAACCTGATGGCGTATATTGGCCAAATCTCTATTGCCCGCGCAGCCCGACAATGAAACAGACGCCCGACGACCTCGAACAGATCACCGCCACCACCCTGGGCCATTACAACGCAGTGGCCGAAGACTTCCGTGAAGGCACCCGCGATCACGACGTCAGCCAGAACATCGATGCCCTGCTGCGGCACATTCAGGGCGATGCGCCTTTCGACATTCTCGATTTCGGCTGCGGGCCGGGTCGGGATTTGCAAACCTTCACCCGCATGGGCCACAGGGCTGTCGGCCTCGACGGTTCGGAAAAACTCGCGCAGATGGCCCGTGAGGACAGTGGTTGCGAGGTCTGGCAGCAGGATTTCCTGAAGCTCGATCTGCCGGCCGAACGCTTCGACGGGATCTTTGCCAACGCGGTGCTGTTTCATGTTCCGCGTCAGGAGTTGCCACGGGTGTTGAAGCAGTTGTGGGGAGCGTTGAAACCGGGTGGCGTGTTGTTCAGTTCCAATCCTCGTGGGGACAATCAGGAAGGCTGGAACGGGCCGCGTTATGGGTCGTATCACGACCTGGCGGCCTGGCAGCATTTGTTGATCGAGGCGGGGTTTGTGGAGCTGGAGCATTACTACCGGCCGGCAGGGCTGCCGAGGGAGCAGCAGCCCTGGTTGGCGAGTGTCTGGCGTAAAGCTGTGTAGCCCATTCGGACGCCATCGCGAGCAAGCTCGCTCCCACAGGGCGCGCGGGCGGATCACAATTCTGCAATCCAACCCAAAACCTGTGGGAGCGAGCTTGCTCGCGATGAGCGCGCAGCGCTCGCCCTTACTGCACCTCTTTCTTCGGCTCGCGAATCTTGTACCAGGCCACATACAGCGCCGGCAAAAACAGCAGCGTCAGCAAGGTGGCGATGACGATCCCGCCGATCATGGCGTAGGCCATCGGCCCCCAGAACACTTCCCGGGCAATCGGGATCATCCCCATGCTCGCCGCCGCCGCGGTCAGCAGGATCGGCCGGCGCCGATGTTCGGTGGCCTGTACCACGGCATCCCACGGCGCATAGCCCTTGTGCTCGTATTCTTCGATCTGGGTCACCAGGATCACCGAGTTACGAATGATGATACCGATCAGCGCCAGAATCCCGAGGATCGCCACGAAGCCCATGGGCGTGCCTGTCGGCACCAGCGCGATCACCACACCGATCAGCCCAAGCGGCGCGACGCTGGCCACCAGGAACAGCTTCTGCACGCTGTGCAGCTGGATCATCAGGAACGTCGCCATCAAGAACAGCATCAGCGGCACAACTTTGGCAATCGGTCCCTGGGCCTTGCCGCTTTCCTCCACCGTACCACCGGTGGCGACCTTGTAGCCCGCCGGCAATTTGGCAGCGAAATCGTCGATGGACGGCTTGAGGATTTTCACCAGATCCGTCGGCTGGATCTCGTCGCGTATCGCCGCCTTGATGGTGATGGTCGGCAGGCGATCGCGACGCCACACCAGCGGCTGCTCCAGTTCGTAGCGCACCGTGGCGAACGCCAGCAGCGGAATCGACGTGCCGCTTGGCGTGACGATTTGCAGGTTCTGCAGGGTTTCCGGCGTACCGCGCTCGGAATCCACCGCGCGACCGACCACGTTGATCAGATAGATGTCGTCATCGACTTGGGTCACCGACTGGCCGCTGACGATGCCGTTCATCAGGTTGGCTACATCCTCCGAAGACAACCCCAACTGCCGCGCCTTGTCCTGGGCGATGTCGATCCGCAGCACTTTGCCCGGTTCGTTCCAGTCGTAGATGATCTCGCCAACATGCGGGTTCTTGTCCAGCTCAGTGGCCAGGTCGATGGCATGTCGGCGCACCTGGTCGATGTCCTTGCCGCTGATCCGGTACTGGATCGGACGCCCTACCGGCGGGCCCATTTCCAGAGCCTGGACATAACTGCCGATGCCGACGAAGTCATTGCGCAAGCGCTCGCGAAGCTTCTGCATCATGGCCTCGCGAGTATGGCCTTTGCTGACGATCACCAACTGCGCGTAGAACGGGTTTTGCAGTTGTTGGTCCAGTGGCAGGTAGAAGCGGATGGCGCCCTGACCGACGTAAGTGCTCCAGCGCACGATGTCCGGATCGTCCTTGAGCGTGGCTTCAAGGCGATCGACGGCCCGGCGGGTTTCGTCGATCGAGGCGTTTTGCGGCAGGTTCAGGTCCACCAGGATTTCCGGCCGATCCGAAGACGGGAAGAACTGGTTCTGCACATAGCGCATGCTGAACACCGCCAGTACAAAGCACAGTACGGTGATGCCAATGGCCCACCAGCGATTGCGCATGCACCACAGCAGCCCGCCGTTGAACGCCTTGCCGATACGCCCGGGTTCGCCTTCATGGGGTTTCACGTTGGCACTGAGGATGTGCACGCCGATCACCGGCGCAAACAATACCGCCACCACCCACGAAACCAGCATCGCGCAGGCAATCACAGCAAACAGGGTGTAGGTGTATTCACCGGCCGAGCTGGCGTTCAAGCCGATCGGCACGAAGCCCGCCACCGTCACCAGCGTACCGGTGAGCATCGGGAACGCCGTGGAGGTGTAGGCGAAGGTCGCCGCTTGCTCCTTGGTCTCGCCCAATTCCAGACGCGTAACCATCATTTCCACGGTGATCATCGCATCGTCCACCAGCAGGCCGAGGGCGATGATCAGTGCGCCGAGGGAAATCCGCTGCATGGTGATGCCGCTGTATTCCATGAATACGAACACCATCGCCAGCACCAACGGGATCGAGCACGCCACCACCAGCCCGGCACGCACGCCAAGGCTGACGAAGCTGACCAGCAGCACGATCACCACCGCCTCGAACAACGCGCTGGTAAAGCCACCAACGGCCTCCTCCACCACCACGGCCTGGTCGGAGACGTTGTAAATGCCGACACCGACCGGCAGGTCGGCGGTCAACTCGTCGATACGGGTGTGCAGGGCCTTGCCGAATGCCTGGACGTTGCCACCCTTCTGCATGGCGATCGCCAGGCCGATGGCCGGTTTGCCGTTGAAGCGGAATTCCGGCGAGGCCGGATCGACATAGCCACGGCTGATTTCGGCAATGTCGGCCAGACGATAGAAGCGGTCGTTGAGCTTGAGGTTGACCTCGGCCAGGTCTTTCTCCGAAGCGAACTGCCCCGAAGTCCGCACCGAAATCCGCTCCGGCCCGGCCTCGATGACACCTGCCGGGGTCACGGCGTTCTGGGTTTGCAGGCTTTGCACCACCTGACGCTGATCAATGCCCAGCGCGGCGAGTTTGCGCGTGGAGAAGTTCAGGTACAGCACTTCGTCCTGCTGGCCGTTGCCCAGCCCCGGCACGCCGCGAATTTCCATGCGGGCCTGTTCCACGTAGTCGCGCAACTGACGCATGGTCAGGCCGTCAGCGGTGAAGGCGTAGATCGACCCGAAGACGTCACCGAACTCGTCGTTGAACGACGGCCCCTGTATGCCTTGCGGGAACTGGTATTTGATGTCGTTGATCTTCTTGCGCACCTGGTACCAGATTTCCGGGATGTCCTTGGCACTGGTGGTGTCGCGCAGGTACACGTACACCGTCGATTCGCCGGGGCGCGTGTAGCTTTTCACATAGTCGAGGGAGTCGAGCTCTTCGAGCTTTTTCTCGATCCGGTCAGTGATCTGCTTTAGGGTTTCCTCCTGGGTCGCCCCCGGCCATTTGCTCTGGATCACCATGGTCTTGATGGTGAACGAAGGGTCTTCTTCGCGCCCCAGGTTGAAATACGAGAACACACCCATCAACAACGCGACGAACATCAGATACCAGATGAACGACTGATGCTTGAGGGCCCATTCCGAGAGGTTGAAAGGCCCTTTCATTGACTGTCCTCGTCGATTTTCACTGCTTGCCCCGGCTTGAGGCTGTTCACACCGGCACTGACCACCCGCTCGCCGTTCTTCACGCCGCCAGCCAGCACCACGGTGCTGTCGGTACGGCTGATCACGGTGATGTCACGGGGGGAGACGGTTTTACTTTGTGCATCAATCACCCAGATGCGTGGCTTGCCATCGACCTCCTGCAGCGCAGTGACAGGCAACTCGATACGCGGCTTGATCGCCGAGCTCAGGGTGACGCTGATGGCTGTGCCGAGGCGAAAGCCATCGGGTGTTTCAGCCAGGCTCAGGCGGGCGCGACGGGTGCGTGTGGCGCTTTGAGCCTGAGGTTCGATTTCACGGAGTTGATGCTCGGATCCAGCTGCGCAGCGACCAGAAACACCACATCGCTGGGCAGTTGATCGACCAGGGTATCGGGCAGGTCGATCACCGCTTCCTTGATGTCCGGTTGCGCCAGAGTCACCACTTGCTGACCGGCCGTTACCACTTGCCCGGCCTCGGCGCTCCACTGGGTGACCACAGCTTTATGGTCGGCGCGCAGCTCGGTGTAGCCCAGTTGGTCCTTGCTCTGGTTGACGGCCGCCCGGGCCTGATCGAGGGAGGCCTGGGTGGTTTTGAGGTCCGTGTTGGCCTCGTCGAGTTGCGCTTGCGCGCCGACCCCACGATCAAACAAGGCTTGCTGACGCAGGGCACTGGCCTTGGCATTGATCAGTTGCGCCTGAATTTTCGACAGGTCGCCCTGGGCCGAACGCAATTGGTTCTGCTGATCGGAAGGATCGAGGGTGGCGAGCAGCGTACCCTTCTCCACCGCGGCGCCGACATCGACGTTACGGCTGGCGATTCGCCCGCCCACTCGGAAGCCGGTATTGCTTTCATAACGCGCCTGGATGCTGCCGGCGAAGCGGCCCAGGTCCTCTTCGCTCAAGGTCTGGACCTTGATCGACAACACCGGCCGTACCGGCGCCGGCGGCGGTTCGTTTTTGGAACAGGCGCTCAGCACCAGCCCGATGGACAACGCCCATAAAGGCTTCATGGCTTGGCTCCCCACGTCAGATCCTTGTAAGTGTTTTCGGCAATTTCGACTTCCATGTCCGGGTGCAAGAGTTGTCCGCCGGCGATGATGACTTTGTCCCCGTCCTTCAACCCGCCGCTGATGATGACCTTGCCGGTCAGGTAGCGGCCGACCGTGACTGAATGCAATTGGGCCTTGCCCTTGTCGTCGACAATCCAGACAGCGGGAGCACTGATGTTTTTGGTCAGTGCCGACCACGGCAACTCGATGACCGACTTGCCCGATCCCCTGGCCGTGGCACTCACCACCGAGCCCAACTGCATGCCGTCGGGCAGTTTGTCGAGGCCGACCTTGACCTGTACGGTTCCGGATTGAGCCGACACCGACGGGGTGATTTCGCGTACGGTGCCAGTGGTTTTGATCGCAGGGTTATCGACCAGGCTGAGGACAATGGTGTGATCTCTCGGCTTCTCGGCCAGCAGCGATTCATAGACGTTCCGGTCGCCGTCACGGGCCAGGCTGAAGATCGGCATCGTCGCCTGCACCACCTGGCCGACTTCCGCCTGGCGCTCGGTAATGATCCCCGGTGCATCGGCAATCAGCGCCGTATAGCTCAACTGATCCTTGGCATTGGCCAACTGCGCCTTGGCAGCGCTCAGGGCACTCTGGCTACTGTGCAGGGCTGCCTGGGCCGAGTCGTATTCGCTCTGGCTGGTGTAACCCTTGGGCAGCAATTTTTGCTGACGCATGAACGCCGCCGCACTTTGCGTCACCCGCGCCTGTTCGGCGACGACTTGCGCCTGGGCGGAATCGACATTGGTCTGCAAATCCTTGGGGTCGAGCCGGGCCAGCACTTGCTTGGCGGTCACTCGATCACCGACGTCGACCGAGCGCTGGATGATCTTGCCACCCACGCGGAAAGACAGCTCCGTCTGAACCCGAGCCTGGATATCACCGGTGAGGGTAACCGGGACCGCGTAATCGGCCGGCTTGACGACTTGCACGAACACCCGTGGCAGGTATTCCTGCACGGTTTTTTTCTCGTCGCAAGCCGTCAGCAGGGTGACGACACTCAAGGCCATGACTACTTTAAATCCGGGAACCACCATGCAAACTCCTTGGCCTTTTCATGTACAACTCGACAGAGAGCTTAGAACAGGATTGGAACCTTGCACGAGCGTCTTATGAAGAAAAAGCTCACACTCTTTTAGCCCTGAAACACTTGCCATAGACACCTGTGCATGCCTGACAATGAGCCCCGGTCGATCCCCCTCAGGAACCCAAATGCTCAAGACCCTCGCGGTGGCCAATTACCGCTCGATCAACAAACTGGTGATCCCGCTGGAACGGCTGAATCTGATCACCGGCCCCAACGGCAGCGGCAAGTCCAACCTGTATCGCGCGCTGCGCCTGCTGGCGGAAACCGCCCACGGCGGGGTGGTCAATGCCCTGGCCCGAGAAGGTGGCCTGGATTCGACCTTCTGGGCCGGCCCGGAAACCATCTCCCGGCGCATGCGCACTGGCGAAGTCGCCATCGAGCCCACCGTGCGCCAGGGCGCCAAACGTCTGCGCCTGGGGTTTGCGGGAGAGGATTTCGGTTACTCGATCAGCCTCGGCCTGCCCGATTCCAACGGCCATTTCATGCTCCCCGGGCACAGCTCGCCAATACCGTCTTATTTCAGCCTCGACCCACAGATCAAACGCGAATGCCTGTGGGCCGGAGCGTTCTATCGGCCGGCCAGCCTGCTGGTTGATCGTGACGGCCCGATGATCCGTGCCCGCGCCGATCGAAAGTGGGATGTATTGGCGCAGCACACGCCGACTTTCGACAGCCTGTTCGATCAGGTCGGCAGCCTGCGCAGTTCGCCGGAGGTGCTGGAGATGCGCGAGTTCATCCGCCGCTGGCGCTTTTACGATCACTTTCGCAGCGATGCCGACGCCCCCGCGCGGCAACCGCAACTGGGCACCCGCACGCCGGTGCTGCACCACGACGGACGCGATCTGGCGGCGGCCTTGCAGACGATCATCGAAATTGGTGACCCCGAGGCCTTGCGGGCGGCGATAAGCGACGCCTTCCCCGGCGCACGACTGAACATCGAACCTCTGCCGGGCGGGCGCTTCGCCATCGAGTTCTTTCAGGAAGGTTTGTTGCGACCGTTGTCGGCCGCCGAGTTGTCGGACGGAACGTTGCGTTACCTGCTGCTGGTCGCGGCGCTGCTGACGCCACGCCCGCCGACGCTGATGGTGCTGAACGAACCGGAAACCAGCCTGCACCCGGATCTGCTGCCGGCGCTGGCGCGCTTGATCATCCGCGCGTCCGAACAGTGTCAGGTATGGGTGGTGTCCCATGCGCGACGTTTAATTTAGGACCCGGAGTGCAATTGCATCGTGCTGGAGAAGAACCTCGGACAGACCGGGATTGTCGGGCAGCGGATGCTGGATGAGCCGGCGTGGTATTGGCCGGAGTGAGTGTGGATGTCAGACGCTGAGTTAGCGGCTATAGCGACGACGGATCCCATTGGCACTCAATCGACATTTCAGATGATCTGTTGGGACGGTCGAAGTTGAAGGAGCTATTAACAAAGGTCCCTGGTGTCGCGGGCGGAGCGGAAGGTTGAGGTGTGCCGGGGGGAGCAGGGGGAGCGGTAGGCGGGAACGGGTCCAAATCAATGATAGTGTCTACACGCGGTGTTGCCCTTTGAGGTAACGCGGAAGGCATACCGCCAGCCAGATTTCTCAACGCTGGGAGTACCGCTACATCACGTGCCGCCCACCAGGATCCCATTCGTCCAATCACCGAGGTGCTCATCAACCCCAGAGAGGTATTGGCCAGAGGCGCAAGCAAGGTAGAGGTTGGGTTAATGGCAGCAGTAATCGTACTCCCCAGACCGACTGCAGCCCCAGCCACACCCGACACGCCGGCGACTACCGCTGACGCAGCACCCGCTGTATGTCGTAGGGGTAAGCGGAAAAAGGCTCCATTCGCCAGCGCATCCACCCCAACCTGAAAGGGAATGCTTGGTCTCAGCGTGATGATCGAATTAAACAGCGTGCCAATACTGGTGAGTATTCTGGCAATGACTGCAAACTGCCCCGTCGGATCACTGAAATTCACCGGGTCCCCCAGACAATACGCATACGCATTCAGTCCGCCCCGCCCAAACGGGCTCAAGCTGTCCGGTATGTTGAAGCGCATCAGCACCGGGTTGAACGCCCGATGCTAATGGCCGGTGGCCGGATCGACCACTTCGCCGGTGAATCCGAGCAAACCACCGGGACCACTCTCGACCCGCCGATGACCGTAGGGCGCGTAGACCTGACGCACATCTCCGTCGGGGCCGGTCATCTGCAATACCGAGCGTTGCAGATCAGTGACCAGTAACAGGCTGTTGCGCTCGCCACCGTCCAACGATTGCACTGCCAGCAGTTGCCTGTCGTGTTGAAGCACGCTGTACGCATCCTGTCCTTTCAGTTGCGTCACCAGATGTTCGCCGCGGTAGAACCGGGTCAATTTTTCCAGCTCCAACGGCTCCAGTTCGACCAGCCGATCCAGAGCATCATAGCGGTAGCGATTGAGGAGGCGAGTCATTGGGCTCATGAGGTTCAACTCCCGGCGAAGGAAGCAGTTTGCACCCGCTTGAATGCGCCGGCACCTAGCAGAACTGTTAGTGCCGGGAGAAAGCTGTCGCCCGGGTTTGCCCAGGCAAGAGAGGACAGCTACTTTCCATTACGCCGTAGGAAGGATCTTTTTTTCGAAACGCCTCTCCAAGGACGAACCACTTTTGGCCAGACTCCCGGCCAAAATCTCACAAGGACGAGAACATGGCAGACGTACAACCGCCGCAACGGCTGGATCCGCAGGACATTCTGAAACTCTTGATGGCGTTGCGCAGGGCCTTGAAGGCCGGGCCGGCCTGAGCAATCCATCGCCCAATAAAAAAACGCCGACGCTAAATCAGCCGTCGGCGTTTGAAACCTTGAAGGGGTTTGCTTCGCGAATCAGAACGCAGGCAGTACCGCGCCGCTGTACTTCTTCTCGATGAAGGCTTTCACTTCCGGGCTGGTCAGGGCCTTGGCCAGTTTCTGGATGGCAACGCTGTCCTTGTTGTCCGGACGGGCCACCAGGAAGTTCACATAAGGCGAATCGGCACCCTCGATCACCAGGGCGTCTTTAGCCGGGTTCAGACCCGCTTCCAGCGCGTAGTTGGTGTTGATCATGTCCAGATCGACCTGATCCAGCACGCGCGGCAACATCGCGGACTCAAGCTCCTTGAACTTGAAGTTGTGCGGGTTCTTGGCAATGTCTTTCGGCGTGGCCAGGGCGTTTTTCGGGTCTTTCAACTCGATCAGGCCAGCCTTCTGCAGCAGGATCAGGGCACGACCGCTGTTGCTGCCTTCGTTCGGGATGGCGATGGTCGCGCCGTCTTTCAGTTCAGCCAGGGTTTTGACTTTCTTCGAGTAGCCGCCGAAGGGTTCAACGTGAACACCGATCACGGTTTCCAGGTGAGTGCCTTTGCCTTCGTTGAAGCTCTTCAGGTACGGCAGGGTCTGGAAGTAGTTGGCGTCCAGACGCTTCTGATCGACCTGCACGTTCGGCTGAACATAGTCGGTGAAGACTTTGATTTCCAGGTCCACGCCTTCTTTGGCGAGGGTTGGTTTGATCAGTTCGAGAATCTCGGCGTGTGGAACCGGGGTCGCGGCAACCACCAGTTTCTCACCAGCCTGGGCCAGGCCAGCGGTCAGGGCAGCCGCCAGCGCGGTGAACAACAGAACCTTTTTCATGCAGTGTCCTTATCGAGAATCACAGTCGCTTGTAGCGACGGCTTGAACATGAGAGTGCCAGTGAAGTGCTATCGCTGGCGTGAAGCGGACAATACCGGGATTTTTTATTCCCGAATAATAACTTTTATTCAAATTGATATTCCATTTTGAAAGCATCCAAATCTCTGGTCATCGTTGTTCAAATGCCGCGCAGCTTGATGAGCTGCTCGCCAATCTCATGAGTGAATGACTCCAAAGCGTCCAGCGCATCGCTTCGAAATTTCTGGGCACTGAAATCCTCAGTCAGTGATGGCCAGTAGTCTTGAAGAAATGCGTCGGCTTTTGCCGCGTACTTTTCCGAATTCGCGACCACGAATGCTGATTTGGCAGCGATACCCACCCCACTGGTGACCGTTTTTGCCGTCAACACGTTGTTCATCCGGCTCTGTAATTTGACCGTGTTTCTCAATGCCTCACTTGCCGTGGAAACAGCGCCGTGTAGACGCCGCCCCACCGCCACCCGCGCTGCCCCTCGCTGTACAGCCACCACGTCTGCCAGGGAGCCCACACTTTTCGTCAGCGCAAAGCCAATGCCTTTACTACCAATTTTTGCAACCGCGGTGGCCCCGAGCGACACAACTCCCAACGCCAGCGACGAGTAGGTCAATATCTGGGCGCCAAGGGTATCCGGGGCCAGCTCATCGACAACCGCGGAGGCAATTGAAACCGTCGCGGAAATGACCTCCAGGGTTAAAAAGGCAAAGGCGTTGGCCGAGATCGGCACGAGTGGTGCGGTTGCGCCCATGGTCACGACGGTGAGGGCAATCGCGGCGGCGGCTAGGGCGGCAGTCACTCCGATTTTCACCCACCCCAGGGTCGGGATATGCCCGGTGGGATCCTTGAGATTGACCGGATCCCCCAGACAATAGGCATAGGCATTGAGGCCGCCACCTTCAAAGGGGCTCCAACTGTCGGGGCTGTGAAATCGCATCAATCGGGGGTTGTACGCCCGATACCCCCTGCCGAGCAGGTAACAGCCGGTTGAAGGGTCCAGTCGCTCACCCTGAAACCCCAGCAGGGCGCCAAGTCCGCTCGATGCGGGGCGATCACCATAAGGAAGGCAGGACAAAACAGATTCGTCTTGAGATCCAAGGCGAGCAAGGGCGGTGCCCTGACCATCCGTGACAAACAAGACAACATCGTCACCTTGCTGCTCGGCCAAGTACTTGCCGTCGCCTGACAACAGACTGCGTCGGTGGTTTCCCGCCACTTCGCTGCACAGCGCATGTTCGCTATGGAAAAGTCTGATCAACTCTGCGGATTCGGCAGCCACCGCATGCAATTGATCTTCGCCGTCGAATTGATAGTGCGTGCGACTGCCAGCGCTGGCGACACTTTCGAGCCGACTCAGCGTGTCATACCTGAACGTGCGCCCCTGGTTATCGTTAAGCAGATTACCGTTGGCATCGTATTCGAAGCTCACTTGCCCGGGCTGATAGTGCGCGTGACTGTGAGTCATTGAACTCAACTGGGTTTTGTCAGGACGATCGTAGGAAAACCTGCACAGGTTCTCCTCCCCATCGAACCCCGTACGCACGGTCAACAGGTTGTCGAGGTAGTCGTAGGTGAACGCCTGAAAATCAATGCGTTTTCCCCAGGCATCGATCGGTGCCTGCGTGCCTTCACAGTCATAGCGCGCCAAACGCCCGCGGCTGTCGTAGGCGAAGGTTTCTGTACGTGACTGCGCACCGGACACCAGCGATCGTTGCTGAAGTTTGTCATCGGCCCCAAACGCTTGAAGGACCTCCAGGCGAGATCCGTCGCCGAACTGCGAAATACGCTGAATCTCACGACCAAACTCATCGTGAATCAAGGTGGTCGTCAGCGAACGTTTCGAGGCGGTGTCCTCGACACTCAATGTCAGCAACTGCCCCTGGGCACCGTAGGCGTACTTCGCCAGAACCGGTCCCTGCCGTATTTCCACAGGCCGCGCCGCAGCGTCATGGATGTAAGCAGTTTCTACATCGTTGACATCGATAAAGCTGATGGGCAACCCATTCAATGAACGGGTAGTGGCAGTGCCGAAGCGGCCTTCGCTGGAGATCCACTCCCGGGACTTTTCTTTGCCCGACCCGGAGTACTCAAACCGGCGCTGAATGGCAGGGCTGGAGGTTTCGACGAGTTGCCCGGTCAATGGATCAAATCGATGTCTGGCTGATTCCGCGCGGCCACCCATCCGCGCGGTCACTGCGCCGTTGAGCATGGGATCAAGGGCGAACCTGAAAACATCGCCCGCCGCCGTCACTTGCTGCAAAGCTTGAGCGCCACCACCCTCATAGGTCCTGGTTTCGGTTCTACCGCCGACGGTCGTACGGGTGACACGCAACAAACCGTCGTAAGTCCGGGTGCCCAATACGTAGTCATCGGCACTGATTTCGATTGGATGATCCCCCGTGCTCAGGGGGTCATACTTTTTTTTTATCGAAGTGCCATCCGGCAGAATCGTCTCGATCAGACGCCCGTAAAGGTCATAACGGAAGCTCGTTTCGAATCCCGCCTCGTTCGTTTGCGTCAGGCAACGCCCAAGTCCGTCGTAGGTAAAAGTCGCGGTGATAGTGACAACACCTTCGGAGTCGATACGCTCTTCCCGGTCCGGCTTACCGAACACGTTCAATACAGAACGGGTTTTTCCAGCGCCGTCGAGCCAGCAAGTTCGAGTCAATGAAACCGGGTCAAACACATCGTTTACCGGGACACCGTCAGGACCTACCGTTCTGCATACGCGCCCCCAGCCGTCGTGGCTGTAGGTAGTGGTTGACTCGGTGGCCTTGCCCTCGGACCAGTCCTGGCTGACTTCGCTCACCAGTCGCCCAAAATTGTCGTAGTGGGCCTCATAGGTCAGTCGTAATGGTCTGTCGGCTGAATCGAAATCCTGAACCTTGACCTTGGTCGTGCGCCCGACCCCATCGAGCCAAATCTTGCTCAGCACTCCCCGTATGTTGGTAATGCCGATGGTTGCGCCGTCCTCTGACTGGCTTTCGCCGTAGAATTCAGTGATGCGTGACGCGATATCCGTTCCATCGAATGCCGCTGTCTCGCGAACGACACGGTTCAGATTGTCGTACTTCTTCAACAACTCATTGCCGCCCCCATCCCGAAGCTTGACTTCCTGTCCGATAAATCGGTCATGCCAGACATTGCGATCATGCCTTTCACTACCCACGAACAATTGTTGAAGGGTTTTTACCCAATCTCCATCAATTGAATATTTGAATTCGAGACGGCGGTGACCATTGTGCCCGGCTTGCGAGCGACTCTTGAGGCGTCCGTAAAATGCATCGCTGGCATCATCGATGTACTCGAATCGAGTATCCACGCATGGCTTGTTGTTCCCGCCTTCAAACAACCTTTCGCTTTGAGGCAACAAAAACCGATGACCGCCTTCGCGCAAGGAGGGCAAGTCGATGTAGGAAAAACGGACAATGACTGTCGGCGCCGGGGCAAAATCAGGAGAAGGCGTGACCGATCGCTCCTTCAATGCCGTGATGAAGCCCAGTGAATTGGGGGGGCAACCCTCGGCACCTTCGGCCGGATAATAGACGTAGTCTTCCCGGGCTCCGCTCGGATTGATCTGGGTTAGCAGATTGCCGAATTCATCATAGGTCGTATGGGTGGTTTCGGCTCGGCGCGTGGCGCTCGCAGAAATATCGACATAACTGACGACAGCTGTTTTCTGCAGTTGGAAATTGGCGGGCTGACCGGAGAAGTCCAGACCGTCAACATCGTGATAAACAACCGTTTTTTGCTGAACCTTGCCGTTGGAAATGGATTTTTCCGAGATCATCAGGTGAAAGCGGTTGTAGGTTCTTTCGATGCGACTCAGTTCAACCGCATTAACACCCTCACCCGCAACCAGGCGTTCGGTGCAGGAGTAGGTGTAAGGTCCTTTGTGCCCATGCAGATGGTCCCCGTCCTGCACCCAACGAAGTCCCGATTGATAGCCGAGGAAATTTTTGTCGGAGTATTCATAGACACGGGTGATCGTCGGCAACCCTGTACCCGGCACCAGAACACTGCGCCGCACCGCCGGCAAGGCATTGATCGGCGCCCCGAGCGGCAACCGATGCTTCTGAGGAGCGTACTCGATACGCTCGACACTGCCGCCCGGCGCGCGGACGTCCGTCATGACCAGAAAACCATCGAGTAACTGGTAATTGAATGACCATGCAAGGTGCTCGGCAGAACCGTGATCAAGGGTTATCTGCCGAAGCCAACCATCACGAACCCGCAAAACAAAATTCAAGCGTCTTGGCGGATGATCAGGCCATACGGTAATGCTGGCGGGTTGATCTTTCGTTTCATGACTCAGGGCCACCACGCGTTGTTGCTGATCGTGAATTTCGTGCAGGACGCGACGGCCCCGCACCAACATGTATTTCAGATTGATCGAGCGCCCTTCGTTGGAGAAGACATGTTCGGGCAACCATTCATCATAAGTTTCATCCGGCCTGACCAACCTCTCGATCAGACCGTTTTTATGGCTGACAACCAGGTTGTCGCCGTCGAGCGTGACCCGAGTGTCTTGAAGCTTTTTATCCCGGACGATGAGCTGCCCTTTGCTGATGTAGACACGGTAAGAAACACCGCTAGCAAGGGTCAGCTTACGGGTCTTTCGATTGTAGGAGCTCAAGCCCAATGACCAACCGCGTCCCCAACCGAAATCCGTTGTGCGGAAACTATCGAATGAAATACTGAAGGGTATCAGCGGACCGTTGATATTGTTGGCCACCCACCCCGCGAGATTAATGCTGGTACTATAAGAGCCGGTACGGACGTCCACTCCAGACTGTATAAATTCAGAAAAATTGAACGCGCTGGATTCCACTTCTGGCATAGCTGTACTCATCATCATTCCTTGACGCTGCAGATACAGTAAAATTAAACAACTTCGATCATCGAAGGGCTTTGGGTGTTCATTGCGACGTCGACTTCATGCCCGTTCCCATACATATCCCGAACAAACATCTTCACCGACAATTGATCATATCGAACTGTGGACTCTCCGCCCTTTCTGGCAAAGTGCATCAAAAAAGTTATTTTGCCTTGCTCATCATGGTAGGTCGCAATTTGATCGGCTGTTTCCCACAATGCCTCCGCGCCGTCATTAGACTTGAGCCCATTAAAATAGCCAACGGCGTAATACCCGAGATAGTCAGGATGTTCACTGCGTGCATGCAATACGCCCGCAATCGAGCAATCGACGAATTTTATATGCTGCTGGTCCACTAACAGGTCCAGGACATATCGATCAACCTTGGCAACGTTCTCTGTCGGCTTCCAGTTGGCGGACAGGTGTTTGACCCTGAACTGTTCTTTTCGATAGATCGGCGGTGGCACGGTCCTCAGGCTTATTTCACCGAATTCCGAGGTTTCTTCCGAATAGAACACCTCACCGTCCGAACGGGTAATGGCCGCAATCAGCTTGACGGGGTCGGGTGAGTTGCTGCTGACGTAGAACTCCTTGAGAAAGATGCCTTTCCCCCGCACAACCGGGCCATGCAGTTCACCCGTGTGAGGAAACGGCGCGTACGGCAAGCGTCGCTCCAGCATGCACTTCCACACCGGTTCCTCGCCGTCTCGAATGGTGTCTATCGGCAGGGCTTTTCCGGAATAGGCATCCAGCAATTGAATGCTGTCGAGCTCGCTTTCGGA
>LNAP01009971.1_pt1 | contig 17915 bp, 17 predicted proteins | sample 602601 | NCBI WGS metagenome assembly LNAP01 (sample SAMN02440304, study PRJNA202911) | soil metagenome | biome: Subtropical and temperate rainforests or woodlands; isolation source: soil samples (1 kg each in a 20% v/v slurry with milli Q water) were... ... | reverse complement strand
GCGAGACGCATAAAAAAATCCGATGCCAGTACAGGCATCGGATTTTGATTTCTTGCGGCCAAAGGTCAAGCGAGAGGGCTTAACTGATCGGCATTAGCCGCAAGGCGGTCTTTTCGTTCTTCAGCAACGAGAACGCACACGACCATTCGGCAACCTGGTGATTCGCAAGGTCCGAGGGTTGCGGCATACTCGACCGCTCTGGAGACCCATCAAGCATGCCCGAGCAACTCAATACCCGCGTCGAAGACTGCTTCCAACTAGCCGAATCCTTTTTCAAACGACCTTTCAAGCGCCCCGTGGTGAGCCTCAAACTGCGCGGGCAAAAAGCCGGTGTCGCGCATTTGCACGAGAACCTGCTGCGCTTCAACCCGCAGTTGTACCGGGAAAACACCGAAGACTTCCTCAAGCAGACCGTGGCCCATGAAGTCGCGCACCTGATCGCCCACCAACTGTTCGGCGACCGCATCCAGCCCCATGGTGAAGAGTGGCAACTGATCATGCGCGGCGTGTACGAACTGCCGCCCAACCGCTGCCACACCTATGACGTCAAACGCCGCAGCGTGACCCGCTACATCTACAAGTGCCCGTGCGTCGACAGCGACTTCCCGTTTTCGGCACAGCGCCACAGCCTGGTTCGGCAGGGACGGCGGTATTTGTGTCGGCGGTGCCGCAATACGTTGGTGTTCAGTGGCGAGATGCGGGTCGAGTAGTTGGATTTTCGGTGTTTGTGCTGCCGCCATCGCGAGCAAGCTCGCACACAGGGAATCTGTGGCGTGACACAAACCCAGTGTGGGAGCAAGCTTGCTCGCGATGGCGGCCTGACAGGCACTAAAGAATCACCTTGGCCCGCCGCAACTGCTCGATCCGCTCAGCACTGAACCCCAACTCTCCCAACACCTGATCCGTATGCTGCCCCAGCGCCGCGCCAATATGCCTGGGCTCAGGCAAACCTTGCGAAAACTTCAGCGGACAAGCCATCTGCGCCTGGGTCGAGCCATCGCCACGAGGTACGTCGGTCACCAACTCCCGCGCCTGCAACTGCGGATGACTGAGCGCTTCTCCCAGGCTCAACACTGGCTCGACACACGCATCCAGCTCTGCGAACAGCGCGCGCAACTCGGCAAAGTCATGCTTTTCGAATTCGCCCCTCAGCGCGTCTTTAAGCTGTTTCTGATGCGCCGGTTGCGGTGACAGTCCAAGGCTGGCCAACTCCTCCAACCCCAATGCCGTGCACAACTGTTTCATGAAGGCCGGTTCCAGGCTACCCACCGACAGCCAGCGCCCATCCCGGGAGCGGTAGTAATCGTAGAAGCTACCGCCGTTGAGCATCTGGTTTTCCGGACCCGGTTCGACGCCACAGGCCAGATACCCGGCACCGGCCATCGCATTGAAGCTGAACGCGCAGTCGGTCATGCTGACATCCAGGTGCTGGCCCTGCCCGGTTTGCTGTCGGGCGATGACTGCCGCCAGCAAGCCAATCACCCCGTGCAGCGAACCACCGGCGACATCCGCCACTTGCATGCCCAACGGCAACGGCCCAGTGTCGGCACGGCCGGTGTAACTCGCCAGCCCGGACAGGGCCAGATAGTTGATGTCATGACCGGCGCGGTCCTTGTAGGGGCCCGTCTGGCCATAGCCGGTGATCGACACATAAATCAATCTCGGATTGATCACCTTCAGGGCTTCGTAACCCAGGCCCAGACGCTCCATGACACCGGGACGGAACTGCTCGAGCACAATGTCGTAATCCTGCAGCAACGACCTGATCACCTCCAGCGCCTCAGGCTGCTTGAGATCCAGGGCCAGGCTGCGCTTGTTGCGATTGAGATAGGCATGACTGGCTGACACACCTTGATCGTGGGGCGGCAACACCCGCAGCAAATCCATGCGGGTCGGCGATTCGATGCGCAGCACTTCGGCGCCCATGTCCGCCAGCAGCAACGAGGCGAACGGCCCCGGTAGCAGTGTCGAGAAATCCAGAACCTTGAGTGATGCCAGTGGACCGAGCATAAGTGTTCTCCAGTGCGATCCTCCAAGCCTAGGCAGCCGAGAACATCGCAGCAATCACCTGATGCGTCACTGGCGGTGACCGTTGCGCTCAAATCGCAGGCATGAAAAACCCGCCGAAGCGGGTTTTTCATTGCAGGCCGAGTTTCTGTTGAGCGTTTACTTGACGCTGGCCGGGGCTGGGCCTTCGGCCACGCCCAGGTCGTCTACTTCACGCTCGTCGGAGATACCGCGACCGCCGGAAGCCAGTTCGACTTGCAGCGTGTCTTCGTCCAGCTCTTTCACCCACTTGGCCACGACCAGGGTCGCAACAGCGTTACCCACCAGGTTGGTCAGGGCACGGGCTTCGGACATGAAGCGGTCGATACCGAGGATCAGCGCCAAGCCGGCAACCGGCAGGTGGCCCACGGCGGACAGGGTGGCAGCCAACACGATGAAGCCACTACCGGTCACACCGGCGGCGCCCTTGGAGGACAACAGCAGCACCAGCAGCAAGGTGATCTGGGCAGTGAGGTCCATTGGGGTGTCAGTCGCCTGAGCGATGAACACAGCGGCCATGGTCAGGTAGATCGACGTACCGTCGAGGTTGAACGAGTAACCAGTCGGGATCACCAGACCCACAACGGATTTCTGTGCACCCAGGCGTTCCAATTTGATCAGCATGCGTGGCAGAGCGGATTCCGAAGAGGAAGTGCCCAGCACGATCAGCAGTTCTTCACGGATGTAGCGAATCAATTTGATGACGCTGAAACCGTGCGCGCGGCAGATGGCACCCAGTACCAGGAGCACGAACAGGATGCAGGTGATGTAGAAGCAGATCATCAACTGGCCCAGTTGCACCAGCGAACCGACGCCGTAGGCACCGATGGTGAAAGCCATCGCACCGAACGCACCGACTGGAGCGAGCTTCATGATCATATTGATGATGTTGAACATTACGTGAGCAAAGCGATCGATGAAGTCCAGCACCGGCTTGCCGTAGGCACCCAGGCGATGCAGGGCGAAACCGAAGATCACCGAGAACATCAGCACTTGCAGGATGTCGCCGTTGGCGAACGCGCCGACGATGGTGTTCGGGATCACGTTGAGGACAAAGGCAATGATGCTTTGGTCTTTACCAGCCGAGATGAAGCCAGCGATTTTGCTGGTATCCAGGGTCGATACGTCGATGTGCATGCCGACACCCGGTTGCACGACGTTGACCACGACCAGGCCGATCAGCAAGGCAAGGGTGGACACGATTTCGAAGTACAGCAGCGCATAGCCGCCGGTCTTGCCGACCGATTTCATGTTCTGCATGCCGGCGATACCACTGACGACGGTACAGAAGATGATCGGCGCGATGACCATTTTGATCAGTTTGATGAACCCGTCACCCAGCGGTTTGAGGGCTACACCGGTCTGCGGGTAGAAGTGACCGAGCAAAATGCCGATAGCGATGGCAACGATCACCTGGAAGTACAGGGATTTATACAGTGGCTGACGAGTCGTCATTGCAAAGTTCCTCAAAGGTGCCCGGTGACAACATCCAGCTGTTGCCCGCAACACCGCGATTGCGAACCCTCCTGCACTGGAGGGATTTGTTTTTTCGAGCTGCGCAACGGCAGGCATCTGCTCGTTGTATCGCAAGGCCCGTGCCACCTTCCGTAAAATCCCTGCAAGCCTTTTTATATCTGGGGTTGCAGCGAATTCCCTGCCACCGAACGGGTACAAGCATGTGGCGGATTTCCGCCCCTGCACTGAAAGTCGTCCTGCAATTTGGCGGATATCCGCCCTGTTCACGCCCGCGGCGCGCAGCTAACATCCGTCGATCAACGGTCAGATCTGCTGCCATGCGCGAACGCACCATCGCCAGTCACTTCGCCCGCGCCGCCCTGGGTGGTGCGCGTCGGCACGGCTACGACTATTCGGGCCTGCTACAGCAACTGGGAATCAGCCCCGAGTTGCTGGACGAACCCCGGGCACGCATCGCTCCGGAGCAATTCACCCAACTGATCCAGGCGTTATGGCTGGCACTGGACGACGAGTACCTCGGGTTCGGGCAAGCCCCAAGCAGGCCGGGCAGCTTCGCAATGATGTGCCATGCCGTGATTCACTGCCGCAGCCTGGATAAGGCACTCCATCGAGGCTTGTTGTTTTATAGCCTGTTCCCCGGGGCGCCGCGCTTGACCCTGAGCCGTGAAGATGAATGGGTGCGCCTGAGCCTGGACGACTCGCAGCTCTGGGACCCGGATCATTTCCTCAGCGAAAGCCTGCTGGTGATCTGGCACCGTTTCGGCAGCTGGCTGATCGGTCAGCGCATTCGCCTGGAACAGGCCACGTTCAGCTACCCCCGGCCGGAACACGGCGCCGAGTACGACCTGCTGTTTTCCTGTCCGCTTGAGTTTTCCAGGCCCCAGAGCAGCCTGTTGTTTCACAGCCGCTACCTGGCCATGCCGTTGTTGCAGGATGAACGCACCCTCAAGCATTTCCTCGAACGCTCCCCCGCCGACCTGCTCTCGCGCCCGGACGATGGCGACAGCTTGAGCAGCCGACTGCGGCGCTTGCTCAGTCGCGACAGTTCACACTGGCCCGACCTGGAAGCCGTGGCCGCCCACCTGCACATCAGCCCGCAGACCTTGCGCCGACATTTGCGGGAAGAGGGTTCCAGCTTTCAGGAATTGAAGGACCAGTTGCGCCGGGACATCGCGATTTATCACCTGAGCCGCGCTGACCTGTCGTTGCAACAGATCGCCGAGCAGTTGGGGTTTTCCGAGCCGTCGGCGTTTCACCGGGCGTTCAAGAAATGGACGGGGCTGACGCCGGGGGCTTATCGGGCGCAGGAGAGCTGAATTTTCAGCACCCGCGTTACACCCCGTCCAGATTTGGCGAACGCTTACCCTAAAGGCGGGATGATCAGTGACAGGCCAGGGTAAATTTTATCTGGATGATCCAGCACCGACCTGTTCGCATTAAAGATCAGTAGGTATTTGGCAGCATCACCATAAAACTCTCTGGCAATTGTGGACAATGTATCGCCCCTTACCACCACATACATATTCGACTGACTGACCGGCGCAATCGCCAGTGTGGCCGGTGACTCGAAGTCCACATCGCCCAGCAGGTTTACTTGTCCGATGAACCGGCCAAGATTATTGGCCGTGGTCGCATGAATGTCGTGCATCAGCACAATGGAATTCTTTCTTTTCCTTATTTGCTCAACACCATGGGATACCCAGCCCCCCGGTTGGTAGTTGCTGCTCCAGTCCAGGGTATCCACGTTCCAGAGAACCTGCCGATACCCCAACTCGGCGACAGTGCGATCGACCATCGCGTCGTGAGCGCCATAAGGCGGCCTCATGATCAGGTCCGGCTGCTGGTAGGGAGTCAGCGCCTGTTCCGTCATTTTGACTTGATCGATGATGGTGTCTTTGTCCTGGCCGACCAGCCTTAGATGGTCGTAAGTGTGATTGCCGATCCGGTGCCCTTCGCCCAGGATGCGCTTGATACGCTCGCCATGTCTGGCAACAAGATTGCCAACAATAAAAAACGTTGCCTTGATATCAAACAGCTCCAGTGTTTCCAGCACGGTTTCGGTCTGTGCTTGCCGAGGACCGTCGTCAAACGTCAGCCAAACTTTCTTCCTTTCCATCTTTATCTCCTTTGGTGGCTTGTAACGCTTCAGCCCCTATCCCCTCATGCAATCAACACAGACTCTGCGTGTGCATGTCGTTAATAAGGCGAGGCTAATTACTTGCCACCAAACGGCTGAACGCCAACAAAATATTGTTGCCGGTCGTTTAACGCTTGATGCCTGTAGCCCGAAAAGACTGCTATCAAATACCCGTTCACACCGCCGGAAAATAAATCCGGAACGCCGCTCCGCCCATCGGTGAATTCCCCAGGGTCAGCTTGGCGCTGTAGCTTTCGATGATGTCCTTGACCACCGCCAGGCCGATACCCTGCCCCGGGTGCTGGCGATCCAGCCGTTCTCCGCGCTCGAGAATCCGTGCGCGCTGATCCTGTGGTACGCCAGGGCCGTCGTCCTCGACACACAACTGCGTGCCGCTGAGGGTTTCACGCACACTGATGCGTATTTCGCCCAGGCACAGGCGATAGGCGTTTTCCAGCAGATTGCCCATCATTTCCAGCAGAGCCCCCTGCTCGATCGGTACGTAACATGGGTCGGGCAAATCGAACGCGACGTGTACGCGCTTGTCGCGGTAAACCTTGTCCAGCGTGTCGCACAAGCTTTTCAGTACCGGCCGCAAATGCACCTGATGACGTACCAGGCCGCTTTTGCGCAGGCTGGCGCGCTGCAACTGGTAGCTGATCTGCTGGCTCATGCGTTCGATCTGGGCTTGCAGCACCCAGGCCTGATCGCGATCCTCGGGACGCTGGGCCATGTCTTCACTGACGCCTTGCAGCACTGCCAAGGGCGTTTTCAGGCTATGAGCCAGGTCGTCGAGGGAATCACGATAGCGACTGCGCTGCTCACGCTCACTATGCAGCAAACGGTTGAGGGAACCGGTCAGGCGCAGCAATTCCCGGGGATGTTCCTCACTGAGGCTTTCGCGGGTGCCACCTTCGATCTGATCCAGTTCCTGGCTCAAGCGCCGCAATGCCTGCAAGCCCCAGGTCAGGCCGATCCACAGCAACGCCAGCAGCACCAGCAGTGCCGCGCCAAAACCCAGATAGAGATTTTCCCGCAGGCCTTCGAGGGTCAGTTCGTACTCGCGAACCGGCTGCAACGCCACGATACTGAAGGCTGCACTTTTGCCGCCGAGCAACTTGACCTCGACGTCGTAGACGAAGAACTCCTGGCCATTGGCTTCGCGGATCCGCGCAAACTCGCTGCCACGTCCGTCGTAGCGCGGCTTGTAGTTGATGCGTTCTTCCTGGGTCGCCTTCGAACGCCAGACCAGTTGCCCTTCACGGTCATAGATATAGCCGAGCAATCGGCTGTCGGTGAGGTTGAAGCGCTCGTCGGGCAATTGCGCTGGCATCTGCAGGCTGTTGTTCTCCACCCGGGCGGCCGAGATCAGCGTGGTCACGTCAGATGCCAGACGCTGCTCGATGGAGTCCTGCAGCGCCAGGCTGAACGCACCCTGCATCGCAGGCAGCAACGCCAGCATGAACAATACCGCCAACAGCGTGGCGGCGAGCATCAAGCGTACGCGCAGCGAACGGATCAAGTGCAACGCTCGTTGAACAGGTAGCCCAGGCCGCGCACGGTGTCGATCGGTTTGAACCCGCCCGGCCCCTCCAGTTTGCGGCGCAGACGGCCGACCAGCACCTCGATCACATTCGGATCACGCTCGTCGTCATCCGGGTAGAGCTGTTCCAGGGCACCACTTGCTGATGGTGACGCATCAGGTATTCGAGAATGCGGTACTCATACGCGGTCAGTGCCAGCGGCTGTTCGTCGAGGGACGCCTGCTTGCGGTTCAGGTCCAGCAGTAACGGGCCAGCGACGATAGTCGACTGGGTGAAACCGCTGGAGCGTCGCAGCAAAGCATTCAGGCGTGCCTCCAGTTCTTCGAACTGAAACGGCTTGACCACATAATCATCGGCGCCGGCGGCCAGGCCTTCGACCTTGTCCTGCCAGTTACCACGCGCGGTGAGGATCAGGATCGGGAAGGTTTTGCCACTTGAGCGCAACTGCCGGATCAGGTCGAGCCCGCTCATGCCCGGCAGACCGAGATCGATCACTGCCAGGTCAAAGTTGAACTGCGCTGTCTGGTACAGTGCCTCCTCGGCGTTGGCCACGGACTCGACCACATGGCCGCTCTCCGTCAGGCGGGTTTGCAGGTGATGACGCAGCAGCGCTTCGTCTTCGACGACCAGCAATTTCATATTGCTCTCCCGGGCAAATCAACATCTCCAGAGGCGAAACGTCGCACCTCAAGAGCTAACATGGCAACGCCGGATCAGTCACTCGGGCTGATCCGGCGCAGGCCGTTCACGAAACGCTTGTCAGAAAGCGTAGTTGGCGGACAGGTAAGTTTGGGCGCTACTGGTCAGGTCCAGCGAACCCTGCTTGCTGCCGCCGCGTTCACTCATCTCGGTGCTGGCGTTGCTGCGCAGGTAACGGTAACCCAGTTCAATCGAGGTGTTTTGCGAAACCTGTTGCAGCACACCCACCTGGCCACCGATGGCGTAGCCGATATCACTGTCGTGGCTAAAGCCTGGCGACTCCTGAGTCATTTTGGTCAGGCCGGCCGTGGCGCCACCGAACAGCCTGGTGCTAGCGCCCACTGGGTAGAACAGATCGTAGCTGCCCAGGAGGTTTTCCTGACGCAGTTTAATGCCGTTGTGCGAGCCCGACACATTGTCGTAAGTGGCGTAGTAGCGGCCCTTGGTGTTTTGCTGGCCCAGACGAACACCCCAGGTGGTGTCCTTGCCGATTACGCCATCGGCGTTCGGGTGATTGAGGTTGTCGTTCAGGGCGTGGGATTTTTTAACCTTGTCGCTGGTCTGTCCAAGAGTAAGGCTGGCGAAGTTGTCGTCGGACGCGAAAGCCGCGGTGCTTGCGCTCAGAACCGTGAATGCCAGAAGCAGTTTTTTGAATCCAGTCATTGGGGAGTTACCTCATGTGCCGATTGTTTTTTGGGTACGAGGCAAGGTTACGCACCGCGCCCTGAACTCCCCCTGAACGCACCCTGAACCTGGGCTGAACCGACCCGCCCCGAATATTTCGACACGTTTCAGCAGCAGATCCGACCATGTAATGGACAAGGCTGGCGCCGACTACCAACTCGTCAGCAGCTTTGCACTACCCAGCCTCAAGCCAACCCGGCAAAATGCCAGATATGAATTCAACCCCCGCCCTGCCCGTCTGCTGCACACCCCTCGATGACCATTGGCCGCTGCCGTTTGTGCTGCCCGATACGGTCCTGCTGAGTACTCATTTCGATAGCGCCCGACTGGGCAACGATGACTTTCAGCGCAGCGCTGTCGAAGCGCCGGCGAGCATCCAGCGCTCGGTGGCCAAACGGCAGGCGGAATTTCTCGCCGGGCGAGTGTGTGCCCGGGCCGCGTTACAGCGACTGGAAGGCTTGAGTTTCATTCCGGCCATCGGTGAAGACCGGGCACCGGTCTGGCCTGCTCATATCACCGGCTCGATCACCCACAGCACTGGCCGGGCCGCAGCGATCGTGGCGAACAAAAGCCATTGGCGCGGCCTGGGCATGGACCTGGAGAACCTGCTCAATGCCGAACGGGCCGAACGCCTGGCCGGGGAAATCCTCAATCCGCCGGAGCTACAGCGCATGGTGGCCGGTGATAACAATCAACGGGCGTTGCTGGTCACCCTGACGTTCTCGGTCAAGGAAAGCCTGTTCAAGGCGCTCTATCCGATCGTTCAGCAACGCTTTTATTTCGAACACGCCGAAGTGCTGGAGTGGCGTGAATCGGGTGAGGTGCGGTTGCGACTGCTCACTGATCTGTCCAGCGAATGGCGCAATGGCACCGAGCTGGATGCGCAGTTCGGAGTCAAGGACGGGCAGTTGCTGAGTCTGGTCAGCATCAAGGCCTGAAGTATTTGGTGCCTGTCAGGCCGTCATCGCGAGCAAGCTCGTTCCCACAGGGGATCCAGTGTGGGAGCGAGCTTGCTCGCGATGGGGCCGCTACAGACAACACAAGGCTCAACGCTTCTCCTGATTGCGCGGCCAGCTCAGACTGAAGCACGCCCCGCCCAGGCTCTTGCTCTTGCCGATCAATGCCCGCCCGTCATGCCAATGACAATGGACAGGCCTAACCCATGGCCTCCAGACGCGCGGGTACGGCTGTCGTCGAGACGCAGGAACGGCGTAAAGATCTTTTCCCACGCCGACTCCGGCACACCCGGCCCGTCATCCTCGATATCCACTCGGCATCGCTGCTGCCCCACTTGATAGCTGATGGTTACCCGTGATTGCGCGTGGCGCATGGCATTAGTCACCAGGTTCTGAATCGCCCGATGCAGATAGCGCGGTTCAGCCTCGACCCAGGCGTCGTCGTTATCGGCAGCCGATAGACACAAGCCCCGTTGCACCGTGACGTCGGCGCGCAACGGCGCCAGTTCTTCGATCACCTGATCGACCAAGGCATCCAGATCGATCCGCTGAAAGTTCAGTGCCGGCGAGCCCTGCTCCAACCGCGCGTAAGTCAGCATCTCGTCCACCAGCCGGTCGAGGTCCTCGATATCGTGGTCCATGCCCTGGCAGTATTTTTCCAGGGCTTGCGGTGTGGTGGCCGAGCCGATCATCTCCAGGCCAAAGCGCAGGCGTGCCACCGGCGTGCGCAATTCGTGGGACACCGCACGCACCAGTTCGCGCTGGATAGCCAGCAACTGTTGCAAGTGTTCGGCCATGCCGTTGAACGCCGAGGCCAGCCGTCCCACCGAGTCCGCGCCGCGAGCCGGCACACGGGTTTCCAGGCTGCCTTTGGCAATGCGCGTGGCGGCGGCTTCCAGGCCACGCAAGCGTCGCTCCAGCTGACGCACCAACAGATAGACGATCAAACCGATCAGCGTCAGGCCCAGCGCGGCGATCAATACCAACCACTCCGGCGGATAAGGATTCATCTGATACAAAGGGCCGATTTCCAAGACCCACGGCGTGCCTACCATGCCGGCAAATACCCGGATTGAATCCCCCCCCTTGCCCAACGCCATCACCGTATCGCCCTCGGATACCCGACGACTCTGGTCTTCATCCATGTCCGCCTCGTCAACCGTGACCAGGCGCAGATCGAAGCCGAAGCCCTTGCTTTCCTTCAATTGCGCCAGGCGCAAGGGCTGGTCGGCGACCGGGGTGCGCACCAGTTCATCGGTCAACAGGTAGATGGTCGCCCGGGCCAGTTGCTCGCTGATCTGCTGCACCTCCCCGGTGAGCATCAACTGTTCCTTGTCGCTGACCAGCTTGTAGACCTTCGCTGCGTGCGGCCCGGTCTGTTCCACCAGTGCCTGACCGCGCAAAACACGGGTGCGCTGGGTCAGGTCGAGGTCGGTCTCGGCAAAGGTTTTCAGCGCCAGCGGAATCCCCAGCAGCCGCTCCCACACCAACAAGGCCCGATGTCGCTCGGTCTGGTTCATTGGTTGCAGGTTGTCGGCCATCAGCGAGAACGTGCCGTGGGCCAGGCGCTCGCGGTATTGCTCACTGCGCACCTCATTTAGCAGGTGCAACGCCAGCACACCGAGCACCGCCACCAGAATCAGCGCGGCGCACATGCCGCCATAGATACGCAGGAAGATCGAGTTCACAGGGACAGATCTACGCAAGCCTCGGGAACGAACAGATAGCCTTTGCTGCGCACGGTCTTGATCAGCCGTGGATGCTCCGGATCATCGCCGATCTTCGGGCGGATACGCGAGATGCGCACATCAATGGAGCGGTCCTGACCGTCATAGCCAATGCCCCGCAGCGCGGTGAAGATCTCTTCCCGGGAGAGGATACGCCCGGCATTGGCCACCAGTAGCCAGAGCAGGTCGAATTCGGCGCTGGTCAGCTCGATGCCGTTGCCCTGCAGCCAGGCTTCGCGCAAGGCGTTATCGACGATCAGCGGGCCGAACTGTAGACGCCGCTGTTTTTCCGGGGCGACTTCGGGCGTTTCGCTACGGCGCAGCAGCGCCTGGATGCGCGCCAGCAGCAGGCGCGGGCGTACCGGTTTGCAGACGTAGTCGTCAGCCCCCAGGTCCAGGCCGAGAATCTGGTCAGTGTCATCGGTGCGGGCAGTGAGCATCAGGATCGGACCGTCATACCGGGCGCGGACCTTGCGGCAAATGCTCAGGCCATCTTCACCGGGGAGCATCAGGTCGAGGATCACCAGGTCAGGTTGTTCCTTGATGATGCGATTCGCAGCGAGCGCACCATTGCCTTCGATCGATACACGCAGGCCATTGGCTTCCTCAGTTCGGCCAGTCGCTGGTCGTCCTCCACAATCAATACCTGCCAGGCTTCTTGCTCCACGGGTGACCTCTGCTTGCCAAAAACACTAATAAGGAAGGATCCGCCCCTCTTTTTGTAATGATTCGGGGGGAAAAATATGTATACACACTGGGCCGATTGTATAAACGCCGCCCGTCGAGAACACAAGCGGGTAAATGCGTTCGGACAACAAGGTTTTTTGTGATAGGGTTCGCGCCCTTAAAAATCCGCCCGAGCGTTTTCGATGGTTGAAAATCGCTGAAAAAAGGTCCGGTCCAGCAGCGTCGCGGCCTACACGCCGGTTACCTCTTTCACACACAATTTACGCACAGGTTTATCCACAGGCAGTACGTTGCAATCGCCCCCCAAAACGCATTATCTTGTACCCCGGCGCTAAAAAATCCCTAGATGTAGGGTTTTGCGCAAAAAACCAAACACAAACCAGACACCAATTTCAAGCGCTTTTATTGCCTCTGTCCGGTTGAACCATACGTATTTTTGAAAGACCAAACCGCGCGTGCGGATGGCTACTGTATTTCGGCCCCGAGTGGTGAAAACGGTACGGGTGTTGCAGTCCCAACTGTCACCCTCAAAGGACTCCGGTCTCAGGCCCAAGGCGTGAGACCAAAGACTTCGGCATGGAAGCGGCGCCCTATAGCCCCCTTCCTACTGTCCCGAAGTTGTTATGCCCGGCGCTCGCCGGTTGTAGTGCTTCAGGACGGAACGGTGGGCACCGTGATGGTGCCCAAACAAACATAGAGAATGTGGAGACACCCCCCCATGCAAACCGACACAACTCGCGAGAACCCGCAGGGCACCTTGCCGCAGGCCGCTGATTCGAATTCGGATCTGTCCGCCACCGCGCCAGGCCAACTGCGTGTGATCAAGCGTAACGGCACTGTCGTTCCCTACACCGATGACAAAATCACCGTCGCCATCACCAAAGCGTTTCTCGCAGTTGAAGGCGGCACCGCCGCTGCCTCGTCGCGAATCCACGACACCGTTGCCCGCCTGACCGAACAGGTCACCGCGACCTTCAAGCGTCGCATGCCATCGGGCGGCACCATCCACATCGAGGAAATCCAGGACCAGGTCGAACTGGCCCTGATGCGTGCCGGCGAGCAGAAAGTTGCCCGCGACTACGTAATCTACCGCGACGGTCGTTCGAAAGAACGCGCTGCCCACGCACCGGCCGAGGAAGCGGTCAACGCTCACCCGTCGATCCGCATCACCCGCGCCGATGGCAGCCTGGCGCCACTGGACATGGGTCGCCTGAACACCATCGTCGAAGGCCTGGAAGAAGTCGACGGCGACCTGATCCAGCGCGAAACCCTGAAGAACCTGTACGACGGCGTGGCCCTGACCGACGTCAACACCGCCCTGGTAATGACTGCCCGTACCCTGGTTGAACGCGAGCCAAACTACTCGTTCGTGACCGCGCGCCTGCTGATGGACACCCTGCGTGCCGAAGGCCTGGGCTTCCTCGGTGTGGCCGAGAGCGCCACTCACCACGAGATGGTCGACCTGTACGCCAAAGCGCTGCCGGCCTACATCGCCAAGGGTATCGAATACGAACTGCTGAACCCTGAGCTGGCCAATTTCGACCTGGAAAAACTCGGCAAGGCGATCAACCACGAGCGCGACCAGCAGTTCACCTACCTGGGCCTGCAAACCCTGTACGACCGTTACTTCATCCACAAGGACGGTGTCCGTTTCGAACTGCCGCAGGTGTTCTTCATGCGCGTGGCCATGGGCCTGGCGATCGAAGAGAAAGACCGCGAAGCCCGTGCCATCGAGTTCTACAACCTGTTGTCGTCCTTCGACTACATGTCGTCGACCCCAACGCCGGCACCCTGCGTCCACAGCTGTCGAGCTGCTACCTGACCACCGTGCCGGATGACCTGTCGGGCATCTACCACGCGATCCACGACAACGCCATGCTGTCCAAATTCGCCGGCGGCCTGGGCAACGACTGGACGCCAGTCCGTGCACTGGGTTCGTACATCAAGGGCACCAACGGCAAGTCCCAGGGCGTTGTACCGTTCCTCAAAGTAGTGAACGACACCGCCGTCGCCGTTAACCAGGGTGGCAAGCGCAAAGGCGCTGTATGTGCCTACCTGGAAACATGGCACATGGACATCGAAGAGTTCATCGAACTGCGTAAGAACACCGGTGATGACCGTCGTCGTACCCACGACATGAACACCGCCAACTGGATCCCTGACCTGTTCATGAAGCGTGTCTTCGATGACGGCAAGTGGACCCTGTTCTCGCCATCCGAAGTGCCGGATCTGCACGATCTGACCGGCAAGGCCTTCGAAGAGCGTTATGAGTACTACGAAGCCCTGACCGAGTACCCGGGCAAGGTCAAGCTGTTCAAGACCATCCAGGCCAAAGACCTGTGGCGCAAGATGCTGTCCATGTTGTTCGAAACCGGCCACCCATGGTTGACCTTCAAGGACCCATGCAACCTGCGCAGCCCGCAGCAGCACGTGGGCGTGGTCCACAGCTCGAACCACCTTGAACACCAACAAGGACGAGATCGCCGTTTGCAACCTGGGCTCGATCAACCTGCCGAACCACATCGTCGACGGCAAGCTGGACACCGCCAAGCTGGAACGCACCGTGAACACCGCCGTGCGCATGCTCGATAACGTTATCGACATCAACTACTACTCGGTGCCGCAAGCGAAGAACTCCAACTTCAAACACCGTCCGGTAGGCCTGGGCATCATGGGCTTCCAGGATGCACTGTACCTGCAGCACATTCCTTACGGTTCCGACGCTGCTGTCGAGTTCGCCGACAAGTCGATGGAAGCGGTCAGCTACTACGCGATCCAGGCTTCCTGCGACCTGGCTGATGAGCGTGGCGCCTACGAGACCTTCCAGGGTTCGCTGTGGTCCAAAGGCATCCTGCCGCTGGATTCGCAACAAATCCTGATCGAAGCCCGTGGCCAGAAGTACATCGATGTCGACCTGAAGGAATCCCTGGACTGGGCACCGGTTCGCGCCCGTGTGCAGAAAGGTATCCGTAACTCCAACATCATGGCCATCGCACCGACCGCAACCATCGCCAACATTACTGGCGTATCGCAGTCGATCGAGCCGACCTACCAGAACCTGTATGTGAAGTCGAACCTGTCGGGCGAATTCACCGTGATCAACCCGTACCTGGTTCGCGACCTGAAGGCTCGCGGCCTGTGGGACTCGGTCATGATCAACGACCTGAAGTACTACGACGGTTCGGTGCAGCAGATCGAGCGCATCCCACAAGAACTCAAAGAGCTCTACGCGACTGCCTTCGAAGTGGACACCAAGTGGATCGTTGACGCCGCCAGCCGTCGTCAGAAGTGGATCGACCAGGCTCAGTCGCTGAACCTGTACATCGCCAAGAAACTGGACGTGACCTACCGCATGGCCTGGTACCGTGGCCTGAAAACCACTTACTACCTCCGTGCCCTGGCTGCGACCAGCACCGAGAAGTCGACTATCAACACCGGCAAGCTGAACGCGGTTTCCAGCGGCGGCAACCACGGTGACGACTCGGTTCTGGCGGCGCCTGCAGGTCCCGCTCCAGTGCCAAAGGCTTGCGCCATCGACGAGCCGGATTGCGAAGCTTGCCAATAAGCTGAGCCAGCAAGCACCCAAAGGTGCTTGCTCGAAACCCCCGATCAGCCTCTGGCGGGTCGGGGGTTTTCTTTTGCCTGCCTGTAGGAGCGAGCTTGCTCGCAATGGTCGTAAACGATAACGGGTTCATCCTGAATACACGCGTCGTTCTCAAGACCATCGCGAGCAATAGAGCGTCGACCGGCTGCTCCTACAGACTTTCGGCGAGCACAAAAAAGCCCCTCTTGCGAAGGGCTCCTTGTGCAGCACGTTCAGCCAACCGGCATCAAGTCATCTGAATGATGGTCTGCATGATCGTGCTCTGGGTGGAGATGGTCTTGGCATTCGCCTGGTAGTTGCTCTGCGCCTTGATCAGGTCGACCAGTTCGTTGGTCAGATTGACATTGGACTCTTCCAGGGAGTTGGAAACGATCGACCCCAGGGTGCCGGTCTCCGGCGCATCGTAGCCCGGGATACCCGACGCGTAGGTTTCTTTCCAGCTGGTGCCGCCTACTGGCTGCAGGCCTTGCTCGTTGGTGAAGCTGGCCAGGGAAATCTGGCCGATCGGCTTGGTCTGGTTGTTACTGAAGTTGGCCAGCAGCACACCGCTGCCGTCGATGGTCAGGTTGGTGATCTGGCCCGTGGCATAACCGTTCTGCGCCGGAATAGAGCGCGCAGTGTCGGCATTGAACTGAGTAGTGTTGGCCATGGCAATGGTCAACCCTGCTGGATCGGCTGCGGCACCGTTGGCTGTCCAGACGCCATTGGTGACACTGCCCGGGGTCCAGTTGGTGATTTTCAGGTCACTGCTGATCACCGAAGTCGGTGGCGTGGTTGGAGGCGTCACTGGTGTGCTGACCGAAGTCAGTTTGCCGGTGGAATCGAACGACATGGTCGAAGCAACCGGCGCGGTAACAGTAGGATCACTGCCATCCGGATTGCGGCCATCGATCAGTGTGTAGGTGTCCCACGTGTTCGCTCCAGTCTTGACCATGTATTGATCCATGGTGTGCTGGTTACCCTGTGTATCGTAGATCGGGGTACTGAACGACTTGGTAAAGGTCTCGGTCTTGGACGGATTGAACTTGTTCGCCGCAACCGTCTGGTCGATCACTGCCGACGTCGAGTTCAGGTTGATCGTCGACGACACGGTGCTGGTGGACTTCGGTGCCAGGTTGGACGTGTCGATCCGCAGGTCCGTCAGCACGCCGTTGACGATCTTGCCGTTGGAGTCCACCCCGTATCCTTGCAGGCGGGCAGTACCGTCGCTGTTGGTGACGTAGCCTTCCTTGTCGGTCTTGAACGTACCGGCACGGGTATAGGTCAGCGAGCCGTTGTTGCTCAGGACAAAGAAGCCGTTGCCCTGGATACCCATATCGAGCACGTTGCCGGTGTTGCTCACGTCACCCTGGCCGAACTGCTGGGAAACGTTGGCCAGGCGCACGCCGTTGCCGACGGTCTTGCTGCCAGTGCCCAGGCGGGTCGCCGAGTACACGTCTTCGAATTCTGCACGGGACGATTTGAAACCGGTGGTCGCGACGTTGGCGATGTTGTTACCGGTCACGTCCAGTTGTTTGTTGGCTGCATAGAGACCGCTAAGGCCGATATTAAAAGACATCATCCACTCCTTTATGCCGTGTTAGTCGGCTCTACATACCAATGGTTTGTACTTTGGACAGAGCAACACTGCCCAGCCCGGCCAGATTGAGCATCAACTCACCGCCGGTCTGGCTGATGGTCACGCTGTTGACGGTCGCTGGCAGGTTGGTGATCAACGCAACGGACTGACCATCGATCGTGGTCGTGGCGCCGAAGGTATAGGTGCCTGCAGGTACGGTCTCACCCGCATCGTTCTTGCCGTCCCAGATGAAGCTGGCGTTGCCGGCCTTCTGCGAACCGAGGTCGATGGTGCGCACTGTCTTGCCGGCTGCGTCGGTGATCTTCAGGGTGGCAGACGCCACCGAAGACGGAACGACCACCGTGCCGCTGAGGCTCTTGGTGGTATCGACCACCGCCTTGTCGCCTGGAGCGATGACCGAACGCCCCACCAGCGACGACGCCTGCAAGGCCTGGGACGAGTTGTAGTTGTTGGCCAGGCCGGTCACCGTATCGTTGAGCGTGGTGATGCCTTCCAGGCTGCTGAATTGCGCCAGCTGGGCCACGAATTCACCGTTGTCCTGGGGTTCCAGCGGATTCTGGTTTTTCAACTGCGTAACCAGCAATTTCAGGAATGCATCCTTGCCCAGGGCCTTGTTGCCCGTGGCGCTGCCGGTTGCCGACGCGAGGCCGTCAGTCGTGGTGCTGGTCTTGATCGAGGAGTTGGCCAGGATATCGTTGAGGCTCAAACCACTGGTGGAATCGGTAACACTCATCTGAGTCGCCCCTTATCACTGACCGAGGGTCAGGACCTTCTGC
>LNAP01002608.1_pt1 | contig 17923 bp, 13 predicted proteins | sample 602601 | NCBI WGS metagenome assembly LNAP01 (sample SAMN02440304, study PRJNA202911) | soil metagenome | biome: Subtropical and temperate rainforests or woodlands; isolation source: soil samples (1 kg each in a 20% v/v slurry with milli Q water) were... ... | reverse complement strand
GAGATGGACCGGGCCAATGCCTATCGGCAACTGGCGACCGTGACCGGCGCGGCCACCACCGACTTCAGCGCCGTCGCGGAGCCGGCCAGCGGGCTGCCCTCGCTGCCGCCTTCGGCGCAATTGCTGGCGCGCCTGCAACAGACCACCGAACTGCGCCTGGCCGAAATGCAGGTGGTGCAGCGCGAAGCATCCCTGGGGCTGGAAAAGGCCCAGCGCATTCCCGACCTCGATATCAGCGTGGGCAGCCAGTACGACGCCAGCGTGCGTGAGCGGGTCAACCTGGTCGGGGTGTCGATGCCGATTCCGCTGTTCAACCGCAACCAGGGCAATGTGCTGTCGGCGGCGCGCCGTGCCGATCAGGCCCGGGATATGCGCAACGCCGCGGAGCTGCGCCTGCGCAGCGAAACCAAGTTGGCGCTCGATCAGTGGAGCACCGCCAGCAACGAAGTGCAGTCGTTCAACCAGGTGATCCTGCCGGCCGCGCAAAACGCGGTGGATACCGCGACCCGCGGCTTCGAGATGGGCAAGTTCAACTTTATCGAGGTGCTCGACGCCCAGCGCACGCTGATCAGCGCCCGCACCCAGTACATCGCCGCGGTGGCCCAGTCCACCGACGCCTGGGTGCGCATCGAGCGCATCTACGGCGATCTCGCCGGCCCCGATCGCACGCTGTGAGAACCGCGTTGTTCGTCCTGCTGTGCCTGGGCGCACTGCTGGTCACCGATTGCAGCGGGCCAGTGCCGGGCCGGGTCGAGGAGGGCTCGTCCCACTGGTGCCTGCATGAGCTGCATCGGGCGCTCGGCGATTTCTTTTTTCCACAGACCTCATGACGCGCCGGTTTACCGGATGGCGTGTCGGGTCGATTTTTTCAGGAGCATTCATGGACAAGAAACGAAGCACAGCCCTGGCATTGGCCGTGGCGGTCGTGCTCGGCGTGGCCGGGTTGATGTGGCAGGACCTGTTCCAGGGGGCGCCGGTGGCCGCGCAGGCGAAACCCGCGGCCAAGGCGGACACGCACCAGGACGGCGAGGCGCATCAGGAAGGTGAGGAAGGGCAATCGGAAGGCGAGGGGCATGCCGAGGAAGAGGGCAAGGTCGAGCTCAGCGCCGAGCAGATCAAGGCCGCCGACATTCAGCTGGCCGAGGCCGCCCCGCGCAATCTCAGCAGCTTGCTGACGCTGCCGGGGGAGATCCGCTTCGACGAGGACCGCACCTCGCACATTGTGCCGCGCGCGGCCGGGGTGGTGGAGTCGGTGGCGGTCAATCTCGGCCAGACGGTGAAGAAGGGCGAGCTGCTGGCGGTGATCGCCAGCCAGCAGATCTCCGACCAGCGCAGCGAGCTGGCCGCGGCCGAGCGCCGGGTCGAGCTGGCGCGCACCACCTTCCAGCGCGAGCGCCAGTTGTGGGTCGACCAGATCTCCGCCGAGCAGGATTACCTGCTGGCGCGCCAGACCCTGCAGGAAGCCGAAATCGCCCTGAACAACGCCCGGCAAAAAATGAACGCCCTGAGCGGCAGCACGGTGCTGGCGGGCGGCAACCGCTATGAGATGCGTGCGCCGTTCGACGGCGTGGTGGTGGAAAAACACCTGAGCGTCGGCGAGGTGGTCGGTGAGACCAGCGCCGCCTTCACCCTGTCCGACCTGTCCCGGGTCTGGGTCACCTTCGGCGTGTTTCCCAAGGACCTGAACAAGGTCCGGGTGGGCAAGCCGGTCCGGGTGCAATCCACCGAGCTGGGCACCCAGGTGCAGGGCACGGTGGCCTATGTCGGCAGCCTGCTGGGCGAGCAGACCCGGACCGCCACGGTGCGGGTCACGGTGCCCAACCCGGACGATGTCTGGCGGCCGGGGCTGTTCGTTTCGGTGCAGGTGGCGACCGACACCTACCAGGCCGGTGTCACCGTGCCGCAAGAGGCGATCCAGACCGTGGAGGACAAGCCTTCGGTGTTCGTGCGCGTCGCCGACGGTTTCCAGGCCACGCCCGTGGTGCTGGGCGGCAGCGAAGGCGGCTTCGTCGAGATCCGCGAAGGTTTGCCGGCCGGGGCCCAGGTGGCGACCTCCGGCAGCTTCATCCTCAAGTCCGAACTGGGCAAAGGCTCGGCCGAGCACGGCCATTGATCCGCCTCATTGAGTGTTTCCCTGGAGAGTGACTTCCCATGTTTGAACGCATCATTCAATTCGCCATCGAGCAGCGCATCATCGTGCTGCTGGCGGTGCTGCTGATGGCCGCGGTGGGCATCGGCAGCTACCAGAAACTGCCGATCGACGCGGTGCCGGACATCACTAACGTGCAGGTCCAGGTCAACGCCAGCATGCCCGGCTACTCGCCGCTGGAGACCGAGCAGCGCATCACCTATCCGGTGGAAGTGGCCATGGCCGGCTTGCCGGGCCTGGAGCAGACCCGCTCGACCTCGCGCTCGGGCCTGTCCCAGGTGACGGTGATCTTCAAGGAAGGCACCGACCTGTACTTCGCCCGGCAACTGGTCAACGAACGCCTGCAAGTGGCCCGCGAACAGCTGCCCGAAGGCGTGGAGGCGAGCATGGGGCCGATCTCCACCGGCCTCGGCGAGATCTTCTTCTGGACGGTGGAAGCCGAGCCGGGCGCGCTCAAGGAAGATGGCACGGCCTACACCCCGACCGACCTGCGGGTGATCCAGGACTGGGTCATCGCCCCGCAATTGCGCAACGTGCCGGGGGTGGCCGAGATCAACACCATCGGCGGTTTCGCCAAGCTCTATCAGATCGCCCCGGACCCCAGGCGCCTGGCGGCCTACAACCTGACCCTGAGCGACCTGATGACCGCCCTGGAGCGCAACAACGCCAACGTCGGCGCCGGCTACATCGAGCGCAACGGCCAGCAGCTGTTGATCCGCGCGCCGGGGCAGGTCAAGTCCATCGAGGACATCGCCAACATCGTGATCAACACTGTGGACGGCACGCCGATCCGCATCAGCAACGTGGCCACCGTGGACATCGGCCGTGAACTGCGCACCGGCGCGGCCACCGAGAACGGTCGCGAAGTGGTGCTCGGCACGGTGTTCATGCTGGTGGGGGAAAACAGCCGCACGGTGTCCCGGGTGGTGGCGGAAAAACTCGCCGAGATCAATCGCTCGCTGCCCAAGGGCGTGACCGCAGTCACCGTGTACGACCGCACCAACCTGGTGGACAAGGCCGTGGCCACGGTGAAGAAAAACCTTATCGAAGGCGCGTTGCTGGTCATCGCCATTCTGTTTTTGTTCCTGGGCAATATCCGCGCCGCGCTGATCACTGCCATGGTGATTCCGCTGGCCATGCTGTTCACCTTCACCGGCATGTTCACCAACAAGGTCAGCGCCAACCTGATGAGCCTCGGCGCGCTGGACTTCGGGATCATCGTTGACGGCGCGGTGGTGATCGTCGAGAACGCCATCCGCCGCCTGGCCCATGCCCAGCAGCATCACGGGCGCATGCTCACCCGTTCCGAACGCCTGCATGAAGTCTTCGCCGCGGCCAAGGAAGCGCGACGGGCGCTGATCTACGGGCAACTGATCATCATGGTGGTGTACCTGCCGATCTTTGCCCTGTCCGGGGTGGCCGGGAAGATGTTCCACCCGATGGCTTTCACCGTGGTGATCGCTCTGCTGGGGGCGATGATCCTCTCGGTGACCTTCGTGCCCGCGGCGATCGCGCTGTTCGTCACCGGCAAGGTCAAGGAAGAGGAAAACTTCGTCATGCGCGGTGCCCGCCGTGGCTACGAGCCGGTGCTGCGCTGGGTGATGAGCCATCGTTCCCTGGCCTTTGCCCTGGCCTTCCTCAGCGTGCTGGTTTCGGGCCTGGTGGCCAGCCGCATGGGCAGTGAATTCATCCCCAGCCTCAGCGAAGGCGACTTCGCCCAGCAGGCGATGCGCGTGCCCGATGCCAGCCTCACTCAGTCGGTGGAAATGCAGAAGACCCTGGAGAAAACCCTGCTGGCGCAGATCCCGGAAATCGAGCGTGTGTTCGCCCGCACCGGTACCGCCGAGATCGCCTCGGACGTGATGCCGCCGAACATCTCCGATGCCTATCTGATGCTCAAGCCCAAGGAGCAATGGCCAGACCCGGGCAAGTCGCGCGAGGCGATCATTGCCGACATCGAACGGGTCAGCAACAGCCTGCCGGGCAACGTCTACGAGCTGTCGCAACCGATCCAGCTGCGCTTCAACGAACTGATTTCCGGGGTGCGCAGCGATGTCGCGGTGAAGGTCTTCGGCGATGACATGGAGGTGCTGAACAAGACCGCCGAAGAGATTTCGCAGACCTTGCAGAAGATCGACGGCGCCGCCGAAGTGAAGGTGCAGCAGACCACCGGCCTGCCGGTGCTGACGGTGAATGTCGACCGCGACAAGGCGGCGCGTTTCGGCCTCAACGTCGGCGATGTGCAGGACGCCGTGGCGATTGCCGTGGGCGGGCGCAAGGCGGGCATCCTGTACGAGGGCGACCGGCGCTTCGACATGCTGGTGCGCATGTCCGATGCCCAGCGCACCGATATCGACGGGCTGTCGCGCCTGCTGATTCCGGTGGCGGCGGCCGCGGGCAGTGTCAACGGACAGCTGGGTTTCATCGCCCTGTCGGAAGTCGCCAGCGTCGACCTGGTGCTCGGCCCGGCGCAGGTCAGCCGCGAGAACGGCAAGCGCCTGGTGATCGTCAGCGCCAACGTGCGTGGGCGCGACATGGGCACCTTCGTCGAAGAGGCGACCCGGGCCATCGGCGACCAGGTGCAGATCCCGACCGGCTACTGGATCACCTGGGGCGGCCAGTTCGAACAGTTGCAGGAAGCCTCCAAGCGCCTGGAAATCGTGGTGCCGGTGGCGTTGCTGCTGGTGTTCGGCCTGTTGTTCATGATGTTCAACAACCTCAAGGACGGGCTGCTGGTGTTCACCGGGATTCCCTTCGCCCTGACCGGCGGGATCATGGCCCTGTGGCTGCGCGACATCCCGCTGTCGATCTCGGCGGGGGTGGGCTTCATCGCGCTGTCGGGGGTGGCGGTGCTCAACGGCCTGGTGATGATTGCCTTTATCCGCAACCTGCGCGAAGAAGGGCGAATGCTCGCGGCGGCGGTCAACGAAGGCGCGCTGACCCGTCTGCGCCCGGTGCTGATGACCGCCCTGGTGGCGTCCCTGGGGTTCATCCCCATGGCCCTGGCCACCGGCACCGGCGCCGAAGTGCAACGGCCGCTGGCCACCGTGGTCATCGGCGGCATCATCTCCTCCACCGCCCTGACCTTGCTGGTGCTGCCGGCGCTGTACCACTGGGTGCACCGCAAGGAAGAAGAACAGGAGCTGCAAGACCTGCTGAACGACTGACCCGCGATAGGCCTCACTCAACCCCGCCTGCGTCATGCGCAGGCGGGGTTTTGTTTATGTGGCCCCCGTAGCCGCTGCCGAGCACCGCGAGGCTGCGATCGACCGCGAAACGGGCGCCGCTCTTGAACTCGCAGAAGGTCCTGCGGACCTATCGCAGCCTGCGGCAGCGGCTACACCGATCGCGTGCACCGAACTATCGGGTTGCACCCCTGTAGCCGCTGCCGAGCCTGCGAGGCTGCGATCGACCGCGCAGCGGGCGCCGCTCTTGGGTGCGCCGGAGGTCCTGCGGACCTATCGCAGCCTGCGGCAGCGGCTACATCGACTGCGTGTACCGAGCTATAGGGTCGTTCCCTGTAGCCGCTGCCGAGCACCGCGAGGCTGCGATCGACCGCGAAGCGGGCGCTGCTCTTGGGCGCGCAGGAGGTCCTTCGGACCTATCGCAGCCTTCGGCAGCGGCTACAGGAATCTGGAAACATCTGCTGAAAGAGTGCTCCCGCAAGCAAAAGCATGAGCAGCTAGGTTGAGGTAGATGACCTGTATGGAGAGCAAAGGAATGCTGGTCCACTCCAATGGCTACCGTCTACTCAAAGGACGGGTATCGGAAGCTGGCCGTGTCTACTCGATTACTGTCGTGACTCACCAACGGCGCCCCTTGTTTCGCGACTTCCGTGTTGGCCGCCTGGTGGTTGATCAGCTCAAGCAAGTCCACGAAGCCGATCATGTACGTGCATTGGCCTGGGTTGTCATGCCTGACCACATTCACTGGTTATTTGAACTGCGAGACAGATCCCTGGGAGAGGTGATGTGCCGTTTCAAATCCAGAAGCAGCACGCGGATCAATTCACACCTCGGCAGTCAGGGCCGTCTTTGGCAGAAGGGGTATCACGATCGCGCTCTGCGCAAGGAAGAAGACCTGAAGGCCATCGCCCGCTACATCATTCTCAACCCAGTACGAGCAGGGCTTGTTCAACGTCCCGGCGACTATCCCCTCTGGGATGCCATCTGGCTTTGATGTCGCCGCTGCATGACCGGGCCCATTGGGGCTATTCCCCTGTAGCCGCTGCCGAGCCTGCGAGGCTGCGATCGACCGCGCAGCGGGCGCTGCTCTTGAGTTCGCAGGAGGTCCTGCGGACCTATCGCAGCCTGCGGCAGCGGCTACACCGATCGCGTGTACCGAACTATCGGGTTACCCCCTGTAGCCGCTGTCGAGCACCGCGAGGCTGCGACCGACTGCGAAGCGGGCGCTGCTCTTGGGCTCGCAGAAGGTCCTGCGGACCTATCGCAGCCTTCGGCAGCGGCTACACCGATTGCGTGCACCGAACTATCGGGTTACCCCCTGTAGCCGCTGCCGAGCACCGCGAGGCTGCGATCGACCGCGAAGCGGGCGCTGCTCTTGAGCTCGCAGAAGGTCCTGCGACCATCGCAGCCTGCGGCAGCGGCTACACCGATTGCGTGCACCGAACTATCGGGTTACCCCCTGTAGCTGCTGCCGAGCACCGCGAGGCTGCGATCGACCGCGAAGCGGGCGCCGCTCTTGGGCGCGCAGAAGGTCCTGCGACCAGCGTGGCCTGGACCATCGCAGCCTTCGGCAGCGGCTACATCGACTGTGTGACCGGGCTACAGGGGGAGTCGGGGCAAAAAAAAGCGCCCCATGCGGGACGCTAAAAATTCATCTCTTTCCAAAGGAGCATTCGAAAAAACGCTTCAGAGATGAATGTGCTCGGGGTGGGCCGGCGTCAGCGGGAGGCTGTGCATGCCTGGGACCCTGGGGTTCTGTGGGGGGCGGTGTTGGTTGCGTCGTTGTGGTTCTTTTCGCCGTTGTACTGTTGCTGGCCGAGCCAGAATTGTTCCAGGGCATGCCTGGCGCGTTCGCTGCCGTTGTCGCTGGGGAGCGCGCTGGGCTGGCCAGGCGGAGTCAGGTGGGCAGGCTTCAAGACATGATCTCCCGCAAGTGGCTGGCCGCTAGCGAAGCGCTGTCGGCTCGGGCATGGGGGCAAGTATACGAAGGCCAACCTGACGAGAAGGTGAGGGCGATATTACAGTTCTGAAAGATGGGCGTCTGTGAAGAAGTTTTAACGTCGGGCGGGCCTCGCACCCGCCCGGCGCAAAGGTTTAAAGAATGGCCAGCGGATACTCGACGATCAGGCGGAATTCCTCCAGGTCGGACTCGAAGCTGCTGGAGCGTACGGTGGCCTGGCGGATGCGCAGCGACAGGTCCTTGAGGGTGCCGCCCTGCACCACGTACTTGGCTTCGATATCGCGTTCCCAGCGACGCTGGTCGGTCAGCGGATTGCCGTCCGCGTCGCGGCGCATGTAGACCGCGTTGGCATTGCTGTAGTCGGCGTCGCTGCCTTTGCCGTAGCGGGTCATGAACGACAGGCCGGGAATGCCCAGGGGCTGCATGTCGAGGTCGTAGCGGACCATCCACGAGCGTTCCTTCGGCGAGTTGAAGTCGCTGTACTGGATCGAGTTGTCGAGGAAGATCGAGTCCGACTGACGCAGGTAATCGAAGTCGTCGTCGCCGTTGTTGCGCTGGTGCGACAGCGACAGGGTGTGGGCGCCATAGGTGGCGCCGACCTTGGCGCTCCAGATGTTGTTATTGAACTCGCCGAGCAGCTTCTTGCCCTCGTCCACCGCCTTGTAATAGTTGAACCCGGCAAACAGCGAAAGCTCGTCGGAGATCGGCCAGGTGGCCGCGGTGCCGAAGTAGTACTGGTCCCAGGCATCCTTCAGGCGGCTGCTGTAGAGGCTGACGCTGAGGTGCTTGTTCAGGCTGTAGTCGCCGCCGAAGTAGGCGACCCAGGGCGAGTCGACCTTGCCGGCATAGAAAGTGGCGAAACCGTCGCGCAGGCTGCTGCTGTCGGGCTGGCTCATGCTGTGCAGGCGTCCGCCCTGGACACTCAGGCCGTCGATGCTGGTGTTCTCGAAGGTGGCCCCGCGAAAGCTTTCCGGCAGCAGGCGCGAATCACCGTAGTGCACCACCGGGGTTTTCGGGAAGACGTCGCCGACCTTGATCACGGTATCGAGCAGGCGCATTTTCGCCGCGCCGCCGACCTTGCTGTAGTTGTCGGCCGGGTGGTTGTCGCTGTCCACCGGCAGCATGTTGAAGGATCCGCGTCCGCCGCTGCGGCCGGTGCCGGAGTCGAGCTTGAGGCCATACATGGCAAAGGCATCGAGGCCGAAACCGACGCTGCCCTGGGTGAAGCCGGACTCGAACTTGCCGATCAGCCCCTGGGCCCAGGCTTCCGAATAGCCGTTGCCGGTAGGGCTGGACTGGCCCTTGCGATCGTCGCGATTGAAGTAGTAGTTGCGGGCCAGCACGTTGAGGCTGCTGCCTTCGATAAAACCTTCGGGCTGGTCGTCTGCCGCGTTCACGGCCAATGGGCCGAGCCCCAGTACCGCGGAAAACACGGACAGGGACCAGCGGGTTTGAATGCGCATGTTGTTTGCTCCTGGATATGGGCAGCTATCAGCTGTTATGTCGCCTGGGGCGTTCTTGTTAGTTGTACTCGCGAACCGTCTGGTTAACGGCTGGAGTCAACATCGATAGTTGCAAACAACAGATAACGCGGAGGTGACCCGCTTATTACAATTCTGCAAGGATAAACGTTGTAAGTTGTTCTTTGTTTTGGCTGGAGGCCTTGTTTTGTATGGGGTTTGCTCAAGGGTAAGAAGTGGTCTGGGTTTTATTACATATAAGTAATGTACGCGTGATCTTCCTGACAGGGTCGTCTGGTTATCCTCGTTGCAACTAACCAAAACGAGGAAGCAGTCATGAAGTTATTTAAATTGAGTATCGCCGCGCTGGTACTTTCCATTTCGTCCCTGGCCATGGCCGAGGGCGGCGGCGACCGCACCTTCGACCGCGCCATGCAGGCAAACGAGAAGGCCATGGCGGCCTACGCGGCGAAGCAGGGCAAGGAGGCGCCGGTGGTGGAAAACTATCGCTACGGCATGCCCCTGGACATCCAGAAGGTGGTCAACGTGACGCCGCCGGCCAAGGCCTGCAATCCGGTGCCGTCACGCATGACCTATGAGGATTCGGCCGGACAGCTCAAGACCGTTGAGTATCAGGTGATGGGCCAGTGCCGCACCAATGGTAGTTAATCCTCGGTGTCCTCATGGGGCGCGGGAAGCGGTTCGAGGGCGACGATCATGTCGATTTCCACCGCGGCATTCTTCGGCAGTTGATAGACCCCGAGGGACGTGCGGGTGTGCACCCCGGCCTCGGCAAAGATCGAATAGAGCACTTCGGAGGCCGCGTCGGCGACTTCACTCTGCTGGGTGAAGTCGGCGGCGCTTTGCACATAGACGTTGAGCCGCAGGACTTTTTTCACCCGCTGCAGATCACCCAGCAACTGAGCGAGGATCGCCAGGGCGCGCATGGTGCAAATACGTGCGGCATATCGGCCGTCCTCCAGCGACACATCGCCACCGACCCTCCCGGTCACCCTTACGCTGTTGTCGATGCGCGGGATCTGCCCGCTGACGTATACCTCGTCGCCGTTCTGCACCGCGGGCACGTAGTTGCCGCCGATGCGCATTTCACCGTCGAAAGCGTGTCCCAGACGGGCCGCCACCTGGTCGAACAGGGCCTTGCGTGAAGCCTCCATGGATTGCACTCCGTCGATTGCCGTTGATTTTCCAGAGCACGACTATAGCCCCTCTTCCGAACCTTTGAGCATGGGTTAAAGCCCAGCAGGGCCGGGGCCTGAGGCGTTTCAAAGTTTTTTGGTCGGATATGTCTTATAGGGTCTTCAGAAAAATACCCGAGCGCCGATGGCTAGAGACAATGCTGCCCACTATTACTGCCCATCGGTGCATCCCATGTTCAACAAAAGCTTGAAGCAAGAGCTGTCGGCTCTACGCGAAGAACTCTCGAGCCTCCAGCAAGTGAAGGACAGCCTCGACAGCGAGATGCTGGTGCTTATTCTCGATCCCGATGGACGCATTCTGTCGGCCAACGACAACTTCAACCAGGAAATGCTCTACAGGGGCAGCGAACTGGTCGGCCGCCACATCGAGGACATCGTGCCGGCCCACGTCAAGGCCGATGAGTTCCACCACCGTTTCAAGGCGACGCTGACCCGTGGCGAACACTTTGCCGGCGCAGTGCGCCTGCTGCGCGGCAACGGCCAGGAAGCCTGGCTGCGCTCGATCTCCCAGCCGGTCCGCGATTCCCAGGGGCGGATCAAGCATTTTTCGATTTACTCCAGCGACCTGACCCGCACCATCGAAGCGTCGCGCGAGCACGAGAACCTGATCGGCGCGCTGGTCCGTTCCACGGCGGTGATCGAGTTCGACCTCAACGGCAACGTGCTGACGGCCAACGAGCGTTTCCTCAACGCCATGGGCTACAACCTGGCGCAAATCCAGGGCAAGCATCACCGCACCTTCTGCGAACCCGAGGAATACAACAGCGCCGAGTACCAGGCGTTCTGGAAGCGCCTGAACGCCGGCGAGTTCGTCGCCGGGCGGTTCAAGCGCATCGACAGCTACGGTCGCGTGGTCTGGCTCGAGGCCTCCTACAACCCGGTGGTCGATGCCAACAACCGGCTCTACAAGGTGGTGAAGTTCGCCACCGTGATCACCGACCAGGTGAACCAGGAGCAGGCCGTCGCCGAGGCGGCGAACATCGCCTACAGCACCTCGCTGCAAACCGACAACAGCGCCCAGCGCGGCACCACCGTGGTGACCGAGGCGGTGAACGTGATGCGCGACCTGGCCAAGCACATGCAGCAGGCCGGCGAAGGCATCGAGGCGCTGAACGAGCAGTCGCTGGTGATCGGCAGCATCGTCAAGACCATCAGCGGCATCGCCGAGCAGACCAACCTGCTGGCGCTCAACGCGGCCATTGAAGCAGCGCGCGCCGGTGAACAGGGGCGCGGCTTTGCCGTGGTGGCCGACGAGGTCCGGCAACTGGCCTCGCGCACCAGCAAGGCCACCGACGAAATCGTCGGCGTGGTGCGCCAGAACCAGGACATGGCGCGCGAGGCCGTGGCCCTGATGACCGATGGCAAGGCCCAGGCCGAGCAGGGCCTGGCCCTGGCCGCCGAAGCCGGCACGGTGATCGTCGAGATCCAGGACGGCGCGCAGAAGGTGGTGAATGCCGTCGGCCAGTTCGCTAGCCAGCTGTCGAACTGAGTATTGTCCCTGATCCGGCGTCAGGCCTGTTCCAGGCCGTGACGTTGGGGGGCAAGTGGCCGCCAGGTCGGTGGCCACGATCTGCCCCGATATCTGTGCGCTCTGAGCCGATGTGCCGTTAGGAAGTTTCCTGTCCCTATGGGAGACAAATCCTAAAGAGCCTTGGGCGCGTCAAGAATACTTCCCCAACGCCGATGGTGAGGCTCCAGCAGTCTCCAATCACGGGCTATCGGTGTATCCATGTTCAATAAACGTTTGAATCAGAAGCTCCTCGCGTTGGGCGAAGAGTTTCGTGCACTTGAGCAGGTCAAGGAAGGTTTCGAGCGCACCCTGCTCAGCATCGAACTCGATGCGCAGCGCCGGGTCCTGGTGGTGAACCGCAACTTCACCCAGTGCATGCAGTATTCCTCCGAGGCGCTGCTGGGCTCGCCCATCGACAAGCTGTTGCCGGACGATGCCCGGCCCGAAGAAGCACACAGGCGTTTCATGACCGCGCTCGCTTGCAGCGAGCCTTTCGACGACACCCTGCGCCTGCGTCGCGGCGACGGCCATGACGCCTGGCTGAGGGTGATCCTGCAGCCGATCTTCAACACCGAGCGGCAACTCAGGTCCTTTTCCCTGATCGCCAATGACCTGACCGAGACCGTGGAAACCACCTGCGAGCACGGCAACCTGATCGCGGCGCTGCTGCGTTCGACCGCGGTGATCGAGTTTGACCTCAAGGGCCGGGTACTGACCGCCAACGAGCGGTTCCTCAGCTGCATGGGCTACAGCCTCGAACAGATCCTGGGCCAGAACCACAGCCTGTTCTGCGAGTCGCAGGAGTACAACAGTCCGGGTTATCAGACATTCTGGGCGCGGCTGAACGCCGGCGAATACGTCGCCGACCGCTTCAAACGCATCGACAGCCACGGCCGCGTGGTCTGGCTCGATGCCTCGTACAACCCGGTGGTCGATGCCAACGGCAAGCTCTACAAGGTGGTGAAATTCGCCACGGTGATCACCGAGCAGGTCAAGCAGGAGCAGTCCGTCGCCGAGGCCGCGGAAATCGCCTACACCATCTCGCAGCAGACCGACAGCAGCGCCCAGCGCGGTTCCTCGGTGGTGACCGAGGCGGTGGAGGTGATGCGCGACCTGGCCACGCACATGCAGCAGGCCAGTGACGGCATTGAGGCGCTGAACGAGCAGTCGCGGGTGATCGGCAGCATCGTCAAGACCATCAGCGACATTGCCGAGCAGACCAACCTGCTGGCGCTCAACGCGGCCATCGAAGCGGCCCGCGCCGGTGACCAGGGGCGCGGCTTCGCGGTGGTGGCGGACGAGGTCCGGCAACTGGCCTCGCGGACCAGCAAGGCCACCGACGAAATCGTCGGCGTGGTCCGGCGCAACCAGGACATGGCCCGCAACGCGGTGGTGCTGATGGCCGACGGCAAGACCCAGGCCGAGCAGGGCCTGGCCCTGGCCGCCGAAGCCGGTACGGTGATCGTCGAGATCCAGGACGGCGCGCAGAAAGTGGTGAGCGCCGTCGGCCAGTTCGCCAACCAATTGTCCAGCTGATGTCCAGGCTGCCTCGGCCGGCGTGGGCGTCATGACCGGGCGGGGCGGTTGTCAGCCCTGCCGGTCGTTTTCGAGGTGGGGGGCGATCAGGGTTTCGAACCATTCGATAAAGGCGTTCAGCCGGCGCGAGCGATGGTTGCGATTGGGGTAGAGCGCGGAGATCGCCATGGACGCAGGGCGAAAACCGGGCAGGACTTCCACCAGCTCGCCGCTGTCGAGCAGGTACTGCACGTCGAAGCGCGGGATCTGGATCAGCCCCAGCCCGGCCCGGCAGCAGGCGATGTAGTTTTCGGCGTTGTTGACGATCACCCGGCTGGGCAGGTTCAGTTCCAGCTCGTGACCGTCGGCCAGGTATTCCCAGGGCTGTTCGCGGCCCGTGCTGGGGGAGCCGTAGCCGACCATCCAGTGACCATCGGCCAGGTCGCCCGGGGTTCGCGGCTGGCCGTGCTCCGCCAGGTAGGCGGGGCTGGCGCAATTGATCAGGGCCAGGTGGCCCAGGCGCCGGACGATCAGGCTGCTGTCGCGCAGGGTACCGACGCGGATCGCGCAATCCACACCCTCCTGCACCAGGTCGATGGAACGGTCGGTGGAGCCCAGCGCCAGTTTCAGGCTGGGGTAGCTGGCGAAAAGCTCGGGCAGGGCGGGGGCGATCAGGCGCCGGGCGATCCGGCTGGGCACGTCGACATTGAGGCGGCCATAAACGTCCAGCTGACGGGTGTGAAACAGCTGCTCGAGTTCCACCGCATCGCTCAGCAACAGGCGCGCGCGCTCCAGCAGGACCGCGCCGTCGGCGGTCAGTTGCACCTGGCGCGTGGTGCGGTGCAACAGGCGCGTGGCGAGGGCGGTTTCCAGTTGCTGCACCGCTGCCGAGACGGTGGCCCGGGGCAGTTCCAGGGCATGCGCGGCCTTGATGAAACTGCCCATGTCGGCGACCTGGATGAACACACGGTATTGCTCGAGCTTATCCATGGATGGGGTGGGGTCCGAAGCGTGCGGTGCGTGTTTTTCGTAGGAGCGAGGCTTGCCCGCGATAGCGTTGTATCAGACAGACCTTGATCGCGGGCAAGCCTCGCTCCTACGGAATCATCTCGCACCTGATGGCGATCTTTTCCAGACGCCAATCTACCTCGCCCCTTGGCGGATTACTCGGGTCGATGACAACCGTCGATCAGAAGGCCGGGCCTCACTTGGTGGTGTAGCCGCCGTTGATCAGCAGGGTCTGGCCGGTGATCCACCAGCCGTCGGTGACCAGATGACGGATGAAGGGCACCACGTCCTCGATGTCGGTCAGGCCGGTCTTGCTGAAGCCGGACAGCGCCGCGGCGGTCTTGTGGTAAGCCACGGCATCCGCGCCTTCGGCCGGGTAGAAGAACGGTGTGTCCATCGGTCCCGGGCCCACGGCGGTCACCGAGATACCGCGGGTGCCGAACTCCTTGGAGGCGGCGCGGGTGAAGTGTTCCACCGGGGCCTTGGCCCCGCCGTAGGCGGCATAGAACGGCGTGTAGGCGCCGAGCAGCGAGGTCACCAGCGTCACCAGCTTGCCGTGGTCCTCCAGCTGTTTGCCGGCTTCCTTGATAAAGAAGAACGCGCTCTTGGCGTTGACCGCGAACATGTCGTCGTACTCGGCCTCGCTGATCTCGACTATGGGTTTTTTCAGGACCTTGCCCACGGTGTTGATGGCGATGTCGATCTTGCCGAAACGGGCCTTGGCGTCGCTGAAGAGTCGCTCCACGGCCGCGGCGGTGGTCAGGTCGGCCTGCCAGGCATGGGCGTCGACGCCCAGGTTCTTGATCGCCGCCACGGTCTGCTCGGCGTCGGCCTGGCTGGCGCTGCTGTTGTAATGCACGGCGATGGCCTGCACGCCGTGGGCGGCCAGGTCCCGGGCGATCAGGCCGCCCAGGTTCTTCGCGCCACCGGCGATCAATGCGACCTTGTTTTTCAGAGAATGGTCTGCCATGGAAAAGCTCCTTCAGCCTGTGAGGTGAAGGCTCAGTCTAAGCAGCCGCGAGTCAGGGATAAGCCCGGTCAATCTGGATGGATTGTCCAGGAAAAATGCCCAATCCCGGCTGCTGCCCAGCACCGGGATGTCGCTACAATCGACTCTTTTTCCCCGGAGCCTTACCCATGAGCGCATCCCATCGTCGCCCGGTTTCCCTGGCCAAGGCCTATCGCCTGCTCAACCACGGGCCGACCGTGCTGGTCAGCGCCACCCATGGCGGCCAGCGCAACATCATGGCCGCGGCCTGGGCCATGCCGCTGGATTTCGATCCGCCGAAAGTCGCGGTGGTGCTCGACAAGTCCACCTGGACCCGCCAGTTGCTGGAGGCCGCCGGCACCTTTGTGCTCAACGTGCCGTGCGCCGCCCAGGTCGATATCGTGCAGACCGTGGGTTCCACCTCGGGCCTGGAGCTGACCCGCGACCAGGGCCGCGACAAGTTCACGCTGTATGGCCTGCCGACCTTCGCCGGCGAGCAGGTCGACGCGCCATTGCTCGATGGCTGCGTGGCCTGGCTCGAATGCCGGCTGCTGCCGGAGCCGGACAACCATGAACGCTACGACCTGTTCCTCGCCGAAGTCATCGCCGCCCAGGCCGATGACCGGGTGTTCAGCGAGGGCCGCTGGCATTTCACCGGGCACGATGCCTTGCGCACCTTGCACCATGTGGCGGGCGGGCATTTCCTGACGATTGGCGACTCGCTGGATGGCAAGACCCTGCCATCCCCTCAAGGAATGTCGTAACCCTGTAGCCCTGTAGCCGCTGCCAAGCGAAGCGAGGCTGCGATAGGTCCGAAGGACCTCTTGCGGGCTCAAGGGCGGCGCCTGCTGCGCAGTCGTTCGCAGCCTCGCGGTGCTCGGCAGCGGTTACAGGGGCACACGATCGATGTAGCCGCTGCCGCAGGCTGCGATAGTTCCGAAGGACCTCTTGCGAACTCAAGAGCGGCGCCTGCTGCGCAGTCGTTCGCAGCCTCGCGGTGCTCGGCAGCGGCTACAGGGGCACACGATCGATGTAGCCGCTGCCGCAGGCTGCGACAGGTCCGAAGGACCTCTTGCGGACTCAAGGGCGGCGCCTGCTGCGCAGTCGTTCGCAGCCTCGCGGTGCTCGGCAGCGGCTACAGGGGTACACAATCGATGTAGCCGCTGCCGCAGGCTGCGACAGGTCCGAAGGACCTCTTGCGGGCTCAAGGGCGGCGCCTGCTGCGCAGTCGTTCGCAGCCTCGCGGTGCTCGGCAGCGGCTACAGGGGCACACGAACGATGTAGCCGCTGCCGCAGGCTGCGACAGGTCCGCAGGACCTCTTGCGGACTCAAGGGCGGCGCCTGCTGCGCGGTCGATCGCAGCGTCGCGGTGCTCGGCAGCGGCTACAGGGGCACACGAACGATGTAGCCGCTGCCACAGGCTGCGATAGGTCCGCAGGACCTCTTGCGGACTCAAGGGCGGCGCCTGCTGCGCAGTCGTTCGCAGCCTCGCGGTGCTCGGCAGCGGCTACAGACGCGGTTTACCAGCTGACGGTGTTCAGGGCGTCGGCGAAGACCTTGAGTTTGGGCGAGTACTGGCGCGACGGCGGGTAGACCAGCGACAGCGCCCGGCTGCGTCCGGAAAAGGCCTGCAGGATTGGCACCAGGCGACCGTCGGCGAGGGCGTCCTCGACGGCGAAGTTCATCAACTGGGCGATGCCGAAACCTCCCAGCACACCGTCCACCAGCGCGTCGCCGATATCGAAGATCAGCCGGCTGGGCACGCTGACATCGCGCACCTTGCCGTCGAGCATGAACTGCCAGTCCACCAGGCGCCCGCTGCGCAGGTTACGCACGGTCAGGCAGTTGTGCTGTTGCAACGCCTCCACTGTCTGCGGTGTGCCATGGCGCGCCAGGTAGGCCGGGGACGCCACTGTGACCCAGCGCAGCGGCGCCAGGGGCCGGGCGATCAGGCGCTGGTCCTGGATCTCGCCGGTGCGCAGGATGGCGTCGAAGCCTTCGTCGACGATGTCCACCAGGCGATCGGTCATTACCGCCTCGATGCTCAGGTCCGGGTATTGCTCGGTCAGGCGGCCGATCAGCGGCATCACCACCTTGCGCCCGAACAGCGACGGCGTGCTGATCTTCAGCAGCCCGGTGGGCGAGTCGCGGCGGTCCAGCAGCAGGCGTTCGGTCTGCGCCAGTTCGGTCAGCAGCGGTGTGGCGCGCTCCACCAGCAACTGGCCGTCCGGGGTCAGGCTGACGCTGCGGGTGTTGCGTTGCAGCAGGCGCACGCCCAGTTGCTGCTCCAGGCGCGAAATGGCCCGCGACAGGCCGGACTGGGTCAGCCGCAGATCGCCGGCGGCACGGGTGAAGCTGCGGGTCTCGGCGACCCGGACCAGCAAACGAACGGCGTTCAGATCCATGATTAAAGTCATCACTGAAAGAGCAATGACGGTATTTATCATCTAATCGGCATCAAAGAAACTGAGGGTCCTTGATTCACCCCCCTTACTTTTCACACAAGGACTCGACGTGATGCCCGCCACCTCTTCAGCCAGGCCATCCGGCTGGATGCTGCTCCTGCTGGCCAGCGCGCAGCTGATCATTGCCCTGGACGCGACCATCGTCTTTGTCGCCTTGCCGGAGATCGGCAGCCACCTGGGTTTTTCCGCACAACAGCTGCAATGGGTGGTCAGCGCCTACAGCGTGGCCTTCGGCGGCTTTCTGCTGCTGGGCGGCCGGGCGGCCGACCTATTGGGCAAGCGCCGCTTCTACATCGTCGGGCAAAGCCTGTACGCCCTGGCTTCGCTGGCCGGCGGCCTGGGTGGCAGCGCGCTGCTGCTGGTGCTGGCGCCGCTGCCGCCGGTGCCAGTTCCTCCGCTGCTGCCGCCTCGATCCCCTTCGCGCGCTTCGCTCCGATTCCCGTCCAGAAACCGCGTCCGTACGAGA